>Ga0247828_10000672_pt1 | contig 11367 bp, 12 predicted proteins | sample 12C_Control_Day3_FD_192425 | JGI IMG/M metagenome (GOLD analysis project Ga0247828, IMG submission 192425) | Soil microbial communities from agricultural site in Penn Yan, New York, United States - 12C_Control_Day3 | ecosystem: Environmental > Terrestrial > Soil > Agricultural land | place... | reverse complement strand
CACCCGCACCCGCACCCGCACCCGCACCTGCACCCGCACCCGCACCCGCACCCGCACCTGCACCCGCACCCGCACCTGCACCCGCATCCGCATCCGCATCCGCATCCGCATCCGCATCCGCATCCGCACCTGCACCTGCACCTGCACCTGCACCTGCACCTGCATTTGCAGCCTGCAGCCTGCAGCCCGCTACGCGCCCGGGACGGAAAGTCGTGGTCCGGATGCCGGCCGTCCGCGCCGCCGTGCGAACCGCATTGCGGCTCAAAGCCCGCCGGCCGTCAGCGCCTCGCGCACCGCGGCGACCTGGCGGCGCGACACGGCGAGCCACTCGTCGGTCGGCGCCACCCGCACCGCCCAGCCCTCCGCGCCCTCCTCGTCGCTGGCGTGCCGCTCCAGCGCCCGCACCGCGGCCTTCGCCACCACGGCGTTGCGGTGCACGCGCAGGAAGCGCTCGCCCAGGCGCTGCTCGAGGTCGGACAACGCGTCGTCGAGCACGTAGCTGTGCTGGGCCGTGCGCAGCGTCACGTACTTCAGCTCGGCCTTGAGGTACAGGACCTCGGCGAGCGGCACCCGCACCAGGCGGCCTCGCTCGCTGACCACGATGACCGGGGCCGAGGCCGGCGGCGTCGCGGTCGCGCGGTCGAGCCGACGGGCGACGCGTGCCAGCGCCGCCTGCAGCCGCTCGCGCCGCACCGGCTTGGTCAGGTAGTCCGCCGCCTCCAGCTCGAAGGCGCGCAGCGCGTACTCCGCGTGGGCCGTCACGAACACCACGGCCGGCGGGTGCGGCAACTCGAGCAGCCGCGCGGCCAGCGACACGCCGTCGAGGCCCGGCATCTGGATGTCGAGCAGCAGCACGTCGGCCTCGTGGTGCGTCAGCCAGTCGATCGCGGCCTGCGCCTGCGCCGCCTCGCCGGCCACGCAGGCCGGCGGCTCGCCGTCGCGGCCGATCTCGCGCACGAGCTGGGCCAGCCGCACGCGCGCCAGCGGCTCGTCGTCGACGATCAGCGCACGCAGCACGCGCGGGCCTGCCGGTCCGTCGGTCACGGCAGCGGCACCACGATGCGCACCCGGTAGACGTCGCCGTCCCGCCGGGCACGGAAGTCGGCCGCCACGTCGTGCAGCAGGCGCAGTCGCTCCTGCACGTTGCGCAGCGCGATGCCGTGGCCCGGTGTCGAGGCCGACTGCGGCGCCACGCTGTTGCTCACCAGCAGCTCGGCCTGGCCGCGCCGGGTGCGGGTGCGCACGCGCAGCACGCCGCCCTCGGCCGCGGGTTCGACGCCGTGCTTGACGGCGTTCTCGACCAGCGGCTGCAGCAGCAAGGGCGGCAGCCGGGCGCTGTCGGCCGTCGGATCGAGTTCCCAGTGCACCAGCAGGCGGTCGCCGAAGCGCAGCTGCTCGATGGCCAGGTAGCGGCGCGCCAGCTCGATCTCCTCGCCGAGAGTGGCGCTGGCCTGCGGCTCGCTCTCGGCCAGGGCGGCGCGGAACAGCGCCGCCAGGTCCTCGAGCACGGTCTCGGCGCGCGAAGGATCGATCCGCACCAGCGCGATCGCCGTGTTCAGCGTGTTGAACAGGAAGTGCGGCCGGATGCGCGACTGCAGCTCCGCCAGCCGCGCCACCGTCGCCGCCGGCAGCTGCAGCCGCGCACGCTGGCGCAGCCAGTGGAAGAAGGCCCCGGCCATCGCCGCACCGGCCCCCGCGACCGCCAGCGCTACCTGCGCGCCGACGCCCCGCGCTTCAGGCGGCTGCAGCACGGTCCACAGGCTCCACGAGCCGGCCGCACAGGCGGCGCCCCACCCGAGCGCGACGGTCCACTGCCAGCCGATGCGCAGCCGCGCCAGCGTGCGCTGCGCCAGGCAGGCCGTCGAGAGCCACACCAGCAGCGCCGGCAGTGCGACGGTCGAGGCGGTCGCGAAGCCGCGCCACCAGGCCGCCAGGCCTTCGGCGGCGAAGGCCAGGCCCAGCCCGACCACGCCGTGCACGAACAGCATCGCTCGCAGCACGACGCCGGCATGGCAGACGTCGAAGGCGGAGGCCTCGCGCGGCGCCGAGGGCGGCTCGTCGAACGCCGGCACGGTGCCGAAGCCGGTCGTGCCGGGGCCGGACGCGCCGGCGCCGCCCGCCGGCGACGCGGTGGAACGCCAGCCGCGCTCGGGCGCGGCCGAGGACAGCGGGGACGACGAGGCGGTCACGTGGCGGGCATCGCGTTCGGCACCGGGGACGCCGGCGCGTTCTGGCGGCACCGGGCCGCCTCCTACAATCGATTGTCCCCAACCCCCACGGTCCGCGGCAAGCCGCGCCACGCCGCAGCGGCATGAGTCAAGACAACCAATTCGACAAGAAGTCACAGGGCTGGTCGGCCCTGTTCTCCGAACCGATGAGCGCGCTGGTGCAGCGCTACACCGCGAGCGTGGGCTTCGACCGCCGCCTGTGGCGCGCCGACCTGCAGGGCTCGCTGGCCCACGCCGAGATGCTGGCCGCCCAGGGGCTGCTGAGCGCCGAGGACCACGCCGCCATCGTGCGCGGCATGGCGCAGATCGCCGCCGACATCGAGGCCGGGCGCTTCGAGTGGAAGCTCGAGCTCGAGGACGTGCACCTCAACATCGAGGCGCGCCTGACCCAGCTGGTGGGCGATGCCGGCAAGCGGCTGCACACCGGCCGCTCGCGCAACGACCAGGTGGCCACCGACGTGCGGCTGTGGCTGCGCGGCGAGATCGACTCGCTGATGGCCCTCCTCGGCGCCCTGCAGCTGGCGCTGGTGGACGCCGCCGAACCGCACGCCGAGGTCATCATGCCCGGCTTCACCCACCTGCAGGTGGCGCAGCCGGTGAGCTTCGCGCACCACCTGCTGGCCTACGTGGAGATGTTCGCGCGCGATGCCGAGCGGCTGGGGGACGTGCGCCGGCGCGTGAACCGCCTGCCGCTGGGCGCCGCCGCCCTGGCCGGCACCAGCTACCCGCTGGACCGCGAGCGCGTCGCGCGCTCGCTCGGCTTCGACGGCGTGTGCGAGAACTCGATCGATGCCGTGAGCGACCGCGACTTCGCGATCGAGTTCACGGCCGCGGCCTCGCTGTGCATGGTGCACGTGTCGCGCCTGTCGGAGGAGCTGATCCTGTGGATGAGCCAGAGCTTCGGCTTCATCGACCTGGCCGACCGCTTCTGCACCGGCTCGTCGATCATGCCGCAGAAGAAGAACCCCGACGTGCCCGAGCTGGCGCGCGGCAAGACCGGCCGCGTGGTCGGCCACCTGATGGGGCTGATCACCCTGATGAAGGGCCAGCCGCTGGCCTACAACAAGGACAACCAGGAAGACAAGGAGCCGCTGTTCGACACCGTCGACACGCTGGCCGACACGCTGCGCATCTTCAGCGAGCTGGTAACCGGCATCGTCGTGAAGCCAGACGCGATGGAGCGCGCCGCGATGCGCGGCTACGCCACCGCGACAGACCTGGCCGACTACCTGGTGAAGAAGGGCGTGCCCTTCCGCGATGCGCACGAGGTGGTGGCGCACGCGGTGAAGACGGCCATCGCCCAGGGCGTCGACCTGGCCGAGCTGCCGCTCGACACGCTGCGCGGCTGCCATCCCGCCATCGGCGAGGACGCCTATGCGGCGCTCACGCTGCGCGGTTCGCTCGACGCGCGGCGCGTGCTGGGCGGCACCGCGCCGGCGCAGGTGCGGATGCAGATCGCGCGCCACCGAGTGCGGCTGGGCGCGGCCGGCATCGCCTGAGGCGCGCCGCGACTGACGACGCACTTCGGTGAGGCGGCCCGGCGCGCGCCGCCTGCATCGGCCGGCGGCGGCCCGGCGGACGCCGACACCCGCCGAGCCGCGGCAAGAGGCGCCGACAACGTCACAAGGCGGTGCCCGAGGCGCGACGAGTGCCGAAGGTCGCGGCGCCAGCAGCGCCGCTCAGGGCGCCAGGTTGGCGAGCGTGAGCAGCGCCAGCAGCAGCATCCACAGCACCACCGAGCGCCACACCAGGCCGACGATGCTGCGCAGGTGGCCGAACTGCGGCTCCAGCCCGGGCGTCGAGCCGAGCGATACCGTGCCGTCCAGCGTGGCACTGGCGGTCATGCTCTTCGGGATGTCGACCGCCAGCGGCGGCGGCGCGCTGCCCCCCAGCCGCACGCCGACCGCGCCCGCCGCGGCGGCCAGGATCACGCCGTCGTTGTCGTGCCGCCAGAGGCCGGCGTCGCGGCGCCAGCATTCGATGGCCGCCTCGAAGTCGCCGACGACCGCGAAGCCGAAGGCGGTAAGGCGCGCCGGCACGTGGTCGATGATGGAGAACAGCTGCTGCGAGCGCTGCATCAGCCGCTCGTTGATCGGCACGCCGACCGTGCGGCTGCGGAACGCCCAGTAACGGCTCGAGAATTCGGCCAGCCGGTACAGCATCGCGCCGGCCGGGCCGAGGCCCAGCGTGGCCAGCACGACGAACCAGAAGAACACGCCGAACACGTGGCGGTGCGCGGCCAGCAGCGAGTGCTCGATCACCTGGCGCAGCAGCTCGGCGCGCGGCAGGTCGCTGGCGTCGAGGTGGCGCCACTGCGCGAGCAGGCGGCGCGCCTCGGTCTCGTCGCCGCGCTCGAGCGCGTCGCGGATGTCGGTGAAGTAGTGGCTGAACTGGCGGAAGCCGAGCGTCAGGTAGAGCACCAGCACGCTCCAGGCCATCGCCAGCAGCAGGCTGACGCTCGCCAGCGCGTAGTGCACGGCGAACACCAGAGCGGTCGGCAGCCCGACGGTCAGCACCCACACCACCCAGGCATGGTGGTCGCGGCCGGCGTCGAAGTTGCGGCCGATCCAGCGGGTCCACGCCACCAGGGCGTCGTGAACGCTGTTGTCGCGCGGCAGCGGCCGCAGTTGCTCTATGACGAGGGCCAGCAGGACCGCGAAGAAACTCATCGCTCGATGATAGCGAGCGACCGTGCGCGGGCGCCGGCGCCGGACCGCGCGTTCAGGCGCTCAGGAAGCCGTAGAAGTTGCGCAACATCGCCGCGGTGGCGCCCCAGATGAAGACGTCGGCGGCGCCCGGCGCGGGGCGCCAGGGCATCGAGAGGAACTCGCGCCGCCCGCCCGGCCATTCGAAGGAATGGCGGCGATGGTGCGCCGGCGTCATCAGGAACTCGAGCGGCACCTCGAACACCTCGGCCACCTCGAACGGGTCCGGCGCGACGGTGAAGCCCGGCTCGACCAGGCCGATCACCGGCGTGACGACGAAGTTGGTGACTGTCGTGTAGGTGGGCAGCGTGCCGATCACCTCGACCTGCGCGCGCGAGAGGCCGACCTCCTCTTCGGCCTCGCGCAGCGCCGTGTCGACCGCGTCGCGGTCGACCGGCTCGGCGCGGCCGCCGGGGAAGCTGACCTGGCCGGCATGGTCCTTGAGGTGGTCGGTGCGCAGTGTCAGCAGCACGGTCGGGCCGCTCGCGTGCGCGACCAGCGGCACCAGCACCGCGGCCGCCGCCGGCTCGCGGTCGACCAGCCGGCCGTCGCCCGGGATCTCGGGCTGCCAGGCGGGCGGCGATGCGAAGCGCAGGCGCAGCGCGGCGGGCGCCAGGCGCGCCACCTCGACGGGCGGAAGGTGCGCGTCGTCGCCGATCACCGGCACGGCGCGCGGGTCGAGGATCACGGGGCGCTGCATGCGGCCTCCGGGAAGGCAAGAAGCCGCCCGCGGGCGGCTTCGGAGTGGCGGGGACGGCGCCCCGGCATCACGGGGCCGGACCGGCCGGTCCGGCGTGCCGGCCTCAGGCCAGCTTCTCCTTGATGCGCGCCGACTTGCCGCTGCGCTGGCGCAGATAGTAGAGCTTGGCCCGGCGCACGTCGCCGCGGCGTTTCACGTCGATCGCCGAGATCAGCGGGCTGTAGAGCTGGAAGGTCCGCTCGACGCCCTCGCCGCTGGAGATCTTGCGCACGATGAACGAGCTGTTCAGGCCGCGGTTGCGCTTGGCGATCACGACGCCCTCGTAGGCCTGCACGCGCTTGCGGTTGCCTTCGACGACGTTCACGCTCACCACCACCGTGTCGCCGGGGGCGAACGCGGGGATCTTCTTGTTGAGCCGGGTGATTTCCTCTTGCTCGAGGGTCTGGATCAGGTCCATGGGGTTCTCCAAGGGATCGTGCATGCGCTCAGTCACCGGGGTGCAACACCGTGGGTGCGTGGGCCCGAGCCGGGCCTCTGGCCGTGCAGAGGATCGAAAAGCCTGCGAGTATAGCCGAGCGGCAACCCCGCTAGATCGAGGGCGAAGTCAACGTGCGCAGGAAGCGCTCGTCGGCCTCGCTCAGCCTGCCTGCTGCGCGCGCCAGGGCGATCAGGTCCGGGCGCCGCTCGGCGGTCAGCGCCAGCTGGCGCTGGCGGCGCCAGCGCGCGATCTCCGCGTGGTGGCCCGACAGCAGCACCGGCGGCACGGCGTCGCGCGGCTCCGGGCCCAGCCGCTCGGGCCGGCTGTAGTGCGGGCAGTCGAGCAGGCCGTCGGCGAAGCTGTCCTGCTCGTGCGAGCCAGGGTCGTTCAGCACGCCGGGCTGCAGGCGCGCGACCGCGTCGAGCAGCGCCAGCGCCGGGATCTCGCCACCGGACAGCACGAAGTCGCCCAGGCTCAGCTCCTCGTCGACGTGCCGGTCGATGAAGCGCTGGTCGATGCCCTCGTAGCGGCCGCACACCAGCACCGCGCCCGGGCCCTGTGCGAGCGCCATCACGCGCGCCTGGGTCATGGGCCTGCCGGCCGGGCTGAACAGCAGCACCGGCGTGCGCGGCGCCTCGGCGTCGGCCTGTGCCGCCCGCACGCCGGCAAGGGCGCGCTCGAGCGGCTCGACCAGCATCACCATGCCCGGCCCGCCGCCGTAGGCGCGGTCATCGACCCGCCGGTAGGCGTCGCCGGCGAAGTCGCGCAGCGACCACAGCCGCACGTCGACCGCGCCGCCTTCGAAGGCGCGGCGCGTCACGCCCGTCGAGCGGAACGGCGCGAACAGCTCGGGAAACAGCGTGACGACGTCGAAGCGCATCGCGTGCGGGCCGCGGGACGGTGCCGCGGCGCTCAGTAGTCGAGGCCCCAGTCGACCGTGATGCGTCGTCGCTCGAGGCTGACCTCGTCGACGTAGGCGCCGACGAACGGGATCAGGCGCTCGGTCTCGCGACCCGGCTCGCCGGACTCGGCCTGGGTCACGCGCAGCACGCTGTGCGCGCCGGTGTCCAGCAGGTCGGCGACGCTGCCGAGGCGGGCGCCCTCGCGGTTGACGACCTCGAGGCCGATCAGGTCGACCCAGTAGTACTCGCCCTCGGCGGTGCTCGGAAAGCTTTCGCGCGAGACGAAGATGCGCCAGCCGCGCAGCGCCTCGGCGGCGTTGCGGTCGGGCAGGTCGTGCGAGCTCGCGACGATGGCGTCGCCCTGCTCGCGCGCGGCGCTGATGCGCAGGAGGCGCGGTGCGCCCCCGGACGGTGCCTTCGGCGAGGCCGCGGCGGGCTCCGGCGGACGCAGGAACCAGCGCCGCGAGGAGTACAGCGCTTGCGGATCGCCGGAGAAGGGCTGCACGCGCAGCCCGCCCTGCACGCCCCAGGCGTCGACGATGCGTCCGACCTCGACCGCGTCGGCCGGCCAGTCGACCGGCTCCGATTCGAGGGCGGCTGCAGGAACCGCAGCCTCGCGCGATCGGCGCGGACGGACCGCTGATGCGGCCGGCGCGGATCGCGCCGCGTGCGGAGCTCGCCGCGCGCCCGCATCGGCCGCCGCGCGGTCCGCCTCGGCGCTCGCGCCGGTGGTCCGCGGCGACGGCTTCACGACGCTCAGGCCGCCGGGGCGACCTTGGCCTTGGCGTCCTTGATCAGGCGCGCGACGGTGGGCGAGAGCTGCGCGCCGGTGCCGACCCAGTAGTCGACGCGGTCGAAGGCCACGCGCAGCGGCTCCTCGCCGCCGGCGGCCACCGGGTTGTAGAAGCCGACGCGCTCGATGAAGCGGCCGTCGCGTCGGTTGCGCACCGGCGCAGCGACGATGTTGTAGAACGGACGCTTCTTGGAGCCACCGCGGGCCAGTCGGATCACGACCATGGTCATTCCTTCTTCGGGTTCATGATCCGCCTCGCCTGGAGACACGGCAGGTTGCGCGAATCGCTCGGCGAGCCGCCCATTGGCGACCCGGCCTCGAATACTCTCCGGCGTCGTAGATACGCCCCGCACCCCGCGGAGCCGCCGCCGAAAACCGCGCATTATAAACTCGGCCGCGATGAAGGAAACGACCACGTCGGCAGGCCTCCTGGTCCGGCCCAGCACGCCGCAGGACCTGACGGCGATCACCGCGATCTACGGCTGGCACGTGCGCCATGGCTCCGGCACCTTCGAGCTGGAGGCGCCCGACGCCGTCGAGGTGGCACGTCGTCGCGACGACGTGCTCGCCAAGGGCCTGCCCTGGCTGGTGGCCGAGCAACGCGACGACGGCCGGCTGGTCGGCTACGCCTACGCCAACCACTTCCGCCCGCGCCTGGCCTACCGCTTCGCGCTCGAGGACTCGGTGTACGTCGACGAGGCCGCGCGCGGCCGCGGGGTCGGCCGGCTGCTGCTCGCCGAGCTGGTCGCGCGCTGCGAGGCGGCCGGCGCACGCCAGATGCTCGCCCTGATCGGCGACAGCGAGAACGCGGCCTCGGTGGCACTGCACCGCGCGCTCGGCTTCGAGGACGTCGGCACGATGCGCGCGGCGGGCTGGAAGTTCGACCGCTGGCTCGACGTCGTGATACTGCAGCGGCCGCTCGGCCTCGGCCACGCGAGCGGGCCGCAGGAAGCCGCGGGCCCGCGGCCATGAAGTCCAAGACGCTGGCGACCTGGCTCGCCTTCCTGCTCGGCAGCCTGGGCGTGCACCGCCTCTACCTGCACGGCCTGCGCGATCGGCTGGCCTGGCTGCACCTGCCGCCCACCCTGCTCGGCGCCTACGGCGTGCAGCGCATGCTCGCGCTCGGCCAGGACGACCGGGCCGCCTGGGCGCTGATCCCGCTGCTCGGCGTGACGCTCTCGCTGGGCGCGCTGGCCGCGATCCGCTATGGCCTCACGCCCGACGAGCGCTGGAACGCGCGCTTCAACCCCGGCGGGCCGGCCGACCGCAGCGGCTGGGGCGCCGTGATCGGCGTGATCGTCGCGCTGATGGTCGGCGCCACCGTGCTGATGGCCACCATCGCCTTCTCGACCCAGCGCTTCTTCGAGTCGCAGGTCGAGGCCGGGCGCGAGATGGCGCGCTGAGGACCGCGCGGGCGACCGCCGGCCCGCTCAGCCGGCCTCGGCGAACAGCCCGGCGTGCTCCTTGCGCAGCAGGTTTTTCTGCACCTTGCCCATCGCGTTGCGCGGCAGCGCGTCGACGGTGAACACGCGCTTGGGCACCTTGAAGTTGGCGATCCGCCCCTTGAGCCGCTCGATCAGCGCCGCGGCGTCGAGCGCCGCGCCGGCGCGCGGCACGATGACCGCGACCACCGCCTCCCCGAAGTCGGGATGCGGGACGCCGATCACCGCCGATTCGCCGATCCCCGGCTCCTCGTTCAGCACGCCCTCGACCTCGGCCGGGTAGACGTTGTAGCCGCCACTGATGATGAGGTCCTTGCTGCGCCCGACCAGCGTGAGCCGGCCCGCCGCGTCGACGCGGCCGACGTCGCCGGTGCGGAACCAGCCGTCCTCGGTGAACTCCTCGGCCGTCTTCTCGGGCATGCGCCAGTAGCCGGAGAACACGCTCGGCCCCTGCACCTGCACGTGGCCGACCTCGTCGGACGGCAGCGCGCGACCGGTGTCGTCGACGATGCGCAGCCTCACGCCGGGCAGCGGCAGGCCGACCGTGCCGCCGACGCGCTCGCCGTCCTCCGGCCGGCAGGGGTTGGAGGTCAGCATCACGGTCTCGCTCATGCCGTAGCGCTCCAGCACCGCATGGCCGGTGCGCTCCTTCCATTCGCTGAAAGTCTCGATCAGCATCGGCGCCGAGCCGGAGACGAACAGCCGCATGCCGGCGCAGGCCTCGCGCGTCAGCGAGGGCTCGTGCAGCATCCGCACGTAGTGCGTCGGCACGCCCATGAACACGGTGCCGCGGCGCAGCCGCTCGACCACGGCGTGCGGCTCGAAGCGCGCCAGCCACAGCATCGGGCTGCCGTTGATCAGCGCGCCGTGGCAGGCGACGAACAGGCCGTGCACGTGGAACAGCGGCAGCGCGTGGACCAGCACGTCGTCGGGCCGCCAGTCCCAGTGGCGCCGCAGCATGCGGGCGTTGCTCGCGAGGTTGCCGTGGCTCAGCATCGCGCCCTTGCTGCGGCCGGTGGTGCCGGACGTGTAGAGGATGGCCGCGAGGTCGGCGTCCGACTTGGCGGCGATCTCGTGCCGGTCGGCGTGCTGCGCGGCGCGCTCGAGCAGCGAGCCGCTGCGGTCGGCGTCGAGCGTGAAGACGTGGCGCACGCCGTGCGCGAAGGCGAGGCGGCAGACCCAGGTGAACGCGCGGCGCGGACAGACGACCACGCTCGGCTCGGCGTCGGCGATGAAGTACTCCAGCTCGGTGACCTGGTAGGCGTTGTTGAGCGGCAGGTACACGAAGCCGGCACGCAGCGTGGCGAGGTAGAGCAGCAGCGCCTCGACCGACTTGTCCACGTACGCGGCGATGCGCGCGGCCGGCGGCAGCTCGAGCGACTCCAGCAGGTTGGCCATCATCGCCGTGGCCCGGTCCAGGTCGCGCCAGGTGTAGGCACGTCCGTCGTCGGTCTCGATCGCCACGCGGTCCAGGTCGGCGGGGAAGCCGGCGCGCAGCACGGCGAACAGGTTCTCGGGCTCGGGGGTCATGACGGCTCGTCGTCGTCGAAGCGGGGCGGTCGGTGGTCGAGGAAGGCGGCCACGCCCTCGCGATGCGAGGCGGCCGTGGCGTAGCCGAAGTGTGCCGCGCGCTCGACGGCGTCCGGCCCTCCGCGCGCCAGCTGGCGCAGCGTGCGCTTGTTGGCGCGCGCCACCGAGGCCGGCAGCGCGGCGATGCGCAGCGCCGCCGCGCGCACCTCGGCCGCCGCATCGTCGACCACGCGGTGCACCAGGCCCCGCTGGAGGGCCGTCGCCGCGTCCAGCAGCCGCGCCTCCAGCAGCAGTTCGGCGGCGGTGGCACGGCCGGCGGCGCCGAGCAGCACGGCCAGCTCGTCGGGCGCCATCGGAAAGCCGAGCCGCGCGATCGGCGCGCCGAAGCGGGCGCCGCGCGCCGCGATGCGCAGGTCGCAGCAGGCCGCGATCTCCAGCCCGCCGCCGACGCAGGCGCCCTCGATCTGCGCCACCAGCGGCACGTCGCTGGCCTGCAGGGCACGCAGCGCGGGCGCGATCACGCCCTCGTGGTAGTCGCGCAGCGTCTCGGTCTGGAAGCGGAAGGACGGAAACTCGGCGACTTCGCGGC
>Ga0247828_10000670_pt1 | contig 11375 bp, 13 predicted proteins | sample 12C_Control_Day3_FD_192425 | JGI IMG/M metagenome (GOLD analysis project Ga0247828, IMG submission 192425) | Soil microbial communities from agricultural site in Penn Yan, New York, United States - 12C_Control_Day3 | ecosystem: Environmental > Terrestrial > Soil > Agricultural land | place... | reverse complement strand
TGATCTCGACGGTCAGCGCGACTCGTTCATCGCCAAGCGGCGAGGCGATTCTCGTCCAGCGCTCGATAGGCAGCGCCGGCCACCAGACGGAAACCAGCCTGCGTTCCGGCAGCCTGTTCATGGCTGACGGTCCAGTGCGCGGGCCGGTGTCCACGCGCGCGAAACAGCTCCGCCTCCCACGCCGAAGCGCCGGGCGCCTTGGGGTTGAGCATATTGGCGAGGCTTGGGCTGCTCGCGATCCGCCAGCGTAGTCGTGCTCCGGAAAGGTTGGCGTGGCCGCCGAGCCGAATCAAAAAGGCAGCCACGCCATGCCGCTCGGCGGCGACGGCAAGCCGCCGCGTCGCGGTAAAGTCCAATGCCTGGGGATCGCCGTAGAGCTCGCCGATGACGGCGCCGATGCTTGTGCATCTTAAGCCCTCCTCCATCGTCCACAGCGCCTCTCGGGCGTCGCGCGCGGCGACGTGGATGATCTGGTCCGCGCCGGCGCCCAGGCCCGGCGGATAGAGCCGGCCGCTTTCGAGGATCGCCATCCGCTCCTGCACCCACAGCCACGGTTTTGCGGCGGGCAGCTGGGGCAGAAGGAAGCCGGTCCAGCCGCCGTCCCGGGCGTTGCCGGTGAACAGTTCGGACAATGTCGCCACGCCCGCTCCAGGCAGCTCGATCGGCTCCCCGGCTCCATCGGGAACCGGCGAGGATTGGCCCAGCCGCCAGCGACCCGCCGCGCCAGGGGGACGCGTCGGACCGCCGCCGCCGGCCACAAGGTGAAGACCTGCTGCCACACGACTCGAACGTTTTTGTTCTTTGTTTGTTCTATTTCTCGCGAGTCCGCCCCGCGAGTCAAGCGGGCAGAAGAATCAGACCGGTGGCTTGCCCTCGACCTCGGTCAAAAAGGTGCGGATTTCGCGGACCATCTGGCTCATTGCCGGCCGGTCGACCGCAAAGCCGGTGTGGCGGCAGGCGATCTCGACCGCCTTGTCGACCTCGCCCTCAGCCCCGCGCGCCGCGGCCGGGGCGACGATCCCGTCGAGCCGCGACCAGAACGCCAGCATCGGCACGGGCGGCTTGCCAATATGCCGCTCGAACGGCGGTTCGTTGACGTCATGACCCGCGATCTTCTCGTAGAATTCGCGGATGTTGGTGTTGGTCTTGTAGTCGCCGCTGAATGGGGAACCCAAAGTCACCACGGCCCGGATATGGTCCGGTACACGCCAAGCCAACTCACGGGCGAACATGCCGCCCAGGCTCCAGCCGACCAGCAGGATCCTGCGCCCATCCCAAATCGCCTGGAGACGGCTGGCAAGCTGGTCCATCGTTTCCTTGCGCGCACCGCGATTGAAGCCCAGCAGCCACGGGTGCGTCCGCCATCCGCCGAGCGCCAGTGCGCGGCGCAGGTCCATCGTCGAACGGTCGTTGGCGAGGAAGCCGGGAATGACGAACGCCGGCGGGCCATCCTCCGGACCGCGCGGGCCAAGATGGCCCAGCCCGGCAAGCATCCGCGGCAAATGCCAGGCGAGCTCGCCCCACGACTGCCACTCCGGCGGGGCAAGCGTGTCCGGATCGACCAATTCATCGGCGATCCGCGCCTTCGTGGTCTTCTCCCACTTCATGCCGCTAAAATGGGGTCATTCCCTGAACGAAACAAGAAAATGCGGCTAGTCGGCCACATCTTTCAGGAACGTGTCGATTTCCTGCACCACCAAGTCTGCGGCCCTTCGCGAGACTCCGAACGCCATGTGTCCGCATTCCAAAGCGACGATCTTGTCGCTTTCATGCTCAAGCCCGCGCGCTGAGCGAGGGGCGACGATCCCGTCGTTGGGCGACCAGATCGCCAGCGTCGGAACCGGCGGCTTGCTTGGATCCCACTCGATCGGCGGCTCGTCGACCTTGTGGCCGGCGACCCATTCGTATAGCTTCCAGACATTGTTCGAATGCGGATCGCCGCTGAACGGGCTGCCCAATGTCACCACCGCCCGCACCCGTTCGGGATGGGCTTGGGCCAGTGCCCGCGCGAACACGCCTCCGAGGCTCCAGCCGACGACCAGCACCGGTCGCTTGGGATTGATCGCATCGAGCCGCGTCTTCAGCCGCTCGATCGTGTCGTCCCGCGCACCGAGGTTCCAGCCTTCCGCCCACGGGTGGGTACGCCATCCTGCGGCAGCCATTGCCCGCCTCAGTTCCATCGTCGTGCGGTCGTTGGCGATAAAACCGGGGATGACCAGCGCCGGGTCGCCGTCCCTTGGCCCGCGCGGTCCGAGGTGACCGAAGCCGTACACCGCGCGTGGAAGCAGGTAGGCGGCCTCGGTCAGCCGCATCCAGCCGGGCGGTGGCAATTCGTCCCTAGAGGTACTCATCTCCGCCCATCAACTCGCGAAGCGCCTTTGGGAGCCGCATCCGACCGTCTTTCGTCTGATGGTTCTCCAGAAGCGGGACCAGTATCCGCGGTGAGGCCAGCGCCGTATTGTTCAGCGTGTGGGCGAAACGCACCTTGCCGTCAGCATCGCGGTAGCGAAGGTTGGCGCGCCGTGCCTGCCAATCGTGCAAGGTCGAGCAGCTGTGCGTCTCACGATACTTGCCCAGGCTCGGCACCCAGCTCTCGATATCGTTCATGCGATATTTGCCGAGGCCCATGTCACCGGTCGACGTCTCGATCACCTGATAGGGGATTTCGAGGTCTTTAAGCAGGCCCTCGGCCAGCTCCAGCAGCTTGGCGTGCCAGCTTTTGCTTTGCTCCTCATCCGCTTCGCACATCACCCATTGCTCGACTTTCAGGAACTGGTGGACGCGCAGCAGACCGCGCACGTCCTTGCCTGCGCTTCCCGCCTCGCGGCGAAAGCACGGCGAATAGCCGGCATAGAGGATCGGAAGCCTCGCGTTCTCGACGATCTCGCCCGAATGGAGGCTGGTCAGGGCAACCTCGGCCGTGCCGGCGAGATAGGCATCGTCGTTAGGCAACGCGTAGGTTTCTTCGACATGGCCGGGGAACTGACCTTGGTTGAGGAATGCCTGTTCGCGGGCGATGGCCGGCACGGTGATCGCGGTGAAGCCGGCTGCGGCGATCTTGTCCATCGCATAGGCCATCAGCTTCATCTCGAGTATCGCGAGACGGCCCTTCAGGCAGTAGGTGCGGCTTCCGGATACCTGGACGATCCGGCTCAAATCCGCCCAGTCGTTTTTCTCAATGAGCGCGACGTGGTCGAGCGGCTCGAAATCGAATTTGGTCGGCTCGCCTTCGGTGCGGATCACTTCGTTGAAGCTTTCGTTCGGCCCGACCGGGGCTCCGGCATAGGGAATGCCCGGTAATTTCAGCATCAGCGCCTTCAGCGCCCCGTCCTTTTCACCCAGCTCCGCCTCGAGTTCGCTGGCCTTGGCGCCGGCCGCCTTCGCTTCGGCTCCGAGCGCGGCCTTTTCCTCCGGCTTGGCATCCTTGAACTTGGCGCTGATCGCGTTGCGCGAAGCGCGCAGCTCGTCGATTTGAGTTTTCAGCGCGCGCGTTTCCGCTTCCAGTCCGAGCAGAACATCGAGGTCGAGGTCGACACCCTTTTGCGTGATCGCGCGTTCGACCGTCTCGCGGTTGGCCTTGATGAAATCCATTCCCAGCATGGCCGACCGCTTGGTCAAAAAGATCGGCGCTGGCAAGGCTTGCGGCATCCCGCTAGCAAGGCGCCCTTCCTAACAGGGGTTTGCATGCCGTCCGGATTGTTCGCACTGCTCGATGACGTCGCAATGATCGCCAAGCTGGCTTCGGCAAGCGTCGACGACGTCACCGCCGCCGCCGGACGGGCAGGCATGAAGGCTGCCGGCGTGGTCATCGACGACACGGCGGTGACGCCGCGTTACGTCCACGGCCTGACTCCCGATCGGGAGCTTCCGATCATCGGCAAGATCACCCTGGGCAGCTTGCGCAACAAATTGCTTTTCCTCCTTCCGGGGGCATTGTTGTTAAGCGCCTTTGCTCCGTTTCTGATCATTCCGTTGTTGATGCTCGGCGGCGCCTATCTGGCGTTCGAGGCGACGGAGAAGATCGTCGAGGCGCTGCTTCACGAACATCATGAACATGCCGAGGACATCGTGGAGAGCGATGCCGCCGACCTTGAGAAGAAGCAGGTAAAGGGCGCGGTCCGCACCGATTTCATCCTTTCGGCGGAAATCATGGCCATCTCGCTCGCAAGCATAGAAGCCACCAGCTTCTGGACTCGCGCTGCCGCGCTTGCGGTCGTCGCGATCGCGGTGACGTTGGGGGTTTACGGCGCAGTGGCCGTTATCGTGAAGCTCGATGATATCGGTCTACACCTCGCGCAGCGGTCGAATGCCACTGCCCGCAAGATCGGGCATGGCCTGGTCCATGCCGTTCCCAAGCTGCTCAAGGGCCTGTCGATCGTCGGAATCGCGGCGATGCTGTGGGTCGGCGGCGGGATCCTCCTTCACGGCTTCGAGGAACTGCACGTCACGCCGCTTCCGGAAATGATCCATCATGCGATCGTGGAGGCGGCAAACGGTTCGGCCATGGCCGAATGGTCATTGACTGCTCTCGCCGGGGCGATCCTCGGCCTCATCATTGGCGGAATCCTTGTGACGATCGTCCGGCGCTTTACCAGCCATCCGGAAGATCTGGTGGTCGACGCCTGATGGGTCATGCGCTGGCGGTCTTTGTCGGCGGCGGTCTTGGGGCCGTTCTTCGCTGGCTGGTCGGCAAATGGACGCTGGCTTGGTTCGGCTATGGCTTCCCGGTCGGAACCCTGGCGGTCAACATTGCCGGAAGCCTTGCGATCGGTCTCGCCATCGGCGCTCTGGAAGGCGTGGGCCAGCCCGCAAAGCTATTCTTCGTCACCGGTGTCCTCGGCGGCTTCACCACCTTCTCCGCTTTCAGCCTCGACACACTTACGCTGTGGCAGCGGGGGGAAAACCTGACGGCTCTTCTTTACGTTGCCCTTTCCCTGATCTTGTCGCTGGCGGCGGTGTGGGTGGGCTGGGCACTCGCCCGCCCCTAGTCGCTCTCCGACTGCTTGGTGAGCAACAGGTACGCAGGATCGAACTGCGCGATCTGGCACAGGCGCTTCCTGTCGGGAAGCCGAAAGCGGGAGCCGCTGGTCGTCAGCAACGCTTCCTGGCGAAGAGCCTGCATCGTCCGGTTGAGATGCACCGGAGTGACGCCCAGCACGTCTGCCATTTGCGACTGCGTGATTGGGAAATCGAAGTCGTCGGATGTGCCGAGCCCGGCGCGGTCGAAGCGGACGCCCATCTCGCACAGCAGGTGGGCGAGACGTGACTTGGCACTCCGCCGGCCGAGCGCGCTTGCCCATTTGGCGAGTACCGAGGAATCGACCACCGTGTCGCGCCAGAAGGCCATGGCGATGGCTGGCGAGCTTTTCACGAGGTCGCGAAGTGCGTCGTGCGGAACCTGCCTGACGATGGAGTCGGTCAGCGATTCCATACCCCACCCGGTCTCTGGAACCGCGAGCGAATGGAGATCGCAAAAGTCGCCGACTATATGCAGCGCCGTGATCTGCCGGTGGCCGTTGGCAAGCTGGTCGAACCTAGCAACCAGCCCGTCGACGACTAGCGTCGAAAAGGTCGCACATTGGCCCGGACGGACGATGTCGCGGTGCGCAGCGGTCCGCACTTCCTGTCCGGGAAGGGCAAGAATGGCCTCCTGCTCGGCTTTGGTAAGCCGGGAGCGGAGCAAAAGCCGACGCAAGAACTTTTCCAGGGCGCCCATGTACGCCTTGTTATTCCCCTCGGCAATCAATGACGCGGCCCACCGTTACAGGGCCAAACGAACTTATCTGGCCTTCCATGACGCGAGGGAGGAAGCATTGCAGGAGGCCGCGCGTAAACGGGAAACCCTGTAACAAAAGATAATCCCGGCGCGAAATTTTCGCGGAAAACTAATAAATGTCAGGGGGCTTTGGCTGGACCGGGCGACCTGCGGCGGGTCATTCTACCTGCGGGCGGCAGGGATCTGTGGCGTTCCTTCCCTGTCGCCCACTCGAACTCTCGATGTTTACTGCGTCTCTTCCAGCGTCGTGAAGGTCGGCGGCGGCACGCCTTCCGCGGTGAACTTCGCCTTCAGCTCTCCCTTGCGCGCTGACAGCTGTTCGCCGAGCGCGTCCATGTCCACTCCGGCTTTCCGGGCCTGGGAGAACAGGCCTTCCATCCTCTTCTCCTCCTCTTGGACATGGTGTTCGATCTGCTCCTGGAGCACCTTCACCTTGGCGTCGTAATAATCGTCTTGCGGCGATCCCGCCTGGATCTCGCCGATCAGAACCTTGGCGCCGTCATGCTCGACATAGGCTTCGCTAAGCAGGTCTTCCTCGACCTTGCCTTCGCAGGCCGGATAGAAAATCTCTTCCTCGATCATCGCGTGGATGGTCAACTCCATGCAGATCTTGTCCGCGATTTCCTTCTTGCGATCGTCTCCGCTCGCTTTCTCGAATTTTGCGAACAGGTCCTCCACCGTACGGTGGTCTTCCTTCAGCAAAGCTACGGCGTCCTGGTTGGCCATGTCGGTCCCTTTCGATTGCGTATCGTCACAACACGCCACCGGACCGGGAGTTCAAACTGGCGCGGCCGATCGCCCTAATATTTGTGTATGCGCGGCCCGTCCCGGCCGAGATTGGCGCAACCGTTCCCGCCCCATTTCGGCCGCCGTGCCGGTCTCCGCCGCGTTGAACCCGAGCAGAATGACACTACTCAATGGCGGGATATTCGCAATTTCAGCTTTCCACCCAAAGCTGACTCTAGCGGGCCAGCCGGTCGATCGCCTCGGCCAAGGCCACATCGCGCTGCGTGATCCCGCCCTTGTCGTGGCTGGTCAGCCGAAAATCGACCCGGTTCCACACGCTTGTAAATTCCGGATGGTGGTCCACCGCCTCCGCATGTTCGGCGACCCGGGTCAAAAAGGCGAAGGCCTCCGCGAAATCCTTGAAACGGTAGCTCCGCTCCAGGGCCTTGCCGTCCGCGCTTTTCGTCCATCCTTGGGGTCTGTCCATTCGTGGCTCCGTCATGTCCCGGATCCCCAGCGATATTGAAGGGCGATCCCATAAAGGTCGAAGTTGTTGCCGGTTCGCGTCGATACGCCGGTGCTGGCGTTGGCCTTCGCGGACAAGCGCTTGCTAATCGGGAAGGCAAAGATCGCGCCGCCCCGCCAGTTCTGCTGCAGATTGTCGTTGCTGACACCGTCGATGCTCGTCCGGCCGCCCCCGAACCACGACAGGTTGGCCGCAAGCCACATGCCGGGTTTGATGTTGTAGATAACGTGCCCCTGGGCGGAATAGATCGGCTTCTGCTTGCGCTCGTGGCCGCCGAAGAAATCGTCGTTGACGGTGAAGAAAGTGGCGCCCAGCGCCGCCTCGAAGGTCCAGCGCCCCCAGCTCTGCGATGCCCCCAGCTCCGGCCGAAACGCCCAGCGGTTGCCGCCAAGGTTGAGCAGGCGCTCGTCGTTATATTGGCCCATCGGAATGGCGACCTGCACGCTGGCGCCCAGCAGCAGTCCCTGGCGGTATACCCGATACTCCGCCGCACTCATCGCCGGCGCGCCGTGGAACAGGATCGTCAGCCGCGCCAGCGGGTCGCCCATGCCCTTGATGTCGCGCTCGACCGGCTGGCCGAAATAGGTCGCCGTTCCTTTCATGTGACCGAAGGGGACGATGACGTCGAACTTCGCGGATTTGTCGAACAGGTTGAGCGATCGCGCATAGGCCGCAAGCACGCCGTCGATCTTCAGGTCGATGTCGGACAGGGGCAATGCGGAATCGACCGGGATCGCACCCCGCGATCCGCTCCACGCCAGAATCCTGAAGTTGGTCCCGACCGGCGCCGGGGAATAAGCGCGCGGCTCGATGCTCTGCGCATTGGCCCCCGTCACCCCGATTGAACCGGCCATCACAATGGCGAAGGCAACGCAGGCACTTCTGGATCGCATTGCGATTCCCCTGTCGCGCGGCTTGTCGCATCGGACTATAGCGCCATCGCAGACGCGCTTGAAATGCGCTTGGGCCCCATGCACTCGGGCCCAGACAAAGGAGTTTGACTGATGGCGACCACCACCGACACGGCCAGGCCGGCTATCGATCTCGGCCCGCTCGGCCTCGAAAACCCGATGGGCACCGACGGCTTCGAATTCGTCGAATATACGGCGCCGGATATCGAGCTGTTGCGCTCCCTCTTCACCAAGATGGGCTTCCCCGAGGTCGCCCGGCACAAGAGCAAGGACGTCACGCTTCACAAGCAGGGCGACTGCAACTTCATCATCAACGCCGAACCCGGCTCCTATGCCGAGGAATATGCGCAGGCCCACGGCCCCTCCGCTTGCGCGATGGCCTTCCGGGTGAAGGACGCCAAGGCGGCGCATGAGCGCGCCCTTCGGCTCGGCGGGACTGACGTCGATGTAAAGCGCGGCGATGGCGAGCTCGACATTCCCGCGATCGAGGGAATCGGCGGCTCGCGCCTGTTCTTCGTCGACCGCTACGGTGAGGGGAAGGGCATCATCGGCTCGATCTACGAGGTCGACTTCGATTTTCATCCCGACTGGCAGCAGCGGATGGCCGAGGCGGATTCCAAGCTCACCTACATCGACCACCTCACACACAACGTGAATCGCGGCAACATGGCGACCTGGGCGGAGTTCTACGAAAAGCTCTTCAACTTCCGCGAGATCCGCTACTTCGACATCGAAGGGAAGGTCACAGGCCTTTTCTCCAAGGCGATGACTTCGCCGTGCGGGAAGATCCGCATCCCCTTGAACGAGAGCCAGGACGACAAGAGCCAGATCGAGGAGTTCCTGCGCGAATATAAGGGCGAGGGTATCCAGCACATCGCGCTAGGAACGTCCGACATCTATCAGTCGGTCGACATCATCCGGGAACGCGGCATTCCCTTCCAGGACACGCCCGACACTTATTACGAGATGCTTCCGGAACGCATCCAGGGCCACGACGAGAGCATTCCCGAACTCGAGAAGCGCCGCATCCTGATGGACGGGGCGCCGACCGAGGGTCAGGGCCTGCTCCTCCAGATTTTCACCCAGAACGTGATCGGCCCGATCTTCTTCGAGATCATTCAGCGCAAGGGCAACGAGGGCTTCGGCGAAGGCAATTTCAAGGCCTTGTTCGAGAGCATCGAGCTCGACCAGATGCGGCGAGGGGTCATTTGAGCATCGCCGCGAGCAAGCGAAGCGGAGTGAAGCGAGCGCAGCTTGGTGGAGAGATGATGCGACACGGCCGACCTGCCGCGCCAACGGACAGTATCGACGGCCCGAATTCATTTCGGGCCGGGGAGTTATAATTTGACCGACGCATACATCTGCGACGCCGTTCGCACTCCCATTGGTCGCTATGGCGGCGCGCTGAGTTCCGTTCGTCCCGACGACCTCGCCGCGATCCCGCTGCGCGCCCTCAAGGAACGCAACCCAAACGTCCATTGGGCGCATGTCGACGACGTGATCCTCGGCTGTGCCAACCAGGCGGGTGAGGACAATCGCAACGTGGCGCGCATGGCGTCGTTGCTCGCCGGGCTGGGGGCTGCGGTTCCCGGCACCACGGTAAACCGCTTGTGCGGTTCGGGCCTCGACGCGGTCGCGATGGCCGCCCGCGCGATCAAGGCTGGCGAGGCCGAGTTGATGATCGCCGGCGGGGTCGAAAGCATGAGCCGTGCGCCGTTCGTCATGCCCAAGGCCGACAGCGCTTTTTCGCGCGGCAATGCGGTTTTTGACACAACCATCGGATGGCGCTTCGTCAACAAGCGCCTGAAGGACGAGTTCGGCATCGATTCGATGCCCGAGACGGCTGAAAACGTCGCGTCCGAATTCCACGTCAGCCGCGATGACCAGGACAAGTTTGCTGCGACAAGCCAGCGCCGCGCCGCCGCCGCGCAGGCCAATGGCCGCCTCGCTGCCGAGATCGTGCCAGTCATCATCCCGCAGCGCAGGGGCGACCCGGTCGCCGTTACCCAAGACGAGCATCCGCGCGAAACCAGCGCCGAGAAGCTTGGCGTGCTGAAGCCGATTGTCCGGCCGGACGGAACGATCACCGCCGGCAATGCCAGCGGCGTCAACGACGGCGCAGCCGCGCTCATCGTTGCCAGCCGGGCGGCGGTCGAGAAATACGGCCTTACGCCCCGCGCCCGCGTGCTCGGCGCGGCAGTCGCGGGCGTCGAGCCGCGAATCATGGGCATCGGCCCCGCGCCGGCCAGCGAAAAGCTGCTGAAGCGTCTTGGGCTCGCGATCGGCGACATCGACGTGGTCGAGTTGAACGAGGCCTTCGCGGCGCAGGGTCTCGCCGTCATGCGCACGCTGGGCCTTCCCGACGATGCCGCGCACGTGAACCCCAATGGCGGCGCCATCGCGCTCGGCCATCCGCTCGGCATGTCCGGTGCCCGCCTCGCGCTAACCGCGACGGAGGAATTGCAACGCAGCGGCGGTCGCTACGGCCTTGCCACCATGTGCATCGGCGTCGGCCAGGGAATCGCGCTGGCCATCGAGCGCGTGTGATGCGCGAGGCTGCGATCTGGGAAGTCCTCGCCGGCGTTCCGGACCCGGAAATCCCGGTCGTCTCCATCGTCGATCTCGGCATCGTTCGCGGCGTTACGGAGCATGAGGTGACGATTACGCCAACCTATTCGGGCTGCCCTGCGACCGCCTTCATCGAGCGCTCGGTTCGTGAGACGCTCGACGCGTCGGGCTACCGCGACGTGGCGATCACGACCACCTTGTCACCGCCTTGGACCACCGAATGGATCAGCGACGCGGGCAATGACGCGCTGCGCCGCTACGGCATTGCCCCGCCGGAGCTCGCCAAGGCCGCGACCTGCCCGCAATGCGGCTCGACCGACACCGAGGAAGTCAGCCGCTTCGGCTCGACTCCGTGCAAGGCGCAGTGGCGCTGCAAGACGTGCCTGGAGCCGTTCGACCGCTTCAAATGTCATTAGACTTCAGTGCACTGGCCGCGATGTAGGAGTTTGTGGTCGGCCAGTACCAGCGCCACCATCGCCTCGACGACATGTGGTGCTCGCAGTGTAACACAAGGGTCGTGCCGCCCGCCGATCCCGATGCTCGATGTTGGCTTGAACGCCACGCGAATAACGATTGGCTTGCCGGTCGAAATTCCCCCGTCAATTCCGCTCGCCGCCATTGCCTCGCGGCTTTCCTTGCCCCTTGCCCGGCCTGACGCGAAACCCTCGCCGATCTCAACTCCCTTCGCAGCATTGATACCCATGCACGCTGCCGCCAACTCCGCATCCAGCTTGGCATAGACCGGCGCGCCCCAACCGGCGGGCACGCCGCGGACAATGCATTCGACAATCCCGCCCAGACTGTCGTCATCCGCTTTGGCGGCGCCGATCATCGCATCCCATTGCGCCTCATCGCTTACCCCGCCGAT
>Ga0247828_10000669_pt1 | contig 11377 bp, 8 predicted proteins | sample 12C_Control_Day3_FD_192425 | JGI IMG/M metagenome (GOLD analysis project Ga0247828, IMG submission 192425) | Soil microbial communities from agricultural site in Penn Yan, New York, United States - 12C_Control_Day3 | ecosystem: Environmental > Terrestrial > Soil > Agricultural land | place: USA... | reverse complement strand
CGTTCTTCTTCGAGCCCGGGTTGACCACCTCGATGCGGTGCAGCGGGGGCACGGCGGCGTACACCCGGCCGGCCTCGACCAAAGGGCGCATGTACCGGAAGAACAGGGTCAGCAGCAGGGTGCGGATGTGGGCGCCGTCGACGTCCGCGTCGGTCATGATGATGACCTTGCCGTAGCGCGCGGCGTCGAGGTCGAACGAGCGGCCCGAGCCGGCGCCGATGACCTGGATGATGGCCGCGCACTCGGCGTTCTTGAGCATGTCGGCGACCGACGCCTTCTGGACGTTGAGGATCTTGCCGCGGATCGGCAGCAGCGCCTGGTGGTCGCTGGACCGGGCGAGCTTCGCGGTGCCCAGGGCGCTGTCGCCCTCGACGATGAACAGCTCCGACCGCTCGACGTCGGTACTGCGGCAGTCGGCGAGCTTGGCCGGCAGCGACGAGGTCTCGAGGGCGTTCTTGCGGCGCTGGGTCTCCTTGTGCATGCGCGCGCTGATGCGCGACTTCATCTCGGCGACGACCTTCTCGAGCAGCAGGGCGGCCTGTGCCTTCTCGCCGCGCTTGGTCGAGGTGAGCAGGGCGGTGAGCTCCTTCTCGACCACCTTGGCCACGATGGCCCGCACCGCGTTGGTGCCGAGGACCTCCTTGGTCTGGCCCTCGAACTGCGGCTCGGCGAGGCGCACGGTGACGACGGCGGTCAGACCGGCGAGGACGTCGTCCTTCTCCGGCTTGTCGCCGCCCACCTTGAGCCGGCGCGCGTTGACCTCGAGCTGCTTGCGGAAGACCTTGAGCAGCGCCTGCTCGAAGCCCTGCAGGTGCGTGCCGCCCTTGGGCGTGGCGATGATGTTGACGAACGAGCTGACCTTCGAGTCGTAGCCGGTGCCCCAGCGCACGGCGATGTCGACGCCGCACTCGCGCTCGACCTCGGTCGGGGTCATGTGCCCCTTCGAGTCGAGCACCGGCACTGTCTCGGTGAACGTCCCCGAGCCCTGCAGCCGCCAGACATCCGTGACGGCGGGGTCGGGGGCGAGGAACTCGGCGAACTCGCTGATGCCGCCGTCGTGGACGAACGTCTCCTCGTGGGGGCCGTCCGCGCCCGGGGTGCCGAGCAGCCCCCGCTCGTCGCGGATGAGCAGGGTGAGGCCGGGGACCAGGAAGGAGGTCTGCCGGGCCCTGCCCAGCAGCTGGTCGTAGTCGAAGGAGGCGTCCTTGAGGAAGATCTGGTGGTCGGCCCAGTAGCGGACCCGGGTGCCCGTCACTCCGCGCTTGGCCTTGCCGACGACCGCGAGCTCGCTGGAGCGCACGTAGGGGGTGAACTCGTGGTCGGGGGCCTTCTCCCCCGTCGCGACGTCCGGGAAGTAGCCAGGCTCGCCGCGGCGAAAGCTCATGGCGTAGGTCTTGCCACCCCGGTCGACCTCGACGTCGAGGCGCGAGGACAGCGCGTTGACCACCGAGGCGCCGACGCCGTGGAGACCGCCCGACGCGGTGTAGGAGCCGCCCCCGAACTTGCCGCCCGCGTGGAGCTTGGTGAAGACCACCTCGACACCGGTCAGGCCGGTGCGGGGCTCGATGTCGACCGGGATGCCGCGGCCGTTGTCGCGCACCTCGACGGAGCCGTCTCGGTAGAGGACCACCTCAATGCGGTCGCAGTGCCCGCCGAGGGCCTCGTCCACCGCGTTGTCGATGATCTCCCACAGGCAGTGCATGAGGCCCCGGCTGTCGGTGGACCCGATGTACATGCCCGGTCGCTTGCGCACGGCCTCCAGCCCCTCGAGGACCTGCAGGTGGTGGGCGCTGTAGTCCGATGTGGACTTGCTGGTGGCGGCCTTCTTGGCGGTGGTGGCGGTGGCGGTGGCCACGGTGGTCCCTTCTGCTGAGCTCTGCGGGGCCGGGCTGCGGCTGCGCGTGCCCTCCGCATTGCGGGTGACCCACGGATCACCCGACCCACGGTGCGCGGCCAGGTCGCCGGCCGGTGACCGCAGGCTATCCCGGCGCGCCGACGGCGCGGCGCAGGCACGCGGCATACCCGCCTGTCGACCGGGGTGCGACGGCCGGCAAACCGCTGCCGCTCCGGCAACGAACTCCCCGTGTCACCCCTCCTCGGGGTGGAGCACTCCACCGTTCGGGGTGCTCCTCTCCACCGAACAGGTCCGACATGAGATGACCCACATCGTGAGCCAATGCGAGGTGGGAAGGTTTACCCGTGCTTGACTGTTGCTACCAGCGCCGGGAAGGGTGGCGGGTTCCGCAGGGAGCTCAACCCCGACCGGGCGTTGGACGTCATAAGAAGACGACGTCAAGGAAGTACGGGTCCGCACCGAACCACGCGGGTCCACTGACGAGAGAAGGCTGACGTGACCACTGCACTGGCACCCCTCCTGACCGCGGCCGACCGCTGCGACCGCTGCGGCGCCCAGGCCTACGTGCGCGCCCGCCTCAACACCGGTGGCGAACTGCTGTTCTGCGCCCACCACGGGCGCGAGCACCTGCCGAAGCTGCGCGAGCACGCGGAGATCCACGACGAGTCCGACCGGCTCCACGAGAGCCCGGCCCTCGCCCCCGACGACGAGCGGTAGGCGCGCCGCCACCCATGGCGACAGAGATCTGGGTCCCGGCCCTCCTGATCGGGGTCGGGCTCATCGGCATCATCGTGCCGATCCTGCCCGGCCTGCTGCTGGTCCTCGGTGCCGTGCTCCTGTGGGCCTGGCAGGTCTCCACTCCCCTTGCATGGTGGCTCTTCGCGCTGTGCGCGGTGTTCTACGCCGCCGGGGTCTCCCTGCAGTACCTCGTGCCCGGACGACGCATGCGCCGTGCGGGTGTGCGGACCTCGACCCTCGTCCTCGCGGTCGTGCTCGGCATCGTCGGCTTCTTCGTCATCCCGGTGGTCGGTGGCCCGGTGGGGTTCGTGCTCGGGATCTACCTCGTCGAGCACGGCCGCTCGCGGGACGCGGCAGCCGCCTGGCAGTCGACGAAGACCGCCCTCAGGGCGGTCTTCCTCAGTATCGGGATCGAGCTCATCGCAGGTCTCGCGATCGCCACGACGTGGGTGGCGGGCGTGATGCTCAGCCGCTGACCGCCTGTCGGTGTGGTTGGCCTCAGCTCACCACTGGCCCTCAGCTCACCACTGGTCGCGGCGACGGTCCCAGCGGTGCTCCAGGCGCTGCATGAAGGACTCGTGGCTCTTGGCCTTCTGGCGGGGCCGAGCGCCCTGGCGGCGGACGGTGCCATCGGACTGGACCGTGCCGAGCGCGGCCTTGCCTCGCCGGGGCGGGGTGACGGCGAAGACGACGGCGGCGACCATCACGGCGAAGCCGGCGGCGCCGACCCACATCGTCGTGCTGACGCCGATGAGCACGAGCGCGAGTCCAGCCAGGAGCCCGACGCCACCGATGATCAGGCGTCGGCGTGCGGCCGCCCGGGCCCCAGCGCCCTGCATGTGCGACGCGAACTTGGGGTCCTCGGCGTACAGCGCCTGCTCCATCTGCTCAAGCAGCTGCTGTTCGTGCTCTGACAGCGGCACGGTGACCTCCCGGGTGTTGCCTGCGGTGCCATCGTCTCTAACGCACGCCCGAGCCGGATCGTCCCCTGCGGATGAACCGTCATCGTCGCCGGTCAGCAGCCTGCGTTGAGTTCAGGATAGGTCCCCCCGCGAGGAACGGAAACCCGTTCGGCGATCATCGATCAGGCTCGCGGGGCGCACGCTCCCAGAACCGAATCGGGCACTCGCCCGGTCGACCGCCCGGTCAGCCTCGCGCCACCCGTGGTCGGGCTCGTCGAGGGTGCCCTGGATGGGTGCGCCGTCGCTGTCGACGAGCTGCTCCACCCGCACACCGACCAGCCGGATGCGGGCCCGCTGCAGGCCGAGGGCGTCGTAGAGCGCCCGGGCGGTGTCGTAGATGTCGCGGCTGATGTCGGTCGGGTCGCGCAGCGTCTTGGAACGGGTGATCGTCGTGAAGTCGGAGAAACGGACCTTGATCGAGACGGTCCGACCCATCAGCCCCGCCGCCCGGACCCGGGCCGCGGTGCGGTCGCTCAGCTTGAGCAGCTGCCGGTGGATGTGAGCCGGGTCGTCGACGTCGTGCTCGAAGGTCTCGTCGGAGCCGATGCTGCGCTCGCGGCGCACCGGCTCGACCCCTCGCGGGTCCCGGCCCCAGGCCAAGTCGTGCAGGTGCGCTCCGGCGGCATCCCCCAGCGCCCGCTTCAGCGTTGTCAGGGGGGTGTGGGCGATGTCGCCGACGGTGCGCAGTCCGAGGCGGAGCAGCGTCTCCTCGGTGCGGTCGCCGACACCCCAGAGCGCACCCACGGGGAGCTGCTGGACGAAGCTGACGACCTCGGCCCGCGGCACGACGACCATCCCGTCGGGCTTGGCCAGACCGGAGGCGAGCTTGGCGACGAACTTGGTCGGGGCTATCCCGACGGAGCAGGTGATGCCCTGCTCGTCGGCGACGGTGTCACGGATCAGCTGGCCGATGGTGGTCGGTGGGCCCAGCCGTCGCAGGGCCCCCGAGATGTCGAGGAAGGCCTCGTCAAGGGACAGCGGCTCCACGTTGGGGGTGATCGAGGCGAAGGTCGCCATGACCGCATCGGAGATCCGGCTGTAGAGGCGGTGGTCCGGCGGGAGCACCGTCGCCTGCGGGCACAACCGGCGCGCGCGGGCCATCGGCATGGCCGAGGCAACCCCGAAGCGGCGCGCCTCGTAGGTCGCCGACAGGACCACCCCGCGGTTGCCGCCGCCGATGATGACGGGCGAGCCGACGAGCTCGGGGTGGCTGAGCAGGGTCGCCGACGCGTAGAAGGCGTCCATGTCGACGTGCATGATGGTGCAGCCGGTGTCGTCCGGCGGCCTGTCGGACGAGCGCTCCGGCAGCGCGAACTGGCGCCGGCTCACCGCCGGCCCCCGGCCGTGGTGGTGCCGCAGGCGCCGCGGGCTCCCCGGGGGTCAGTCGCGGCTGGCGAGGATGTGCAGGGCTGCACCGAGCTGTCCGAGGAACTGGAAGTCGGGATGGCGGCTGGCCTCCTGCTCGAGCCGGAGCAGGGCTGCGCGGTCGGACTCGGAGTCGACCAGCGCGGAGGGCACGAGGTCGCTGAAGAGCCGGACCCCGTGGGAGTCGCGGACGGTGAGACCGGCTGCCTCGACCATCTGGAGGAGCTGCTCGGCGTCGAACCGGCGCGGCAGCGGGTCGCCGGCGCCCCACCGGCCGTCGGGACTGACGAGGGCCTCGTGGGCCTGGCCGAACTGGCCGGCGAGCACGCGCGCGAGCACCACAGCGAGCCGCTGGGCAGCCACCAGGCTGAGGTATCCGCCGGGGGCGAGCACCGCTGCCAGCGAGGACAGCGTGGCCTGCGGGTCGTCGACGACCTCGAGGGTGCCGTGGCAGCAGACGAGGTCGACGAGCTGGTCGCCGAGGGCCTCGCCCAAGGTGTCGGCGTCGCCCTGGACAGCCTCGACCCGGTCGTCGACCCCGGACTCTGCGGAACGGCGGGACAGCGAGGCGAGGGCGTCCGGGCTCGGGTCGACGACGGTGACGTGGTGCCCACGCTCGGCCAGTGGGACTGCGAGGCCACCCGTGCCCCCGCCCAGGTCGAGGACTCGCAGGGGGCGGCCGAGCTCGGCCTCCCGGCGGGCTGCGAGCTCGGACACCGAGGACCAGACCGCCGAGGTGCGCAGCGAGGTCGGGGCGCCGCCGCGCCGCCCGCGTCGTTGCTCGTCGGCCACTGCCGGCTCCTTCGTCGGGGGTGGGCGGCCTGCGGGGACCGCCGCTGCAGAACGCGACCCACCCTAGTGCCCTGAGCTTCCCGGGCTGGAGTGCCACAGCTTGCGCGGCGGGATGCGCCCGTCGGGCACCGCCTCCCCCTGCGCCAGCCGGTGCGCGTCCCGGACATCCCCTCCGGCCGGGCGGATGTCGGCGTACGGCGACTGCCGGAACCCCGATGCGTGCAGCAGCACTCTGCGGCCCTGGGGCTGCCCCTGCGCATCCCGGTCTGCGGCAGCAGCCTCCTCCGCCGCCCGCGCCTGGGCCATCGCGGCCTCTTCGTCGCGGTCGATGGCCGTGAGGACGGCCTCCAGTCCGCCGACCGCCCAGGCGTCCCACAGCCGGGAGAGCTCCCAGGCACCGGTCGCGCGCAGGGAGATGCCCCGGGGTCCCGTGCGCCGCACCACCCCCCGGACCAGCAGCATCCAGGAGTGGAACACCACCTCGGCATACGGGCCCTGGACGTCCTCGAAAAAGGTCGCGTCCACCGGCCCCGTGGAGTCGTCGAGGGTGAGGAACACCACCCGGCGGCCCGAGCGCACCGGCGGGGTCTGGGTGGCCACCTTGACCCCACCGGCCCAGACCGTGGAGCGACTGCGGGCGGCGAGCAGGTCGGCGCTGCGGGTCACGCCGAGGGCGCGCAGCAGCGGCGCGTAGAACTCCATGACGTGGGCGCTGGCGTCGAGGCCGAGGATGTCGAGCTCGGCGCGCACCCGCTCCGGTCCGGTCATCTCGGGCAGCCCGGTGCCGGCCGTCAGCTCGGGGCTGTCGCCGAGGTCGAGCGCGAGCTGGGTGGGCTGTGCCGCAGCCGGGGCCACCGGTCGGGCGCCCTGGGACTGCGCGGCGGCGCGCCCGCGCACGTCCAGCGCCGGTATGCCGCCGGCGCCGGGCCCGCTCCGGACGGCAACGCCGCTGCCGGGCCCGGCTGCGTCGCCCAGGCCGTCTGCACGAGCACCCGGGCCCGGCCCGGGACCCAGCCCGTCATCGGCCCTCCCTGCACGGCCCCGGCGCGGGCTGACCCGGCGACGAGAGCTCGCCACCGATCGCGACCACCGGTCGAGCTCGGCGACGTGCAGCAGCAGGTCGCGGCGGGTCACCCGTCCGCGCCGGCCGAGGCCGGTGAGTCCCACGCCCATGCCGTAGAGGGAGTCGAAGCCGCCCGCGAGGACGAGACGCTCGGCGACCGGGCGCGAGACCCGGGCACGGTTCCAGAAGTCGGCGAGGGAGAAGTAGGGCTGTCCGGCGACGATGCGCGCCACCTCGGCCTCGCTGATGCCCTTGACGTCGGCCAGGGACAGGCGGATGCCATAGGCCCGCCCGTCGGGCAGGTCGGGGTGCACCGGGCCTTCGCGGGAGTGGTCCTGGTCAACCAGGCGCGGGGGCGGCGCCCCGCGCTGAGCGCGGGGACCCTGGTCCCAGGGTGCAACCTTCTCGACGCGGTACGTGCCCGTGGAGGCGTTGACGTCGAGGCCGAGCACGGCGATGCCGAGCGAGCGGGCGTCGTCGAGGATGAGCCGCTTGGGGTACATCCCGGGGTCATGGGTCAGCACCCCGGCGAGGAAGGCTGCGGGGTGGTGGGTCTTCAGCCACGCCGAGTGGTAGGTCGGCAGGGCGAAGGCCGCGGCGTGCGCCTTGCAGAACCCGAACGAGGCAAAGGACTTCAGCACCCGCCAGATCCGCTCGACCTCGGCCGGCGCGTAGCCGCGCGACGCGGCGGCGGGCCGCCACCAGGCCTCGATCTCCTCCTGCCCGCGCGGGGTGCCCATGGCACGGCGCACCTCGTCGGCCTGTGCCAGCGAGACACCGGTGGTCTCGGCGACGATCTTGAGCACCTGCTCGTGGAAGACGACGACCCCGGCCGTCTCCTCGAGCGCAGGGACGAGGCTCGGGTGGAGGTACTCGATCTCCTTCCAGCCGTGCCGGGCCTCGAGGAACGGCGTGATCATGTCGGACTTCACCGGCCCCGGCCGGAACAGCGAGATGTCGATGATGAGGTCCTCGAAGCGCTCCGGGCCGAACTTGCCGATGAGCTCGCGCTGCCCGGGGCTCTCGATCTGGAAGCAGCCGAGGGTGTGGGTGGTGCGGATGAGCCGGAAGGTCGCCTCGTCGTCGAGAGGCACCTGGGCCTGGTCGTCGAGGTCGACCTCGGCCTCGTCGACCCGGGCGACCTCCGTGACGGCGTGGGCCATGGCGGACTGCATGCGGATGCCGAGGACGTCGAGCTTGAGCAGCCCGAGGGTCTCGACGTCGTCCTTGTCGAACTGGCTCATCGGGAAACCCAGCCAGCTCGCCTCCACCGGGGTGCGGTCGAGGAGCCCGGCATTGGAGAGCACCACCCCGCACGGGTGCAGGGCGATGTGGCGGGGCAGGCCGTCGAGCCGCTCGACGAGGTCGAACAGCAGGCCCAGACGGGGGCTGGCCAGACCCCGGCTGCGCAGCTCCGGGAGCTCGGCGATCGCGCTGCGGGCGTCCCGGGCCCGGATGTGTGGAAAGGCCTTGGCGATCTCGTCGACCTCCTGTGGCGGCAGGCCGAGCGCCGCGCCGACGTCGCGCACCGCGTGGCGCACCTTGTAGGTGTCCATCATCGAGACACAGGTGACCCGGTCGCCGCCGAACCGCTCGAGGATCCGCTCGTAGACCTCGGTGCGGCGGGCCGACTCGACGTCGATGTCGATGTCGGGCAGCTCCGCCCGCAGCGGGCTGCAGAACCGCTCCATGAGCAGGTCGTAGCGGATCGGGTCGACCCCGCTGATGCCGAGCAGGTAGTTGACCAGGGACCCGGCGCCCGAGCCGCGCGCGGCCACCCGGACACCCATCTCCCGGATGAGGTCGACCACCGCAGCCACGGTGAGGAAGTACGTCGGGTAGCCGAGCTCGGCGATGACCTTCAGCTCGTCGGTCAGCCGGCTCCCGATGGCGTGCAGCTCGCTCTCGCCGGCGCGGGGGTAGCGAGTGAGGACGGCGGCCCGGCAGCGCTCCTCCAGCACCGACTGGGGGTCGGTGCCGGGCTCGATGGCGAGCGCTGCCGGCTCGGGCAGGTGGACAGCGCCGATGCCGAGGTCGCGGCGGGCGTCCTGGGCGCACTCCAGGGCCAGCGCAAGAGTGCGGGCGATGAGCGCGTCGGCCCGGCTGGCATCGCCGGAAGTGACCTGCCGGGCCACGGCATGCATGGCGGGAGTGCTCGCCAGGTGCGCGGCGTCGGTGACGCGGTCGAGGTGGCGGGTGTCGAGGACGACGAGCCGTCGGGCGGCGTCGAGGACGTCGACCACGGCGCTCTCCCCGGGGTCGACGTGGCGGACGGCTGCGGTCAGCACCGCGGGCACGGCAGCCTCGTCGGCCAGGGCGAGCAGGCGGGAGGCATGTCCGCGGGAAGCGGGGGTGCCCTCGGGACCGCCGTGGCAGACCACCTCGACCACCAGGGCGTCCCGGGGCAGCAGCCGCTGCCAGGCCCGCAGCAGGGCGCGGGCCCGGTCGGGGCGCTTGGCCAGCAGCGCCCGCCCGACATCGGAGTCCGGGCCGAGCAGCACCACGAGCGGGCTGCCCGACTCGCCATCGCCACCCCCGCAGCGCCCAGCGATGGTGCCCGGGGTCGTGACCGGCTGGCCGCGCTCGCCGCGCAGGTGGGTGTCGGTGACCAGCCGGCACAGGGATGCCCAGCCGACACCCGCCGGCAGCCCCGCGGCCCGTCCGCGAGCGAGCACCGTGACCCGTGGGTACCGGGGGTCACGGTCGGCGCCGCCTCGCACTGGGGTCTTGGGCCCCGTGCCGGGTCGGTGCGCTGAGGCGCCGAGCCGCCCGTCCCTGCCCTGGCCCCAGTCACGGCGGCGGGGGTCGGACTGCTCGTGGCCCCCTGCGTGGCCCCCTGCCAGGTCTACGGCCAGGTCGACGGCCAAGTCGACGGCCAGGTCGACGCCGAGGACGGGCGCAATACCTGCCGCAGTGGCGGCCTGGACGAACCGGACCGCGCCGTAGAGGCCGTCCCTGTCGGTCAGCGCCAGGACGGGCTGGCCGTGCTGGGCTGCGCGCTCCACCAGCGCCGCTGGGGTGGATGTGCCGTAGCGCATCGAGAACCCGGAGGCGACGTGCAGGTGGGCGAAGTCACCACTCACGCCCACACCGTCGGGACGAGCACGTCACCGTGCGGGGGCGCCAGCGGCAGTCCCAGCGCCCGGCAGACCAGGTCGACGAAGGTCTCGGTCTGGCGGAGCAGGTCATCGGCCTCGCGCGCCGTCACCGGGAGGGCAGCCCCCGCCATGGAATGCGCGCCAGCCGTGGAGGGCGCGCCAGCCGTGGAGGGCGCGCCAGCCGTGGAGGGCGCGCCCGCCGTGGAGGGCGCGCCTGCCGTCGAGGAGACCAGAGGTTCGGCGTCACGCAGCGTGGCGACCGCGAAGAACTCGGCCCACTCGGTCAGCTCAGGCGCCACTGAGGGCAGCAGCGCCCAGAGGCTGCGGGGGCCTGCTGCGCTGGGGGTGGCGGACCGCGCCGACACCAGCGCCGCCGCAGCCCGCATGGCCGCGAGACGGGACTGCAGGTAGCGCTCGGCGACCCCGCGGCTGTGGGAGGCCTCGAGCAGGCTCGACCGGGACCGCTCGATCAGCTCGAGGGTGGACGCTGCCGTCGCCCCGCCCTGTGTGGTGGTCATCGCCGGCCGCCTCAGTCCGCAACCCGCAGCAGGCGCCACTGCTGCAGGGACGGGTCGGTTCCGAGGTCGTAGACGCCGGTGCCGGCCGTCCGCCCCGCGCTCGCCTCGACCCGCCACACCTGACGCTCCCGGGCGCCGCCGAGGACGGCGGGAGGCGCTGCCGCACCCCGCGCCCCCATGGCAGAGGGCACCCCGCCCGAGTCGCCGACAGACCTGTCCGGCGCACCCGGCGCACCCTGAGCCGCCTGCCTGCCCTGCCTGCCCTGCCTGCCCTGGCCGGCAGGCTCACTGCCGTCGAGGGCGTCGCGCCACCAGGGCCGCCGCTCCTGCCAGTGGTCGAGGACCTCGCGGACGACATAGAGCCGGCCCCGCCAGACGAACGCGTCCGGGGCCCCGGGGGCAGCGCCCTCCCCGGCAGCCGACTCTGCCTGCCTGGCGGCCCGGACCTCGATGGGCTCTTCGTATCGGCGCACCACGGCAGACTCCTTCCACAGCTCTTTTGGGCAAGGTGTGCTCTGGCCCTGCGCAGGCGGGGTCGAGGCGCCTGTCGCAGGGCCAGAGCCACCGATGAGCCCGGCCTGGACACCGTCCAGGCCGCAGTGTGGGGCACTGCTGGCCGGGCCATCTGTTCGAACATGTGTTCGATAACAAGGAATGTACACCGCCCCTCGGACACGCCGTCAAGAGCCCTGGCGAACGGCTTCGCCCACGCGCAGCGCGACCATGGCGCACCCAGTCGTCCAGCGCGTCCCGCACCAGGAAGCAGCATCCGGGCCACAAAACCGCAGCAGCCCCCGCCCTCCCTCACTAGGCTCCCGTCATGGGCGGAGTCATCCCCACCGCACCCGGCGCCGACCCCATTGGCCACCCGGCGGTCCAGCGCGTCCTTGCCGCCCTCGCCGTCCAGCACGTCACCCCTGAGGTCATCGCGCTGCCCGAGGCCGTCCGCACCGCCGCCGCCGCGGCCAAGGCGGTGCGGACGGCCT
>Ga0247828_10000666_pt1 | contig 11408 bp, 11 predicted proteins | sample 12C_Control_Day3_FD_192425 | JGI IMG/M metagenome (GOLD analysis project Ga0247828, IMG submission 192425) | Soil microbial communities from agricultural site in Penn Yan, New York, United States - 12C_Control_Day3 | ecosystem: Environmental > Terrestrial > Soil > Agricultural land | place... | reverse complement strand
GCCGCGGATGGATGCACAGCTTGGCGCCTCGGGTTCGGCGCCAAGCTGTGCATCCATCCGCGGCAGGTGCCGGTGGTCGAGGCGGCGTTCGCGCCGAGCGCCGAGGAAGTCGCCTGGGCCACGCGCGTGCTCGACGCCGCGCAAGCCGCGCACGGCGCCGCGGTGGCGGTCGACGGCCGCATGGTCGACCGGCCGGTGCTGCTGCGCGCGCGCAGGCTGCTGGGGCGGTAGCGCGCTGCACCGCGGGGAACGGCGTTTGCCGGCCACTTGCCGGCTCCAGGATCTTCGTGAGCCGTTGTTGCTGCCAGGAGTGCCGCATGTCCCCCCCGAAATTCGATGCCTGCATTGCGGCCTGCAATGCGTGCGCAGATGCCTGCGATGCCTGCGCAACCGCCTGCCTGCGCGAGCAGGATGTCCCGAGGATGGCGCGATGCATCGCGCTCGACATCGATTGCGCCGCCATCTGCCGCGTGGCGGCAGGCGCAATGGCGCGCGACAGCGAATTCGCGCGCCGGATCTCCCGGGTCTGCGCCGACATCTGCAAGTCTTGCGGCGACGAGTGCGACAGGCACCACCTCGATCAGAGCCGGCAGTGCGCGCAAGCCTGCCGTGACTGCACCCGCGAGTGCATGCAGGTGGTTGGCTGAGCGAGTGCAGCCAGTCCGCCGACGAAACCCAGGTGGTGCGCACCGTCGATGACCCGCAAGTGCAGTCGGCCGTGAAGCGCGCGCACGACGAGATCTCCAGCCTGAAGAAACAGCTGCACTGACGACTATCCGGCGCGCGCGAGGCAGCGCCGGTAGCGCTCGTCGACCCGGTTCGCGAACCAGGCCGTCGTGAGCTTGCGCGTGATCTTCGGGCTGCGCAGCTCGATGGTCGGCACCACCGCGCGCGGCACGGGCTGGCCCTCGAGCTTGTCGGCCAGCGCGAAGACGCGCTCGTACAGCGTGGTGCGCTCCAGCGCCTCGCCGTCGCCTTGCTCCAGGTCGCGGCGGATCGCGTTCTCGCTCATCCGCAGGCGCTCGGCGAGCACGCGCGCCGCCGTCTCGGTGTTGCCGGGCGGCGAGTCTGCGTCCGCGCCGTGGCGCACGAGATCACCGTCGAGCACGAGCGGGATGCCCGAGGCCACGCTGATGGCGTTCTGCAGCGCCGCGTTGCGGCTGGCGTAATGGCCGGCGTTGAAGTCGGCGAAGCGGTAGAGCAGCCGGTCGTAGCGGGCCGGGTAGTCGAGCAGGTGCGCGATGCCGAAGTACATGCCGCCGCGCCGCGTGAACACCTCGTGGCGCACGCTGTCGTCCACCGGGTAGGGGTAGGGCTTCTCGTCCGCGTGCCGCTGCGCGAAATCGATGCTCACCTGCATCGGCCCGCCGGTTCGCACCGGGTTCCAGCCGGCGAAGAGCCGCCGGCCCATCGGCGCCATGCCGATGAAGTCCTCGAAGATCTCGCTCAGCTCGCGCTCGGTCTTCACCGCGTCGATGCGCTCGGCGTAGGTCTTGCCGTCGCTGGACGACAGGTTCAGGGCGCCGCGCACGAGCAGCATCGGCACGCCGGCGCGCTGCGCCCTTTGCTCGATCTGCTGCCAGGCGATCTTCGGCAGGCCGGGCACCGAGGGATCGGCCTGGAAGCCCGATTCCTGCTCGGTGACGCCGATCACCGCACAGACGTTGCTCGCGCTCGGCTCGAGCCGCAACGAGGCGAGGGCGGCATAGATGTCGGTGGCCCAGCCGGCACGGTCGCCGACCTGCGCGGGCAACACGCGGGCGATGAGCGCACGCGCGTCGGCGGGACGCACGGGCTGTTCGGGCGCCGGCTCGCGCGTGGCGCAGCCGGCGAGCAGGGCGGCGAGCAGCACGGCGATCGTGGTCGATCGGCGAAGGCGGCGGGTCATCCGGCGCATTCTGCCAACGCCGCCGGGCGATACAGTCGATGCTTTCGTCCAACGGAACGACGTCCGAAAGATATCCATGCCTGGAGAAGCGGCCCCGGAGACCCCGGGCTTCCTGTCTGGCGGCGGGCAGCTCGGCCGGCTGATCGCCGGGTACGACTGGAGCCGCACACCGCTCGGCCCCATCGAACGATGGCCCGCGCACATGAGGACGGCCACCGCCGTGATGCTGCGCTCGCGCGTGCCGATCGTCATGCTGTGGGGCGAGCGCGGCGTGATGATCTACAACGACGCCTACTCGGAGTTCGCCGGGGCGCGCCACCCTGCGCTGCTGGGCTCCAACGTCCGCGAGGGCTGGGGCGAGGTGGCCGACTTCAACGACAACGTCATGAAGGTCGGCCTGGCCGGCGGCACCCTGAACTACCGCGACCAGGAACTCACGCTTCACCGCCACGGCCGCGCCGAGCAGGTGTGGATGAACCTCGACTACTCGCCGCTGCTGGACGAGTCCGGTACGCCCGTCGGCGTGATGGCGGTGGTGGTGGAGACGTCGGCCAAGGTCTTGGCGGAGCGGCGCCTGCTCGGCGAGCGCGAGCGCCTGGCAGCGCTTTTCGAGCAGGCGCCGAGCTTCATGGCCATGCTCGAGGGGCCGGAGCATCGATTCGTGCTGGTCAACCGAAGCTATGTGCGGCTCGTCGGCCACCGTCCGCTGCTCGGCCTCACCGTCCCTCAGGCGCTGCCCGACGCGGAAAGCCAGGGCTACGTGCGCCTGCTCGACGAGGTCTACCGCACCGGCACGGCCTACACCGACCACGGCGCCCGCTACGACAGCCAGGTGGTGCCGGGCGGCCCGGTGGCCGAGCGCTACGTGGATTTCGTATTCCAGCCGATCCGGGCGGAGTCGGGCGAAGTCACCGGCATCTTCATCGAGGGCGTGGAAACGACCGCGCGTGTCCTCGCGGAACGGCGGCGCGAGGGTCTGGCCAGGTTCGCCGAGGAGTTGCACCGGCTCGACGATCCCGCGTCGGTCGGTTACGCGGCGGCCCGGCTGATCGGCACGCTGCTGGATGTGAGCCGCGTGGGCTACGCGACGATCGACGACGTTGCCGAGACGCTGCACGTCGATCGCGACTGGACGGCGCCGGGCGTGGAGTCCTTGGCCGGCGTGCTGCGGCTGCGCGACTACGGCTCGTTCATCGACAGCCTCAAGCGCAACGAGTTCGTCCGCATCGATGACGTGCGGGAGGACGCCCGCACGCGCGAGGCCGCGGCGGCGCTCGAAGCGCGCAGCGCGCGATCGTTCGTCAACGTGCCGGTGGTCGAGCAGGGCCGCCTCGTGGCGGTGCTCTACGTCAACCATGCGCAGGTTCGCTGCTGGTCCGACGAGGAGCTCGACTTCGTGCGCGAGGTCGCCCAGCGCGCCCGCACGGCGGTGGAGCGCGTGAAGGGCGAGGGCGCCCGCGAGGCCGAGGCGCACGCGCGCCGTGAAGCGCAGGCGCAGATGAGCGCGCTCGACCAGCGCTTCCGCGCGCTCGTCACCGCCACGTCGGACATGGTCTACCAGATGGATGCGCAGTGGACCGAGATGCGCCAGCTCCAGGGGCGCGGCTTCCTCGCGGACACGCAGGGCCCGAGCAGCGACTGGTTCGAGCGCTACATCCCCGAGCCGGACCGGATTCGCGTGCGCGAGGCTATCGCCGAGGCCCTGCGCACGCGCAGCATCTTCGAGCTCGAGCACCAGGTGTTCGAGGCGGACGGGGACATCGGCTGGGTGTTCTCGCGCGCCATCCCGATGCTCGACGAGCAAGGGCGCGTCACGGGGTGGTTCGGCGCCGCGAGCGACGTGAGCCGGCGCAAGCGCGTCGAGCAGGAGCTGCAGCTCAGCGAGGAACGCCTGCGCGACGCCGACCGCCGCAAGGACGAGTTCCTCGCGACGCTCGCGCACGAGCTGCGCAACCCGCTGGCGCCGATCCGCAACGCCGTGCACCTGCTGGGGCTGCTCGGGCAGGACGAGCGCATCGGCAAGGTGCGCGAGATCCTCGACCGGCAGGTGAGCCACATGGTGCGCCTCGTCGACGACCTGCTCGAGGTGTCGCGCATCAGCCGCGGGCGCATCACGCTGCAGCGCGAGCACGTGCGGCTGCGGCGGGTGATCGACGCGGCCGTCGAGGCCAGCCTGCCGGGCATCGAGCGCGCCGGCCACCGGCTCGCGGTGACGGCGGGGCACGAGAACGCCTGGGTGCATGCCGACCCGGTGCGCCTGGCCCAGGTGTTCGTGAACCTGCTCAACAACGCCGCCCGCTACACGCCCGCCCGAGGAAGCATCGAGCTGTCGGTCGCGCGCCAGGGCGACGACGTGGCGGTCACCGTGGCCGACGACGGCATCGGCATCGCCGCCGAGCAGCTGCCCCGGCTGTTCGAGATGTTCTCGCAGGTGGACCCCGGGCCCGGCCACGCCCTAGGCGGCCTCGGCATCGGCCTGAGCCTGTCGCGCCGGCTGATGCAGCTGCACGGCGGCGCCTTGCATGGGCACAGCGACGGGCTCGGACGCGGCAGCCGCTTCACCGCCGTGCTGCCCCTGGCCGTCGAGGGCGCGCGGGAGGCCGAGCCGGCGGTGGCCCCGCCGGAGGCGCAGCCCCGCGCGCCGCGGCGGGTGCTCGTGGTCGACGACAACCGCGACGCCGCCGAGAGCACGGCCTTGCTGCTCTCCACGCTCGGCGCGCAGGTGCAAGTGGTCTACGACGGCGCCAGCGCGCTCGACGTGGCGCGGCAGTGGATGCCGGAGGTGGTGCTGCTCGACATCGGCATGCCGGGCATGGACGGGCATCAGGTGGCCCGCAGCCTGCGCGCGCAGGTCGGTCCCCGCGTTCCCTTCCTCGTGGCCCTGACGGGCTGGGGCCAGGCGCAGGATCGCGAGCGCACGCGGCACTCCGGCTTCGACCATCACATGGTGAAGCCGGTGGAGATGAAGACCCTCCAGTGGCTCCTGGCGACGCTCGACATGTGAGTTGAACACCCCGAAGCGCCTTCGGCGCCGCCCTCGCGCGTCGCGGCCGGCCTGCCCGCACCTTTGCAGACACGCTCTGGCAATGGCACGCCTGCCTCCCTCCCCCGCCTGCGGGAGAGGGCCGGGGTGAGGCGCGGCGTTGGCACGCCCCGACCATCAAGGAGAGGCTTGGGGTGCGGGCGCGGCGGGCCGTGGGAGGCGGCGAGGACCGCAGGGCCGGGGGCGGCGCGCGCAGCGCGCTTCGTGATCCCGTCGCTGCCCCCGAGGGGGCTCTTGCTGCGGACCGGCGGAGCCGTGGATTGTTGGCCCCCACGCTCCTCCCGTCGCTGCCCCCCGAGGGGGCTCTTGCTGCGGACCGGCGGAGCCGGATCCGCGCAAGGCCCTTGGTGGGGCCGTTTCATGCCGGCGGGGTCGGGCTTCGCGGCGGTGGAGAAGTGACATGGCGCGCGGCTCCGCCGGGCTCAGGCCCGCTCGAAATCGATGAAGCCCTGCGCCGCGTCCACCGCCACGAGCCGCAGCCGCACCGCGTCGCCCACGTCCAGGCCCTGGTGGCCGCGCACCACGCGGCCCTCGACCATCGGGTGTGCGATGCGCGCGAACGTGCCCTTGGCCGGCGTGCCCGTCACGATGGCGTCGAACACCTCGCCGATGCGCCCGTGCAGCAGGAAGGCGGCCGCTGCCTTCAGCACCTGGCGCTCCACCCGGTTGGCGTTGTCCTCCTGCAGCGTGCAGTGGCGCGCGATGTCGCCCAGCGCCTCGAGCGAATACGGCGGCGCGTCGCCGGCGACGGCCGCCTTCAGCAGGCGTTGCGTCACGAGGTCCGGGAAGCGGCGGTTCGGCGCCGTGGAGTGCGCGTAGTCGTTCACCGCGAGGCCGAAGTGGCCCTGGGGCTGGTCGTCGGGCGGCTGCGCCGTGTACTCGCCGGAGCCGAGCAGCTTGACCACCGCCAGCGAAAGGTCTGCAAAGCCGCGCGGGTCGGCGGCGCGCCGCTCGCCGAGGAAGCGGTCGAGCGCCGGCGCGTCCGGCGCCGCCGGCAGCTCGGCGCCGTGCGATGCGGCCAGGGCCACGATGCGCTCCCAGCGCCGCGGCGACTGCAGGAAGCGCCGCAGCGACGGGAACCGGCGCTCGGCCAGGAAGCGCGCCGTCGCGCTGTTGGCCGCGATCATCACGTCGGCGATGAGGTCCTTCGCGCGGTTGTCGAGGTCGGCCCGCAGGTCTACCAGCGCGCCGCCGTCGAAGACCGGGCGCGCCTGGCTCGTGCGCACGTTCAGCGCGCCGCGGCGCTGTCGCCATTGCCGCAGGTGGCGCGTCAGCACGTCGTGCAGCCGCAGCTGGTGCTCCAGCCCGGGCGTTTTCGCGACGCGCGGCGGCACCGCGGCCTCTCCTTCGAGCCATGCGCCGACGGCGTCGTACGTGAGCTTCGCGCGGTTCACGACGCAGGCGCGGTAGAGCTGCGTGCCGACCACCGTGCCGTCCGGCGCGATCTCCATCTCCACCACCACGGCGAGCCGCTCCCGCTCTTCATGCAGCGACGTCAGGTCGGTGGAGAGGATCTCCGGAAGCATCGGGAACACGCGGGCCGCGGTGTAGACCGAGGTCGTGTTCGTCGCGGCATGGCCGTCGATCGCGCTGCCGGCCGGCACGCGGGCGTCGACGTCGGCGATGGCCACGAGCAGCCGCGCGGCCCCGCCGGCCAGCGGCTCGGCCACCGTGAGCTGGTCGAGATCCTGCGTGTCGTCGTTGTCGATCGAGAACCACGTCAGGCGCCGCAGGTCGCGGATGTCGCCCGTGGCGTCCGGCGCGCTGCGCCGCTGCGCCTGCGCCTCGCGCATCACCTGCGCAGAGAACTCGGGCAGCAGCCCGCGCGCGCGCATGGCGTCCGCGGCGATCCTGTCCAGTTGCGCTGCGTCCATGGCACGCATTCTCCCTCGGCCGCTGCGCGGACGAGGGCGCGGCCTGCGGGCCGCGACGTCATGCCGCCCAGCGCTTGAGCCCGATGGCGCCCGCGATCACGCTCGCATACGCCACGAAGCTCACCGCCACCACGGCGAACAGCGCGCCCGGCGGCGCCTGCAGCACATGCACGCACACCCAGCCGCCGGCGACCACGATCGCGAGCCTGGCAGCGCTGCCGACCAGCGGCCAGAACATGCGCCCGGCGCCTTGCGAGGCGAACAGCAGCGCGAGGCCCAGGCCGAACAGTCCGTACGAGGCCCCGACGATGCCGAGGTACTCGGCGCCGAAGGCGCGCACCGCGGCGTCGTCGGAGAACCGGTTCATCCACAGCGCCGGGTCGATCGCCGCGGCCACGCCGATGACGCCGGTGATGGCCGCGACCACCGCCGCGCCCATCCACGTGACGCGCAGCGCGCGCGCCGCCTGGCCGGCGCCCATGTTGGTCGCCACCATCGTCGTGAGGGCGGTGCCGAAGCCGAACGCGATCGGCACCAGGATGTACTCGAGCCGCGCCGCCACACCGTAGCCGGCGAGGGCGGCGACACCGTAGTGGCTCACGAAGGCGGTGGCGACGGCGATCGACGTGTTGCTGATCACGGGGTTGAGCGAGGCCGGAATGCCCACGCGAAGGATGTCGCGCAGCAGCGGCGTGCGCAAGCGCCATGCGGCCCGGCGCAATTGCACCGCGCCGTCGCGGCGCAGCAGGTGCGCGGCCAGCACGAGCGCGGCCAGCGCATTGGCCGACAGCGTGCTCACGGCCGCGCCCGCGATTCCGAAGCCCTCGAACGCGCCCCAGCCGAAGACCAGCAGCGGGCACAGCGCGAGGTGCACGAGGGCGGTGGCCAGCAGCATCGTCGCCGGCAGCACCATGTTGCCGGCGCCGCGCACCACGGCGGCCAGCACGTTGGTTGCCCAGATCACGGCCGCGCCGCCGAAGAGCACGTTCGAGTAGGCGAGCGCGGCATCGAGCGCCGGGCCGCGGCCGCCCATCGCGGTGTAGACCGTTCGCCCGAACAGCAGCATGCCCGCCATGAACGCGGCGGCCATCAGCAGCGCCACGAGCAAGGCATGCTGCGCCAGGCGGTCGGCTTCGTCGATGCGCCCGCCGCCGAGGGCGCGCGCCACCGCCGCCGTCGAAGCGCCGCCGATGCCGCCGGCCGCCATCTGCAGCATGAGCATCGAGAGCGGGAACACCAGCGCGATGCCGGCCAGGGTGTCGTGTCCCAGCCGGCCGAGGATGTAGCCGTCGTAGCCGATCACGACCGTCATCGCGAAGAGGCCCATCACGTTGGGCGTCGCGAGCCGGAACAGCGTGGGCAGGAGCGGCGCATCGAGCATCTGGCGCGTGCGCGCCGTTACGGCATCCATGGTGGGACTTTCTATGACGATCGTCATATTCAAGGCGGTGTGGAAGGGCGGGGAGACATCCGGCGGATTCAGCGGGACGGGGGCGCTTCGTGCTGCGCGATCAGCGAACGGCGGGTCGCCGCCAGCAGCGCCTTGCCCTCGGCGTTGTCGCCCAGGGCGCGCGCGAGCTGCAAGGCGCCGACGAGCTGCGCCGCGACGGCCCCTGCGGCCTCCGGCGGCGTGCCTGAGGGCAGCACCTCTCGCACGGCGGCGACGAGGCCGCGCACGCGCTGCGCGGCCGCCAGGCTCACTTCTCGCGACTGGCGCGGGATTTCCGAAGCCAGCGCGGCGACAGGGCAGCCGCTCTCGAGCGCGGCCAGGTGCGCGTCCGACAGGTAGCGCTCGACGAAAGCCTGGAACGCACCCACCCCGCGCGCCCGGCGCTGGGAAGCGCTCTTCGCGAGCCGTTCCGCGCTGTCGCGGCCGGCGCGATCGAGAGCCTCGCAGACCAGCGCGTCGCGCGATTCGAAGTGCGCATAGAAACCGCCGTGGGTGAGGCCGGCCTCTTTCATGATGTCCGCCACGCCCACGCCGTTGAAGCCGGCGCGACGGATGGCTCGCGCGGCCGTGTCGACGATGCGCTCGTGCGTGAGCTGCTTCTTGCCGGGCGTGCCGGAGGAGGATGCCATGCACGGAGCATAGCACATAATATGACGATCGTCATACAAACCGTCGAACGAGCGTGGCCCTGAAGCTCGCCGTGACGACCTTCAGAGCGGTTCGTCGAGGGAGGCGGAGCACACCTCGGGGGCGCAGTAATCGCGTCCGACGAGCGCGCGGGCGCGCAGGTAGTTGGCGCGTCCGCGGTCGGATAGCCGGTCGATGTCCACGAGGCCATCGGCGCTGCACGGGAACGCCAGGCCGGCGCCGCCGTTCAGGGCGGCGTAGCGCACTTCGAAGGTGGAGCCTGCGGCGCCCGGCGCGCCGATGTCGAGCGTCCGGTCGTGTTCGCGGCGTGTCATCGTCCACCCTCCGGGGCGGCCGGTTGCAGGTCGTGCTCGCGCAACATCACGGGTTCGAGCGAGCCGGCTTGCAGGCGTCGGCGAACGGCTGCGTCGATCTCGCGCTCGTTCGCCTTGAACGTCTCTATCGGATCGTCGTCGCTGGACTTGGGCCGGAAGCGGTAGTGGAGCGTGGCGCGGCTGATGCTCGCGCCCAGCGGTTGGCCGTCTACCAGCACCCAGAATCGGACGGCGCCCGACGGTTCATCGAAGTAGGGCAGGGGCGGCATCGTCCTTCCAGGGAGCAGGCAGCGAGGGCGTCTCGAGATCGAGCGCCTTGCGGATCATGCGCGTCTCGTCGGCCAGGCGATCGGCGCGCCCGTCGTCCGCATTGCGAAGGTTGTCGAGCGCCCAGCGGTCGATCATCTTGCGGTCGGGAGCGGTGTTGGAGGACTCGTTGTGGGGCTTCATGGCCGACACGCTACACCACGGTGGCCGTGGCCATCTGTTCGCCACCGTACGCAAGCGCCCAGGCGTGGGGGGCGCTGCCTATACTCGACTGGATGACGGCCCCGCAGGATCCCCGGATGAATCGCCTGCTGGCGGCTCTGCCGGCCCAGGATCTTGCGCGCTGGCTGCCCGCGCTCGAGCTCGTCGAGATGCCGTTGGGGAGCGTGCTGTACGAGTCCGGCGTCGCGATGGAACACGTCTACCTGCCTACCACCGCGATCGTCTCGCTGCTCTACGTGCTGGAAGACGGCGCGTCGGCCGAGATCGCGGTGGTCGGCAACGACGGCCTGGTGGGCATATCGCTGTTCATGGGCGGCGAGACCACCACGAGCCGCGCGGTGGTGCAGAGCGCGGGCGCCGGCTACCGCATGCGCAGCCAGGCGCTGAAAGACGAATTCAGCCGCTCGGGCATCGTGCTGCACCTGCTGCTGCGCTACACCCAGGCGCTCATCACGCAGATGGCGCAGACGGCCGTGTGCAACCGCCATCACTCGCTGGACCAGCAGCTGTGCCGCTGGCTGCTGCTGAGCCTCGACCGGCTGGACGGCCCGAACCTCACGATGACGCAGGAGCTGATCGCCAACATGCTCGGCGTGCGCCGCGAGGGCGTCACCGAGGCCGCAGCCAACCTGCAGCGCGCCGGGCTCATCCGCTACCGGCGCGGGCACATCACCGTCACCGATCGCCCGGGCCTCGAGCTGCGCACCTGCGAGTGCTACTGCGTCGTGCGCCGCGAGTACGACCGGCTGCTGCCCGCGGCGAGCGACGCGGGCTGACTTCGCTCACGCCTGCGTGAGCGTCATCAGCACGTCCGCGTACCAGGCGCAGTTCAGGCCGAGCGACTCGTCCTGGATCGCGTCGCGGCCGAGCATGTCCAGCCGCGACGAGTGCACGCCGAGCAGCTTCCACGGCAAGGCATCGGCCGCGAGCGCGCCGCTGCCGGGCGCGCTCATCACGACCGGCGCGCCGCTGGAGCCACGGTGCGTGCGCGCATCGGTGAGGAAATAGCCGAGCCCCTGGAACCGCATGCCCCAGGCGGACGCGATCACCGAATGGCGGGCGACGGGCAGGTGGTGCAGCGTGTCGTGGAACCCGAGCGGGAAGCCGACGGTGAGCACGGAGGTGCCGATCTGCACCGCTTCGGCCGAAGACTGCAGATGCTCGGGCGTGAACGCGTGCAGCAGCGCCGGTCCGGGCAGCACCGCGCGGTCGATCTGCAGCACCGCCACGTCGATCTCGCCGCCCGTGTCGAGGCCCTGCTTCCACAAGGCGCGCCCGTCGTCGCCGTACAGCCGCGCCGAGATGTTCACCGATTGGCCGAGATTGTTCGCGTCGGCATGCACCTCGAGCTCGATGCGGCTGGGCAGGTGGCCGCTCGCCATGTCGTGCACGACATGGCGGCTCGTCACGAGGTAGAGGCGCTCTTCGCGCGCAAAGAAGAAGCCGCTCGCATTGGTGAGCGGTCGCTTGCCGTCGAATGTCGCGACCCGGGCGGCGGCGAGGAGCAGGGTGTCTATCGGCGTCACCGCAGCTGCGTCAGCCCAGGCCGTCGGTGAGCTGCTTGCACACATTGGCGCCGGTGGTCGTGAGGCGCAGGCCGCCGCCGTTCCACTCGAGCCAGTTCAGCGCCACGTAGTCGTCGATGTCGCGCTCGGCGATCTCGCCGGCGCGGCGCCGCTTGAGCAGATCGACGGTGCCGAGC
>Ga0247828_10000665_pt1 | contig 11437 bp, 29 predicted proteins | sample 12C_Control_Day3_FD_192425 | JGI IMG/M metagenome (GOLD analysis project Ga0247828, IMG submission 192425) | Soil microbial communities from agricultural site in Penn Yan, New York, United States - 12C_Control_Day3 | ecosystem: Environmental > Terrestrial > Soil > Agricultural land | place... | reverse complement strand
AGCGATAGGCAGTACCGTCCTAACAAAACCAATTGGAACGGTATCTACACCGCCGACCGCACTGGACGGCATAACTTCTACAGCGAGCACGTTGAGCTGTGGGATGAAGAGAAGCACGGCGCGGAGTTGGCGCAGCGTGCGAAGGAGCGTGACGTGGCTAACACTGTGGGAGCGTTCGAGCTTTGGTTGAAGGGTAAACGTTCCGGTGACGGGCGGTACCACCTAACTGACGCGCAGATCGCGTCCCTCAAGGCGTTCCTGCTAGAGAACGCCGAAGTTCTTGAGAAGGTGTTACCCCCACCTGTCGATGAAAAGCTAGCCAAGCAGACCACACCGTAAGCCGAAACGGGAGCCAGTGCTCCCGTCGCTCACGACTGACCCTCGTGAGCCTGATGAGGCAGGTCATAGGAGGAAAGACGATGAATGCAGAACTGGAAAAGATTGCTGACCGCATCCAGAAGCTGCTCCGCCTTTCGAAAGACGGTGGGGCGACTGAGGCTGAGGCTGCACTAGCAGCTGAGAAGGCTCAGGAGATCATGGCCGAGTATAACTTGACCATGGCTGAAATCGAGGAACGTGGCGAGTCCACGGGAGACGACGGTAAGCGTGAGCAGCAAACCTACCAGGCTGGCCTCTATAAGTGGCAGCGCGACCTTATCTCCACTCTGGGCGAGACGAACTACTGTGTGGTTCTGATCACCAAGGAGTGGCGCGAAGGCAAGCACAAGAAGATCATGCGGAACCGCAATACCTTCAAGGTGCTTGGTCGCGCGGCGAACGTTGCGGCTGTTACCGTGACGTTTGACTACTTAGTGGCCACCATGAACCGTCTCTGCAAAGAGGCGGAAGGTAGGGATGGCTCCCGGAACTGGGACCACTCTTTCTGCGTTGGAGCAACCGAGCGGTTGATCGAGCGGATTTCCGATCGTCACTTTGAGGTTCTTCGGAAGCAGAAGGAAGAGGCAGAAGCGCGTAAGCGGGCGAACCCCAATACGGCGAATGCCTTGGTCTTAACTGATTGGGAGCAGAAGGAGCGCGACCTGAACAACGACTTCCGTAACGGTTGGGCTCCTGGCACTACCGCTGCCAACCGCGTCAAGTACCAGAATGAGCGGGAGGCTGCGGAGAAGGCTCGCTTGGCTAAGTACTCGGGCTTCCTACTTGAAGGCATTTCGCCCGAGGTAGCGGACTACATGTCCCGAGGCTTCAGCCGTGAGCGGGCCGAGGAGCTTGCGAAACCCAAGGCGTACACCGCCAAGGATCGTAAGCGAGACGAGGCGGCAGCGCGTCGCTCCAGCCGGTACTGGGAGAGCCAGTACAATAAGGAGCAGCGAGCAGCGAGCCGATTAAACCGGAGCGCACTGAGCTCCGGGCGGGCAGCAGCTGACCGCATCGGCCTTGATCCCCAAATCGGTAAGGGGAGCGGGGCGAAGAAGCTTACGTAGCCGAAACCGGGACGCGTTGTCCCGGTCTGGTACGGTTGGCTACCGTGCTACTGATGAGGCAAGCCACTAGGAGAACGGAAATGGATAAGCTGTTAAGGACGCAGCTCCGTGAAGGCGTTCGGGCCGACAAGACCACCTTTAAGAAGGATGGGACTATCGAGTACCGGCAGTTCTACTTCTACCGTCACGGGATGACGCCAGAAGCCTTCGCCGAAAAGGTTCAGCGGAACCTGGCGGCGATAAGTGTCTGGAACGCCCAACGTGGCGAGCCGACGTTTAGGGTCGAGCTTGTTGATAGCGGCGACCATTGGGCTCCATGGCCGCGCGACTCGTACTTCTATGCGATCGTGCGGATCAAGGCGGATCGTGTGATCCGAACCTATGACCGCGACGGTGGCGGCGTAGATGATTACGTACCTTGGGAGCACAAGACACACTAGCCGAAACCGGGAGGCAACTCCCGGTCTGACGTGGTTGGCTACCGCGTCACTGATGAAGGCAAGCCACCTAGGAGAAAGACGATGAATATCTTCCAGCAAGCTTGGGATGAGCTCTGGGCCGGTTGCTTGGTGCGACGCGCATCGGGTTACGCTTGGAAAGGTTCTGACGGCCACTACCTGACCGCCAGCGACCTAGCCGACAAGGTCCGGGAGCTGTCTACTGGCAAGACCTGGTACTCAGGGCGCGCTGGTGGTCAGTGGCTGAATGCAGCGCGTGATTGGCTGCATCGTGAGGTGAATGCTGGTCGGTTGCAGTCCCATAACTTTGGGCGCGGTCATATATCCGGCGAGCGGTTCCGCCCAGCGGGCGAGGCCGTAACGGAGACTGAGTTGAAGACGATAAAGGATCGGGAGGCTCGCAAGGGTCGTCCGAAGCCTTGCCACTACAGCCAGCATGGGTACGGCGGAAGAGCCCTCTGCGTTAAGCTGCGTAGCGGGTACTGGGGCCACCGTAGTACTGCGTGGACTACTAAAGATCTTGAGAAGGTCACGTGCCCACGCTGCAAGAACCTGCTAACGGGCGCGACCGTTAGAACCGCGTAGAGAAATGAGTAAACTGAACTACGCAGTCGTCTATAGCGACTGCGGTCCGGGGCACGTCTTCACCGGATGGGACGTGCAGGACGAGCAGGGTATCTGCCTGACGGCGATGCCCTTTAAGACGAAGAAGGACGCCGAAGGCTTTATCGAGGTCTGTCAGCAAGGCCACGACGCAGCCGAGGCCAACGACCGCTACTGGGGCTCGCTTTATGAGAGCGCCGGTGACAGAAGCGAAGGAGGCTGAGCAGCCGAAACCGGAGCCACTCGCTCCGGTCTGTCGTGACTGACTATCACGGCACTGATGAGGCAAGTCATAGGAGGAAAGACGATGACCAAGAAGGAGTTCGACGCAGCCGAGGCGCTCACGGACAGGATCGTTCGGGAGTTATTTGCCAATGGCGGTCCTCAGCGGCCTACCGACATGCGGAAGGCTGCTATAATCCCTCCTGGGTTTGAGAACGTGATATCGTGCACCAAGTCTCTGCCCCGGAAGGACGTAGAGAACCCGGTGCTGCTTAAAGAGCAGCAGCGGTTGATGAGGACCTGGAACAAAGGAGACTAGCAATGAAATGCTCTATCTGTGAAGGACCAGTAGATGGGTACGGTCATAACCCGGATCCGGTCATACCCGACTACGATAAACGTTGCTGCAGCATCTGCAACGACACCGTCGTGATTCCGGTGAGGCTCTTTGGGCTCGGTAACCCAGGAGTGCTCGCGGCGCTTAAGCGGGTGGGCTTTGGGGTTACTATTAAGCCACCAAAGAAGTCACCGTCGAAGCGGAGGGTCTCCTGATGTTTCCGTGGTGTGTTATTGAGTGGTTGGAAGATGGTGGGACCAACGTTTGGGGTCCCTACAGTACTCAGGGTCTAGCCGAGCAGTGGTCTACGGACGCAAGAAAGGAGACGGGACTAGCCTACACGGTACACGAGCTCAAAGAGCCCTACGTACCAAAGTAAAGTCGAAACCGGGAGCGTGGCTCCCGGTCATTCTAGCCTGACCCGCTAGGATCTGATGAGACAGGTCATAATAGGAGGAAGCAATGAGTGACTACCTGGCGATCATCCCTATTGGGGGTGGCTCCTCTTGGGGGCGCGCTCCTGATCGGGAGAAGGCGATAGGCTACGCCATCAAATCCTTAAAGGATTGGCAAAGCCTGTTCGTCGTTGCCAACACGGAAGTAATCATTAACGTCGTTGACGTTGACGGCTACGACCACTGCTTCTGGGGTGGATATCCCGGTGGGTGGCTCCGTGGTGTTAATAACGTGACCGGTGAAGAGGAGGTCATCGACCGTCCTATTGAAGCGGTTACGCGTGTTACCCCTAATTGGAGGACGAAACGATGACCCCATACGTCACCATCGAGAACGGTAGGCTCAAGATGGTCGCGGACTTCCCAATCACCCCAGAGGGTGGGAAGGCGTTCCGGGCTACGCTCCACGCCATGGGTACTACCAACGTACTAGCGTCGTCCACGCTAGACTTTCCTGAGGAGTTCGGCGTCAGCGGTAAGAAGCTGGACGCGTTCTTTCAGGCGGAGTAGGGAGGTAGCGATGCCACTATTGTCAATCGTCACCGACTTGATGACTGTCAAGGCGTTCAAGGCTTTTGAAGAGCACGAGTGGGATGCTTTCGCCGGAGCGGCGGAGGGATCCTTAATCGGGTACGGTCAAAGGTACGCGTTCATCTTGACGACAGAAACCCTGACCGCCATCGACGATACTGGTGAGTACGACGTGGAGGTTTGCAGGGCACTGCCCTACGGTAAGTGAGCCGAAACCGGGTGAGCGATCACCCGGTCACTGTGGTGTGAGAGACCACGGTCCGATGAGGCATCTCACTTTTCTAGGAGAAAGAACTATGAAGACCCAGTACACCGATCTGCGCGATCTGGTTGACGCTGTTGAGACCGCTCGGCGGGCAAAGAAGGACATGATTGCGGATACCCGCAGTCTTGCCTTTGTTCCGGCGAATGGCGGTACCAATGGCCTGGTGCTCGCCGTTAAGGATCAGGGACGGTTCCCTGTGAAGGAGCACGCGCACCACCAGATCGCCAACCGGTTGAGCATCCCTCGTGCCTACTACGATCGGATGCTCGCGACCGCGCCGGACTTGCTTATGTCCAACGCGAACACGTGGTTCGAGCGTGAGCCCGAGCGACGTATGGTTCGCACCTTGGACGGTAACGTCCGGGCATTCCTCTCCGACCGCTATCAGCGGGTGGAAAATGAGGAAGTACTGGCGCAGATCTACCCCATCCTTAATGACTTTGGGGACGATCTGCAAATTCAGTCTATGGCTCTTACCGAGAAGCGCATGTATCTCAAGGCCACCGTTAAGTCGGTGCGCGCTGAGATCAAGGTGGGCGATATCGTCGAGGCGGGCATCGAAGTCCGCAACGGTGAGATCGGTAACAGCCAGTTCGAGGTTTGGCCCTTTGCCAACCGGCTGACGTGCTTGAACGGCATGCGCTTCGACGTTGGTGGCTTTAAGCGCCGCCACGTTGGTGCTCGGGCTGACGTCACCGATGAGGTGTACGAGATGCTCCAGAACGATACTTTGGCAGCGGACGACAAGGCGTTCCTGCTGAAGGCGCGTGACGTTGTGCGTGCTACCCTCAGTGATGAGACTTTCGGTAAGTTTGTCGACCAGATGCGGCAGGCCACCGAGGAGCGCATCGAGGGTAATCCTGCGAAGGCTGTGGAGGTTCTGAGCGACAAGCTTGGTCTTTCCGAGCAGGAGCAGGGTTCGGTGCTTCGCCACTTGATTGAGGCTGGCGACCTCAGCCGTTGGGGTGTTGCTAACGCAGTGACCCGGACGGCGCAGGACGTGGAGAGCTATGACCGGTCTGACGAGCTCGAAGGGCTCGGCGGCAACGTCATCGCCTTCCAGAAGAAGGAGTGGGCTGAGTTGGCCAAGGCTGCGTAGCTTTTGGTTGACTAGACTAACCTGCCGAAACCGGGAGTAGGAGGCTCCCGGTCTGTCCTGGTTGGCTACCAGGGCACTGATGAGAGCAAGCCAGGAGGGTAGGGGAAAGCAATGCCCCAAGCGTATGCCCCCCTCCCCTACCCTCCACCTTTCATAGGAGAAAGACGATGGACGATGTCAAAGTGCAAGCCTCCTTGCGAGGCGAAGTGCTTACGGTGTACGTCCGCCTGGACGAAAATCCCCCACAGGTGTTTCTTGGTGGCGACTACATAGAAATCACTGAGAAGCTAACCATGAAAGAGACCGCATGTCTGATTGGTGCGGCCAAACGGAGGATTGGAAAATGTCTAAGATAGATGTCACCATAGACGACAACTCCCAGGTCGTTAAGCATTGGCCGGGTGAACTGATCCGGATCGTAACCGACGGCGACCAGGGTTACGTTGTGCAGATCGACGGTGAGAATGCCAGCCTCGCTGTGCTGGACTTCGCCACCGCCGTAGTGATAGCGGAAGCTTACCGCCAGGATGGGGGTGAGTGATGCTAGCAAGTCTGCTTAGCTTGATGGTGTGGATGACCATCGCCTACTTTGTGCTGCGGAAGCGTCCCGTCCCAATCAAGTCAGTGGACGTGACGCCTCTAGTTGCGAACGTCATGCCTACCGTGGGTGCGAGGCTCCGCCGTTACAGCGGGTCCAACGTCATCCCATTTCCGAAAGGAGGACGAAAATGTACGTGGTAACGTTCCCGTTTGATCAAGACGACAAGGTGCTCTTCAAAACGAAAGACAAGGAGGAGGCCATCGCCGTCGCCAAGAAGCTCTGTAAGGACAACGAGAAGCCCTGCCTTGCAGGCGGTACGTGTTGCGGTGAGATCCACCTGTTCTTTCCAGACGATTAGCCGAAACCGGGAGTCGCCTCCCGGTCGTTCGCGGCTGACCTCCGCGAGCCTGATGAAGGCAGGTCAACTAGGAGAAAGACGATGAACGATGTAGTCCAACTGCCCGTCAAGCGCCCGAAGCGTGTTCGCCCTCCTTCCCGTCCTAAGCGATGGATGGCGGCGACGTCAAAAGCACTGGCGGCGCTCAGTGCCATCCGTGAAGCTGCGGATGCATTCGAGGAGGCAGTTAGCGAGTTGCGGTCCGTTCAGGAGGAGTACGAGGAGTGGAAGGACAACCTTCCTGACTCGTTACAATCCTCCCCTCTTGGCGAGAAGCTCGAGGAGGTTTGCAACCTCGATCTTGAGAGCCAAACCGAGGCCATCACCGATGCCGTATCGGAGGTCGAAGGTGTCATCGAAGAAGCTGACGCCATTGACCTTCCGCGTGGCTTTGGGAAGGACTAGGATGACGGTAAGCAACCTAACCAAGCGAGAAGCACGGCGGCAACGCCGACTAGCTCGCAAGGCTAAGAAAGCGCTGGTTCCCGTTAAGGAGAGTGTGCCGAAACGCTACTTAGTTGAAGCGCACGATCCTGACCCACGGGACGGCACGGTTGAGTACAAGGGTCAGAAGATCGTCATACGTGACGGTTGGTACTGCATACCCCACCATCACTTTATGACGCTGTCTGGCGCGAAGACTCGTATTGACCGACAGAAGGAGGAAGAGAAATGATTAGCTTCACCGAGGATGAGTGTCGCTTTCTTGTCAACGCCGTTGAATACCTTATCAGGACTAATTTCTCTGCCGTCAATGCAGGAACCAATCTTGATGAGTTGGAAAAGGCGATGGCCTTGCGCCGCTCGATCTTAGATAAACTCTACGTGGGTAAGTAAGCCGAAACCGGGAGGCGACTCCCGGTCACTGTGGTGTGAGAGACCACGGTCCGATGAGGCATCTCAAAGGAGGAACGAGTTATGGAACAGACCATAATCAACCACCCGAAACTGAAGGTGCGCGTTGAAACGGGCAGCGAGGGACCGCGCTGGGACCCTTACAGCTACACGGAGTACCACGTTCGCACACCCGGAGGCAAGACGGTATTGCACGAAGGGTTGGGTGATTGGATGCTTTTTGACGACGTAAAATTCGAGGGCTGCTTTCACAAAGACCTTCGAAGACTTTTCGCTAACATGGTCGGATTTTCTGTTGAACAGCTTGAGCGGATCGCGCGTAAGCTAAACAGTAAGTGCCGGAAATGCGGGTGCGAAGAGTTTGACGAGGAGTCCGGCTACCCTGGCGAGACGTTCGAGATATGCCGCACCTGCGGTCATATCCAGTCAAGTCGGTTCAGCCGGTCAGCTATTGAGTAGCCGAAACAAGGGGTGGGGTGATCACCCCTTGTCATCGGGGACTGACCTTCCCCGGTCTGATGAAGGCAGGTCAACTAGGAGACTAGAAAATGACGTACCACGATAGGTTAACAGAGTACCTGTCGACAATTGGCACGACAAAGTCTGGTGTTGTCAACCCAGACAGGAAAGACAACCTAGGAAACATCCTAGGTGATATCTACACTTGGCAGACCGTCAAGCGACTTGCGGATAAGCGGTTGGCCTTAGCCTGGGCAGACCTCCAGGGTAAGGACGGCGCTATCGCCGATGACGACACGCTCCGTGAGGAGTGTGAGATCGGCGAACTCGTGCTTGCGGCATCGGAACACTTTACAGCTTACGCCACGGTGAATGATGTGCGCCACGTGTTTGACATGGCGAGCTTTATTCGCAACGTGGCCAAGCGGTGGAAGATCCGGGAAGCCACCCTCCAGGATATGGCGTTTGGCTCTACCAAGCCAACCAAGCGGGTCCTGAGCAAACGAGTGGAGATAAAAGATGACAAAAAGCGACCTAGTAATGGCGGGCATCCTTGACTGGATGCCAATGCCAAACCGCTGGAAGCAAGAGCTTTGGTCCTTGCTTCCGGATTACTGTGAGAACCCTGAGTGCTCCAGGAAGGGTGTTCGGGGTAACGAGAACGTTGTGGGCGGGCACGTGTTGTGTGATAACTGCAGCGTAGGACTAGGCAGTACAGTCGATTAGGAAAGGGGCATCCCAATGGACTTAGTAGTACAATACGTCAAACAAGTGGGAGGCGGCACGTGCCAAGTCATCCAATTCCCGCAGCAGCAGAAAACGCCAATCAACAACCCCATCAGCTGGTGGTTGAACCAGTGGGCGAAAGCTTTTGAGTTCTACGGCCTGTGAAGCCGAAACCGGGGAGAGACCCGGTTATCCGAGTGTGAGCAACTCGGGTCTGATGATGGCTGCTCAAACTAGGAGTGAATGATGTTTGATCTTTTCAAGCGTGATCGGCGTATCGACAGTTTCCCAACGATCGTGGCCGCTCAAAAACATGCGAACAAGTTGCGCGGTGACGAGCGGGCGCAACGCTTCTCCGTCCGGAAGGGCAGGCAGCAATGGGTGACCATGCTCCCGCCAAAGGGACAGGGACGCGCCAAATGGGAAAAGGTGGCTTGAAGCCGAAACCGGGTGAGCGATCACCCGGTTATCCGAGTGTGAGCAACTCGGGTCTGATGATGGCTGCTCAAACTAGGAGAATGTGATGCACGAGATTACTAGCGCCGTATTAAAGGAGCTACAACTCTACGGTATCAAACCCCAGTTCGTTTCTACCCACCACGGCCAAAAGCTAACGTGGCAACTGAACGGACGCGTAATGCGCCAGTTACCGGTGCCAAACGGAGGTCATAAGTGTGACCCGAGAGCGCCGCTAAATGCGAGGGCGCAAGTACGACGGTGGTTACGTGAGGACGGGGCGAAGAAAGCCGAGCCATACGTGGAGCCGACTACCGCGATGGGGAAGGCGTTCACGCCTCCAACCGAGGAAGACCTGCTCCCGCTGTACGCTCGCTTGCGTAAGGCGGAGGCAGACCTAGCCACATTGACCGATTTGGTCCTAGACCACATCGTTCATCCGTGTGCCGTCGAAGTGACCGTAAACGGTCTGCCCATTCTAGGCAGACGCGCTTCTCTCCCTCGCTTAGTCGGACCTCCGGCCGAGCCCAAAGAGAAGAAGCCAAGGCCGGACTCGATCGCTACACGGATCGTGCGTGCGTTGGATTACGTTAAACCGACGACACCTACCGAAATGGCGAAGGAGCTCAACGCGGAGTTTAACACCGTGGCGACGCAACTTAGCTCCCTGTTCCAGAAAGGCAAGATTGCCCGCATAGGACGTGGGCAGTATCGCAAGCTACCACAACCATAGGAGGTCGAAACCGGGAGGCAACTCCCGGTCGGGCAAGGAATGGTCTCCTGTCCCTGATGAGATAGACCAAAGGGAGTGAAATAGAATGAAACCTACCCCTACCATAGCCAAGATGCTACAGGTCGAGGTTAACAGCCTGGTCGCCGCCGTCGATAAGGAGGAAGCGTCCCACCTTATCCTGGGTCGGCTCATGGCTATTAGCGCGATCACGCAAGCAGCCTTGATGTCTAACGCGATACCTAATCCTTTGCGTATCCTGCGCAGCATGCAGCTGCTGGAGGAAGAAGGAGGTAAGGATAATGGGCGTGGTAGAAATACACGAGCTGACGATTGAGGCGCAAGCCGTCAAACGGTTCAGCCCGGAAGCAATAACCAAACGTCTGAAGATTGCTGGGTTCAAGTTCCTCAGCGATGTGTGTCCTGTAAAGTTCGCTGGTAAGTTCGGAGCCCGGAAGAACTCAGATGGCTCGGTGACCTTTAGGCAGGAACTAAGCGAGTAGTAAGAAGCTAACAGCCGAAACCCGGCATTAACGACCGGGTCGGTAGAGCATGACCTACTCTGCCCTGATGATGGCAGGTCAACACTAGGAGAAAGACGATGCAGCTACCTTCCCTGTTTACGTCACCGGTCCGCCCGCTGACGGAAACCGAGTCGGCGATCCTAATCAGTTCGTGGATGCTCGAGAGGCGTACACCGGAGCCAGACCCTCCTTTAGAGGCGGACCCGGATTGCCCGAGGGGATTTAAGATCATGAAGCAACGTTTGCTGGCAGCGGGTGTTCCGCACTCATCGTGGCTGGTGTTCTTTTTATCCGCCATTAGTGATTCGCCGGGCAAGTGCGTGATGTGGGCACATAGTGTGGTCACCAAAACGCGCGAGCTCGGTCGGGCAATCACTCTCACGGACTTTGGGGAGACCCTCTCCCCGGACGGCGTGCCAACGGAGGAAGCGTACCGTGCCTTCTGGAAAGCCCAGAAGGATTTTAGTTGTCCGTTGGGTAACTACCTTGACTCGAAAGAAGCGTGGAGTAACGGCCATGATGAACTTGAACGTAGTGACTGACGCCTCCTACTTTGCGATAGGGGCGCATAGAAAGCAGAAACGTAAAGACGGTGCGCCCTACGAGCTCCACTTAGCCGCTGTGGCTGATTGGTGCCGTTGGGCGGGATTAGGCCAGGAGGTTGTCGCAGCTGCATGGCTCCATGACGTGTTGGAAGACACGGATTGGACGTACGACGACTTGGTTATCTACTTCGGTGAACGCGTGGCGCACCTCGTGCTAGAGGTCACGGACGCGGCAAAGCCGGAGGATGGTAATCGCGCCGTACGCGTAGCCATCAACCGTGAGCATCTGGCTCATGCCAGCCCCGAAGGGATGTCCATCAAGCTGGCTGACCTAATCGACAACACCACCACCATCGTTGCGGTGGACCCGAACTTTGCTAGGGTCTACCTCCGCGAGAAGGAGGAGTTGTTGCCTCATCTGCACCTCGGACATGCCGGACTGTATGACAAGGCGTGTGACGTTCTTAACGAGGCTCTAGAGAAACTGGGGATGAATAATAGGAACTGAGCCGAAACCGGAACGTTTAGTTCCGGTCGGCCGAGTCTGACCCGCTTGGCCCTGACGATGGCAGGTCAAAGTTTGGAGTGGATATGCAAGGAGATCTCGAAATGTTACGGCCTTATTTCCCATCCTGGCTGAAAGCGCCAGGAGTGGAGTTTGGGCTGGAGGTGGTTACGGCGGGAGCACTGGGTATGTCAGTGCTGTACTGGCTGTTTACCTTACTCTTCAGCGGATAGAACGAAGTTCCCTCGAGGGTGGCAAACTTTCCTCCCCACCCTCCCCCTGGC
>Ga0247828_10000661_pt1 | contig 11471 bp, 10 predicted proteins | sample 12C_Control_Day3_FD_192425 | JGI IMG/M metagenome (GOLD analysis project Ga0247828, IMG submission 192425) | Soil microbial communities from agricultural site in Penn Yan, New York, United States - 12C_Control_Day3 | ecosystem: Environmental > Terrestrial > Soil > Agricultural land | place... | reverse complement strand
TTCCGCTCTCCGTGCGAGCGGGGAGAGGTCCGGCGTGAGGGGTGAATCGATGCGCTATAGTCGCCGCGCATGAGCCGCCGCATCGCCATCGTCGAGGACGAGCCCGCGATCCGCGAGAATTACGCGGACGCGCTGCGCCGCATCGGGTATGACGTCACCGCGTTCGGCACGCGCGACAGCGCGCTCGCGGCGTTCCGAACTCGGCTCCCCGATCTCGCCGTCGTCGACCTCGGCCTGGGCGACGATCCCGATGCCGGCTTCGCGCTGTGCCGCGAGCTCCGCTCGCTGTCGCCCGCGCTGCCGATCCTGATCCTGTCGGCGCGCGACGCCGACGTCGACATCGTGTCGGGCCTGCGCGTCGGCGCCGACGACTACCTGACCAAGGACGCGAGCCTGCCGCACCTCGCGGCGCGCATCGCGGCGCTGTTCCGCCGCGCCGAGTTGTCGACGTCACCGGCGTCCGCCGAGGACGTGATCGAGCGCGGGCCGCTCGCGCTCGACGTCAAGCGCATGACGGCGCGCTGGCGCGGCAAGCCGGTCGACCTCACGCTCACCGAGTTCTGGATGGTCAACGCGCTCGCGCGCCATCCCGGGCACGTCAAGGACCGCGACGCGTTGATGCGCGAAGCGAACACGGTCGTCGACGACGGCACGATCACCTCGCACGTCAAGCGCATCCGGCGCAAGTTCCAGGCCATCGATCCGGCGTTCGACCGCATCGCCACCGTGTACGGCATGGGGTATCGGTGGGCGGCGGACTGACGCGGCCCGGATGGGTCGACGCGTCCCGATGACCCGACTGGGCATCCGCGCGCAGCTCCTGCTGGTGCTGACGGTGTTCCTCGCGCTGCCGTGGCTCGGCGTCGAGTACGCGCGCGAGCTCGAGCGCGTGCTTCGCGACGCGCAGGACCGCACGCTCGCCGGCACGGCGCAGGCGGTGGCGATCGCGCTGCACGACCGTCCGCGACTGTTCGACGCGCCGGTCCGGCTGGTCGCGCCGACCGGCCAGCCGCCGCAGGACCTCGTCGATGCGGCCGCCGCGCGCCCCGTGCTCTCCGCCGGCGCCGCCGTCGCCGCGCCGGAGCTCGAGCAGATCCTGCAGGGACTGACGCGTACCACCGCGCGCATTCGCATCGTCGACCGCGATCTCGGCGTGCTCGCGCACGCCGGCAGTCTCAAGCGAGCTCCCGCCGACGCCGCGAGCGCGCTCTCGTGGCTCGACCCGATCCTCGCGCTGTTCCTCGCGCGGCCGACCGAGGAGTTCGTCGACGACGACGGCAGCGGCAGCGCGCCGGCGCACCGCGAGATCGTCGCCGCGCTCGACGGCATTCCCGCGACGGGCCGCCGCACCACCGACGACGCTCGCGCCGTCGTCGTCGCAGCGGCGCACCCGATCTGGGTCGGCGATCGCGTGCGCGGCGCCGTGCTGGTGGAGGAAACGACCAACGCGGTGCTCGCGGAGCGCAACCGCGCGTTCGAGCGCCTGTTCGCGATCGTCGTCGCGATCCTGCTGGTCGGCTCCGCCGCATTGACGCTCTACGCGACATGGCTGTCGGCGCGCATCCGGCGGCTCGCCCGCGACGCGGAAGGCGCGATCGACCGCGACGGGCGGGTGCGCGGCCCGCTGCCGGGCAGCGACGCGAAAGACGAGATAGGCGACCTCGCGCGAAGCTATTCGGGCGTGCTCGCGCGCCTTGCCGGCTACGCCAGTTACCGCGAGCAGCTCGCCTCGCGCCTCGCGCACGAGCTGCGCACGCCGCTGGCGGTGGTGCGAAGCTCGCTCGACAACTTGCGCGCCTCGCCGCCGCCCGACGAGCCGCGTCCCTACCTCGACCGCGCGCAGCAGGGTCTGGACCGGCTCGCCGCGATCCTCGCGCGGATGACCGAGGCCGCGCGCCTCGAGGAGGCGCTGGACGACGCGGAGCGCGAGCGGTTCGACCTCGCCGACGTCGTCGCCGGATGCGTCGAAGGCTACCGGGTTGCCTACCCGCAGCGACCGTTCGCGCTCAGCGCGCCCGCCGAGCGCCTGCCGGTCGACGGCGCTCCCGAGATCGTGGCGCAGATGCTCGACAAGCTGGTCGAGAACGCGGTCGACTTCGCGACCGGCGGAACGATCGAGGTCGCGCTGGCGCGCGAGGGCGACCGCGTCCGCCTCACGGTGAGCAACGAAGGCCCGCCGCTGCCCGACGGGGATGCCGAGCACCTGTTCGAGCCGCTGGTGTCCCGTCGGCCGCAGGAGGGACGCACACCGCACCTCGGGCTGGGGCTCGCGATCGTGCGCATCGTCGCGACGCGCCATCGCGGCGAGGCACGGGCCGACAACCGCGCCGACGGGCGCGGCGTCGTCGTGACGGTCGTCCTTCCGCTCGCGGCGGCGGAGTAGGCGACAATGCGCCTTCGTCCCGACCCGCCGTCGCGCTCCCATGCCCGCCTTCGTCGCGCAACACCCGGCGCTCGCCTGTGCCGTGCTGCTCACCTGCTCGAACCTGTTCATGACAGTCGCGTGGTACGGGCATCTCAAGCACCTGGGCAGCAAGCCGTGGTGGATCGCGGCGCTCGTGTCGTGGGGCATCGCCCTGTTCGAGTACCTGCTGCAGGTGCCCGCGAACCGGATCGGCTTCACGGCGCTCTCGCTCGCGCAGCTCAAGATCATGCAGGAGGTGATCACGCTGTCGGTGTTCGTGCCGTTCGCGGTGCTCACCATGGGCGAGCCGATCAAGCTCGACTACCTGTGGGCCGCGCTGTGCATGATGGGCGCCGTCTATTTCATCTTTCGCACATGACCTTCGTGCCGCGCCGCCCTTCCGGTGCCAGGGTCATGAAACTGCCACGGGAATGCGTGAGCGCTCTGTGGAGCGGACCGCCGCCGGTCTCCGCACGTGCACGCTCGCCCGACGCGTGGCGAGCATGACGCGCGCCGAGGTCCCGTTCGGGCGCATCTACCTGGCCTTCGCGGCCGGGTACCTGATGTCCTACCTGTACCGCGTCGTGACCGCGGTGATCTCGCCGGAGCTCACGCGCGAGCTCGACCTTCATCCCGGCGCGCTCGGCCTCCTCACGAGCACGTATTTCATCGCCTTCGCCGCGATGCAGATCCCGGCCGGCATCCTGCTCGACCGCTACGGCCCGCGCCGCGTCGAGCCGCTGCTGCTCGTCGTCGCCGCGGGGGGCGCGTTCGCGTTCGCCGCCGCGGGCGACATCGCGAGCCTCACGGTCGCACGCGCGCTGATCGGCGCGGGCGTATCGGTGTGCCTGATGGCGCCGCTCAAGGGCTTCGCGGTCTGGTATCCGCCGCACCGGCAGGCGTCGCTCTCCGGCTGGGTGATGGTGGCCGGCGGCGCGGGCGCGCTGGTCGCGACGCTGCCGGTCGAGTTCGCCCTGCGCCACCTCGACTGGCGGACGCTGTTCGTCGCATTCGGCGTCGTCACGCTGGTCATCGCCGGCGCGATCGCCTGGCGTGTGCCCGACCTGCAGCGCATCGGGACGCCGCCTTCGTTCGCCGAGCAGTGGGACGGCGTGCGCCGCGTGTTCACCGAGCCGCGTTTCTGGTGGATCGTCCCGGTCGGCTCGCTCGGCATGGGCTCGTTCATGGCGATCCAGGGGCTCTGGTCGGTGCCGTGGATGATGGAGGTCGAGGGGCGCACGCGCGCCGAAGCGGCGGGCGTGCTGCTCGCGATGAGCGTGCTCACGCTGGTCGGCTACCTCGGGCTCGGCCTCCTCGCGTCGCGGCTCGCGAAGCGCGGGTTCGCGGCGCGCCACATGTACCTGACCGGCTGGACGGTAAACCTGACGGCGATCGCGGCGATTGTGCTGCGCCTGCCGGGCGAGACGTTCTGGTGGTGCGCCTACGGCTTCGGCGCGGCGGCCAACATCATCGCGTTCACGGTGCTGAATGAAGGCTTCCCGGCGACGCTCGCCGGACGCGCGAACACCGCCGTCAACCTGACGATGTTCAGCGGTAGCTTCGCCGCGCAATGGGGCATCGGCGTGATCGCCGACGCCGCGCGCGCGGCCGCGGGCCTGTCGGTCGCGGACGGGCTGCGCGTGGCGTTCGCCGTCGTGCTCGCCCTGGTCGCCACCGCCTACGTCTGGTTCCTCGCCGGGTGGAAGCGCTACGCCGTGGCCGCGACTCCCATCGCGGCCTGACCCGATGCGCCTCCACGTCCTCGGCATCTGCGGCACGTTCATGGGCGGGCTCGCGGCGATCGCGCGCGCGGAGGGCCATCGCGTCAGCGGGTGCGACGCCAACGTCTACCCGCCGATGTCGACGCAGCTCGCCGCGCTCGACATCGCGCTCACCGATGGCTACGACGCGGCGCAGCTCGACGGCGTCGCGCGCGATGCCGATGTCTTCGTGATCGGCAACGTAGTCTCGCGCGGCAACCCGCTGATGGAGGCGATCCTCGACCGCCGACTGCCGTACGTGTCGGGACCCGAGTGGTTGCGCGACCACGTGCTCGCCGACCGCTTCGTGCTCGCGGTCGCCGGCACGCACGGCAAGACCACCACCGCGTCGATGCTCACGTGGATCCTCGAGCATGCCGGACTCGCGCCGGGGTTCCTGATCGGCGGCGTGCCGGCGAACTTCGGCGTGTCGGCGCGCCAGTCGGCATCGTCGTTCTTCGTCGTCGAGGCGGACGAGTACGACACCGCGTTCTTCGACAAGCGCTCGAAGTTCGTCCACTACCGGCCGACGACCGCGATCCTCAACAACCTCGAGTACGACCACGCCGACATCTTCCCCGACCTCGCGGCGATCGAGACGCAGTTCCACCATCTGGTGCGCACGGTGCCGCGGCTCGGGCGGCTGGTCGTCAACGGCGGCGATGCGGCGCTCGCCCGCGTGCTGGCGCGCGGCTGCTGGTCGGAGGTCGAGCGCTTCGGGCTCGCCGAGGTCGCGGGGACGGGACCCGGCTGGACGATCGCCGTCGACGGGACGATCCTGCTCGGCGGCGCGCCGCAGGGCGTGTTGCGCTGGCCCGACGACGCGCCGCAGATGGGCGTCCACAATCGGACGAACGCGCTCGCCGCGATCGCCGCGGCGCGCCACGCAGGCGTGCCGGTCGCCCACGCGCTCGCCGCGCTGGCCGGCTTCCGCGGCGTCGCGCGCCGGATGGAGGTGCGTGGCCGCGCCGCCGGCATCACGGTCTACGACGACTTCGCGCACCATCCGACCGCGATCGCCACGACGATCGAGGGATTGCGGCGCGCCGTCGGGCCGGCGTCGCGCATCCTCGCGGTGCTCGAGCCGCGCTCGAACACGATGAAGCTCGGCGCGATGAAGGACCGGCTGGCGGCGAGCCTCGAAGGCGCCGAGCGCACGTGGTGCTACGCGGCGAACCTGGGCTGGGACACCGCGGCGACGCTCGCGCCGCTCGGGGCACGGGCGCAGTCGTTCGACGACCTGGAGGCGCTCGTCGCCGCCGTCGCCGGCGAGGCGCGCCCGGGCGACCACGTCCTGGTGATGAGCAACGGCGGGTTCGGCGGCGTGCACGCCCGGCTGCTGAAGGCGCTGGAGGAGCGATCCGCGGCGTCGTACGCGCGCAAGGCGTCCGACTGAAAGGCCGTTCGTGCCCATGATTCCCGTGACCCCAGCCCTCTCCCCGCGAGCGGCGAGAGGGAGCCGAGGAATGCATGGCGGCTGCGCGGGCATCGCAACGTTGTCCCCTCGTCCCGCATCGCGGGGAGAAAGGCGGGAGTGAGCGGCGCCGACCCGCTTGGCTCCGACGCCGACCGCATGATCGTGTACCTGCACGGTTTCCGCAGCTCGCCGCACTCGGTGAAGGCGCAGGCGATGCTGCGAGCGGTCGCGGCGCTGCCCCCCGATGGACGCCCGACGCTCGTCGTGCCCGATCTCGGCCATGCGCCCGGCGACGCCATCGCCAGCGTGCTCGCGCTGGTCGATGCCCGTCCCCACGACGAGGCGCCGCTGGCGTTCGTCGGCAGCTCGCTCGGCGGATACTATGCGACGTACCTCGCCGAACGGCTCGGCGCGCGCGCGGCGCTGGTCAATCCGGCCGTGCGGCCGTTCGACGACCTCGCGCCGTACAGGGGAATGCAGACCAACATGTACTCGGGCGAGCGCTTCGAGGTCACCGAGGCGCATTTCGACGAGCTGCGCGCGCTCGCGGTGCCGCGCATCACGCGCCCCGAGCGCTACTTCCTGCTCGTGCAAAGCGGCGACGAGGTGCTCGACTGGCGCGCGTCCGTCGCGCATTACGCGGGTGCGTGGCAGTACGTGCAGGGCGGCGGCGATCACGCCTTCCAGGGCTTCGAGGCGCAGATCCCGGCCATCCTGCGCTTCGCGACCGATGGCTGACGACGCCTTCGACCTGGTCATCGTCGGCGGCGGCCTGGTCGGGGCGTCGATCGCGTTCGGCCTGCGGGAGGGCGGCCTGCGCATCGCGATGCTCGACGAGGGCGACCGCGCGCACCGCGCGTCGCGCGGCAACTTCGGCCTCGTCTGGGTACAGGGCAAGGGCGCCGGCATGCCTGCCTACGGAAGCTGGACGCAGGCCTCCGCGCACCTGTGGCCCAGGCTCGCCTCCGACCTCGCGCGAGCGAGCGGCATCGATGTGGCGCTCGCCCAGCCGGGCGGCGCGCACCTGTGCCTGTCGCGGCACGAGCTCGACTACCGCGCCGCGGAAATCGAAGCGCTGCTCGCGCAGCCCGGCTTCGAGCGCTACCGGATCGACGTGCTGGACCACGCGGCGCTCGCGCGCCGCATCCCCGGGCTCGGCCCCGACGTGGTCGGGGGAACGTGGTCGGACCTCGACGGACATTGCAATCCGTTACGCCTGCTCGACGCTCTGCACGTCGCCGCGGCGCGAGCCGGCGTGAGCTACCGGCCGCGCGCCGCGGTGCGCGTGATCGCGCCGCATCGCGGCGGCTTCACGCTCGACACGGCCGCCGGGCCGCTGCGCGCGCGTCGCGTCGTGCTCGCCGCCGGTCTCGCCAATGCGCGGCTCGCGCCGATGGTCGGGCTGCGCGCGCCGGTCGTCCCCAACCAGGGGCAGGTCATCGCGCTCGAGCGCGTGCGCCCGTTCCTTCCGGTGCCGATCGACACGCTGCGCCAGACCGACGAGGGCACGGTGCTGGTCGGCGACGCGCAGCGGGACGTCGGGTACGACGAGTCGCTCGCGACCGACGTGCTGGCCACGATGGCCGCGCGTGCGGTGCGCATGTTCCCGGCGCTCGCCGGCGTGCGCGTGACGCGCGCCTGGGCCGCGCTGCGGGTGATGAGCCCGGACGGGTTCCCGATCTACGCGGCGTCGCGCACGGCCCCGGGCGCCAGCGTCGTCACCTGCCACTCCGGCGTCACGCTCGCGGCGGTGCACGCCTACCGACTGGCGCCCGCGCTCGTGGCCGACGCATGGCCCGCCGACCTCGACGGCTACTCGCCCGCACGCTTCGATGTTCGCGCGGCTGCCTGACGATCCGCGGCCGACGGTCGCGTTCACCTTCGACGGCGCGGGCGTCGACGCGCGGCGCGGCGACAGCGTCGCCGCCGCGCTGGTCGCCGCCGGCCATCTCGCGCATCGGCTCACGCCGGTGAACGCGCGCCCGCGCGGACCGTGGTGCATGATGGGCGCCTGCCACGACTGCCTCGTGAGCGTCGACGGGGTGCCCAACGTGCAGGGCTGCACCGTCGCGGTCGCGCCCGGCATGCGCGTCGAAACGCAGCGCGGGGCGCGGGCGATCGAGGCCGCGGCGGCGAGTCCGGCGTTCGCGGTCGACGATTCGGTCGTGCTCGCGCTCGACGACACCGGGGTCGGCGACCGCAGCGACGCGTTGCTCGACATCGCCGTCGTGGGCGCCGGTCCTGCCGGCCTCGCGGCCGCGACGGTCGCCGCCGAGGCCGGGCTACGCGTTGCGCTGTTCGACGAACAGCGCCAGGCCGGTGGGCAGATCCACCGCGGCATCACCGCCTCGCCGCTCGCGCGGCCCGCCGTGCTGGGCGCCGACTACTGGGCCGGCGGCTCGCTCGTCCGTGCGTTCGAGCGTTCCGGTGCGCGCCACGGGGCAGGCGCCAGCGTGTGGTCGCTCGCACCGCGCGATGACGGCACGCTGGCGCTCGCGGTGTCGAGCGGACCGACCGCCGCGCCGCGCTCGGCGCTCGTGCTCGCGCGCGCCGTGATCGTCGCGACCGGCGCGCTCGAGCGGCCGGTCCCGATCCCGGGCTGGACGCTTCCGGGCGTCATGAGCGTCGGCGCCGCGCAGATCCTGCTCAAGACCGCGGGCGTGGTCGCCACGCGAGGCACCGTGATCGCGGGCAGCGGTCCGCTGCTGTGGCTCTACGCGTGGCAGTGCCTCGAGGCTGGCGGCACGATCGACGCGCTCCTCGATACCACGCCGCGCGGCCGCCTTGCCCGCGCGCTCCCGCACGCCGCGGCGTTCCTGATGTCGCGCTACGCGGCCAAGGGCTACGAGCTCGTGCGCACCGTGCGTGCGCGCACGCGTGTCGTCGAGCACGTCGATGCCCTCGCCGCGCTGGGCGACGACCGCGTGGAGGGCGTGCGTTTCGGCGTCGGTGGCGCGCTCGACTCGCTCGCCTGCGACACGCTGTTGCTGCACCACGGCGTGGTGCCGCATGCGACCCTCGCGCTCGCCGCCGGATGCGACATCGCGTGGAACGACGCGCAGGCATGCTTCGAGCCGGTGGTCGACCCATGGGGTGGATCGTCGCTGCCGGGCGTGTGGGTCGCCGGCGATGCGGCGAACGTCGCCGGCGCCGACGCGGCGGCACCGCGCGGTGCGTTGGCTGCGCTCGCGGCGGCGAACGCGCTCGGACGCTTCGATGCGGCCGAGCGCGATCGCAAGGCGCGCCCATGGCGTGCCGCGCTCGCGCGTGCGTTGCGCGGCCGCGCCTTTATCGACATGCTCTATCGACCGGCGGACGCGTTTCGCGTGCCGCGCGACGCGACGATCGCTTGCCGTTGCGAGGAAGTGACCGCCGAGCGCGTCGTGCAAGCGCTGCGTGCCGGCGCCAGCGGCCCGAACCAGGCCAAGGCGCTCACGCGCTGCGGCATGGGCCCCTGCCAGGGTCGGTTGTGCGCGCCGACGCTCACCGCGCTGGTCGCCGAGACGTGCGGGATCTCGGCGACCGAGGCCGGCACCTACCGCCAGCGCTTCCCCGTGAAGCCGGTCACGCTTGGCGAGCTCGCTGCGCTGCCCGGCAGCGCGGCGGCGGATGCGGCGGTACTGCGAATCGATCGCAATCGCTGAGCGCACGCGCGCGCGAATGTGCGTTGCGGTAGCATCCGCTGTCGCGTCTCGCTCCACAGGATCGTCCATGCGCAACCCGTTGTCGCTCCATCGTCCCTTTTCTCGCGGCATTCTCGCGCTCGTCGCCGTCCATGCCTTCGCCTGCTCGGGCATTGCCGGCGGACAGCCGGCGCGCCAGTTGTTCATCGCCGGCACCGGTCCGGACGAGCTGTGGGACGTGACGATGAGGATGGAGATCGTGGGCATGCCGATGGCGATGCCCGCGCAGACCAGCCAGGTCTGCCTCAAGAAGGACCGCAAGCCCGACGATGCGATTCCGAGGCAGGACGACTGCCGGGTGAGCGACGTGAAGGCGACCGGCAACAAGGTCGCCTACAAGATGATCTGTACCGGCAGGAACCCGATGACCGGCGAAGGCGAGATTACGTCCTCGCCGACCGCGTACGAAGGCAGGATGCGCATCCGCTCGACGAAGAAGGGCGAAGAGATGGACATGGTCCAGAACTTCAAGGGCCAGAAGGTCGGCGTGTGCACCGACCAGTCGCAGCGCGTCGTCGCTGCCCAGAAGGCGGAGGGGGAGGCGATGCTCGCCCGTACCTGCTCCGATGGCATCGAGAAACTCTACGCACCGATGTTTTTCGGCCAGGGGGCAGCGTGCGCGACGCAGCAGAAGGCGTTCTGCGATCGCGTCGGCGGCCATGCGCGGGACATGCGCGAGCCGGCCGGTTGGCGCAACGTCGTCGCGAATGCGGGTGCCGAGTCGGCGCGCGCCGCGTTCGACGCCTGCCGCCAGGACTTCGCGGCGACCACCAAGGCCGCGTGCAGCAAGGCCGCGGCGACGCGCGACTGGGCGTTCGTCGGCAACGGCTCGTGCGACGAGGAGACGCTCGCCGCGGGCCCGGTCCACTGCAAGGGGCGCGACTACTACACGGTCGACCGCAGCGTCGTGCCGATGTGCAACCGCTACGCGCGCCTCGCGCGCGGCACGTCGACCGCGGGCGCCGCGCCCGCGCAAAGCGCGGCGAGCGAGCCGGCGAAACAGGATCCGGTGAAGTCCGGCGTCGACGCGGTCCGCAAGCTCCTGCCATTCTAGCGGCACGATGATCCGCGGCGCGCTGCTCGTCGCGGCGGCGCTCGCGACGCTGCCGGCGGCGAGCGCCCGAGCCGCCGACGATCCCTGGCCCGGGGTCGCGGCCGCCTATGTCGTGCGCATCGACGACGCGACGCGTTGGGCGGCCCATGCAAGCGCGCGCCTAAGGCCCGCGAGCCTCACCAAGCTGATGACCGCGGTGCTGGTGGTCGAGGCGCTCGCGCCGGGCGACGTGGTGGTCGTCTCGCGCCGCGCCGCTGCGGCCGAGGGCGTGCGGCTGGGCTTGCGGGCCGGCATGAAGGTGCAAGCCGAGCAGCTGCTCGCGGCCGCGCTGCTGCGCTCGGCGAACGACGCGTGCCTGGCGCTGGCGGAACGCGTCGCGGGACGCGAAGCGCCCTTCGTCGCGGCAATGAACGCCCGCGCGGCCGCCCTGGGCCTCGCCGACACGCATTTCACCAACGCGTGCGGGTTCGATGCGCCCGGCCACCACGCCTCGGCGCAGGATCTCGCGGTGCTCGCCGATGCCGCGCTGGCGCTGCCGCGCCTGGCGGCGATCGTCGCGCGCGAGTCGGGCGAGGCGACGACCGCGAGCGGCCGCACGTTCCGCTTCGACAACACCAACGTCCTGGTCGGGCGCGTCGAAGGCGCGCGCGGCGTCAAGACCGGGTGGACGCTCGCGGCGGGGCGTTGTCTGATCGCGCTGGCCGAGCGCGGCGGCACCCGCGTGATGGTCGTGCTGCTCGGCGCGCCGGACCGCTGGTGGGATGCGGTCGCGATGATCGAGTCGGCCTTCGACGAGGCGCGTGCGCGGCCGGCGCCGCGCGGCTCGCGACCGCCGTGAGTGCATCGCCCGCGGGCGCCTCGCGCGACCGGGCGCTGGCCGGCGTGGTGATCGCCGTCGCGCTCGTGGCCTACGCCATGGCGCCGGGCACCGCGTTCCAGTACGACGACTTCCGTGTCGTCGTCATCGACCGCGACGTGCATTCGTGGGGCGCGTGGTGGTCGTCGATGCCGGGCATGCGCCCGCTCACGAAGGCGAGCTACGTCGCGAACTGGCTCGTCTCGCCGAAACCGGCCGGATTCGCCGTCGCCGGCGTTGCGATGCACGTTGCGTCGTCGCTCCTCGTCCTCGCGCTGGCCCGGCGATGTAGACGAT
>Ga0247828_10000660_pt1 | contig 11481 bp, 7 predicted proteins | sample 12C_Control_Day3_FD_192425 | JGI IMG/M metagenome (GOLD analysis project Ga0247828, IMG submission 192425) | Soil microbial communities from agricultural site in Penn Yan, New York, United States - 12C_Control_Day3 | ecosystem: Environmental > Terrestrial > Soil > Agricultural land | place: USA... | reverse complement strand
CGGCGCGCGCAGCCGCACCGTGAGCCGCCAGCGCTCGCCGGCGAAGAGCGCCGGCGTGGTGCGCTCCGCCTCCGACGGGTACCAGGCCAGCGACAACCGCGGCGGCAGCACCACCGGCCGGCCGGCGTCGGACGCCTGCTCCACCTCGAAGCGGAAGCGCAGTCCCAGCTCGCCCGATTGCGGCATCGCGGCGATCGTGCCGGTGACGAGGAGATCGCGGCCTTCCAGCGCGGGCGAAAGGGCGCGCGAGACGAAGACCACTGCACGAGCGCCGCAAACGCCGAACGCGACGGTGGCCGCGAGGAGCAGAACAGCCAGGCCGTGGGTGCGCACGCGTCGGATCGACGCCGCCCCGAACACCAGGCCCGCGATCGCGGAGATCGCCGCATAGGTCTCGACCACCCAGAGCTCCCGCTGCTGCAACTGCAGCGCCGGCCCGAGCACCGCCCCCGCCAGCAGCGGCACCCACGACCGCCCCTTCATCGACCCGTTGTCAAGCATGTCCGCTGCACAACGGGTCCACGCGGATGAGCGCCGACCCACGATGGAGGAGGCATCGGTCGCGACCCCTGCGCAGGCCCCGGACTTGCTAGCATCCCCCGGACATGTCCATCCACGCCGCGCTGAACCACGTCACCCGCTACCAATACGACCGTCCGGTGAGGCTGGGCCCCCAGGTGATCAGGCTGCGTCCCGCCCCGCATTGCCGCAGCCGCGTGCTGTCGTACTCGCTGCGCGTGGAGCCCGAGCAGCACTTCATCAACTGGCAGCAGGACCCGTTCGCCAACTACCAGGCCCGCCTGGTGTTCCCCGAGCCGACCCAGGCCTTCACCGTGACCGTGGACCTGGTCGTGGAGATGGCGGTCTACAACCCGTTCGACTTCTTCCTCGAGCCCAGCGCCGAGACATTCCCGTTCAAGTACGCGCCCGAAGTGGCGCAGGAACTCGCGCCCTACCTGGCCTGCGATCCGCTCACGCCCCGGGTCGGCCGGTACCTGGACAAGATCGACCGCAGCGAGCGCCCCACGGTGGACTTCCTGGTGGCGCTCAACCAGCAGCTGCACCAGGACGTGCGCTACCTGATCCGGATGGAGCCCGGCGTACAGACGCCGGAGCAGACGCTCACCAACGCCAGCGGCTCCTGCCGCGACTCGGGCTGGCTGCTGGTGCAGCTGATGCGCAACCTGGGGCTCGCGGCGCGCTTCGTCTCGGGCTACCTGATCCAGCTGACGCCCGACGTGAAATCTCTGGACGGCCCCAGCGGCACCTCGGTCGACTTCACCGACCTGCACGCCTGGTGCGAGGTCTACCTGCCCGGCGCCGGCTGGATCGGCCTGGATCCGACCTCGGGCCTGCTGGCGGGCGAAGGCCACATCCCGCTGGCCTGCACGCCGCAGCCCTCGGGCGCGGCGCCGATCGAAGGCCTGATCGACGAGGCCGAGGTCGAGTTCAGCCACCACATGCAGGTCACGCGCATCCACGAATCGCCGCGCGTGACACTGCCCTACTCCGACGAGCAATGGGAGGGCGTGCTGGCGCTGGGCGAGAAGGTCGATCGCGAACTGGTGGCCGGCGACGTGCGCCTGACCATGGGCGGCGAGCCCACCTTCGTCGCGACCCACGACCGCGATGCTCCCGAATGGAACACCGACGCGCTCGGCCCCAGCAAGCGCGGCTACGCCACCGAGCTGGTGGACAAGCTGCGCGGGCGCTACGGCCAGGGCGGCTTCCTGCATTTCGGCCAGGGCAAGTGGTACCCGGGCGAGCAGCTGCCGCGCTGGGCGCTGTCGATCTACTGGCGCGCCGACGGCCAGCCCTGCTGGCGCAACCCGGAGCTGTTCGCCGACGAGCGCCGGCCGCACGCCTACACCGGCGAGGACGCCGACCGCTTCATCCGCGCGCTGGCGCAGCGGTTGAACGTGAGCGGCCGCTACATCCAGCCGGCGCACGAGGACGTCTTCTACTACCTGTGGCGCGAGAGGCGCCTGCCGGCCAACGTCGATCCCTTCGATTCGCGGCTGGACGACGAGCTCGAACGCGCCCGGCTGCGCCGCGTGTTCGAGCAAGGGCTCGATGCGGTGGTCGGCTACGTGTTGCCGCTGCAGGCCAATGGCGCGGTGTGGTCCACCGGTCCCTGGTTCGTCCGCGACGAGCGCCTGTACCTGGTGCCCGGCGATTCGGCCATGGGTTACCGGCTGCCACTGGATTCGCTGCCGTGGGTCAGCAAGTCGGACTACCCGTACCTGGTGGAACAGGACCCGATGGCGCCGCGTGATGCGTTCACGCCGCGCGTGCCGCAGGACGCGCTCGGCCGCTACGAGACGCCCGGCCACGCACGCGCCACCGGCCAGCCCGAGCCACGCGACATCGCCGCGCCGGGCCGCTTCGAGTCGGACCGCGAGACCACGCGCACCGCGCTGTGCGTCGAAGCACGCGACCCGCGCCGTGCCAACGGCCCGGGGGCCGAGAAGGTCGGCGAGAAGTCCGGCGTGCTCTATGTCTTCATGCCGCCGCTGGCCGACGCGCAGGACTACCTCGACCTGCTCGTGGCCGTGGAGGACACCGCTCAGGCGCTGGGCGTGCAGATCGTGCTGGAAGGCTATCCGCCGCCGCGCGATGCGCGCCTGAAGCTGCTGCAGGTCACGCCCGATCCCGGCGTCATCGAGGTCAACATCCATCCCGCGCACAACTGGCGCGAGCTGGTCGATCACACCGAGTTCCTGTACCAGGCCGCATTCGAGACCCACCTGTCGGCCGAGAAGTTCATGACCGACGGGCGCCACACCGGCACGGGGGGCGGCAACCACTTCGTGATGGGCGGCGCCACGCCGGCCGACTCGCCGTTCCTGCGCCGGCCCGAGCTGCTGGCCAGCCTGCTGCTGTACTGGCACAACCATCCCTCGCTGTCCTACCTGTTCTCGGGCCTCTTCATCGGCCCGACCTCGCAGGCGCCCCGCGTGGACGAGGCGCGCAACGACCAGCTGTACGAACTGGAGATCGCGCTGCGCGAGATCGAGCGCAACCGCCAGGTGCACGGCCAGGACATGCCGCCCTGGCTGGTCGACCGGACGCTGCGCAACGTGCTGGTCGATGTCACCGGCAACACGCACCGCAGCGAGTTCTGCATCGACAAGCTCTACTCGCCCGACTCGGCCACCGGCCGCCTGGGCCTGCTGGAGCTGCGCGCGTTCGAGATGCCGCCGCACGCGCGCATGAGCGTGGTGCAGCAGCTGCTGCTGCGCGCGCTGGTGGCGCGCTTCTGGCGCGAGCCTTACCGCGCGCCGGTCGCGCGCTGGGGCACCCAGCTGCACGACCGCTGGCTGCTGCCCACGTTCGTGCAGGCCGACCTGCACGACGTGCTGCAGGAGCTGCGCGAAGCAGGCTTCGGGTTCGACCCTGACTGGTTCGCGCCGCACTTCGAGTTCCGCTTCCCGCGCGTGGGCCAGGTGCAGGTGGCGGGCATCGAGCTCACGCTGCGCAACGCGCTGGAGCCCTGGCACGTGATGGGCGAGGAAGGCGCGATCGGCGGCACGGTGCGCTACGTCGATTCCTCGCTGGAGCGCATCGAGGTGCAAGTCACGGGCCTGAACGACAGCCGCTACGTGGTCACCGTCAACGGCCGCCCGGTGCCGCTGCAGCCCACCGGCACCGCAGGCGAGCACGTGTGCGGCGTGCGCTACCGCGCGTGGGCTCCGCCGATGGCGCTGCATCCCACGATCGGCGTGCACGCGCCGCTGACGTTCGACATCGTCGACACCTGGATGGGACGTTCGCTGGGCGGTTGCCGCTACCACGTGGCGCATCCGGGCGGGCGCAACTACCTCACCTTCCCGGTCAACGCCTACGAGGCCGAGAGCCGCCGCCTGGCGCGCTTCACGCGCATGGGCCACACGCCGGGGCGGATGCAGGTCCCGGCGGCCACCATCGAGCTGCAGGGCAGCCGCGAGTTCCCGTTCACCCTGGACCTGCGGCGGCCGGTCCAGGGCTGAGCGGCCTCAGGGCTGCTTTTGCAGCGTGAGCACCTCGCCCGAATCGCGCTTGAGGTAGAGGCGATCGCCGGCGATGCGCCAGGGGCCGCAACTGGACGGGAACTGGCGGAACTCGAAGCACACGCCACCGTCTTCGGTGCGCCACTTGGCCGTGTCGCGGGCGCCGTTGCTGATGTCCATGTACATGAACCCGTTGTCGCGGAAGTCCATGCGCCAGCCCACGCCGTTCGCCAGCCGGGTCGTCCAGATGCCGTTCAGGCGCTCGGTGAGTTCCGAAGCCTTCGGCACGGGCAGCTGGGCGAAGTCGGGGGCCGCGGTCTGGGCGGCCAGCGACAACGGCAGGCACAGGGCCGCCGCGGCCACGGCGGCGTGGGTTCTCGTCGATCTCATGGCGCGCCCCCTCTCGCTCAGTTGTAGGTGACCGTCTGGTCCTTGTACGAACCGTCCAGCATCTTGTAGCGCCACTGCAGCTGCCGCTGGCGATCGGCCTGCGCAGCGCCCAGGGCCGGGAACACGCCGCCGACGGCCGTCACGGTGCCGCTGGAAGCGCCCGGCGGCACCGTCGTCGAAGCCGAGTTCACCCGGCTGCCGTTCGTGAAGGTGTAGACCTGCATGCTTTCGATGCGCTGGGCGAAGTCGTTGATCTCCCACGCCAGGCCGAGCGAGTTCGCCTCGGGCGCGCCGGCCGATGCAAGGCCCTTCACCGTCGACGGAATGGCGTGCCACTGGCCGATGGCGCCGGACGCGGCGGGCACCACGGGCGTCAGGATGCGGGTGCTGTAGGTTTCCGTCGTGGTGGTCTGGCCGTTGCGGAACACCTCGAAGGTGTACTGCGACCAGGCCGGCACGCGGCCCAGGTCGAAGGTCCAGGCGGCCGACGGCGTCTCGCCGTACATGGCGGGATGGGCCCAGGCGCGGTCGGGCGGCGTGGATTGCGCCACGCCCGGATTGGGACGCACGGCGAAGGCCGCGGTGCCGCTCACGCCCTGCGACTGCTGCAGGTAGAAGATGTTGTTGGAGCCCGGCGTGGTGACCTGGGCGCCGGCCGGGATGTTGCCGTCGGCGTTCAGCATGGACATCCAGGCCTGCGCCGCGGGCGGCAGCGAGGTGTCGGAATACACCAGACCGTTGGTGGGCAGGCCGGGGCCCTTGACCCTCACGTACCAGATGCCCGCGGAGTTCGGGCACGCCGCCTGCACGTTGGTGCAAGGCCGCGCGATGAAGATCTCCAGGCCGCTCTGGTAGCGCGAGGGTGTCCAGAACGGGGCCTGCGAGCCTTCGGCCACGGTCTGCTCCTGCTGGCGCAGCGCGGCACGCACGCGGAAGTTCAGGTTCTGCTGGTTGCCGTACACCCACCAGTCGGTGCCGCGCGCGCCGGCGGTGCCGGGGAACTTCTTGACCACCAGGATGCGGTTGTCCGGCACGCCGTCCTTGCGGGTGAACTTGACGTTGACCACCGCCTCGTCGCGACCGTCGGAGCGCTTGGTGTACCGCAGCATCTCGGGCCGGTTGAACTTCGCGTTGTCCATCGCGGGGTTGGCCAGCAGCGGGCCGAAAGCCTGGTCGACACCGAAGCCGCTGTGCAGGTAGGTGGCGCCGCCGGTCAGGGCGGGCGGCGCGTCGTCCACCACGATGTCCTGGCAGGCGGTGCTGCCGTCACGCGTGGCCGAGGGAACGGCGAAGCAGGCGGCAAAGCGCGTGCTGGCGAAGTCGAGCTCGGCCGGCGAGAAGCCGCTGCCCGCCGCGGACACGGGCACGGCGGCTGGCGCCGCGGTGCCGGCATCCGCGAGGGGCACCGACTGGTCGGGGTTGAGCACGTTGGTCAGCACCTGGCGGCCGTTCTCGAAGGTGACGCGCACCTGGTCGAGCATGGCGTCCACGCCCCGGTTGCTTCCGCCGGTGAAAGGGGTCGTGACGGGGTCGAAGGACTGCGCGTCCACGCCCACGCTGGCCAGCACGGCGGCCAGCTGCGCCACCACATTGCGCTTGACCGCGTCGAAGTTGCCGAGATCGAGCGCGGCGACCAGGGCCGGGTCGGCGGCCAGGGCGAAGGCGTCGGAGTTGGGCGCCACCTGCGCGACGATGGCGGTGGTCAGCGGGCTCACGTTGGCCGTGCCGGTCTGGCCGCCCGCCGGCGGCGCCGTGACCAGGCTCACCATAGGGCGGACCAGGCCCGCGGGATCCACGACGGCGATCACGAAAGGCGCTTGCGCCGTGGCGCTGACGGTGCAGCTGTACTCGCCGGCGGTGCCCGTGGTCAGCGGGGCATTGGTGCACACGGCCGCGCCGGTGCGATCGGTGATCGTCACTGTGCCGCCCACCAGGGCGGCACCCGTGGCCACCGTGCCCGCCAGCACCGCGGCGCCCGCCGGGGCGGCGGTGACACCGCCGCCGCCATCGCCACCCGATCCGCAACCCGCCAGGACCAACGCCAGGGCGAGCACCGGCATGCCGGTCCAGCCCGTCTTCCAACTGCTCATAGATTCTCCTCCACCCCTTCCGAGGGCCTGCGCATGATCCCCACGCTTGAGGACGACGTCATCACCCATTCGGGGTAAGGGCATGCCCCGTCATTCACATGCGTGACGGCCCCTTCCCTAATCGCCAGCTAAGACTCCGGCCGCTCCCTCACACCCAGCTAAGTTTTCGCTAAGCGTCACCTCACGCTGGCTCCATACAGTTGCTTCCACGGGCAGACAACAACGGCCCGCGACAAGAGAAGACTCTCATCGTCCCAACCTGAAAGGAAACACCATGAACCGCTTCGCCGCCACCCTCCTCGCCGTGTCCGCCGCCGCTTTCGCTGGTCAGGTCCTCGCCGAATCCCCGAACGCCGTGCCCGAGCAGGCGTTCAACTCCGCCAAGACCCGCGCCGAAGTGCAGGCCGAGCTGGCCCAGTACAAGCAGGCCGGCGTGAACCCCTGGTCCACCTCGTACAACCAGCTGCGCGGCTTCAAGAGCGCCACCACCCGTGATGCCGTGACCGCCGAGTACGTCGCCTCGCGCGACCAGGTCGCCGCGTTCACCGGCGAAGACAGCGGCGCCGCCTACCTGTCCGCCAACCAGCGCGTGCAGCCGTCCGGCACCACCCTGGCCGGCCAGGGCGACGCCATCGTCCGCTAAGTCCCGCGCCACCACGCCGGCCGCCGCCGGCGTGCCCAGCCGCACAAGGCTCCCCTCGCGTTCCGGCGCGACGGGAGCCTTCTTTCGTTGCGATGACGAGAAGGCGTCCGACGCTCATCCGTAGCGCGTTTTGTCATCCTTGCGGGCGTGCTGTTCGAGCTCCTCATCATCCTGGCGTCCGTGTCGGTCGCGCTGCTGGTCGTCAACTTCGGCGCCAGCGAGCGCCGCGTTCAGCAGGAGATCAAGCACCTCTACCCGGTGGACGACCCGCAGTTCCAGCGGGCGATGGCGATGCTCATGGGGCCGACCATCGTCGAGGGCAACCGCGTGCAGGAGCTGATCAACGGCGACCGCATCTTCCCGGCCATGCTCGAAGCCATCCGCGGCGCCGAGCGCACGGTGCTGTTCGAGACCTTCATCTACTGGTCGGGCGAGATCGGCAACGAGTTCGCCGAGGCGCTGTCGGAGCGCTCGCGGGCCGGCGTCCGGGTCCATGTGCTGCTCGACTGGGTGGGCAGCACCAAGGTCGACCGCGAGCTCGTGATGAAGATGCGCGATGACGGCGTGCAGGTGCGCATGTTCCATCCGCTGCGCTGGTACAACCTCGGCCGCATGAACAACCGCACGCACCGCAAGCTGCTGATCGTGGACGGGCGCATCGGCTTCACCGGCGGCGTGGGCATCGCGCCGCAGTGGTGCGGCGACGCGCAGGATCCGGAGCACTGGCGCGACTCGCACTTCCGCGTCGAGGGCCCGGTGGTCGCGCAGATGCAGAGCGTGATGCTCTCCAACTGGAGCCGCACCACCGGCTGCGTGCTGCACGGCCAGGAGTACTTCCCGCCGCTGGAGCCGGCCGGCGACACGCCCGCGCAGATGTTCTCCAGCTCGCCTTCGAACGGCAGCGAATCGATGCTGATGATGATGCTGCTGGCCATCACCGCCGCGACGCGGACCATCGACATCGCCAGCGCCTACTTCGTGCCGGACGAGGTGGCGCTCAAGTCGCTCTGCTCCGCCGTGCACCGCGGCGTGCGCGTCCGCGTCATCACGCCGGGCCCGCACACCGACCAGGACACGGTGCGCCACGCCTCGCGCGGCCTCTGGGGCCCGATGCTGGAAGCGGGTGTCGAGATCTACGAGTACCAGCCCACCATGTACCACTGCAAGATGCTGATCGTGGACGGGCTGATGGCCTCGCTGGGCTCCACCAACTTCGACCCGCGCTCCTTCCACCTGAACGACGAGGCCAACCTGAACGTCTATGAAGCCGACTTCGCGCAGCGAATGACCGAGGTATTCGAGGCCGACCTGCGCCGCAGCAAGCGCATCACGCTCGAAGCCTGGCAGAACCGGCCGGCGAAGGAGAAGCTGCGCGAGCGCGTCTCGGCGCTGCTTGCGCCCATCCTGTAGGCGCCCCACGGCCCGCTAGACTGCGGGCACCCATGAGCGCCCCCACCGCCCTGCGCCTCGTCGCCGACGACCTGTCCGGCGCGGCCGAGTGCGCCGCCGTGCTGGCCATGGCGACCGGGCGGCCGGCGCCGCTGCTGTTCGGCGACGCCGCCCCGCGGGCGGGCAGCTACGCGGTGGACACCGACGGACGCGAGTCCGATGCCGCGACGGCCGCGCAGCGCACCGCGCTCGCCGTGCGGCGCGCCCTGATGCAGACCGCCGGCGAACGCGTGCTGGTCTACAAGAAGATCGATTCCACCTTGCGCGGCCACATCGCGCACGAGCTCCGGGCGCTGCTGGCCGAGCCGGGCCTGTTCGACGCCGCGGTCGTGTGCCCAGTGCTGCCCGAGCAGGGGCGCACGCTGCTCGGCGGCGTGCTCCATGTTCGCGGGGAGCCGCTGAAGGACCTGCGCCAGCTGCTGGAAACGGCGGATGAGCGCGTGGCGTCGCTCGATGCGGACGACTCGATCGACGAGGCGCTCGCCGAAGGCGCCCGCCTGCTGGCCGTCGACGCCGAAGACGAGTCCGATCTCGATCGGATCGCCGCCGCCCTCCTCCGCAGCGAATACCGCCTGCTGGCGGTCGGTTCCGCGGGATTGGCCAAGGCGCTAGCGCGGCAGCTCCTTGGATTGCGCACACCGGAACTCGACCTGCCGCGAGCAGCCACCGGCCCGATGGTCGGCGTGATCGGCAGCTTCTCGCCCGTGGCCGCGTCCCAGCTGGACGCGATCGCCCGCGACAGCCGTGCCGCCGTGATCCGCCTGGCGCCCGACGGCTGGCTGGACGCGGCGCGCGCAGCTGAAGCGGTCGAGCGGGCCCGCCCCATCAGCCGCGAAGGCCGCCCCCTCGTCCTCACGACAAAAGGCGCGCCGGTCCCGGGCGCATCGAGCCGCGCGCTGGTGCAAGCCATGGCCGCCGCCGCCGAGCCGCTGCTGCGCGGCGCGTCCACCCTGCTGCTGACCGGCGGCGACACCGCCCGCGCGGTGCTGGACCAGTTGCATATCAACGAACTGCAGGTGCTGGGCGAACTCGAGCCCGGCATCTGCCTGAGCCGGCCGGCTCGCCTCGACGCACCCCACATCGTCACCAAGGCCGGCGCCTTCGGTGACGCTGGGGCGCTGCTGCGCGTCATCCGCCGGTTCGACACCCCCCTGATTCGAGAAGAAGGAAGCGCCTGACATGGATCGCAAGCCCGTCATCGCCATCACCATGGGCGACCCCACCGGCGTCGGCCCCGAGATCGTCGCCAAGAGCCTCGCGCGCGAGGCCGTGCAGCAAAGCGTCTCGGCCCTGGTCGTCGGCGACCCCGACCGCCTGCGCGAAGGCGCGCGGCTCACCAATACCCCGGTCCAGGTGCGCGCGGTCGATCGCGCGGCCGACGCGCGGTACGAACCCGGCGTGATCGACTGCCTGGCCGTCGGTGAACTGCCCGCCGGACTGCCCTTCGGAAAGCTCTCCCCCGACGCGGGCGCGGCCGCCTACCGCTACGTGGCCGCGGCGGTGAAGCTGGCGCTGGCCGGCGAAGCGCACGCGATCTGCACCGCGCCCCTGAACAAGGAAGCGCTGCATGCCGCCGGCCACCGCTACCCGGGCCACACCGAGCTGCTGGCCGAGCTCACGAACACGCGCGAGGTGTCGATGCTGCTGATGGCGCCGCGCCTGCGCGTCATCCACGTCACCACGCACATCGGGCTGCTCGACGCGGTCGAGAAGATCGAGCCCGGCCTGGTCGAGCGCACCATCGCGCGCGGCCACGAATTGCTGCGGCGCTCCGGCATCGCCTCTCCGCGCATCTGCGTCTGCGGCATCAACCCGCACGCCGGCGAGAACGGCCTGTTCGGCCGCGGCGAGGAAGCGACCAAGATCCAGCCCGCCGTCGATGCCTGCCGTGCCCGCGGCTGGGACGTGCAGGGCCCGCTGCCGGCCGACACGCTGTTCTTCCGCGCCACGCGCGGCGACTTCGACCTGGTGGTGGCCATGTACCACGACCAGGGCCACGGCCCGGTCAAGGTGCTGGGCCTGGACGCGGGCGTCAACGTCACGGTGGGCCTGCCCTTCGTGCGCACCTCGGTCGACCACGGCACGGCCTTCGACATCGCCGGCAAGGGCATCGCCGACGAGCGCAGCCTGGTCGAGGCGCTGCGGCAGGCCGTCGAGCTGTCCCCCGCGGTGCGCTGAACGGGTGGGACAATCCCGCCCGTGGAGCCCCCGAACGATCCGCTGACTGGCGCGGACCTCCCCGATAGCCCCGCGCGCCTCGCCGCCGACCTGGCGCCGCCCGCCGCGGCCGGCCACTTCGACGAACTGCGCGGCGGCGCCTCTCCCGGCGACGGGCGGCGCGTGCCGCTCGCGCCCTCGTGGTCGGCGTTCTTCGAGCACCTGGGCGAGCCCGGCTTCGCCGACCTGGACAGCCGCCAGCACGACCTGGCGCGCCAGGTGCGCGACAACGGCATCACCTACAACGTCTACGCCGACGCCGGCGGGCCGCAGCGGCCCTGGTCGCTCGACCTGTTCCCGCTGGTCATCACGCCGGAGAGCTGGCGCGGCATCGAGGTCGGCCTGCTGCAGCGAGTGCGCCTGCTCGACAGCATCCTGGCCGACGTGTACGGCCCGCAGCAGGTGCTGGCGCGCAACCTCCTGCCGCCCGCGCTGGTGCAGGGGCATCCCGGCTACCTGCGCGCGATGCACGGCGTCCGGCCGGCCGGCGACACCTTCCTGCACATCGCCGCCTTCGACCTGGCGCGCGACCCGCGCGGCCAGTGGTGGGTGGTGTCGCAGCGCACCCAGGCGCCCTCGGGCCTGGGCTACCTGCTGGAGAACCGGCTGATCCTCTCGCGCCTGTTCCCGCAGGCCTTCGGCGCGCTGCGCGTGCAGCGGCTGGCGGCCACCTACCGCGCACTGTTCGAAGGCCTGCGGGAAC
>Ga0247828_10000656_pt1 | contig 11518 bp, 13 predicted proteins | sample 12C_Control_Day3_FD_192425 | JGI IMG/M metagenome (GOLD analysis project Ga0247828, IMG submission 192425) | Soil microbial communities from agricultural site in Penn Yan, New York, United States - 12C_Control_Day3 | ecosystem: Environmental > Terrestrial > Soil > Agricultural land | place... | reverse complement strand
ACTCTACCCCGTCTATGTTTGTTCCAGATCTTAGTTTCTCCAAATATGATGAAATACGGAAACAAAGAAAGGCCAGTTGCATCAGAAAAGCTGTTGACGAGATTCTCGAGATTGTAGACAACAACAAACACGCTAGTGAGATCGAGCGACTGATCACTGCATTCGGAGACTGGTTCCCGACTAGGGAATTGCAATACCGTTTAGCAACAGCTTCTCGTGACTCTGGATACAACCTTACAATTGAACAAAAAGACAAAGTGGTGTCGGATTATTTGAAGGAGCTCTCTGACTCCCTGGAAGCCTATCGTCAATTCGTTTCGCTCATTCAGCATTCGACATATTACGGAGATGGCAATCAGCCATCAACAACAATAGTTGCGTGATTGGTTGTCAATACACATGAACAACTGTTGTTTCCGTAACAAGTCCTTGTATCCTCACTCACTCTCTTCCTCTTGTCTCCCCCACTCCCCCTCATCATGGAATCCGCGACAACTATGATTAAAGCCTTTGTCAAGGCTTACCCTATCCTCTGGGCAGGATACAATCGCGCCTGTTGTGTTTGCCATAAACTCGACGCAGAGGGGAATCAAAAGTATGAGGCATGTGACAAATGTGGCTTCACTGTTTGTACCACGACTGACACATGCCATCTCTCCCACAAAGAGACAGCAGATGCACATGCACCATTTTGTGCCATGTTTGGTGTGTCCAATGTGAACAAGCTTGTTCAAGGACTCTTTGAATCCTTCAAGAGGAACAGAGAGAACTCGTCTCTCTTTGCTGCTGGTCTGGCAGAGACAGGGAACATCTTGTACCGTGATCGGAATGAAGCCATGGCCCTACCATCCACTTTGGTCCATGCATTCTTTAGCAAGAATGGTGCCGAGACATTTGCCAACACTCCCATCACTGAAATCAAAGGTACAACTGGTAAGGTCACCAGAGGTGGATATGTACTTGGTCGATTGGAAAAGATTTCCCCCACTTGGACTGACAGTGGAATGTTACCTCTCCTCTTTGCAACGATTGTCCACGAGGCATGGGCATACGCACCGGTTCTTGGTTTCTTGCTTGGCTTCTTCAATATGCAAATCAGGAGCCGGCTCAAGATTGCAGAGAGCATTGCTTTTCCCGACGACACGACTGAACCCTTGCCTCGTCACATCGTGCACGACTTTGCACCAAATGACGACCAACCTGACATGATCCCGTATCAATGTTATGAGTCTGAATACTTGCTCAAGACAATCTTCCTCCACAACTATGGAACTCCAATGGCAGAGGAGACACTCAAACCAGTCAATGTCATGTATTGCATTGACCTCGTCCACCAAGACAAGGAAGAGGCAACATCCTTTTGCGCCCTCCATCCATGGTCCAATGCAAGCAAGGAGGACAGACTTTCCAAGTCTCACCAGCGCCCCGCAAGCACGACCTTGTTGGTGAGGTTGATGGGGACATTGTTCAATCCCGTTGTGCAAATCATTCAACAACATTCCAACTTGTACACTGTCAATGATTGGATCAGTGGCAAGCTCTTTGTGAGACGTGAGGAAGAACGCGTCAACAAGTGGCGCATGGCAAACCATCCAGAGCCAGAGTTTTCCTCTCTCCAATCGAAGCAAGAGCAGGACATTACATTCCAACGAGTGGAACATTTAGTTCAGAAGCCACTCTTTGCAAGCAGGGATTTCCAAAATGGTGGTATTGAATCCATTGTCCAACTTGCTCGAGCCATTGATACCCTCGCCTTGTCTGATGATCCCAAGGAGCGACTTGCTGCATACACGGACTTGACCGGTGTCAAATGGAAGGGACAGTTGGGCAAGTTTTACGTGTCCATGTTCCAAGCCAATTTGGTTGGTTAGTGTTTTGTTGTTGTACCGACATGTCCACTAAATGGAACTCTCATGCCATTGTCTCCAAGATTAATACATATGCGAGTTCAGATGAAGATTCAAGCAACGAAGAACATGCAAAGAAGAAAAAACGGAGACAGTTGAAGAGGAACAAAAAGTTTGAAGACTTGATCGAACAAGAGAAAAAGGGTCAATTGAAGGTAATCGATCGCGAAGGTGAACAAGAGGCCAAGGAATGGTGGAGTGGCAATTTTGCCCGATTTTTGCAAGACCTCCCTCAAGTGTTCCCATTCACTCAACCACTTGAGATACAATCCATGGGTATCCGGTTTGATACATTTGCTCAACGAGCTTTCACAAAGACCAACTCCCTCCACATGACCCTCTTGACCCGAAAGAGTCGACCTAGTGATCCAGTCTATGGGGCTGTGTGGAAAGCAGCTGCCCGACCACCTTGGCCGACTGATACCCTCGAGTCAGCTGGGTCAATGTTAACTCTTGCAATGTGGGAAGCCTTTATGATGGATACATTTGGAGTGACTGCCCTTGTATTGGCGGTGATACATTCGGACAGTGGATATGGTGCATTGCTCGGACAATGGTTGGTCGATGGGAATGTGACACTCGGAATGGCATTGATTTTGGTTGATGTACAAGGCAAGATCTTGATCAAAGGGACGGCACAAGGGACAACATTCCACCTCAGAACATTTACTGAAGAACAGCGACACAAGACAAATGCCTTTCAATATGTGGGCTTGACATTTATCTCACCCGACTTGTTCAAGATTCCAAAGACATAAAATGGGAGAAGAAGACGTGGATGCTTGGGTGGCTGAGAGACAAGTCCGAAATGAATACTGTCTCTTTCCAGCATTGATGACAATGTTTTCGCTTGCTGCAATGGGTGGGATTTTGATGGCAGTCAAGGTGTTTAATGGGATGTAAGTAAAGTAATTAAATGGGATCACCTTCATCCAATAACAAAGAGTCCTCGTCGGCTGTCTTGGACGGGATCCTGAGTTTAATCAGCTCATCGTCCTCCCATTCAGCAAATATTGCATCAGCTGCCGATGTGCATGTGTCCTTGTCAAATGCAGTGTCGTCATCAGCATCATTGACAACATCTGTACCGAATTCAACAGCTGTTCCAACAGCTTCTTTGTTTCGGTCGTGGTTCCTCATTGCCACTGTATACCCACTGGCGAGGTGTTGTACCGCACGGGGATTGTTTCGCATAGCATACCATCTTATCGCTGCCATTGCGCGTTGTTCAGCCTCTTGTACTCGGAAGTCACCAGACTGAAGATTCAGTTGGGTGACAACTTCACCAACCTTGACTGCCTTTGCATTGTACACACTCGCCTGTTGTCGGTGTTGTTCAGCTCGGACAAGTTGTTGTTTGATCCGGTCTCTACCTACATTCAGACCCATTTGACGACGCATGACCTGTGCCTCAAACATTGCCTTGTCTGCTGCACCTTGTACTCGGTCAGCCTCTCGGGCAAATTCTCGTTGAATCTTTTTGAGGATTACAACTTGTTCTTGCAATCGTTCGAGAGGTGTTTTGGGGGTACCGAGCAATATACCCATTTTGGTAAGATACAAGAAAATGACAATCACTTGTTACAATGCACCGAGCATGTGCATGTCGCACATGCCTACCCTTGACCCAACTTGCAAGCAGGACAAGAGACCCTCCGACTGCTACCCTCTATGAGACGCTTCGGTTGTTGAGTCCCTGTCCAAAAGCATCACGTAGTTATCGCGCAGGTTTGCGGAGTGTCATCGATCCCTTGTACAACAAACGACTCTTGTCTCACTTGGATCAAGACTCATTTGAGGATGCTACTACAGAGGATGGTGGTGGTGAGTGTGATGAACCAATGGATATTGACAACGCTCCACCGACACTCACAACATGGCAACCTGACCTGACCGTACTCGAACCAGGAGGTAAACTCCCCGGCCTCCCCCATTGGCTGGATGTTCAAGGATGGGCCAAGGTGGAGAACATTGAGACATGTCTCTACCCCTTTTACACTGGCAATACTCGTGAATTGAATGCACACCCATTGAATGTCAATTGTTGGACTGACTTTGAAGGAGAGAAGCACGACTATTACATTGATGGGGTATTGGCCAATGGCAAGAATGATCCTAATAAAAGTACATCCGCCACCGCAGCCGAACACTGGCTCTGGAACGAGTTTGATGCGCCTGGGAAAACACAGATGATGGCCCGATCACGTATCAAAGCACTCTGTCGATCGTTCCTCTCCCCTGTGGAGATGCCAAATGGAAACCCCACCGCCGAAGTCTTTTGGAAGCTTTGTGTTGACAAGGTTGGTCGTGACAAAGTTGGGGCCAAGGTTCAAGAGGAACTCTTTACCAGTGACTTGGCAAAGAAGGCACCCGAAGAGGTGGCCAAAAAGATCAGTGAAGCTTTCAAACTCGATGACAGTGTCAGTGGTAAGATATCACCCTCATGTTCATCTATTGTCAATCATGTGGCGGCGGACTTGCAAAAGGCATGGGATGAGAATTGTAATCAAGGGAGCGAACGACATGAATCCTTTGACAAGACGTTACAAAAGATCTCACTCTCGCCGACTGATCGAAGACCCCCTCTTGGCTTCTATCGAGCATTTGCCAAATACTTGCCCGAGTATGATATCTTTCAGAGCGAATTCTTGCTCACCGACAGAGAGAAGAAGCTGATTGGTGTGGCCGATTTCATCCTGAGACATCGCAAGACTGGAGAGCTGTTCCTCTGTGATTTTAAGAACTGCAAGGATGAGGATCTCTGGAAAGCGGGGAATCCAAATGGTAAAGGGATTCACCCGTTTAGTGCTAACATGGCTGATACAAAGGGAAATCATTATACCTTTCAATTGTCCTTTTATCGAGACATTTTGAATCGATTGTACTACCCCGGAATGTTCAACAAGAAGATGCTCCTACTCAATTTCAGACCATCCGCTCCTGATACCTTTGACGATGTCTGGATTGATGCACTGGACATGGCCCCCTTCATGGAGCTTTGTCCCTGGAAGAAGGACGATCCGAGACATGTCATGAGTGGTCTCATCCCAGGGTTCCCCGATTCTGACCCAAGGGCTGTTGGGAGTGTCACCCGGATAAGGGTACCCCGAGATGGAGATGTACTACCCAGTGATGTTGTATGGACAGGCGAGGCATATGACAAGGGTGGGCCACCGCTGACTGACTCTATTTGGAAACATCCCGCTGGTAAATGCTATGGAAAACCACCAAAATCAAGGGCCATTGATTATGAGCTGCATCTCCGCAATAACTTTGATCTTTTGAAGCTGCTCCCTTCATTGAAAGGCAAACGCATTGCATGCTGGTGCCAAGAAGATCCTGAGTGGCGGTGCAATGCAGATGTCATTGTCAAATATGCCAATCTTTATGAAAATGGAGCATTTACCATACCGGAACAACCCAAAAAGGTTGACGACCAACAACAGACAACCCTAGATGCATTCTTTGGGTCAAACAAAAGGAAACGTTCCCCGAGTGATGCATCCAACAACAAGCCAGCTAAGCGACCCCGCAAACTCATTGTCATTGAGGATGATTCTTTTTAATATAAAACACACATCAACAAACACTCTCAATTTGCATCTGTTTTGACCCAATCCAAGTGAATAGTCAGTGTGATAGTGTCCGATACCCTTGGGAGGAATGTTGCACTACCACCCAAAACTTGACTGTAATTGCCTGATCCACCCACCACACTGAACATGGTAAGTGGATAGGGGATGTCGTCAGCATTGTTAAGGTTGATCAGGTACATGCCACGAAGTTCTAATGTGCCTTTGGGTATCTCATAATCGCCATTGAATTCAAAGGTCCAATCACATTTGGCCCAATAACCATCTTCGAAATCCTCTGATGGGTAAATGCGAATGTTTGTACAGTATCCATACATTGACCCTGCTGTCGGATGCGGCTCATACGGCATCACAAAGTGATTGCTCACTGTTCGAATGCTTGAGACATCCAGACAATCCGGTGCAAATGGACAGTCTCCCCAAAACAATTCAACGGACACCACAATGGTCGAAGTATTATGAACAGCAGTGCCATTAGTATCGGCAATTTGATTGAGGTGTCGACTCCTAAACTCTGCCCATAGAATGAGACCAAGCAGCAAAAGAATCAATATGATGATTAGCCAAAATGCCTTGGAACCTTGGATTGCCCGTTGATCTCGATCCGCGCCAACTACATCGGATCGTCCTTCTGGCATAATGAACCTTTTCCCAGGGGGCAACCATGTTGGTTTATTCTCGTTCAATGACGAGGAATCCAACAGTCGGGAATGGGCATGAGGAGACGTCATGGAAGCGAGACAAAAAACACTAGTAGGAGATGTCTTGTATGATGCTCCCCCCAATCCAAGGGATTTTCTGAAACAACATTGTATGAGGGATGAAGTTTTTTTTAATATGCACACAAGTCAATCAATCAACAGTGATTATTGTAAGTGTCATGTTGAGAGGGAGGTCGAATGAGTCAATGTTGTAGGCAAAAACAAGATACCCTCCACTTGGGTCCATGTAGTTGTTTGTACCACCAGTGACAGCCAGGGTGACCAATTGTTGCTCCGGATTAGTACCTCCGAGGAAGTACATTGTACCACCCAGGTCCACTGTACCAACGGGAATAGTTGCATTACCATTGAAGCTGATTGTCCAGGAACATTGCGAGACGTAGTCTTCCTCACCAGCCCCTCGTACGTTGGTGCAGAAGCCGTCCAAGTCACCAATCCCATCAAGAGAGGGTAACAGTGTGATAGGGCCAGAAAGGGTTTGCACTGCAGAGTTCTCTTCACATCCTGAAGCAAGAGGGCACTCACCCCATTCAGGAGTGAGTTGAAATTGGATGACCCGGGTTGTCTTGAGGGCAGTGTTTGAGGTGGTGATTTTCAAATGATTGCCCTTCCAAAGGATTGCACCAGTAATGAGTCCGGCGAGTAGGATGATAGCAATAGCCACAGTTGCTGCTGTTTGAACTCCATTGATAGGGCGTTGCTTCCGATCCGCTGTGATGATCTCTTTTGGCTTCGAAGCAGCCAATGGGTCGTTATACATGGCACAAGTACAAGAGGAACAGTAGAACATGGCAGAGAAAGCGGTGCATTGTTTTCAAGGGTGATGGTGGGTTAGTCTTTGAATGGTTGTTTTATTTTCATATGTAGACAAACACACACACACACCCAAAAACTATACTACATGAGTTGACGTAAAGGACATGTTGAGTGGTTCATTGAAGGTTGTGTCTGGGTCCATGGTAGAAAAGAGATACCCGCCACCGGGATTGGAATAGGCGCCAGTGCCTCCAATGAACGACAGTCTAAAGTCATCATAGAGGTCACCTTCGTAGTTGATATGCATCACACCTGAAACAACGGCTGTGCCATTGGGGATACTACCATTGCCATTGAATGTAAGGGTGAATGAACACTTGACATATGCCGAGTAGATGGTTGCATTGTAATCAATGCTGACGCAGATCCCATCCAAATCGCCAATGGTCGTATTGGTATTGGAAGCTAGTTTGATGGGTCCTGTTAAGGTCTGGATATTCGATTCAAGGAAACATTCATTGGGTTGTTGGGGACAGGTGCCCCATGTTGGGTCAAGTTGAAAAGCAATGTCATATGTTTTGGTGAGGGCCGTGTCATCGGGAGTGACTTCTGTGCCCCAGTCCTTGTACCATATGAGGAAGACAATGGTGCCAATGAGTAGAATAATGGCAATTGCTGCATATGAAACGGATTTGATCCCTTCACACACGCGTTGCTTACGGTCAGATGTAACGTAGAGCATACTGGGCAATGGAACAACTGGATTTTTAGTCAATGGGGAAGCATGACATAACTCAAGGGAACAATTGGAGTAGAATTGTTATCAGCTCCCAAAGTCTCTAACAATAACTGGAGATGTCTCACCAAGGTAGGGCATCAGCTTCGTATTGTGATACACCTTACATGCTGGAGGTGTATATCTTGCATATGTAACAACTCGGTCTGTCACATTAATTGCATACACTGTCGTCACGGCGACCTTTGCACAAGTCGATTTGCCTCGTACAATGGTACCCAAAGCCTTGATGTAAGGTTCGAGTGTATCCATTCGATATGATACAATGGCCACACGTGTACCAGGTCTCAGTGGGACTTTTGCAGGATTCTGAACAAGCCCGGGTCGTCCCCTAATTGTCGTCTTCAATGAGATACGTTCAAAGCCTTTGCTTGGGTCATATGGACCGTAACATGTAAAGATTGTGTATTTGCACATATCAGCAAGACTGATCATCTCACTTTGAAGAAAGTGACTTGCTTGGAACAACTTGACCATCCGGCATGATCGTGTATCCCAGGACAACAGAAGCCATCTCTGAAGAGATTGTTCCATTCTTGATGAGAGCCTTCTCGGCGGCAACATTTTCTGGTGTGTTGAGACAACTCTTCCACCGATATGCTTCACTCTCACTTGCAACAGCCAGTTTGGCTAAGGAGCTTGTTCCTACATTGATGACGTTGTTGTGGTAGAGGAGTGTTCTGAGCTGTTTGTTGAGGATGCGGATGACAATGTTTTTGAAACACATGGGCACATCCGTCTCATCTGGTTTCAACTTTGCTCTGACCAATCCGAGACAAATGGATTGACCTTCGGGGAGGCGTTGTACGGTAATGAAATTTTGGGAGACTCGTTTATGCAAACCAGCTCGACGCGGTTTCAGGTTGAGGCCATTGACTGGATGATACATGAAAGGGATGGTGGCATGTTTCATCAATGTTCGATCCGATCGCCGATTGTTTGCACCCATACTAACCACACGACCAGTTGCAAAAACAAGATGGTTCGATGGCCATTTGGAACTGTATCGGAGGATGAGACATGTCCCACCTCTAATCTTTTCATAGCCCAACATGATCCATCTTCGTTGCAATCCATAGAGTGAGAGTCGAGGGGGTAGGCTCTCTTCATGATTGTGAATACTAGGGTCAGTAAGATGCGTGGCATCATCGCTTCGATACCTTTTGCCAGTGCCAACAATACTCTCCTCATCCACATCCAATGAGCGTTCGTCATCATCAAGTGGTCTTGAGTAACATCCATGTACCATATTCACCACCTCCAAATCACCACCTGATGTCTTGACAACCTCGGCTTTATCAGAGAGTGGCGATTTCGACATGGTGTCAAGCAAGACCTTGCTCTGTCGAATGGCAAGATCATGCATGGCAGTCGATGACACATCATGTAATGTTCGCGCGATGCGCAATGGATCAACAACCCCATCAAAACGTGCATTCACTCTTCCTTCTGCAGGGACAAACGTGGTTCTTTGTACAGCACGACCAGTGTATGCATACAATCGATTCCGATTGTCCTGTGCAACACGTAGTTGGTCCAACCGTACTTGCTGTTCAGCCGAGATCACTCCTTCCTGTCTGTGTACCCTTAACATGGCAAAAATAGAAATGACCACCCCTCGACCATTGATGGATATTATCGATAAGCTCATGTTTTTAGTCGAGGATATTGTCCATTACAACGACACGTTTCTGACAAGGAGCAGCAAGTCCATGGTTGTAAAATGGAAGAGTCCATTTCGCATGAGACCAGAACAATCGATCCAACACATGGTTGATTCGGTCCAATCTGATTGTATTGCCATTTCTACATATGCGAGTATTCGACCTGGTGGTGCACCCCTCTTATTGAAGACTCTCAGAAATGGACGCAAGGCATTGGAGAAACAACTCAAGAGGCTTCGAACAAATTTATTGATCAACTCATACATATTTTTCCGAGTTGTCATCTATGATTTGATGAGCGATCGAGATGTTATTAGTGTCCCACCGAGAATAATTCTCAACTTGAGTCTCATGTGCAGAGTGGTGGCCAATGGAATTTTGGAATCCTTTGAGTGTTTGCCGGGTGTCACACCATTTCAAATCTGGGACACGTTGTTTCGAACTCCATGTGAGGAGCGCATTGGAACATATGCTGAAATGGATCAAGAATTTCACTTTATACCAAGAAATACACTGCATCAAGGTGAAGTCCTCTCCATGTTGCTCGACAAACACCTCTCGGCATGGGACCTTGGACATGGGTTGAATATCTTACAACCCATCCGCGATGAACTCGGTCGATTGTCACTTCTTTGTGTATAATACAATGGATGATAACACTGTCAAAGCTGTTGCTCGATGCTACCTCGGCAACATTTTCCTCCGTCCTCGGGTATTGGCTGTCTTTGTGGAGTATTGGTGGGAGCAATTGGATTTCATAGACACCCTTATCATCCCTCATCAGACATTCCGTGATGAGACAGAGCGACGATTTCACAACCTCGTGTCTCTCTTCACATCCACCTTGGATGACATTGTACTCTCTGGTCAAAGGCAGGTAATTGCCGTTCTCGAAGATAACTCACAACGACCAACTGGACGGATCCATCTCATGTTCCGTAACCCGACGTCACCTGAGAGACAAGAACAACACATCCTCACCATTGGTGATCAATTGTGCATATCCACCAAACCATGGTCAGTGGAGATTGACCCGCGAGCACTCCCATTGGCTCTTTCAACCATGTTGATGGATCCGGCCTCCTATTGGGAAGAGCGCATTGAGATAAGCATGAATGGACACTTTTACTTTACGAAATTCGTTGAAGCAGCAGCAATAGGTGGTTCAATCATACTACCAAGCCTTGTGTTCAGTGCCTTTGTTACATGGTTGCTCGTGAAGCAAAAAACGGATAATGTCAGTGACATATTAACACTTATCAAGACATGTGGAACTCTCTTGCATAACTGCACATTGCCTGGGTGGTGGTGGTCACCAAAAATCCCTCCCATTGAACAAACATTGACCCGCGAATTGGCTGGTATTCTGTTGGGATGTAAGACCCTTTCAGATGTATTGCCCATGGTTGAAGCATTGACTGAGTTTCACAAGAAGGCATGTGAACGGGCTGCAATGTCATTCCGTGAGTTGGAGGAACAAGACAAGATGCATATGCCAATGCAAGGAATTGTTCACAATCCGCATTTATTGTATGATATGCTCGTGCAGAAGCATGAGTGATTAAACAATATTATATACACGAAGATCGCGTAGCTCGGTCTGAAGCCGGGCAATTTCATCCTTTAGTTCTCCGATCACATCATCACGCAAGACCACATCCTCTTGGAGTTTATCCACGTCTTTTTGGAGACTATCCACGCGCGATTGCAATTCAGCTGCAATACGACGAACGCCAATAAGTTCTCTCAGAACGTCGGCCCGGGACATCAAGAGTGGGATTGGATAGTAGCAAGTGAGAAGAGAATGGCTTCAAGACATGATACAAAACCATGGAAACATGGAACAATGGGAAGTGGTCAAACAATGTTTAATAATACCCCGTATACACAGAGAAACGATTTGCTTCCAAATTCATGAGCGGGTCACCGAGATCAAACTTCTTGACAGAAAGGCCGCGTTGAACAATGTCGAGGGCTTCTGTAGCCAGGGGCACAAATTCTTGGTGATGCTCCAAATCAAGATATTCGAACTCTTTGGTTGCAAACTTCTCGAGGATGCAAGCTGTGATAGCAACGGGAT
>Ga0247828_10000654_pt1 | contig 11541 bp, 10 predicted proteins | sample 12C_Control_Day3_FD_192425 | JGI IMG/M metagenome (GOLD analysis project Ga0247828, IMG submission 192425) | Soil microbial communities from agricultural site in Penn Yan, New York, United States - 12C_Control_Day3 | ecosystem: Environmental > Terrestrial > Soil > Agricultural land | place... | reverse complement strand
GTACAGGCTCCACGCGGGGCCCGCCGTCACCTTCGACGGGGAGCGGGTGATCGTCGCGCAGGCCGTCGTGTGGGGCGGGTAGGCAGGCCGGACATGCGGCGGGGCCGGTGCGCACCGAGTGCGCACCGGCCCCGCCCACTGGTCACTGCACGATCGTGATGCGGTCCGCCTTCGGCGGGGCGATCGGGGAGGTGGCCGTGGAGTTGGCGGTCAGGTACTGCTCGAGGGCCGCCAGGTCGTCGAGTCCGACCAGGTCGTTCGTGCCCTCGCCCAGGGTCGGGAAGCCGTCGCCGCCGCCCGCGAGGAAGCTGTTCGTCGCGACGCGGTAGGTGGCGGCCGGGTCGATCGCGGAGCCGTTCAGCCTGATCGAGTCCGTGACCACGCGGTCCGCGCCCGTCTTCGTCAGATCCAGGGTGTAGGTCAGGCCGGAGGAGATCTGCAGGATCTTCGGGGCCGCCGCGTTCGGGCCGCTGACCTGCTCCTTCAGCGCCTGGATGACCTGCGCGCCGGTGAAGTCCTGGAGGTTGACCGTGTTGGCGAAGGGCTGGACGGTGAAGCCCTCGGCGAAGGTCACCACGCCGTCGCCCTCGCCGGCCGCGGCCGCGTAGCTGAGGGAGGCTCGGATGCCGCCGGGGTTCATCAGCGCCAGGTCGGTCTCCGCGTCCAGCGACCTGCCGTGCGCCAGCTGGGCGTCGGCGATGAGGTCGCCGAGCGGGGACTCCGTGCCGTCGCGGACGATGTCGCCGGAGATGTAGCCGATCGGGCGGCTGCCGATCGGGGCGGCCAGGGTGTTCCACTTGTCGATCAGGCGGGTCATGTCCGGGGCCTTCGGGACGTCCCGGGTGACGACGTGGTTCGCGGACTTCACGGCCGTACGGGCGATGTCACCCGTGGCGCGGTCGTAGGTCAGCGTGGTGTCCGTGTAGAGGCGGCCGAAGGACGCGGCCGAGGTGACCATGCGGGGCTTGCCCGCCGGGTCGGGGATCGTGCACACGTACGCGTTGTGGGTGTGGCCGGTGACCAGCGCGTCCACCTGCGGCGAGACGTTCTTCGCGATGTCCGCGATCGGGCCGGAGATGCCGTCGCCGGCGCCCGGGGAGTCGCAGTCGTAGTTGTACGAGGAGGACGCCGGGAAGCCGCCCTCGTGGATCAGCGCGACGATCGACTTCACGCCCTGGCGCTGGAGCTCCTTGGCGTACTTGTTGATCGTCTCGACCTCGTCCTTGAAGGCGAGGCCCTTCACGCCCTCCGCGGAGACGATGTTCGGGGTGCCCTCGAGGGTCACGCCGATGAAGCCGACCTTGACGCCCTGCTTCTTCCACACCCAGTAGGGCTTGAGGACGGGCCTCTTGGTCTTCTCGTCCAGGACGTTCGCCGCGAGGTACGGGAAGTCGGCGCCCTGGAACTTCTCGTCGGTGTAGCAGCCCTCGGTGGGGTGGCAGCCGCCGTTCTGGAGGCGTCCCAGCTCGGCCGCGCCCTCGTCGAACTCGTGGTTGCCGACGCTCGTCACGTCGAGGTCGAGCTTGTTCAGCGCCTCGATGGTGGGCTCGTCGTGGAAGAGGCCCGAGATGAGCGGGGACGCGCCGACCATGTCGCCGCCGGCGGCGGTGACGGAGTAGCGGTTGCCCTCGCGCGCCTCGCGCAGATGGGTGGCGAGGTACTCCACGCCGCCCGCGTCGACGGTCTTCGTCGTGCCGTCGGGCTGGAGTTCGGTGACCCGGCCGGAGGAGCCGGACGGGGGCTCCAGGTTGCCGTGCAGGTCGTTGAAGGACAGCAGCTGCACGTCCTGGTAGCGGCCGGGGTGGTGGGACTCGCCCTTGTCGCCGTGGTTCTCGTCCGCGCTCGCCGACCCGGGCAGGGCGGCGGCGGCCAGCGCGCCGGCGGTGAGCACACCGGCGGCGGTCGCGAGGAGACGGTTGGTGCGGCGTCTGCGGCGCTGGTGGTGCGCCGGGGATGTGGCTGGCATGCGCCCCCCTGTGGGTCCGTGTGGGTACCGGCGCAGCCTAGAGTCAACGCGCGTAGCGCGACAGGGTGTTCCTGGTTACATCCTGGTTTATCTTTCAGCGGCGCCACCGGCGTCCGTTTTGCGGCGTCCTCCCCGCGCGGTCCCCTTACCCTCGTACGCATGACCAGCGACGACTTCGCACGGACCGGCCGACCCCGCTCGCTCCAGACCTACGCCGCACTCGACGAGGAGCAGACCGGGGCGGTCCTCGCCCTGCTCGCCGAGGCCGCCCTGACCGACGGTCAGCAGGCGGTGTCCGAGCAGGGGCGGCTGCAGCTGCGCGGCGGGGAGCGGGAGGGGATCTCGCATCTGCTGCTCTCCGTCGACGACGAGCTCGTCGGGTACGCCCAGTTGGAGGACACCGATCCGGTGGAGCCGCCGGCCGCCGAGCTGGTGGTGCACCCCTCCTACCGGGGGAACGGGCACGGCCGGGCGCTCGGTTCGGCGCTGCTCGCCGCCTCCGGGAAGCGGCTGCGGGTGTGGGCGCACGGCGGCCACTCCGCCGCCCGCCATCTCGCCCAGGTCCTCGGGCTGACGCTGTTCCGGGAACTGCGGCAGATGCGGCGGCCGTTGGAGGGGCTGGACCTGCCCGACCCGGTGCTGCCCCAGGGCGTGACCGTACGCACCTTCGTGCCCGGCCGGGACGAGACGGCGTGGCTGGCGCTGAACGCCGCCGCCTTCGCCCACCACCCCGAGCAGGGCTCCCTCAGCCGGCGCGACCTCGACGACCGCATGGCCGAGTCGTGGTTCGACCCCGAGGGCTTCTTCCTCGCCGAGGCGGCGGACACCGGCCGGCTCCTCGGCTTCCACTGGACCAAGGAGCACGCCGCCGAACGCCTGGGCGAGGTGTACGTCCTCGGGGTGAGCCCCGACGCCCAGGGCGACGGCCTCGGCAAGTCACTCACCACGATCGGGCTGCGGCACCTCGCGGGCCGGGGCCTGCCGACGGCCATGCTCTACGTCGACGCCGACAACAAGGCGGCGGTCTCCGTCTACGAGCGGCTGGGCTTCGTCACGCACGAGACGGACCTGATGTACCGGACGGAGACCTGAGTCCCCGCCGGCCGAGGCGGCGCCGCGGTTCCGTGGCGCACACCACGGCCACCGCCACCGCCGCGCACAGCAGCACCGCCCAGCGGTCGTGCGCCGCGGCCCACCGCTCGTCGTCCGGGGGAACGAACAGGGCCCAGTGCCCGGGGGCGAACAGCGGACCCAGGACCGCCCCGGCGAGGAGGCCTCCGGCGACCGCCCGGCCCGGCCGGGCGCCGTCCCCGCGGTGCACCGCCAGCGCCGCCCCGGCGAGGGCGAGGGCGAGGGCCGTCGCCGCCTCGACGGTGATCCCGGCGACCGGGGGGCGTACGGGGGCGGGCACCAGGAGCAGCGCGGCGGTCCACCACACGGCGGCGACCGGCACCACGAGGAGGACCCGCAGTCCGTGGCGGACGGCCCGCCGGGTGGGCACCGCGGCGGTGGTGTGCCGGGCCGGGTCGTCCAGCGCGAAGGCCGCTCCCAGCGCGAAGGCCAGGGCGGAGGCCCGCAGCACGGTCAGCGCGTACCAGCCGTCCGCCTGATCGCCGGTCAGCCGCGGGGCGGCGGCGAGCAGCAGGCCCAGGACGCCCGCGGCCCCTACGGCTCTCCAGGGCATGGTCCGCGCCACCGGTCGCAGAAGCTCTACGGCCACGGGCCTCACAGACACTCGTCCTTCTCCTCCGGCTCGTCCAGGCCCAGCAGCGCGGCGACCTGGTCCGACGTCACCTTCGGGGCGGTCAGCCCCGCCCACTCGGCCTTCACCTTCGCGGCGACCTCCCGCTCCGGGCGGCGCAGCAGCTCGCGCACCAGTTCCGTCTGGGCGGCGGTCATCCGCAGCGGTTCCGTCTGCGAGAGGACGATCGCCGAGCCCCGGTCGCTGTCGTCCAGCCGCACCCGGCGCAGGTCGGCCACGGGGTCGGGCCGGCCGGCCAGCGCCATCCACATGACGGTGACCATCCGGCCGTCGCACATCGCGCCCGCCTTCGCCTCGGTGCCCGCGACCAGCACCCCGGCCACGGCGGCGGTGAACTCCGGGACGCGGTTGCCGCCCCAGGCCGTGCCGACGGTCACCTGGCCGGGCCGGGTGGCCGGGGCGATCGCCGCGTCGCCGTCCAGGCCGTACCGTGCCTCGATCCGCTGCCGTACGAGGAGCGGCCGGTCCCGCGCGGCGCCGCCCGCGAGGGAGCGCACGCCGGCGACGGCCTCCGCCCAGTCGTCGGTGCGGACCGTCCACTCCGGGAAGACGCAGTACGTCGTGCCGTCCCGTTCGGCGCACTTCTGCTCCTTCTCCGGGGCGGCGGAGGCCCGGACGCGCGCCTCGGTCGTCTCCCGGGACACGCCCTGGCCCTGCGCCACCGCGCCCACCAGGGTCAGCGCCACCGCGCCGACGACACCCGCCCGCACGGTCCGCAGACGGGCGCCCCCGGAGACCAGCACCGCGAGCAGGGCGGCGGTCAGCGCCAGGCCGGTGAGGTAGAGGGCGTGCCAGGCGGCGGGGCGGCCCAGCAGGTCGGACGGCAGGGTGGTGGCGGTGTTCTCACCGACCGTCAGCACCAGCCACCGCACGGTGTGCCCGTTGTCGGGGGCCGTGGCCACCGTGTGGAGGAAGAAGAGCAGGACGATCAGCAGCGGGGCCGCGAACGGGGAGGTCAGCAGCCTGGCCAGCAGCACACCGATCGTCCCGAGCACCAGCACGGACAGCGGCCCGGCCAGCAGTTCGCCCGGCGAGCCGTGCCCGACGGCGCCCGGCTTGAGCGCCTCCCAGGTGAACTGGCCCGCCACGCACACCCCGGTGAGCAGCGCCGCCGCGGCGACCGACAGCAGGTGCGCGACCGTGCGTCGCCAGGGCTGGACCACCAGCACGTCGAGGTGCCGGTCGGTGTCGTGCCGCCGGGAGCGCAGCACGGCGTGGTTGGCGCAGAACAGCACCGCGAGGCCGACGAGCAGCGGGCCGCCCTGGGTGGCGCGGTCGGCGTCCTGCAGCGCGGGGAAGCCGTCCCAGGAGGTGCGGGTCCTCCACACGGTCCAGCCGATGTACACGGCGAAGGCGGCGAGCACCGGCGCCCGCAGCAGCAGCCGGCGGGTCTCGAAGCGGGCCAGGGCGATCACGGCCGCCCCGGAGGCGCGGGGCACCGCGGTCACCGCGGCCGGGGTCTCGGTCGCGGCGGTCACGCCGTCACCTCCGTGTCCGCGCCGTCGAGGGTGAGCAGATAGCCGTCCTCCAGGGTGGGTTCGAGCAGGTCCGCGCCGGCGGGCGGGTCGCCCACGTTGCGGAAGGTGCCGAGTCCGGTGCGCCAGCCGGCCTTCGCTCCGGGGTCGCGTTCGGCGCTGCTCCACACCCGGTCCGCGGCCCGTGCGGTGAGCTCGGCGGGGGTGCCGTCGAAGCGGACGGTGCCCTCGGCGAGGACCACCACCCGGTGGCAGAGCATCGCCACGTCCTCGGTCTGGTGGGTGGACAGCAGCACGGTGCGGCCCTCACCGGCCCGGGCGATCAGCTCCCGGAAGCGCATCCGCTGCTCGGGGTCGAGGCCGACGGTGGGCTCGTCGAGGACGAGGAACGCGGGGTCGCCGACGAGCGCGGCCGCCAGCGCGACCCGCTGGCGCATCCCGCCGGACAGCTTGCGGATCCGCCTGCCGCGCACATCGCCGAGGCCGGCCTCGTCCAGCACCCTGCGCACCTCGCGGTGGCGGGCGGCGCGGTCGGTGTGTTCCTTGAGGATCGCGACGTAGTCCACGAACTCGAAGGCGGTGAAGTCGGGGTGGAAGCCGGGGGTCTGCGGCAGATAGCCGAGGTTGCGCCGCAGCTCCTGCCGCCCCCGCGAGGTGCCCGGGTCGTGGCCGAGCACGGTGAAGGCGCCCCGGTCGGCCGGTACGGCGGTGGCGAGCACCCGCAGCAGCGTGGTCTTGCCCGCGCCGTTGGGCCCGAGCAGCCCGGTGACACCGGTGGACAGCCGCAGCGACACGTCGTCGAGGGCGCGGGTGCCGCCGTAGCGCAGGCTCAGCCCGGAGGCGGAGACGGTGGGGGTCATACGGGACTCCGTACAGGTAGGGAAGGGAGGGCACCCGGCCGGGAAGGGGCCGGATGCGGGCGGGCGGAAACCGGGCCGGTCAGGCGGTGTCGCCCCGGCTGAGGTCGAAGCGGTCCCGGAGGCGGACGAGCAGTCCGGCGGCGAGCAGGGCGACCGCCGCCGACACGCCCTGCCCCGCCGCGGTGAACGGGGCGAGCGGGTCGTCGCCGGCCCGGGCGGCGTCCGCGGAGAGCAGCAGCGCGATCCAGCCGCCGCCGACCAGGGACGGCGCGCGCACCGGGCCGAGCCGGGCCGTCAGCGCGAGCGCGGACGCGGTGAGCGCGAGGGCGGGCAGCAGCCAGGCCAGGGCGCGCAGTCCGTACCCGGGCAGGGCGAGGGTGGCCAGCCCGTTGAGGCCGAGCCCGGCGGCGAGCACCACCACCGTGCGGATCATCAGCAGCCGGAAGCCGTGCATCGGCGCGACCACCGCCATCTCGTACGTCGGGTCCAGCGCGGGCCCGTACGACAGCGCGACCCCGGCCAGCGGAAGCAGCGGGGCGAGGGCGAGGAACAGGGTGGGCGTGCCGGTGGCGCCGTGCGCGACGGTGACGGCCGCGGTGAGCAGCAGGACGGCGGTGACCGCGCCCAGCCAGGAGCGGCGCAGCGCCGGGGTGGCCGCCAGCAGCCGCGCGGTGTGGTCGGCGACCCCGCACCGCAGCAGCAGGGACTCCAGGAGTCCCGGACGGGGCGCGTCCAGTTCGGCGTCGAGCCGGTCCCATCCGGCGTCCAGGGCGGCCGGGCCGGCGGCCTCGGCGAGGACGGCCCGGCAGTGGGCGCAGGCGGTGAGGTGGGTGTCGGCCGACCACAGCAGGGGCGGCTCCAGTTCGCCGCGCGCGTAGGCCCGCAGATCGGCTTCCGGCACGTGCCAGCCGGTGGTTCCGTTCGTCATGCCAGCGCCTCCCGGAGTTGCTTGCGGGCCCTCATCGCCCGCGTCTTGACCGTGCCCGGCGGTATGCCGAGCAGGACGGCCGCCTCGCGGGTGGTCAGCCCGTCGACCACCGTGGCCTGGAGCACCGCGCGCAGCTCCGGTGACAGCCGGACCAGCGCCCCGGCGAGGTCCCCGTGCTCCACCCCCGCGAGCACGCGCTCCTCCGCCGACGCCTCGTCCCGGTGCCGCAGCCGCGCCAGCGCCTGGCGCAGCCGGCCGCGCGCCCCGGCGCCGCGCAGCGCGTCGACCAGCCGGCGCGAGGCGATCCGCCACAGCCAGCCGGCGGCGTCCGCGCCCACCGCGTCCGGCCGGTAGCGGGCCGTGCCGCGCCACACCGCGAGGAACGTCTCCTGGACGACGTCGTCGACGAGTCCGGGGTCGGCGCACCGGCCGCGCATCCGGGCGGTCAGCCAGGGCGCGTACCGCCGGTACAGCTCCTCGAAGGCGCGCCGGTCCTGGTCCGCCGCGACGGCACGCAGCAGTTCCCCGTCGCTTCTCGTTTCGCTCACGACCCCTCATCGGACGGCCCCGCGCGATCGGTTCACGGGTGCGCGGGCGACCCGGCCCGCGGGTGGTCCGCCCCGCGCCCCGCCAGTTGCGATGGCTGCTCCGGCTCGGCGGGCCGCTCGCCGACGCCGCGGCGGCGGCCTGCAGGCAGTACAACGCCTGCGGCTTCACCCCGCGCCGCAGCTACGACCAGGGCGCGATCCTGCTCTACAAGGACGTCCACACCTACACGACGATCGCCTGGCCGCTCCAGCCGGCCGGCACCGGCATCCTGCTCCTCGTCGCCGCGCTGTCCGCCCTCGCCGCGTTCCGGCTGCCGCGTCACCGCACCGGGAAGGCCGCCGGATGAGCGGTACGGCCACGGGGGCCCGGGCGCGGCTGTCCCGCACGGTGCTGCGGGTGCACCGCACGGCACTGACCGCCTGGGGCGCCCTCGTGGCGGGACCGGCCGAGTGTTCGCGGGGCCCGTGGAGCTGTGTGGACCTCATCGAGGCCCTCGACCACGGCGAACCGACCGGCTACGTCGGCTTCCCCACCTGCTACGGCTTCCTCGCCGTCGCCGCGTTCAGCGGCGGCGCGCTGATCGGCCGCGAGCTGGAGTCCGGCACCGCGAGGCCGGCGTGGACGCAGGGCGTCACCCCGGCCCGCCGGCCGGCCCGCAGGGGGTGGTCGGCGCACCGGGACCTCATGGGGGACCACTGGGCCTTCGCCGACGTGTTCGTGGCACGCGGGCCGGCGACGGTGGCGTACGGGCTGTGCGCCCTCGCCGTGGGGGCGCTCACCGCGCTGCTCCTGCGGCGCGCGCTGCCCGCGCTCGCCGTGTCGGTCGCCGCGATGTGGCTGCTCAACCTGGTCCTGGAGCGCTGCCGCGCCTCCCTGTGGCCGCCGGTCACCCGGACCTCCGGCACCCGGTTCGAGCTGCCGGAGAGCGCCTGGCAGCTGGAGTGGGGCCGCACCGCCTCCGGCGGCCACCGGGCCACGTACCACCCGCCCTCGCACTTCTGGCCCCTGCACCTGGTGGAGACCGGCATCGTCCTCGCCGTCACCGCCCTCGCCACGGCCGCCGCGTTCGCCCTGCTGAACCGCCGCACCGCCTGACGCCCGCCCCGGTACGTCCCTGCCCGTCCGAGGCAGGGACGTACCGCGCTCCCCGCCCGCGCCGCGTACCCCCGTGGGCCGCCGCCCGATATCCCGGACGTCATGTCTCCGTAACCGGCGATTCAGACGGGCTTGCGACGCTCGGCCAATGAATCCCGCCGTGCCAGAGCCCTCGCCACCCCGCAGGGGGAACGGGGGGAACGGGGACGCCTCAGGGCCACCACCGCTCCCACCCGCTTTTTCCGACGCGCCCGTGACGCTCATGGCGCGGAAGAATGGGGCCATGAGCCAGTCCGACGCCCAGGCACAGGTACAGCACCCGCAGCCCTCCGTGGGCTCCATCGCCGCCCACCGGCCGCATACCGTGGCCGGAGTGGTCTCCGACCTGGAACCCGACATCGACGCGGACCTCGACGGCTACGAGGAGTCGCAGCCGGACGGCGCCGCCCCGCTCCCGCAGGGCCGCTTCCTCGACCGGGAGCGCAGCTGGCTCGCGTTCAACGAACGCGTCCTCGAACTCGCCGAGGACCCGGACACCCCGCTGCTGGAGCGCGCCAACTTCCTCGCCATCTTCGCCAGCAACCTGGACGAGTTCTTCATGGTCCGGGTGGCCGGACTGAAGCGCCGCATCGCCACCGGCGTCGCCACCCGCTCCGCGTCCGGGCTCCAGCCCCGCGAGGTGCTGGAGATGATCTGGGCCCGCTCCCGCGAGCTGATGGCCCGGCACGCCGCCTGCTACCACGAGGACGTCGCCCCCGCCCTGGCGGAGGAGGGCATCCACCTGGTCCGCTGGAACGAGCTGACGGAGAAGGAGCAGGCCCGCCTGTTCACCCTCTTCCGGCACCAGATCTTCCCGGTCCTCACCCCCCTCGCGGTCGACCCCGCGCACCCCTTCCCGTACATCTCGGGCCTGTCGCTGAACCTGGCCGTCGTCGTGCGCAACCCGGTCACTGGGCACAGGCACTTCGCGCGGGTCAAGGTGCCGCCGCTGCTGTCCCGTTTCCTGGAGAGCTCCCCGGGCCGCTACGTCCCCATCGAGGACGTCATCGCCGCCCACCTGGAGGAGCTGTTCCCGGGCATGGAGGTGCTGGAGCACCACGCCTTCCGCCTCACCCGCAACGAGGACCTCGAGGTCGAGGAGGACGACGCGGAGAACCTGCTCCAGGCGCTGGAGAAGGAGCTCATGCGGCGCCGCTTCGGGCCGCCGGTGCGGCTGGAGGTCGAGGAGTCCATCGACCGCGAGGTGCTGGACCTCCTGGTGCGCGAGCTGAAGATCGGCGAGGCCGAGGTGTACCCGCTGCCGGGCCCGCTCGACCTCACCGGCCTCTTCCGCATCCACGGCCTGGACCGGCCCGAGCTGAAGTACCCGAAGTTCATCGCCGGCACGCACCGCGACCTGGCGGAGGTCGAGACGGCCTCCCAGCCCGACATCTTCGCCGCGCTGCGCAGCCGCGACGTGCTGCTGCACCACCCGTACGACTCGTTCTCCACGTCGGTGCAGGCGTTCCTGCAGCAGGCCGCCGAGGACCCCGACGTCCTCGCCATCAAGCAGACCCTGTACCGGACTTCGGGCGACTCCCCCATAGTCGACGCGCTCATCGACGCCGCCGAGGCCGGCAAGCAGGTCCTGGTGCTGGTCGAGATCAAGGCGCGCTTCGACGAGCACGCGAACATCAAGTGGGCGCGCAAGCTGGAGGAGGCCGGCTGCCACGTCGTGTACGGCCTGGTCGGTCTGAAGACCCACTGCAAGCTGTCCCTGGTGGTCCGTCAGGAGGGCGAGACGCTACGGCGTTACAGCCACGTCGGCACCGGCAACTACCACCCGAAGACGGCCCGCCTCTACGAGGACCTGGGGCTGCTCACCTCGGACCAGCAGGTCGGCGCGGACCTGTCCGACCTGTTCAACCGGCTCTCCGGCTACTCCCGCCGGGAGACCTACCGGCGGCTGCTGGTGGCCCCCAAGTCCCTGCGGGACGGCCTGGTCTCCCGCATCGAGAAGGAGGCCCAGCACCATCGCGCCGGGCGCCCCGCCTTCGTCCGCATCAAGGTCAACTCGATGGTCGACGAGGCCGTCATCGACGCCTGCTACCGGGCGTCGCAGGCGGGCGTCCCGGTGGACATCTGGGTGCGCGGCATCTGCGCGATCCGGCCCGGCGTGACGGGCCTGTCGGAGAACGTCCGGGTACGGTCCGTCCTCGGCCGCTTCCTCGAGCACTCCCGGGTGTTCTCCTTCGGCAACGGAGGTGAGCCCGAGGTGTGGATCGGCAGCGCGGACATGATGCACCGCAACCTCGACCGCCGGATAGAGGCGCTGGTGCGGGTCACCGACCCGGCCCACCGGGCGGCCCTGAACCGGCTGCTGGAGACCGGCATGTCGGACACCACGCAGTCCTGGCACCTCACCGCGGACGGCGAGTGGACCCGGCACGCGACGGACGCGGACGGCCAGCCCCTGCGCAACGTCCAGGAGATGCTCATAGACGCCCGGAGGCGCCGGCGTGGCACAGCGACACCTTGATCCGACGGCCGGTCCGGTGCCGGCGGACGCCCTGGCCGGCTATCTGCGGGCCCAGGCGACCGAATTCCTCCGCGCGCTGCGCCTCCACCGGGAGACCGGTGCGGGCGCGGCCGCGTCGGAGGGCTCCGTCGAGGCGGCCCGCGCGCTGCGCCGCGCGGCGCGCCGCGTCAGCGGCAGCCTGCACACCTTCCAGCCGGTCCTGGACCCCGACTGGTCGGAGGCGATGCGCCCCGAACTGGCCTGGGTCTCGGGCACGCTGGCCCTGGAACACGCCCACGCCTCCCGGCTGCAGCAACTCCTGCTGGCCCTGCACCGCCTGTCGGGCGCGGCACCGTTCCCGCCCCAGGGACCCGCGGCGGGCACCACCGCGCGCCCGGCCGCGTCCGTC
>Ga0247828_10000652_pt1 | contig 11558 bp, 10 predicted proteins | sample 12C_Control_Day3_FD_192425 | JGI IMG/M metagenome (GOLD analysis project Ga0247828, IMG submission 192425) | Soil microbial communities from agricultural site in Penn Yan, New York, United States - 12C_Control_Day3 | ecosystem: Environmental > Terrestrial > Soil > Agricultural land | place... | reverse complement strand
GATCACCACCGCCCCGGCTGGGGGAGACGGCCGTTGTCGTCGGCCTTGGCGCGGTCGGGGTCCTGGTCGCCGCGCTCCTGGCCAGGGCCGGGGCGGTGGTGATCGGGTCGGAGCCGGACCCGGCCCGGCGGGCCGTCGCCGCGACCTTCGGGGTCCGGGCGGTCGACCCGGACGACGTCTCCGAGGTGGTGGCCGCCGCGACCGGCGGCCGGGGCGCCGACCTGGTCGTCGAGGCCAGCGGGAACCCGCCCGCCCTGGCCTCGTCGCTGGGGCTGCTGGCCCATGAGGGCACCGCCCTGGTCTGCTCCTGGTACGGCACCAAGCCGGTCGCGCTGCCCCTGGGAGCCGCCTTCCACCGTCGGCGGCTGGCCCTGCGCAGCACCCAGGTCTCCACCCTCCCGGCCGCCCTCAGCTCCCGGTGGGACCGCCGCCGCCGGGCCGAGCTGGCGTGGAGGCTGGCCCGCGAGCTGCCGCTGCCGGTGCTGGCCACCCATGCGTTCTCGTTCGAGCAGGCCGCCGAGGCCTACGCTTGCGCCGACCGCAAGGACGACGGTCTGATCCATGCCGCCCTCCGGTATCCGTGAGGACGCCGAGCGACCCGGGAGGAGCCCATGCAGGCTGGATATGAGGTGGGGTCAAGCGTCACGGTCCGGGCGCTGCATCAGATGCCGGTCGAAGGGCCCGAGGGGGAGCTCCACCCCCACGACTACCGGATCGACGTCGTCGTCGGGCGGCGCGAGCTGGACGAGCGCGGGATGGTCTGTGACCTGGACGCGCTCCGGGCGGCCTTGCAGGCGATCGTGTCCCGGATCGACGGCAGGGACCTGGAGGAGATCCGCCCGCCCACGGCCGAGGCGGTCACCGTCGAGGTGCTGGCCCGCTGGGCCCACCAGACCCTGGTCCCGGCGCTGCAGCGGGCGGGCGGCGACACCCTCGCGGTCCGGGTGTGGGAGACGGGCTCGGACTTCGGCGGCTACGCCGGACCGGTGGCCTGACCGGCCGGAGCGGCCTCGCGCAGCGCGGCGAAGAACAGCGCCGCCGACTGCGCCCAGGTCGGCCGGGTGGCGGCCCGCCGGCCGGCGGCCACCGCCATCCTCTTCCGCAGGTCCTCGTCCCCGGCGAGGCGCGCCAGGGCGGCGCTCAGGCCGGCCACGTCGCCCGGGCTGGCCATGAGCCCCTCCCGGCCATGCTCGGCCAGGTGGGGTAGGTTGGCGGCCCGCCAGCCGACCACCGGCAGCCCCGCGGCCATGGCTTCCCCCCAGACGGTCCCATAGGTCTCCCGCAGGCTGGGGAGCACGAAGACGTCGGCCGCCCGGTACAGGGCGGCCACCCGCTCCGCGGGCAGGGGACCGTGGAAGACCACCCGCCCGGCCAGATCCGGCCGGGACAGCCTGGCTCGCACGCGGGCGCCGTGGCGGGGGTCGGCGCGGTCGTCCCCGGCCAGGTGCAGGGTGGCCAGCCCGGCCGGGAGCCGGGCCACGGCCTCGAGGAGGTCGAGGAGGCCCTTGTGCCTTACCCAGTTGGCCACGCACAGCAGGCTCGCCCGGCGACCCTGGCGCAGGTCGGGCGGCGGGCCGGCCGGAGCGGCGGGCAGGTCGTGGCCCGGAGGCACCACCCGGATCCGCTCGGGCGGGAACCCCTGGCCGGCCAGCTCGTCACCGAGGGCCTGGCTGGCCACCACGAGCAGGCGGGCGCGGCGGTAGGCCAGCCGGTCCATCGGGCCCTGGATCCCCTGCCGCAGCGGCCCGTGGTCGACCCCGCCCGGCGGCTGGTGCAGGCTGCCCACCAGCGGCGCCGCGCGGTGCAGGGGCAGCCACGGCCCGAGGAAGGCGGCGGCGATGCTGTCCAGCACCAGGACGTCGCTGCGCGATTGCCGCAGCACTGCCGGGCCAGCCAGGGTGGGCAGGGGGAAGGGGCGCTCGGGGAAGGAGACGAAGCGGACGGCGGCGCCGCAGTCCGGCGCCAGCTCGGCCATGCGGCGGTGGTAGCGATAGCCGCCGGTCAGGCGGCCGGGGTCACCGAGTGTGACCAGGGAGACGGTGAGGGTCATGTGCGCCTGGCCACGGCCAGGGCGGCGGTGAGGGTGTCGACCACCGGCACGCCGGTCGCCTCGAGCGCGTCCCGGTGGTGGGAGCCCCCGTCGTACAGCACGCAGCGGGCGCCGACCGCCCGGGCCGCCGCCAGGTCGTCGAGCGAGTCGCCGACCAGCAGCGCCGCCGGGGCGGCAACCTCCAGCGCGGCCAGGTGCTCCACCAGGTGCCCGGTCTTGGCCTCGCCCCCCGGCACCCGCAGGCCGTCCACGCGGACGAAGAAGCGGCCAATCCCGAGGCGCTCGACCAGCGGCACCAGGTCCTGGTGGCGCCACATCGACAGCAGCGACTGGCTGAGGCCGGCCGCCTCGGCCGCCGCCAGCGCCGCCACGGCGTCGGGGGCCAGCTCGAGCCGCTCCACCCAGGCGCCGTAGCTCACGTGGTAGGCCTCGTCGAGGGCCCGCCACTCGGCCGGCTCGATGGGCCGGCCGGCCACCACCTCGTAGAACCGCTGGACCGGCCGGGTGTAATGACTGCGGTAGGTGTCGGAGTCGATCGGGCGGAGGCGCAGCACCCCGAGCGCGTCGTTGATAGCCGCCACCACCGCGGCATGGTCGTCGAACAAGGTGCCGTTCCAGTCCCACACCACGTGGCGGACGCCATCACGCTGGCTCATGCGGGTCAGTGTAGGGCGGGAACCGGCGCTGCCGGCTACCGGCCGGCCACCCCCCGGGCGAGCGTCACCGCCTCGGGGACACTCATCGTCAGGCCCTCCTCCCAGGCCCGCCGGGCCGCGTCCTCGCTGAGGTGGGCACCGGCCTCGGCCACCGGGTCTCCCTCGAGCATCCCGCCGAAGCCGGGGGTGGGGCCGCCGCCGGCCCGGTCGCGGTGGGACTTGGAGACAGCGGCCATCCGGATGGCGTCCTCGTGACGGCCCTCCCAGGTCAGCAGGAACGCCAGGTCCAGGAAGGTGAGGGCGATCCCGGTGGCGTCGTCGGCCTCGCGGAACAGGTCAAGGGCCTCGAGGGCGGTGGCCCGGGCGTCGTCCGGGCGTCCGGCGCGCCCGTGGGCGAACGCCAGCCAGATCAGGCCGAAGGCGAGGTTGAGGCGGTCGCCGAGCCGGCGCCAGATCGCCGTGACCTCCTCGATCCTGGCCACCACGAGGTCCCAGGCGCCGGCCATCGCGTCCCGGACCACCAGCATCACCTGGGCCCTGGCCACCCCGGCCTCGTCCCCGACCTGACGGAACAGCTCGAGGCTCTCGTCCAGGAGGCGGGCGGCGGCCTCGACGTCCTGCTCGGCGGCGACGACGAACGCCTGGTTGTACAGGGCCTCGGCGAGGCGGGCGGGGTCGCCGAGCCCGCGTGCGATCGCCAGGGCCTCGCCGTACAGGGCACGGGAGGCCTCCCGGTCGCTCCACCAGGCGATCCCACCCGCTCCCGCCAGGGCCTTCGCCCTGGCCGCGGTTGGCCCCTGCCCCGACGGCATGGCCAGGACCTCCTCGAGCCACCGCCGGCCCTCGGCCAGGTGCCCGCGCTGCTGCCAGAACCGCCACAGGCCGCCGGCGGCCGACTGGGCCCGTCCGGCGTCGCCGGTCTCGATGGCCCAGCGGAGGGCGGCGCGGATGTTGGCGTGCTCCTGGTCGCAGCGGTCCAGCCATTCGCCCTGGTCTTTGCCGGTCAGGTGGGGTTCGGCCTCCTCGGCCAGGTCGAGGAAGTGCTCGGCGTGGCGCCGGCGGACCGGCTCGAGCTCGCCGGTGTCCTCGAGCTGCTCGAGCCCGAACTCCCGGATTGTCTCCAGCATCGAGAACCGCGCCGGGCGCCCAGGCGGCTCGACCCTGCGGATCAGCGACTTGTCCACCAGCGAGGTCAGCCCGTCGAGGGCGTCAACCCCCAGTCCATCGGGGTCGCACACCGCCTCGGCCGACTCGAAGGTCCAGCCGCCGGTGAAGATCGACAGGCGCGCGAACAGGCGCTGGTCGACCGGGTCGAGCAGGTCGTAGCTCCAGGCGATGGCGGCCCGCAGGGTCCGCTGGCGCTCGGGCAGGCTCCGCGACCCCGAGGTGAGGATCGACAGCCGCCGCTTGAGTCGGGACAGGATCTGCTCGGGCGTCAGCACCTTGGTCCGCGTGGCGGCGAGCTCGATCGCCAGGGGCAGGCCGTCCAGCCGGGCGGTGATCTCGGCCACCACCGGGGCGTTCTGCTCGGTCAGCGCGAACCGGGGACTGGCCGCCCTGGCCCGCTCGGTGAACAGCCGCACCGCCTCGACCCCGGTGAGCGCGGACAGGTCGAGGGGGAGCCGTCCCGGGTCGGGGACGTGGAGCGGCGGGACGGCGTACTCCTGCTCGCCCCGGAGCGACAGCACGACCCGGGAGGTGACCATCGTCCGCAGCCTCGGGGCGGCCGTGAGCAGCTCCTCGATCACCGGGCCGGCCTCGGCCACCTGCTCGAAGTTGTCGACCACCTGGAGGAGCTCACGGTTGCGGAGATGGTCCTTGACCTCGTCGAGGATGGGCCGCCCGGCCGACTCCGGGACCCCGAGGGCGTTGGCCACCGCCGCCGGGACCAGGGCGGGGTCGGTCACCGGGGCCAGGTCGACGAAGCAGGAGCCGTCCCGGTACTGGGGGAGCAGGTCGGCGGCGACCCGGAGGGCCAGCCGGGACTTCCCGGACCCTCCCGGCCCGGTGAGGGTGAGCAGGCGGGTCTGGCCGAGGAGCCGCTCCACCTCGGTGATCTCCTCCTCCCGGCCCACGAACGAGGTGAGCTGCGGCGGGAGGTTGCTCGGCCGGGCGTCGAGGGTCCGGGGCGGCGGGAAGTCCGACTCGAGCCCGGCGACGACCAGCTGGTGGAGGCGCTCGGGGTCGGTGAGGCCCCGCAGGTGGTGCAGCCCCAGGTCGCGGAGGGAGGCGCCCTCGGGGAGCGTGTGCTCGACGAGCCCGCGGGTGGCGTCGGACACGATCACCTGGCCGCCGTGGGCCGCGTCGGCGATCCGGGCCGCACGGTGCACGTCGATGCCGACGTAGTCGTCCCCGCCGAGGGTCCCTTCCCCGGTGTGGACGCCCATCCGGACCCGCAGCGGCGGGCCGGGCGACCAGTCGTGGGAGGCGAGGCCCCGCTGGGCGGCGGCCGCCGCCCGGACGGCCGCCACTGGGCTGCGGAAGGCGACGAAGATCGCGTCCCCGTGGGTGCTGACCTCGACCCCGCCGCCGTCGGCGACGGCTCGCCGGACGATCGCCGCATGCTCGTCCAGGACCGCCGCATACCGGGCACCGAGTGTCTGGAGTAGACCGGTGGAGCCCTCGATGTCGGTGAACAGGAAGGTCACGGTCCCGGTCGGCAGCTCGGTCATCCGCTGACTCTATGCTGCCTGTCATCGATCGAGCACTCGACCTCGAGGAGGACAACGATGCTGCTGGAGGACAAGAAGGCCGTGGTCTATGGAGGGGCCGGGTCGGTGGGTCGCGCCGTGGCCCGCGCCTTCGCCCGCGAGGGCGCGAGCGTCTTTCTCGCCGGCCGCACCCGGGCCACCCTCGACGAGGTGGCCCGTGAGATCGCCGGCTCCGGAGGAACGGTCGAGACGGCCCAGGTCGACGCGCTCGACCAGCGGGCCGTCGACGAGCACGCCGACGCCGTGGCCGCCAAGGCCGGAGGCATCGACGTGTCCTTCAACGCCATCGGCCACGGAGATGTCCACGGCGCGCCGCTGCTCGAGATGTCGTTCGAGGACTTCGCCCGGCCGATCACGACGGCCATGCGGTCGCAGTTCCTGACCACCAGGGCGGCCGCGCGGCACATGACCAGGCAGGGGTCGGGCGTGGTCATGGCGATCACGGCGGCCACCGCCCGCCTGGCCATCCCCGAGGTCGGCGGGACCGGCGTCACCTTCGACGCCATCGAGAGCCAGTGCCGCCAGTGGGCGTGCGAGCTGGGCAGGCACGGCGTCCGGGTCGTCTGGCTGCAGACGACCGGCCTTCCCGAGGCCCTCGCCGACATCGACCTGTTCCCCGGCTACGGCACCGGGTCCGGCGACGGCATGACGCGAGCCGAGCTGATCGCCTGGATGCGGGGAAGCAGCCAGCTGGACCGGTTGACGTCGCTGGCCGAGCTGGGCAACGCGGCCGCCTTCATGGCCTCCGACCACGCCAGCGCCATGACCGCGACCGCCGCCAACCTCACCTGCGGCCAGGTCCCGGCGAGGTGACCGTGCCCATGGCCTCGGTCACAGCCGTCGCGAGCAGGGCCACGGCCTCCTCGACCTGGCCATCGGCGAGGTTGCCGTAGCCGAGCACGAGGCCGGGGCCGAGGGCATCGTCGCCGACCCGGTAGGTGTCCAGGTTGGCGACCCGCATGCCGCCGGCCGCGGCCCGGGCGACCACCACGGCAGAGTCCACCGTGCCGTCGAGGAGCACCAGCAGGTGCAGCCCGGCGGCCACGCCCAGGACGCGGGCGCCGGGAAGGCGCTCGCCCAGGGCCCGGACCAGCCGGTCGCGGCGCAGGCGGTAGCGCTTGCGGGCGGCGCGTAGGTGGCGGTCGTAGGCGCCGGCCTGGAGGAAGGCGGCGAAGGTGAGCTGGTCGAGGGTTGCCGGCCAGGTCAGGGGTCCGGTCGTGGCCCGCAGCGGCCCGGTCCAGGCCGGCGGTGTCACCATCCAGCCGATGCCCAGGGCCGGCGAGAGCGTCTTGGACAGCGACCCGAGCAGCACCACCCGGGACGGGTCGGTGCCCTGCATGGTCCCGACCGGCCGGCGGTCATAGCGGAACTCGGCGTCGTAGTCGTCCTCAAGGATCAGCCCGTCGACCCGGCGGGCCCAGCTGAGCAGGGCGCCGCGGCGTTCCGCCGAGAGCACCACACCGGTCGGGAACTGGTGGGTCGGGCTGACGATTGCGGCGCGCACCGCGGGGTCGGCGTCGAGGTCGCCGACCCGCAGCCCGTGGCGGTCGACCCTGGTCGGCGCGATCCGCAGCCCGGCGGTGGCGGCGGCCGCGCGCAGCCGGTGCCAGCCCGGGTCTTCGACCGCGACGGCGCCGATGCCGGCCGCTCGCAGGGCCTGACAGACGCGGCCGGTCGCGTCCGTCACGCCGTGGCACACCGTCAGGTGGGCAGGGTCGGCCTGGGCACCCCGTACCCGCGTCAGGTACCCCGCCAGGAGGTGGCGGAGCTGGGGATGGCCGGCGGGGTCGGGGTACCCGAGCTCGGCATAGGGCAGGGCGGAGGCGACCGAGCGCAGGGCCGAGACCCAGCGTCCCAGCGGGAAGGCGCGCAGGTCGGGCAGCCCGGGGGCCAGGTCGATCCGCGGCACCCAGCCCGCCGGGGCCTCGGGTGGCGGGTGGCCGGCGGCCACCCCGCCGAGGAGCCGCACACGGGTCGCGGAGCCGACCCGGGCGTCGAGGTAGCCCTCGGCAGCGAGCTGGGCGTAGGCCTCGGTCACGACCCAGCGTGAGCAGCCGAGGTCTTCGGCAAGGGTGCGGCTGGGCGGCAGGGCGCTGCCGGCGGGGAGGCGGCCGTCGCGGATCGCCTCGCGCAGGGCACTCGACAGTCGGGCGTGCAGTGGCCCGTGCCGGTCGCCCAGCTCCAGGAGCGCGTCCCAGGCGAGATTGGTCTGGAATCGTTCCATCAGATCGGACTGTACTTCCATACCAATGGCTGGACTAGCCTGGTGGCGTTCCCGGCCCGCGCAAGCTGAAAGGAGCAATCACCATGCGGCAGCGGCAGCTGAGCGACGGCAGGGTCAGCATCCAGGTGAGCCAGCTCTGCCTGGGCACGATGTACTTCGGCTACCGGACCGACGAGCCGACCTCCTTCGCCATCCTGGACCGCTTCGTGGAGGCGGGTGGCACCTTCCTCGACACGGCCAACAACTACGGCCAGTGGCACGGCGACGCCGGGGAGAGTGAGCGGGTCATCGGCCGCTGGCGGCGGTCCCGAGGCGTGACCGACGAGGTCGTCGTCGCCACCAAGGTGGGCGCACGGACCCTGGTCGCCGGCGACCCGAGCCCCGAGCACTGGCAGGGCCTTGGCGCCAAGACGATCCGGGAGGACGCTGAGACCAGCCTGCGCCAGCTCGGCGTCGAGCGGCTGGACCTCTACTACGCCCACATCGACGACCGCGCCACCCCGCTGGAGGAGACTGTCGACGCGCTGGCCGAGCTGGCCGAGCGCGGCACGGTGGGCCTGCTCGGGGCCAGCAACCACGCCACCTGGCGGATCGAGCGGGCACGGGCGATCGCCCGGGCCGGCGGCCGCCCCGCCTACCAGTGCGTGCAGCAGGAGCACAGCTACCTGCTGGCACAGCCAGACCCGGGGCAGCTCAACCTGGTCACCGAGGAGCTGATCGACTACGCCACCGCCGAGGACCTGACCCTGCTGGCCTACTCACCGCTGCTCAAGGGGGTCTACGCCCGTCCTGGTGAGGCACCGCCGGACGGCTATGCCCATCCCAGCAACCAGGTACGGCTAGCGGTCCTGGGCGAGCTGGCGGCCGAGCTGGGGGCGACCCCGGCCCAGGTGGTACTGGCCTGGCTCATGCAGGGCCAGCCGCCAATGATCCCGGTCGTTGGCGCCAGCACTGTTGCCCAGCTGGATGAGCTGCTCGGCGCCGTGGACCTGCACCTGGACGACGACGTCCGGGCCCGCCTGGACGCCGCCGGCCGCCACCTTCGTGACGGCGAGGAGGTTGCGCCGTGAGCCAGGCCCCCGACCCCGGCCGGCGCGACCGCACCTGGCACCCGACGGTGTGGCACCGTGTCGGGGTGACCTTCATGGTCGTCACCCCGAAGCGAGACGGCGGTCGTGCCCATGTCCCAGCGCTCCACCCGCCCGCGGCCGGCCAGTATCCGGCCCGGGTTGGGGCTGCTGGTGGTCGTGGTCGCGGTCGCGGTGAACCTGCGGCCGGCCATCACCGCCGTGCCGCCGGTGCTGGACGCCATCCAGACCGACCTCGGGCTGTCGGCCACCGGGGCCGGGCTCCTCACCGCCCTGCCGGTGCTCTGCATGGGGGTGTTCGCCCCGGTCGGGGCGGCCCTGGCACGGCGGGTCGGGCGGGAGGCGGCCGTGTCCTGCGCGCTCATCCTGGTCGTCGGCGGCACCCTGGTCCGGGGCGTCGACGACTCGGCGGTGGTGCTGTACGGCGGGACCCTGCTCGCCGGGATCGGGATCGCGATCGGCGGGGCGCTGCTCCCCGGGGTGGTGAAGGCCTGGTTCCCGTCCCGCCCGGGCGCGGTCACCGGCCTCTACACCGCCGGCCTGGTCGCCGGGGCGATGCTCGCCTCCGTGGCCACCGTGCCCCTGATGGACGCGCTGGGCGTCGGCTGGCCGCCCGCGATCGCCGCCTGGGCGCTGCTGGCGCTGGCCGCGCTGGCCGCCTGGGTGCCGGTGACCCGGCGGCTGCGGGTCGCGGCCGACCCGGCCCCGGGGCGGGCCCGGCTTCCCTGGGGCAGCGCCGTCGCCTGGCGGGTCACCCTCTACATGGGACTCCAGTCGCTGCTCTACTACGCCGCCCTCACCTGGCTGGCGCCGCTGTATGTGGACGCCGGGTGGAGCGCCGGCCGGGCCGGGCTGCTGCTCGGGCTCTTCAGCTTCACCCAGATCTTCTCGGCCCTGGCCGTCCCCGCCCTGGCCGACCGCACCGGCGACCACCGGCCGTGGCTGGCCCTGTGCGTCGGCACGGCCACGGTCATGCTGGCCGCCTTCGGCCTGGCCCCGACCGCCGCCCCGTGGCTGTGGGCGGCCCTCCTCGGCCTTGGCGTCGGCGGGATGTTCGCCCTCGCCCTCACCCTGCTGGTCAAGCTGGCCCCGACCCCGGCGGAGGCGGCCAGCCTGTCCGGCATGGCCCTGCTGGTCGGCTACCTGCTGGCCGCCACCGGCCCGGTCCTGGCCGGCGCGCTGTATGACGCGGCCGGGTCCTACCGCGTCCCGTTCCTGGCCCTGGCCGGGATCGGTGTCGCCACCCTGGCCATCGGCGTGTCGGTCCCCCCGGCGGCCACGACCTCCCGGGAGTCCTGGAACCCAGGGGTGGCCGAGCCGGTGCCGATCAGCGAAGCTCAGCCTGCAACGCCGGAGCGTCAGGGCAGGGAGGTGCCGAGGTCATGGACGTCTGGTTGGTAGCCGGCGGCGGCGTCGAGCAACGACCTGCCGAAGAGCTCGACATGCTGATCGCCCTGCAGGAGGGGATCGTGTGGGTGGACATCCCCACCTGTGACGAGGAGAGCGTCCGGGTGCTCACCGAGGTGTTCGGGTTCCACCGGCTGGCCGTCCAGGACAGCGTGGAGCGCAGCCAGGTCCCCAAGCTCCACGCCTACTCCGACCACGTGTTCATCATCCTGCACGCCCCCGAGCGCGGCCGGGGCGGCACCGTCCACTACGTCGAGCTCGACCAGTTCGTCGGGCCCGGGTTCCTGGTCACCGTGCACGGGCCGCTCGACCCGGCGGTCCCTCCTGAGGCCGCCCTTCGCGAGACCAGCGCGGTGCGCAAGCGGGTGGAGTCGGGCCGGTTGCGTGTGTCCTCGTCGTTCGAGCTGTCGTACGCGATCGTCTCCGCCGTGGCCCGCCACCAGGAGTCCTTCGTGGCGACCCTCGCCCAGGAGGCGGGGCTCCTGGAGCAGCGGCTGATGCGCGACGAGATCTCCGACCCCGAGGAGTTCCTCGAGGAGCTGTTCCGCGCCCGGCACGAGCTGCTCGTGGTCCGGACGATGGCCACCCTGAGCCGGGAGATCTACGGTCGCATGGTGGCCCTGGAACGCTTCGTCCCCGGGGCGTCCCAGGCGCTGGTGGCGGACCTGGCCGACCAGTTCGCGCGGGTCAGTGGCATGGCCGACGGGCAAAAGGAGTTCCTGTACGGCGTGATCGAGTTCTACCAGACCCGGACCGACACCAAGATGACGATCGCCGCCGAGCGACTGGCGGTGATCGCCGCCGTCACCCTGCCCATCACCGCGCTGTCGTCGGTCTACGGGATGAACCTGATCGTCAACGACCACACCGACGTCCCCCACCTCGCCGTGGTGCTGGCGGTGATGGTCGCCATGTCGTTGATCCTGCTCCGATGGACCAAACGCCAAGGATGGTGGTAACCCATGATCGACGGCGCCCACGCGATCCTCTACAGCGACGACCCCGACGCCACCCGGGCGGTGCTGGCCAAGGTGCTGGGGACCCGGTCGGTCGACGCCGGCGGCGGCTGGCTGATCTTCGCGCTGCCCCCGGCCGAGATCGCCGTCCACCCGGCCGAGCAGGGCGGCCGGGCCGAGCTCTACCTGATGACCGACGACGTCGCCGCCACCGTGGCCGCCCTCCAGGCCGAGGGGATCGAGGTCGCCCGGCCGGTCAGCGACCAGGGGTGGGGGCTGCTGACGGCCATCACCCTTCCCGGCGGGGTCGAGCTCGGCCTCTACCAGCCGCGCCACCCGACCGCGACCCAGCCGAGCTGAGCGCAGCCGCCGCCAGCTGGGCGGCTAGTGGTGGAAGCTGGAGGCCGTGGTGACGTCGTGGGCGGGCGCGGGCTGCTTCTCCAGGCGGGGCAGTTGGCGCTTGAGG
>Ga0247828_10000649_pt1 | contig 11575 bp, 7 predicted proteins | sample 12C_Control_Day3_FD_192425 | JGI IMG/M metagenome (GOLD analysis project Ga0247828, IMG submission 192425) | Soil microbial communities from agricultural site in Penn Yan, New York, United States - 12C_Control_Day3 | ecosystem: Environmental > Terrestrial > Soil > Agricultural land | place: USA... | reverse complement strand
GCTCTTCGTCCGACAGGCCGTTCGGGTCGCGCCACGTCGCGATGTCGCGCGACATGTTGATCTCCTGCGGCATCCAGTGGTTGGCGCAGGTGGCGAGGTACTTCTCCCAGGCCCACTTGTACTTGAACGGCACCAGCTGGTTGACGTCGGTCTGGCCGTTGATGATGCGCTTGTCGGCCACGTTGACGCGGCGCATGTTCGGCGCCGGCTCGGACCCGGCCTGCACGGACGGCGCGACGAACGCGACCAGGGGCTGCGGCGAGTTCAAGGGTGACGCGTCTTCGGCCCGGACATCGCGCGGCGACGAGGGCGAGATGCTGTGCGCAATGTTCGGAACAGCGGTGGATCGAGCGTCGTCTTCCCAGACCAGCATGGTGAATTTCCTGTGGAGCGAATTATCCGAGTGTTGTGATCAAACACAAAGCACTTGTTGACATGGCGGCCGCGAGGTTGTTGCGGTCGTGCATCGCGAGCGCGTCGTGCGGCCCGCGAGTCGCGGAGGCGATGCGCGACGGAGCGCGACGCGCATCGCTGTTCGCGTGACTACTGACAGGCCTCGCAGGTCGGATCGTCGATCGCGCACTGCTTGATGTCGGTCGCGGGCTCGCTCGCCGCGGATGCGAAGGACGCGCGCGCCGCCGCCGCTACCGCGTCGACGCCGCTCGACACCGCGTTGAGCTGGCCGGCCTTCACGGTCGACTTCTCGGCGTGCGTGGCGCCCATGGTGCGCAGGTAGTAGGTCGTCTTCAGGCCGCGCAGCCAGGCCAGCCTGTAGGTGTCGTCGAGCTTCTTGCCCGAGGCGCCGGCCATGTAGATGTTCAGGCTCTGCGCCTGGTCGATCCACTTCTGGCGCCGCGCCGCGGCCTCGACCAGCCACACCGGCTCGACCTCGAAGGCCGTCGCGTAGAGCGCCTTCAGGTCGTCCGGCACGCGGTCGATGCGGCGCAGCGAGCCGTCGAAGTGCTTGAGGTCCATCACCATCACGTCGTCCCACAGGCCCAGCTTCTTCAGGTCGCGGACCAGGTACTCGTTGATGATGGTGAACTCGCCCGACAGGTTGGACTTGACCGACAGGTTGGAGAACGAGGGCTCGATCGAGGCGTCGACGCCGATGATGTTGGAGATGGTCGCCGTCGGGGCGATCGCCACGCAGTTGGAGTTGCGCATGCCGTGCTGCCCGATGCGCTGGCGCAGGGCGTCCCAGTCCAGCGTGCGGCTGCGGTCGACGTCGACGTGCCCGCCGCGCTGCTCGGCCAGCAGGTCCAGGCTGTCCAGCGGCAGGATGCCGCGCTCCCACAGCGAGCCGCGGTAGCTGGAGTAGCGGCCGCGTTCCTCGGCCAGCTCGGTCGAGGCCCAGTAGGCGTAGTAGCAGACCGCCTCCATCGAGCGGTCGGCGTACTCGACCGCCTGTGCGCTGGCGTACGGGATGCGCAGCTGGTAGAGGCTGTCCTGGAAGCCCATCACGCCCAGGCCGACCGGGCGATGGCGCAGGTTGGAGTCGCGCGCCTTCTTGACCGCGTAGTAGTTGATGTCGATCACGTTGTCGAGCATCCGCATCGCGGTGGCGATGGTCTTCTTCAGCTTGGCGTGGTCGATCTCGCCGGCCTTCAGGTGCTGCGCCAGGTTCACCGAGCCCAGGTTGCAGACCGCGATCTCGCTGGCGTTGGTGTTCAGCGTGATCTCGGTGCACAGGTTGGAGCTGTGGACGACGCCGACATGCTGCTGCGGCGAGCGCACGTTGCAGGCGTCCTTGAAGGTGATCCAGGGATGCCCGGTCTCGAACAGCATCGTCAGCATCTTGCGCCACAGGTCCCTGGCCGGCAGGCGCTTGTAGAGCCTGAGCTCGCCGCGTTCGACCTTCTCCTCGTAGGCCGTGTAGGCGCGCTCGAAGTCCTGGCCGAACTTGTCGTGCAGGTCGGGGCAGGTGGAGGGCGAGAACAGGGTCCAGTGCCCTCCGTCGATGACCCGCTTCATGAACAGGTCCGGAACCCAGTTGGCCGTGTTCATGTCGTGGGTGCGGCGCCGGTCGTCGCCGGTGTTCTTGCGCAGCTCCAGGAACTCCTCGATGTCGAGGTGCCAGGTCTCCAGGTAGGCGCAGACGGCGCCCTTGCGCTTGCCGCCCTGGTTGACCGCCACGGCGGTGTCGTTGACCACCTTCAGGAAGGGCACGACGCCCTGGCTCTCGCCGTTGGTGCCCTTGATGTGGCTGCCGAGCGCGCGCACCGGCGTCCAGTCGTTGCCCAGGCCGCCGGCGAACTTCGACAGCAGGGCGTTCTCCTTGATCGCCTCGTAGATGCCGTCCAGGTCGTCGGAGACGGTCGTGAGGTAGCAGCTCGACAGCTGCGAGCGTCGCGTGCCGCTGTTGAACAGCGTCGGCGTGCTGGACATGAAGTCGAAGCTCGACAGCACCTCGTAGAACTCGATCGCCCGCGCCTCGCGGTCGATCTCGTTGAGCGCCAGGCCCATGGCGACGCGCATGAAGAAGGCCTGCGGCAGCTCGATGCGCGCCTTGCGCACGTGCAGGAAGTAGCGGTCGTACAGGGTCTGCAGGCCGAGGTAGTCGAACTGCAGGTCGCGGTCCGCCTTCAGCGCCTCGCCCAGGCGGCGCAGGTCGTACTGCAGCAGCCGCTCGTCGAGCAGCTCGGCCTCCACGCCCTGCTTGACGAAGCCGGGGAAGTAGTCGGCGTAGCGGGAGTGCATCTCCTCCTGCGTCGCGTCCTCGCCCAGGATCTCGCGGCGGATCGTGTGCAGCAGCAGGCGGGCGGTGGCGCGGGTGTAGGCGGGGTCCTTCTCGATCAGCGTGCGCGCGGCCAGGATCGCGGCCTTGTAGACCTCGTCGATCGGCACGCCGTCGTAGAGGTTGCGCTGGGTCTCGGCCAGGATGGGCGTCGCCTGCACCTCCGCACCGAGGCCGGCGCAGGCCGATTCCACCAGCGCGCGCAGGCGCGGCATGTCGAGCGGCACGCGCTGGCCGCCGTCGGTCACGTGCAGCACGTCGGCCGGCGCGGCCGGCGCCTCGCCCTGCTTGGCACGCTCCTGGGAGCGCCGCTCGCGATACAGCACGTAGGCGCGGGCGATCTCGTGGTGCCCGCCGCGCATCAGCCCGAGCTCGACCTGGTCCTGCACGTCCTCGATGTGGAAGGTGCCGCCGCCCGGGCGCGAGCGCAGCAGCGCGCGCACCACCTGCTCGGTGAGGCCGTCGACCGTCTCGCGGACGCTGGCCGACGCCGCGCCCTGGGTGCCGTGCACGGCGAGGAAGGCCTTCATCAGCGCGACGGCGATCTTGTTCGGCTCGAACGAGACCACCGCACCGTTGCGGCGGATGATCTGGTAGCCGGCGTAGGCCGAGGCGGCCGGCGCGCGGCCGGCGACCGTGGCGGGCGTGCCGACGGAGCCAGGAGCGGTCGGGGCGCTGGGAAGGACGGATTGCATCGAGAAGATCCTTTCGTTCGGGCGGCGTGACGCAGCGCGGAGGCGGTGCGGCAAAGAGGAGGAGGAGCGAAGCGCGAGCTGGCAGGCTCAGGACACGAGGCCGGCGCCGCGCGAGGCGGACGCCGCGCCGCCGGGGCGCCGACGCTCGCGCGCGGGAAGCAGTCGCAGGGCCGGCGCGGGTCGCCGGCGCGCCAGGCGCCGCAGGCTGCTGCGCACCCGGCCTCGCCGGCCCTGGGCGGCCGTCGCGGCGCTCCTGTTCGAGGGCTGCGCGACGACCGGGCCGAGGCGATGGGACTGCATGGAGGACACTATATCTAGGGCTTCCCAACCTCACAAGCACTACCTGTAGCGTGCCAAGTTCACGGGGGCCGGGCACTGCAATCGGAGCACCTGGCGAGGCCGGCACCCACACTGCACATCAGATCACGAGCCCGCGCCGCGCCTCGCTCGCCGCCCGATTCGCCCCGCCGGCCCGCATGGATAGGGCCTTCGCCGCTCAAAGGCCCACGCCTCGTGCGGCGGGCTCGCTACGGCTCGGCGGGAAAACACCGAGCCGGCCAGCCGAGCGCCGCGCGAAGCCGCGACCAGTCGAAGCCGGGACCCGGATCGAGCTTGCGGCCCGGCGCCACGTGCTCGTGCCCGGCCACGGCCTCGAGCGCCGGCAGTGCGGCGGCCAAGGCGGTCAGCAGGACCACGAGCCGCTCGTACTGCGCGTCCTCGAAGGGCTCGCCCTCCAGCCCCTCGAGCTCGATGCCGACCGAGAAGTCGTTGCAGTTGTCACGGCCGCGCCACGCCGAGCGCCCGGCATGCCAGGCGCGCTCCGCGATCGACACGAACTGCAGCGCCGCGCCGTCGCGCCGGATGAGAAAGTGCGCCGACACCTCCAGCCCCCGGATCCGCTCGAAGTACGGGTGCGCGGACCAGTCGAGCCGGTTGGTGAACAGGCGCTCGATCGCGTCGCCGCCGTAGAGGCCGGGCGGCAGGCTGATGGAATGGATCAGCGCAAGAGTGACTGGCAGGCCCGGCGGGCGGGGGCCGAAGTTGGGCGAGTCGACGCGCCGCGCCGCCGACCACCAGCCGTCGCGCCAGTCGGCGGGAGCGCGCTTCACCGTGCCGGCGCCGACGCGTCGCCCTCGTCGGCGTCCGCGGCGAGCGGCGCGGCCTCCGCCGGCACGGACTCCACCGACAGGCCGTGCTCGGCCACCTGCACGCCCAGGCGTGCCATGCGGTAGCGCATCTGCCGCAGCGAAAGCCCGAGGCTCGCGCCGGCCGCGGTGCGGTTGCAGCGATGCCGCTCCAGCGAGCGCACGAGGATGTCGCGCTCGACCGCGTCGAGGTAGGCGGCGAGGTCGGTGGGCAGCGGCGGCTGCGACGGTGCCACCGGGCTGGGGGCGACGGCCGACTCCGGCGCGGCCGGGGCCGCCGTGGCGGCCGACGCACCGTTGTCGGCGCGATCGAGTTCGCCGAACAGGGACTCGGGCAGGTCGAGCTCGGCAACGTCGATCACATCGCCGCCCGACAGCGCGACCGCGCGGTGCAGCAGGTTCTCCAGCTCGCGCACATTGCCGCCGAAGGGATAGCGCATCAGTACCGCCAGCGCGTCGCGCGTCAGCAGCGGCGGCGGGCTCACGCCGGCGTCGGCCGAGATGCGCTCGAGCACCTTCTCGCACAGCGCCGGCAGGTCCTCCAGCCGCTCGCGCAGCGCCGGCACACGGATCTGGATCACGTTGAGCCGGTAATAGAGGTCCTGGCGGAAGCGCCCGGCCTGCACCTCCGTCGCCAGCGCCTTGTGGGTGGCACTGACGATGCGCACGTCGAGCGGCGACTCGGCCGTGGCGCCGACCGGGCGCACGGAGCGCTCCTGGATCGCGCGCAGCAGCTTGCTCTGCATGGACAGCGGCAGGTCGCCGATCTCGTCGAGGAACAGCGTGCCGCCGCGCGCGGCCTGGAAGAAGCCGTCGCGGTCCTCGGCCGCGCCGGTGAAGGCGCCCTTGCGGTAGCCGAAGAACTCCGCCTCGAGCAGCTGCTCGGGGATGGCGCTGCAGTTGACGGCGATGAAGGGCAGCGCGCGGCGCGCGCTGACGTCGTGGATGGCGCGCGCCACCAGCTCCTTGCCGGTGCCCGACTCGCCGTGCACCAGCACCGGCGCCATGCTGCGCGCCACCTTCTCGATCAGCGCGCGCACCTGCTGCATGGCCTGCGAGTTGCCGGCCATGCGCGCCAGCGCGCCCTGCGGCGCGGCGGCGGCCGGCGGCACGCCGACCACCACCGTCGGCGCACGCGGCGGCGTCGCGGCCGGGCGCGCCGCGCGCGCCGAGGGCAGCTGTGCCGGCTGCACGGTCGGCCCGGTGGACGCGGCGCGGCCGATCGCGGAAGCGACGACGCTGCGGAAGGACTTCAGGTCGACCGGCTTGGTGAGGTAGTCGTACGCACCCGCCTTCAGCGCCTCGACCGCGTTCTCGGCCGAGCCGTAGGCCGTGATCACGATGGTCTTCTCGCGCCGGCCGGCCTCCTCGAGGCGACGCAGCAGGTCGATGCCGGTGCCGTCGGGCAGCCGCATGTCGGTGATGACGGCGCTGAAGGTGCGGTCCTTCAGCTGCGCCCAGGCGTCCTCGACACCGGAGGCGGTCTCGATGTCGTAGCCCTCGCGCAGCAGCGTGAGCTCGTAGAGGGTGCGCAGGTCCGGCTCGTCGTCGACGACCAGAAGGCTGAAGTGCGAGGCGGCGGTCATGCCCGGGGTGGCGGATTCAGGAGGCGAGGCGCAGCCGCGACTCGCCGCCCCCGGCCAGCGCGGTGCGGCGCATCGTCATCAGGAACTCGTTGCGGTGCCGTTCGCCCGCCGGGACGGCGCGATAGTCGATGCTGGCTCCGTAGCGTTCGCACAGTTCGCGGCAAATATACAAGCCCAGGCCGGTGCCGCGGCTGCGGCTGGAGAAGAAGGGCTCGAACAGGAAGCGCTCGATGTCCGGAGGAATGCCGGCACCGTCGCTGCGCACGCTGAGCACGGCGCGCGACTCGTCGACGGCGGCGAGCCTCACCCGCACCGCGCCCGGCGAGCCGCTGCAGTGGCGCAGGGCGTTGTCGAGCAGGTTCACCAGCACCCGGCGCAGGTGCTCGCCGTCGAACACCACGCCCAGCGCCTGCTCCGGCAGGTCGATCTGCACCGCGCTGTCGGCGCCCAGCCGCAGACCCGCCGTGTGGGCCCAGTCGGCGCAGATGCTGGCCGCCTGGGCCGCCGCGTCCAGCGCCGCCGGCTCGCGGCCGCGGCCGGGCGCGACTTCCATCACGTCGTCGACGATGCGCTTCAGGCGCTCGGCATTCTCGGCCACCATGCGGGTGAGCTGGCGCTCCTGCGGCGTCCCGGCGTCCTCGGCGAGCAGCGCGTTGGCCTGGATGATGGCGGCCAGCGGGTTGCGGATCTCGTGCGCGATGCCGGCCGACACGCGGCCCATCGCCGCCAGCTTCTCCTGCCGCACCCGCGCCTGCACCGTGCGCAGTGTCTCCAGGAACAGCACGCACAGGTCCTCGCGCGACTGCCGGTCCCGGCGGCGCGTGAAGCGCACCCGCAGCCGCAGCGGCGTGCCGGGCCGCGCCGTCGCCGGGTCGGCCGGCAGCGTCACGTCGCGGCCGGCCTCCGGCCAGCGGCCCTCGGCGAAGGCACGCTCGACCGACTCGGCCAGCGGCGCCCAGTGCGGGTCGGAGGCCAGCTCGAAGACCTGCGCGCCGCTCGCCTGCGTGTCGCCCAGCAGCGCCCGCGCCGCCGGATTGGCCGCGCGCACGCGCCCGCGCCGGTCGACCACCAGCACGCCCTCCTGCATCTCCTCCAGCACCAGGCGGTTCAGCCGCGCCTGCTGGCGCGCCAGCTCCAGGCTGCCGCGCGCGCTGCGCTCCTCGCGTGCCAGCCGCGCGGCCAGCTCGCCCGCGAGCAGCACCACGACGAACAGGCCGGCGCTGGCCAGGCCGGCCTGGGTCAGCGCCAGCGGCGCCTCCGCCGCGTTCTCCAGCGCGGCGCCCGCCAGCAGGCCGAGCGTGCCGACGGCCGCGACGGCGAGCGCCTGCAGGCGCGGCGTCAGGACGCCGGCCATCAGCGCCGGAAACACCAGCAGCGCGGAATAGTTGAGCGTGCCGCCACTGGTGACCAGGTGCAGCGCCGAGAACACCGCCACGTCGAGGCCGATCGTGGCGAGCCACTGCCGGCGGCGCAGCCGCGTCTTGCTCGGCGCGACGCCGCCGAGCACCTCGGGCACCAGCCACAGCACCAGCGTCGCGGCGGCATAGGCGCCGCACAGCGCGAGCACCCAGCCGCTGTGGGTGCGCGTGCCGAAGCTGGCGACCAGCACCTCGGTGCCCAGCAGCACCACGCCGAGGGCGGCACGCGCGGCCACGAAGGCCCCGTAGAGGCGGTGCAGCGCGCTCTGCCCGGTGCTGGCGATGCGGCGCGCCTGGCGCGCGAGGAAGCGCGAGTCGGGGCCGTCGTCGGTGGCGCGCCACTCGCCCAGATCGAAGCGCGAGGGATGCGCGTCGAAGTCGTCGCCGGCGTCGCCGGGGACGGGCGGCGCGGCGGAGGCGGACCGCGCCGCCATCACGCGCGGTCGTCGTGCGCGAGGCGGTGCGCCTCGCTGCAGTAGTAGCCCGCCGCGCCACGGACCGCCTCGGCGCTCGGCAGGTGCAGGCCGCAATGCGCGCAGGCCACGATCTGCTCGGGGCGCGGCGCCGCCGCACCGCGTCGACGCCGCTCGCGCGGCGGATGCGGTGCGCGTGCCCGCGCGATCCAGCAGCCGACGAGCACCACCAGCAGCAGGATCAGCAGCAGCTTGGCCATCGCCGCGCCCTCACAGCACCGTGCGGTGCAGCAGCACCTCGAGCACGAAGCGCGAGCCGACGTAGGCCAGCAGCAGCAGCGCCGCGCCGAGGTAGAGCCAGCGCGTGGCGAGCCGGCCGCGCCAGCCGAACGCGCGCCGGCCGGCCAGCAGGGCGGCGAACACGCACCAGGCCAGCACCGAGAACACGGCCTTGTGGTCCCATTGCCAGGGGCTCGAGAAGTACCAGCCGAGCAGCAGGGTGGCGGACAGCACGACGAAGCCGGCGGCGACGAAGCGGAAGGTGAGCTTTTCGAGCTGCAGCAGTGGCAGCCCCAGCCCGTTGTGCGCCGGATCGGCGCCGTGCGGCGCGGGGCGGCCGCGCAGCTGATGTTCGGCGCGGCGCATCAGCCCGGCGTGCAGCAGCGCGGTGCCGAACAGGCCGTAGGACGCGATGCCCAGCACCCAGTGCAGCGGCGCCCACGGCGAGCCGGCGTGCGGCCGCAGCTCGCCGGGAAACACCAGCGCCAGCGCCACCGCCGCCGCGCCGAGCAGCGCCAGCGTGCGCCGCACGCCGGCGATCGGCAGGAAGCGGCTCTCGATCGAGTACACCGCGAGCACCAGCCACAGTGTGACCGACAGCGCCGGCGCGAAGCCGAAGCGCGCACCCGGCACCGGCTCGCCGAGGCCGCTGCCGTGCACCAGGATCGCCAGGCCGTGCGCGACCCAGCCGGCGATCAGCGCGGCGCGCTGCCACGGCGCCTCTCGATCGAGGGCCGCCAGCAGGTAGGCGCCCAGCGCGACGAGGCTGGTCGCGGCCAAGGGCAGCAGGCCAGAGGTGGAGGCCCCCGACGATAAAATCATGGGTCGCAGTGTACGTGCGGGTCCCCGGCGTCTCGCCGGTGCGCAGCCCGTCCGCGCGCCGCAGTTCTCGACGCGATTCCTCACGAAAGCATCCCATGGCCTCCGCCCTGTCCGAACGCCTGAGCCGCCTGGTGAAGACCATGCGCGGCCAGGCGCGCATCACCGAAGAGAACGTGCAGGAGATGCTGCGCGAGGTGCGCATGGCGCTGCTCGAGGCCGACGTCGCGCTGCCGGTGGTGCGCGACTTCATCGCGCGGGTCAAGGAGAAGGCGCTCGGCCAGGAGGTGGTCGGCTCGCTGACGCCGGGCCAGGCGCTGGTCGGCGTGGTGCACAAGGAGCTCGCCGCGACGATGGGCGGCGGCACCGCCGAGCTCGACCTCGCGACGCAGCCGCCGGCGGTGATCCTCATGGCCGGCCTGCAGGGCTCGGGCAAGACGACCACCACCGCCAAGCTGGCCCGGCACCTGTTGGCGCGGCGCAAGAAGGTGCTGACCGTCTCGGGCGACGTCTACCGCCCGGCCGCCATCGAGCAGCTCAAGACGGTCACGCACCAGGCCGGCGCCGAGTGGTTCCCCTCGCGCGCCGACCAGAAGCCGGTCGACATCGCGCTGGCCGCGCTGGACTACGCACGCAAGCACTTCGTCGACGTGCTGCTGGTCGACACCGCCGGCCGGCTGGGCATCGACGAGGCCATGATGGCCGAGATCCGCGCGCTGCACGCGGCGGTGAAGCCGGTCGAGACGCTGTTCGTGGTCGACGCCATGCAGGGCCAGGACGCGGTCAACGTGGCCAAGGCCTTCAAGGAGGCGCTGCCGCTGACCGGCATCGTGCTGACCAAGCTCGACGGCGACTCGCGCGGCGGCGCCGCGCTGAGCGCGCGCCAGGTGACCGGCGCGCCGATCAAGTTTGCCGGCACCTCGGAGAAGCTCGACGGCCTGGAGGTGTTCGACGCCGACCGCCACGCCGGCCGGGTGCTCGGCATGGGCGACATCGTCGCGCTGGTCGAGCAGGTGCAGCAGGGCGTCGACCTGAAGGCGGCGCAGAAGCTGGCCGAGAAGGTCAAGTCGGGCTCCGGCTTCGACCTGGAGGACTTCCTCGCCCAGATCTCGCAGATGAAGAAGATGGGCGGCCTGGCGGGCCTGATCGACAAGCTGCCGACCCAGATGACCGGCGGCAAGACGCCGCAGCTCGGCGCCGCCGACATGGACCGCGCCGAGCGCGACGTGCGCCGCATGGAGGGCATCATCCGCTCGATGACCCCGCTCGAGCGGCGCAAGCCCGAGCTGCTCAAGGCCTCGCGCAAGCGCCGCATCGCGGCGGGCGCCGGCGTCCAGGTCCAGGAGGTGAACCGCCTGCTCAACCAGTTCGGGCAGATGCAGGGCGTCATGAAGAAGATGAAGGGCGGCGGCATGATGAAGCTGATGAAGCGCATGGGCGGGATGGGTGGCCTCGGGGGCGGCCTGCCGCGCTGAGCGGGGGTGCTGCTGGCACGACGGTTGCACGCGTCCGGACAGGCCCCGGCGGGGCGCTACGGCGCGGCCTGCCGCGGCTGGAACGAGGTCAGGGAGCCGTCTGGCGCCTAACCCAACACGTTTCGCAACGCTACTGGCGTCAGGCCCGGTTGACGCCTCGGCACACCGGGCCTACGGTGGCTCGGCCTCGCCCCAGAATCGGAGCGGTGATCATGGACACCACGGTCCTTCTCCTCGCGGCCGCACTGGCCGGGCTGCTGTTCCTGTGGCTGCGGTTCCGGCGCAGCCGCACGGAAGTCGAAGACCCCGGGAACCACGCCTCGCGCGCGGACGCGCTCGACACCGTGGCCGGCTGGCCGCCGGAAGCCACGCGCGTGCTCACGCATCCCGAGCGGCGCGCCTACTCGATGCTGACCAACGCGCTGCCGGACTACATGATCCTGGCCCAGGTGCCGGTGTCGCGCTTCATCCGCGTGCCGACGCGCAACTCCTACACCGAATGGATGCGCCGCGTCGGCCAGCTGTGCGCCGACCTGGTGGTGTGCGACAAGGGCGCGCAGGTCATCGCGGTGGTCGAGATCCGGCAACCCGCGCCGCGCGAGGGCGACCGCAGCCGCCGGCGCCACGAGCGCATGGACCGCGTGCTGCGCAAGGCCGGCATCCGCGTGCTCGAGTGGAACGAGGAGGCGCTGCCGCACCCGGACGCGGTGCGCGAGCAGGTGCTGCCCACGCCGAAGGACCTCGCTGCGCCGTCGACCCATCCCGGCGTGGCGCCGCGCCCGGCGGTCTTCCCCGCCTCGCGCCCGGCCCCCGCGGCGCTGCCGCCGATCCCCGTGCCCACCGCGACCGCGCTGCGCGGCGCCGGCGCGGCCAGCGTGGTCGCGGCCGCGATGTCCTCCGACGCCCGCCCCGCCGCCCCGGCGCCCGCGACGCTCGACGAGGTGCTGGAGGAGATCGACCGCGCCGACGCCGCGGCCGAATTCAGCCTGCCCGAGCCGACCCCCTCGA
>Ga0247828_10000648_pt1 | contig 11596 bp, 22 predicted proteins | sample 12C_Control_Day3_FD_192425 | JGI IMG/M metagenome (GOLD analysis project Ga0247828, IMG submission 192425) | Soil microbial communities from agricultural site in Penn Yan, New York, United States - 12C_Control_Day3 | ecosystem: Environmental > Terrestrial > Soil > Agricultural land | place... | reverse complement strand
CCTTGTGCTTGGCGTACAGCCCTTTTAGCTTTTCATCGTGCTCGCGGACTGCTTGCTTCGCTGCTCCCTGATCTGCATGGCTGGCCCCACCACCACTACCTGTGCCACAGGAGTTGTCAACGCCACCACCGGGACCAGTGGGGCAGAATCCTAGCTCGATACCAGGAGGAAGCTTCATTCTTCGATGGTCACGGTTTGGTCGCGTTCGAATACAATGCCGTTGTCGCCATCGACTTCATCCAGATGGAGATTATCGCCATAGGCTATCTCTTCTGGAATGCCATTAGGGAACGCAGCACAGACCGGCACTTCCGAAGCTTCGGTGCCATCTGGCTGCTTGATCCCTTGGTAGTGAATGCAACGACGTTCGCTACAGCGAGGAGGGAGGATCATCTGACTTTGGTTCCGTCGAGGTTGTAGGTTTTGGGCAGACCGTAGATGAATACATTCCAGCGGTTGCGTGGCATCGCCGGACCAGATAGCGGTACTCGCCAGAGCTTGGTCAAGTCTACGTTCGTGTTGGCGGTTGGAATCTGCCCAGCGACACGCAAGATGTAGTCGTGAGCAGCAACCGTCTCGGGCTGGCTAGCGTAGGTCAGGATGCTCAGCCAGTTGTCTTCCGTAGCGATCTGGTTCGGGTCGAACCGATCACGCTTGAACCAACGAATATTAATTTCTGGGTTGTGCGGTGAGTAACCATTAAACCCGTTGTCCCAGTCACCGACCTTCACCATGTGGCAACGCGGATGGATGACGCGGATGCGGTCCATGAAGATACCTGACGGCCGACGCAACCAAGCGATGATCGTATCGGGTCCACCATCGATGTAATGAACATCGCAGCCGATGATCTCGGAGCAGGATGCCTGACTATTCTCCGTGTCGAAGATTGCATCGCTGTTACAGAACTTGCAATTGTATATGCGAATCTCTTCGGCGTGGTTCTCATCGGGAACGAACACATCAGAGTCGTTGTAGTACCCACCGAGGCACTTGACGAACGTACCGCCAGTGACGATCTGATTCTCGAAGCGGTTGTGGCCTGTGGCGATGTCGCCACGACCTTCCTGCTCGAAGATGTTGCCACCATTCGGCCAGTGCCAGCCAAGCGGATCCTCGCTGTTAAATCCGCACCCTCGAGAGCGAATCAAAGGCAGGTTGTCGAGCTTGATCAGCTGCGTCAGTCCACCCATGGGTGGGTCGGTAGCATCGACCCAGTAGCCTGGAATGCCGCCTGTGCTATCCTTGGTGAAGAACCGGCCGTTGCCGTTCATCTTCTGAGCGATGGCGGTACCAATGAACGCAATGTAGTTGCAGTTCGGTATCTCGACGCAGCACGTGCGTGGATACTGCAACGCTAGGTTGAGGCGATCGGTGTTGTACACGCCAGCGTCTGGGTCATCGACCGTGAACCCTGCGTCGGTGTTGTACGATCGCATCCCCAAGTTGGGTGGGTCAAATTCATCGCTCTTTGCTGGATGGTCTGTCATCGGATTATCTGCTCCATGCACTCTTCAAGGCTCTTGCCATGGAAGTGCTTCTCGCCAACCCAAATAGTTGCCTTGGAAACCTTCAGCCCACGAGCCTTCGTCCACGAAGTGTCGCTGGGCTGCACTATGATATCGTCGAACTCTGGTGAGTACTTACGAAGACGCTGGATGCACTCTTCCGCAGGAGTCTTAGCAAGCACCACGGTCCCTGCCCCTGTGGACCAATCGCTCCAGTTGATGCCCCAGTGCTCTTCGCCCTTCGCTTCATCAGCGAAGACCAGCAAGTAGATCATACCGATGATGAACGTGACGATTGCCACGCCGATCACCCAAGAGATAGCACGCATCTTGCGATTGTATGCAGCTTCTTCAGGTGTGATGTAACGACCAGTCTCTGGGTCACGGTTGGGGTTCGATCCGAACATAAATCACCTCCATCGAAGTTGGGCCAGACATGCACCGAGCAGATAAGCTAGGAACAACTGAAGTGTGCTTGCCTCAGGCACACCCGCCACCAAGCTTCTGCCAAAGTTCGTTCTCCATACAGAATAGCTGGTAGCGGATCCGCTTGTGTTTCTCCAAACGACGTAGTCAGCAGCATCGACGACTCCATTTGAATTAAAGTCTCCACCCAGCACCGTCGGCGAGTCCGGCGTGATCGTGATGAAGTACGCGTCGTAGTTCGCTCCTAGATCCAACAACGTAAGCAGCAGCTGGTTGTTCACCACATCGATGTCCGCGTTGATCCTTACCTGTGGGCCGCTACTAGCAGCCGTGCCACTGTTGGGAATCAGCTCGGCGAAGACGTGCACTCTCGGCACTGTGAGATGATCGAGCAGCACCTGGGCTGGTGTGTTCGTGTTGGAGAACCGACCGACGAGCACCTGCATGAGATCGCCGTTCATTGTCGCCACGCCATCAAGCGATTGGCTCACGGTTACCTGCACCGATGTGCCATGCATCTGTCCGTAGCGTTCGTACGCCCACCATATACTTCTCGGTTGAGAGCTACTCGTTAGCAGCCCGTCGAGCGAATTATTGTTGCACGTACCCCAGCAACTCTTCGCTGCACCAGCGATCTTTGACCGCTCGATGTCCGAGAAGTATCCAACTGCTGCACCAGGCAGATAGGCTTCGCCCTCGGCCATGATCTCGTTGAGTGTGATGGGCCGATCGCTGATTCCCTTGGCTGCCATGTAACTGCGAAGATCAGCAGTATGCCCTATGATGTCGCACGCAAAGCAATGGTAGTTGATGACGTCCGGCACTACATTGTTGGCCTTGGCGTAGTCCAGGAACTCGTGCATGGTGATAGTGCCGTTGTAGTCGTAGACGCTCGGCCCGACGATCTTCGCTGAGGGATCAACGCTCCGAATGGCGTTGAACCCTCGTCTCCACGTCTCCAACCATTGCGATTCGCTGCGACCCCAGAACTCACCACTCAAGTCCGGTTCGTTCCAGATATCGTAGTATGCTCCTGGCTGATTCTGCACGACTGACCTAGCTAACGACTCCCACGCTGTCCAACTACCGTTGTCGCCAGGCCAAGGAGCCTGATAGCCTTGCGAGTCGCTCACCACGATGTGGTAGTCGGCACCGAGGGACGCGGCCCGAGCCTGAGTTCCTGCACCAGGCCACGCTCGAATGATCGAAGGCTTGAGTGGTGCGATCAAGCTTGTTGAGGGCTGGGTAGCTGACATCGAATGTAGGAAGCCACTACCAGCGTGGTCGAACGCTCGGATAGGTTGAGCGAAGTCCACGCGGAGCTGCTCAGCCATGACCGAACTACAAAGCAACATCCATGCCACTAGAAGCTTCATGCTCTCACCTTATCGAGGATCTTGCGGATGCGATTCCAGATCGTCCCACGAGTGCATCCTTCTCGTTTGGCGAGTTCTTCCATCGACCAGCCATCAACGTAGTGAGCACGGAGAAGCTCGAACTCGCACTCGGTCATCCGACGCCGGATAGCCGCGAGCCTCGCCTCCCACCCTAATTCCAATTGGGCAGAATCGTCGCTTTGTCTAACTATATTTGGGTGAGCCTCCTCCGTGACAGGCTGAGAGTGCTTCCATGCTCTGAACTGCTTACGCAACGCCACCATGGCGTAGGAATGGAAGCGACGACCATCGTCCACCCACGTGCGTCGAGCATCCATGAGGGTCTTCAGAGCGAGCTCGTTCACCAGCGAAGGATCAATCCGCATCCTCTTAGCCATCCGCTCCGCGTAGGGCAGCTCCGCCCACACGTCTTGCAACTCGACGTCGTTCATTTGGGAAATCCGTTTCGCCGTTTGGGTTTTGACCAGAAACCCCGCCTTTATGAAAAGGCCTTAGCTTCCTTATATTTGCCCTATTAATTCAAAATCGCTCGCAAACTTCTGATTCCCCCACTGATTACTCCCCCCTCCACGACACTAGCTAAGCTTGTATCTTTTCTAACCTTTACTTGTATGAAATTTGACGATTTAATCCGGAACCTCGTCATGGAATCATATACTATCCCAGGCCGGATAATCGACCGGATTGATATATAAAGTCTGCGACCGCCACCGGATTAAATCGTCAAATTTCCAACCTTTACAGTACCGCCGGCCCTTCGGGCTGGGCCGCTTCGCCCTTGGGGGGTAAAGCCCTCTGGCGGAAAACAAAACTTTGACAAACGGACTAATAGGGCAAAAGTTCAACAAGCAAAGCATATTCGGCCGATCCCAGATTATTTCGACAAGAATGGATTACCGGCCTCCACCGGATTAACTGCGATTTGGAACATTTTAGCCGATTACGTGTCCTTTTTGAATCACCCCACCAGTTTCAGAGTCCTCAACGTACCGTTTGCTAATGTCTCCGCACCACTCGTCAGAGCTGTTTGCCTTCTTGACCTCCTCTTCCTGGAACTCAGCCAGCTTGGCAGCCACCCACTCCGCTTTCTCCGCTGCGAGCCTCGTGCGTTCAGCGTCTGCAGCCGCAGCCTCAGCTGCGTACCTGCTGAAGTCAATATCAATCACCTCCTCCTGCGTCTCTCGGCTGACTCGCATCTCAGCGATCTCTCGCTGTCGCCACTTGTAGAGATCCGCATGGGCCGTGACTCGGTTGAGCTCAGCATGGAGCATGCGTTGATCGAACCAGGACGTGCCGTAGGTCACGGTCTTGCCTGGGCCCATGTAGTACAACCGACAGAGATTGCCCTTGAGGTGCACGAACCAGGCGTACATGCCTGTGGCGAACAGCTGCTCCCTGACCGTAGACTTCCACTGCCGTCGGCGTGGCTCCGCATCGCCGAACTTGAGCCAACCCTTCCACTCAGCGAGCATGCCCGACTTGGGTATGGTGGTGATCAGGTAGTTGTTGGACGCCCAATGCCACTGGGCACAGTTCAGTTGGAGCAGCCTGCGACCAGCCTCGTTGACTTCGTGCTTGTTGGTCGGCTGCGGCTTTACATTGAGCTGGGCATCGATAACCTCGACGATATCCTCCAACGGGATGTAGCGGTGCCTGCGTATGTTCAGGCATTTGGCGTAGGCCGCGAACGTCTCGCGATCCACGCGTGTCTGGATGACGATCACATTGGGTGGCAGAACCTCAGGCTTCTTGCCTACCCACTGGACCTTGTTGCCGTACTTCTCTTTCAGATGGCGGAGCAGAGCTCCGTAGTCGATATCTTCCATTTGTGAGGGAACTCGTAGTCTTGAGGCCAGCGGAGCCGACCATTGGGGTTGGGTTCGTAGCGTTGCTTGGGTCGTTTGGCTGAGCCTTTCTTCCAGCGACCCACGGTGTTCAACTCGGGGTGAGCGATGCGGCAGTACTTGTCGAACTCACACAGCATGTTCTGCACATCCATGAGGGACAGCCTGTGACCAGGTATGATCGGGAACAAGGCGTTCTCTTGAATGTCGACGAGCAACCGGATGTTCTCACGAGTGACTTCCACATCCTTCCATTCACTACGCGGAAACACTTTGGTGCTCCCGCGTAGGGCACCAGGGCCAGGCATTATAAAGTCGTTCTCGGAAAAGTCAAATAGATTTGTATAGTTCAGGTCCGTGGCGAACTGCATAGCGAGGAACGGTCCGAGCATGGGCACCTCACAGAGCGTAAGGTACAGCGACTCCAAGCTGCGGCACTCGAAGATTGCTTGACGATGCTCCATCACATAGCGGATCATCTCAATGTGATTCTCAAACTTCTCTTCATACCCGTAACTAGTGCGGCCGATCGGCTGACGAAATGCAGGAGCGTAGAGCGTATGGCCAGCCTTGACACGAGCACGCAATGTACGCGATATCCAGCCTGGTATAAAAGGATCCCAGACTAATAGATGAACGGGATGCCTATGCTCCAAATATTCCCACGTATCGATCTTGTTGAATGTCTTGAACAAGAACACTCTGAACAAGATATCCGCACTGTCCATGTCCCAGGTGACGCCATCGCGAGAGCTCACGTACGACGTCGTGTTCACGATGTGCTTGATCAGGTACTGGCTCACCCGATCGCACGCTCGATAGCAGTTGGTGAACCTGAACTGCTGCAGGATCGGGTCGTCCGTCTCGCCAGTGTACATGAGTTTCTGACGGCGGCGTGCGAATTCCCAGAATTCATCTATCATGCTGTCGCATCACTATATCGTAGACTATGAAGAGCGAGGCCCAACCAAGGAACATGCCGTTGTCCACTACTGCTAGCTTCCAGCCCCATAGCAGGATCGCTAGGTAGCCCATCATAGCCAAGGCATCGTAGAGCGAGTACCTAATCACGCTCGTTTACTTCTTCTCCGAAGTACGAAGCTATCAGTAGCAGAGCACCAACCGCACAAACGATGAAGAACAAAGCCAACGCCATCGGGTACACAATCAGAACTTTAAACATCGAACGCTCCTCACAGCGGATAGCGGGATCACGACGTTACCGATACTTGTGTCGTTGCTGGCGTCGTAGCCCGCACAGATTATAATCCGTTCGTTATCAATGTATCGCAGCATCCCTTGTGATACTATCAGCATAGACGTCTCGATCATGGGCTGCACCCCGCACCATGGGCCCCACGACTGAGAGTCCTCCCACTCAGCATGAATCAGATCGCCTTTCTTTAAGGACGCGATAGTTCGCTTGCTTACACCACGCGATGAACTCTTTCTTCCACTCCTTGTCGTCATTGAGGTTAATCCCTTGGATGTTCGCATATGCGATGAACGCGTTCTGAATTTCTTCAGGGTAGTCCGCTTTGATATCATTGAACGATTGAGACATGCTCTGCTGCCTTATTTAAGAACTCACCCCACTTGAACCAGCCGCTGATGTCGAACAGCCTGGTGTCTTCGAACCGCATCTTCGACCAGTCATCGGAGAACCGCACAACGAAGCAGTTCACGCCTGCGCCTACCAACTGATTCAGCCTATCGGCCTGAGTCAGTTTGAGCCGACCCTTAATCGACTTGAACTCCAGCCAGCCCTGCCACCGCACGTGGCCTACAAACCTATCCGGCCAGCCCTCGGGCGACATCTCGCTGGCGATGGCAGGGTAAGTCACAGCACCTTGGTACTCCAAGGCTCGGCAGAACTTGCGGGTGTGCTCACACTCCATGTTCAGCTCGGCTCTTCGTCCAAGCACTCCTGGAGCTTGTCCAGGAATGCTTGATTGTATGCTCCCCGCAGCTCCCATCCGGGTACGCGGATCAGCTGGTCCTCAGTGAACTTAAGACCGTTCAGGTGTTGAATGGTCCCAATGTAACGGTAGTTGCGTTGGTCAACGTCTTGCTTGAGGCACCAACGCACGAACTGCTGGTAGGTGAACGCTAGGACGTACTGCATAGTTTCTCCAAGTGTGGTCTCTTATCCCGCCAACGTTCGCGGCCTGGCGGTTCGGTGGCCATCAGGATCGGAAGCTCCATAGGTAAGCAGACGTTTGCTGTGATCGGAATGCCAGCGTCCTTTAAGAAGCTGAACATCTGGAACGTGCTGCCCTGCCAGTCATCGCAGAACTCTTCGTAGTGCCAATCGATCGCGTCCGAGTAGTCGCGATTACAATAGTCGCTGGCCATCTTGGCCTGGTGTACGCATCTCTCCTCAAGCGGAGCAGCAAGCGACCAGCGGGGCGGCATGTCGAACTTCCACCATTGGTCGCCAACCTTGCGAGCCTTGAAGTCATCGCTGAGCCAGCCGTCCATCAGACCGTTAACTATGGCGGGCAGGCTTCGCCGCGTGCGAATATAGACAACCTTGGCCTTCGGGTACAGCTGCCCCAGCACTCCGCGTCGGTAGCAGTTCTGCGGCGTCTTGAGTAGCAAGATGCGGCCTGGTGCACCGGAGTGCGTCTTGAACTCAACGAATGGTGGCTCTTCCAAGAGCGTGTCCTGCATGTACTTACGGTTGTGCAACTGGCTCTCTACGTCGCCCATCAGCTCATTCGCGATGCAGGTCTTAACAATCTCAGGGTTGTTGACGCGATGAAACTCATCGCTCGGGTGCCATGGGTAGCCGTTCCTAGCTAGCTTGTAGTATGGCTCCTCCTCACCCAGGAGCGATGTGATCTGTGGGTGCTGACTCAACGCCCACTTCATGATCGAGCTACCGCTACGGCTGGGCCCGACCATCGAGATGATGAAGTCAGGCTCGTAGGTCAGACTAAAGTTAAGGATCATCTCGTTTCTCCACTTTGATTCGGTAGCCACACACGTGCACGCATATCCACGCTATGAAACCAGCTGTGAGTATGGCGGACACACGGATGGCAACTCCCTCTACGAATTCGTACATCACTTCACTCTCATATTAGTAATGCTAACATACAAGTCTGACGGAGCTTCGGGGAAGTACTTCAACAATGCTGGGCAAAGCCACCCTTCTCCATCGCCGTCTGTGTACCAGTTTCCGTTCATTTCAGCTCGCACCCACTTGAGGTGGTTGATCCCGCCAGGGAATTCCTGGTCCGAGAAGTTCATAGTGAATCGAGCGACACCCTCGCCAACGAGCTGGTCTATCATCTTTGGGATGTTCGATACAAATGGCTCTTGAACTAGCCCTCTGGCTTCGTCATCGAACACCCAGGTGCCGCTTTGCCGATACGGTTCAATTACGAATATCTGATTCAATGATCTTCTCCACGTGCTCCCAGGAGTTCTTCCAGGGAATGTCAATCACGGTACGACCAGCGTTGATGAAACTCTGGCGGTTGTTGGCGACCTGAGCCGCATGCTTGATCAGGTGCTCAGGGTTGAACGGTGCAGTCTTGCCTCGGCGTTGGCGTCGCTCAGAGACGTGGGCGATGCATTGTTCCACAGGAGTATCAAGGCAGAGAAACCGCCATGTTTCTCTGCCAGCCCTAGCGGCATCGGCCGCAGCCATGTCGTTCCAACGACCAAACGTGCCGCTAACCATGAAGCCTTCGAGGAGGACGTTGTATTTGCCTTCCTCGTGGAAGACATCAACCCACTCGCCCATCATCTCGCTAGGCGACTGCCCTTCGTAGCGGACTGGCACCATGCGTATGAACCAGTCGCAGCCACCGGACGGGATCTCATACGTGCCGATCACACGTAGGTTCAGGCTAGGCACCCACAGGCCGAGCACCTGATCCCCGGCGACTATGTCTTCGTACGGATGCTTGGCGAGTAGACGCCGCATGCACTCAGACTTGCCGCTACCGTGAGTCCCGCGAATGTTGTAGATCATGCTTAAGAGCCTTTTGAACGCACTCGGTTATATCGTCGCCTTCGAAGACTCGCTCGCCTTCATTGAGTGACAGGCACGCGTCGCTTATCTCGATTCCGCTCTCTGCTGTCCAAAGCGTTTTCGGTGGCATGAACTCGATGCTCTGTACTTTGGGGAACACGCCCCTAAGTTTCTCGACCGCTCGGTTCAAATCGCTGGCAAACATCGTCTAGATCCTTCTGCAGTTGAGCTGCGGTTTCCTCGATTTCTTCGTTGGTCCAGTTCCTTGACGCTGGATGCTTCATGTAGTAGGCTTTGGTGGATGCTGGCGGATCCCAATCGGTTTCCTCGTACGTCGCCTGAGCAACCTTACCACAGATAAGCAGCAGGTCACTACTAACTCCACGCAGATTTCGCTCAAGGCGTACGGCATCACGAGTACCGCGATGAGAAGCGCTAGGCACGCATTCCCGACACGCGTTAGTAACGTAGACATATCGCGTCCCTACTAAACGACGAAGCAGTCTGCCGGACTTGTTGCAGACCGTGTTGATCCAAAAGAAGTCCGGAGCCTCCCTCCGAGGGCTACCCCACATGACTTCCAGCACAACGAGGACCGGGACGTGTTTAACCCGTCCCTCGTCGACGACGATCCGCTCTCTTCTGGATGGCATGGCGAGCACCTAGTTCTGCTTTGAGTTTGTTCACCTTGGCGACAAGTTCACGTTCTTTGTTCTTGGCTTCCAGCCGAGCTTCGAGTGCCTTGGCTTGTTCCTCCAAGCGCTCGAGCCTAGTCTTTTTCTTCGGCATCTTCCTCTCCTGGCATGGGTATCTGATCCTGGATGATCCCTGTCGCACACGCGACGCCACCACCATGGGCAAGCAACGAGGGGATCTCTACGGGCACCACGTCGCACCAATGTTCGAGCTTGCCTATCGTGACCTTGGCACCCGCGTTGATGACCACGCTACCGTCGACTTGTACGAAATTGGTATGCTTCTGAGCATACTCGTAGTGGGGCACCTGGACCGCGTCGGCCAGCCAGCCTTCCTCGGGCACCTGGGGTACGGCCTTGTCGTCCACGAAGATCCTAGCACCCCTGACTACGTTCAGGATACCGAGCAGGTGCTGCTCGTGCCACTCGGGCAACGTGACCCGCGTGACGTTGAAGTCGAGGAACTCCAGGAAGTACGCCAGCTCCTTGGCTCCGACCTCGTTCGTACGCTGGCCGTTGGCGAGCACGCAATGCCTGGAGTTGAGCCACAGCAGGTCTGCTCCCTCGAACATGCCTTGCTTCAGCGTGTATTTGACTAGCGGATGAAACTCCTCCATCCACTCGGCGACCTCGTGGCGACGCGACTCCTTGCCCATCATCTGTGGCCGGAGCAGCTCACCCCAAGGGAACCACGCTGCAACGTCGCGATGGAACACCGCATCCGTGGTGGTGACTCGCTTGGAACGACGGACCTCAACGCCGAGCGACTCGTATGTCGCTTGGAGTCGATTAAGGTCCTCGTTCATTGCAGGGTGGTTACCGAGCGTGACGATCATCGTTCTTCCCACGGAGCTAGTACTACCCCGGTCTCCTTATAAACCTTGAGCCTCTGCTTGTCAATACCTGACCAGCCATCGCGTGAAAATGAACCGTGAGCTCCGTCGCCACCGACTACCTCACCTCTCGTCTCGCAGTCGAAGCATCTGCGTGCGAGCCACAGCGGTGCTAGTCGGGAATCAACGAACACCTCTTCGATCTCGAGCAGACCCGCTACCTTTAAGATCCGTCCTTGCTGACGATCGATGTTCCGTCCGGCATAAAACGTACCTTTACACATTCCATGCCAGTCACATAGTATCGACTCCAGCTGTGAATAATTAAGCACGCAACCATCGCTAATGAGAGCGTCGTGCACAAGTCTGGCGGAAGCTTCGCTGACGTCCAAGCCGAGATCTTCGAGGCCGCCTCGCGGACCTGAGCTTTCAAGGATTTCAAAACTATCGGGTCTAACTGTAAGCTGAGCAAGATGCATGAGAAGCTCGGCAGTCGTATAGCTAGCCCACCTTCCGTTTCCATACACTGCTCCAATGCATTCGAGAAGCGACGACCAGTTATCGAGTTTGCGAAGTCGTTCAAGCCAAGGGACTCGAGCAGCAAGATCCTCGAGATGCGGATAGATTCTTCCGCCGTATAGATTACGGCGTTGTTGTTCAATTGGGTATTCACATTTCCCTCCATTGTGCACGCACCACGCGGACGCCTCGTTGTAGTACGCCATGTACAGGAACCCAAGCTCGCAGGCTTTCTCAGTGCCAATCTGGTCACCGAGCAGTCTCTTGAAGAACGGTATGTGGGCGTCGTAGTCCCCGGTCTCCAACTGGAGCTTGGTGAAGTACAGAAATTTATCGTAGTTGATCATTCGGGAGCTCAACAGCACCTCCGTGAACGTTAAGCAGATACC
>Ga0247828_10000642_pt1 | contig 11640 bp, 29 predicted proteins | sample 12C_Control_Day3_FD_192425 | JGI IMG/M metagenome (GOLD analysis project Ga0247828, IMG submission 192425) | Soil microbial communities from agricultural site in Penn Yan, New York, United States - 12C_Control_Day3 | ecosystem: Environmental > Terrestrial > Soil > Agricultural land | place... | reverse complement strand
ATCCAGGAGACCATGGTGGAGCTGGCCAGCGGCGCGTCCAGGGGGCGCTCGATGTAGCCGGCCTTGAGCCCGTTCTTGGCCAGCTCCACCATGGTCTCCTGGATGGCCCGGTCGGTGGCCAGCTCCTGGCGGAGGGTCTCCAGCCGGGACAGCCCGCGCAGCGGGTCGTCGGGGTGGTAGCCGAACCAGTGGATGATGCTGTCGGGCGGGACCCGGAGCGGCTCGCCGTACTCGTTCCAGACGTAGTAGGTCTCGGCGCTGAACCGCCCCCCCGCGACCGTCACCCCGCCCGGGGGGACCCGCAGGAGCACCAGGTTGCCGTCCCGGGGCCTGAACTTGACCACGAAGGCGTTGTCCCAGACCAGGAAGTCGATGAACACCCGGTAGAACCACGAGTCCCCCGGGGTGCGCCCGTCGGGGTAGCGGAGCAGCTCGGCGGCGGCGTGGTCGGACTCCCGCTCCCGCTCCGTGTCCCCCTTGCGCCGGTACAGCTTCGGGGGGCTGAGCTGGGCCGCGTTGCGCGCGATGAAGTCCACGACCGAGCGGACCGCGGGCTGGGTCGAGTAGATCCACCCGTACTGCGCGTTGATCCCGCGCTGGTAGGCGTTCGTGACGTTGACGTTGGTCCCGCCGAGCGGGGGATACGGGTTGACGCGGCGGTCGCGCAGGGCCTCGAGCACAGCGGGCTCCGCGGACAGCGCCTTCCGCCTCCAGGGCAGACGCATGGACTCCTTTCTGGGGGGGCGGCGCACATCTGTCCCGGGGATGTGATAAGGTCCTCATACCAAGTCACCCCAAGGGACTACAGGAGGAAGCAATGGAGAACAACGCACCGGACATGGAGAAGGTCAGCTGATGGCTTCTGGGTACATGATCCGCAAAGACCAGGAGATGGCCCGCCGCGCCGAGGCCCCCTGCCACGAGTGCGGTCACGCGCATTCAGAGCATCGCGAGCTTGGGCACGAGTGGACGCTGGTGGACGGCGAGATTGTCGAGAAGATGCGCGAGGGCCACGCCCCCGGCCTCTTCTACTGCCACCACGAGGGCTGCACCTGCCGGGTCGCGACATGAGGGTGCGCATCGTCGTCGAGGCGGAGCTGCAGCACGTGACCGGCAAGTTCGCCGCCCGCGACGAGGTCGAGGAGATCCTGATCGATGAGCTCGAGAACGTTGACCCCGGCGAGGTCAGCGGCGTCGGCGAGGACGGGGAGACCGAGTACGAGATCGTCGACTGGCAGGTCTCGGCGATGGAACCGGCGCGCGGCGCCGGGCGGATCGGGTAGAACCCGCCGATGACCGTCGCCACGGCGTACCTGATCGTCGGCCTGCTGCTGCTGGCCTGGGCGTTCGCGATGGCGCTCCGATGAAGCAGACATGGCGCTTAGCGGTGCTGGCGTTCGTCGTCGGCATCATCGCCGGCGGCATCTACGCCGCGACCGCGAAGGCGGCCCTCGTCGGGTTCTCCGACGACGCGCCGACCTTCGCCACCTACGGCAGCGACTCCGTCCACTCCGGCGCTACGGGCGCCCGGATCGTCGTCGGCTGGAACGTCGACCCGGTCGGCCCCGAAGTCACGCACGCAGTCGAGGAACTCGCGCTGACAACGCCGATCTTCACCCTCTACACGATCGACGACGTCGACCCCGGCGAGTACGGCGAACAGTGCGCCCGCTACGCCCGGGCCTGGCCCCATGCCGTGATCGCCGCAGGCAACGAGCCCAACATCCACATCGGAGGCTTCCAGCCGGTCAACCAGGCGGTCGAGCAGGCGCAGACCTGCGAGCGCGCGGTCCACGCCGTCGACCCGAAGCGCAAGGTCCTCGGCCCGGCGATCGCGCCGGTCAACGTCGACGACGCGGCGATGTTGGCGGGCGAGGGCAGCGACTACGCCACCTACCGCACCGGCGACAACGCCCAGTGGCACCACTACATGAGCCGAGTCTACGACCAGCTCGACGGCGTCGGGGTGGCGATGAACATCTACCCCTACGGCCAGGACCCGATCGTCAAGCTGCGCGAGGACCTGCAGTGGGGCAAGCAGTTCGGCAAGGTCTGGGTGACCGAGACCGCCATGCTCGGCGACTACGGCCGCCGGCGCGCGGCGAAGCTCGCGGCGAAGTCGTCGCGCTGGTTGGTCGACCACGGCGCCCGCTCGGTCATGTTCCATCGGCTCGCCCAGGGACCAGTCGATCCGGTCGGCTGGCGTACCTACGCGATCAACGCGACCGGCAAGCGAACCGCGCTCTACAAGGCGCTGAGGGAGGAGTGGCGATGAGGGTCTACTACGTCACCGGCACCGAGGACGGAAACTACGTCGCCGGATACATCATCGCCAGCGATCGCGAGGGCGCCAGGCGCGCCGCGCAGGGTCGAGGTCACCGAGGTCGTCCGAGGCAGGGTGAGCCGACGGTGAAGGTGACCAGCATCCAGCCCGCCACCGGGCTGAGGATGGAAAGCGGAAGCGAATGATCACCTGGATCGTCATCGGGGGCATCTGCGCCCGCGTGATCTGGAGGCACCCTCCCCGCGGGAGCCGATCGTGACCCGGCCCCCGCTCGCGGAGCTGCCCACCGAGTTCCTCCGGGCATGCGTCGACGAGTGCTACGACCGCGAGGGCAACCCGATCATCGAGGAAGTGTTCGTCGAGGATGAGGGGGGCGTCGCGCATCGCTACGAGCTGAGCGCGGTCCGGCTGGAGCTGGAGGGACGGGGCGGCTAGTCCACGCGCGTGGACCGCGGACCGGGCCCGGCGGCCAACGACGCCGCGGGCATCCAACTCCGGCAACCGCTGCCGGGCCCGGTCGGCGTCAGGCGACGGCCATGCGGGCGTCGGGGTCGGAGTAGCGGGAGCGCCGCTCCTGGCGCCTGCTCAGCCACTCGACCGCCATGGCCAGCGCCACGGCCGAGTCGTCGGCGGCGCGGGAGGCGGTCTTCTTGATCCGCAGCCCGCGCTCCGTCTCCGCCACCCCGGCGGCCAGCGCGTGCATCCGGGCCACCCGGTCCCCGCCGTGGCGGAGCTTCCCGGACGTGACGGCGTCGTGGAGCGTGTGGGTGGCCGGGCACATGTGGGCGTTGTCCTGGCGCCACTCGACCATCTCGACCCCCTCGTCCGAGAGCACCTGGGCGCTGCGCGAGAAGAACTGGGGGTCGTACGGGACCCCCACCACGTCCCAGCGCTGGGCCTCCCGCCTCACGTGCTGCTCCACCTCCTCGAGCGGGATGTCCCGCCCGGGCTGGGGCTGCCAGATCCTGAACCTGGCGTGGTACACCCCGTCGCCGTCCCGCTGGACGGTCACGGCCGCCGTGGCGTCGCGGCGGATCGAGGCGTCCACCCCGACCACCGTGGGCACGCCGGGGCGGAGCGTCGCCTCCCCGCCGCACGCGTCCCAGACCTCCGGCGTGATCCAGGTCGCCTCGCTGGCGGTCCACTGGTTCAGGTGCCAGCGCCTGAACTCGTTCTCGTGCATCCGCCTGAGGTCGTCCTCGAGCCCCGCGGTCCGCATGAACGGGCGCTCGCAGCGCAGCGCGGGGTTGGCAAGCTCCCAGGTCTTCGGGTCGTCGTGGGGGAGGCCCTCCGGGGCCTGCTCCCACCGGTAGTGGAAGCGCGGGTCCTCGCCCAGCTCCCCGCGCCTGCACTCCTGGGCCAGCAGCGACTGGGGGTCGAAGCCCGCCGTGGAGATGCAGACCAGCAGGGCCTGGTCCCGCTTGAACAGCCCCCCGGCCAGCGCCTCGAACAGCTCCCGCTTCTTCTGGACCCAGAGCTCATCGAAGATCACGCACGTGGGCTGGAGGCCGTGCTGGAGCGGGCCCTCGGCGCTGATCACGTGGAGCATCGAGTCGGACTTCCCGACCGACATGCGGCGGTAGCCGGGCTGGACCTTGACCGCCCCGGCCAGCGGCCCCCACTCGACCATGCGCCGCGCGGACTTGAACGCCAGCGTGGCCTGGTCGCGGGACCCGGCCGCGATGTAGACCTCGGCCCGGGGCACGTCCGCCACGAGCATGTAGAGCGCAACCGCCGCCGCGATCTCGGTCTTGCCGTTCCCGCGCGGGACACCCCAGAGGGCCTGGGTGTAGACCCTGGATCCGCCCTCGGTGCGGAAGACCTCCTCGAGCCACTCGGTCTGAAACGCCCTGAGGTCGACCCCGCAGTGGTCCCGGATGAAGTCGGCCGGGGCGATCGACTCCTCGGCCGGGGAGTGGGCCGTGGGGATCAGCCTGTCCAGCTCCTCCGACGGGCCCTCCAGCAGGAGCTGCTTGGCCGTCAGGCGCTCGTCCCTGGCGGTCGCGCCGCCGCCCCGGCGGGCCAAGATCAGCCCCCTCTGCTCAGTCGCTCAGGCAGCTGCTTTTTTCGCATCTGACTGAACGGCGCTTATGCAGCGTGATGAAGAACTGCCGCGGCCCTCCCCTACCCTGGGGGTTGTGGGGAGGGCGGCGGTCATCGGTCGTCGGGCTCAGGCCGCCTGGGCAGGATCAGGGCGATCACCCTGGTCGTCGCCCTCAGCGCCGTCGCCGTGGTCGTCGGTCTCCGGGGTGGACTCGGGCTGCTGGGGCTCGGGCTCGCCGGTCTCGGTCTGGTCGGGTGTCTCCACGGGGTCTCCTTCACTTGTCGGTGGGGTGGGTTGCTCCCCCTGGTTCTACCCGATCCCCGCCGTTCGACCCGCGCTCGTCGTCCCTGATCGCGCGGTCGACCCGCTTGCGCAGCCACGTGTAGCGGGCCCGCATGGTGACCGAGCGGGTCTGGCCGATGGCGATGCTGAGCGCCCCGGCCATCAGCCGCTTCTCGTCGATGCTCAGCCTCACGGGTGGGCCCTCGGTGCGGGCCTGGCGTGGGTGCCGACCCCGCCCCCGTTGCGCCTCCGCCTCAGCCACGCGTCGGAGCGGGCCCGCTCCCTGCGCCACTGGTTGACCATCCACTCGTGGTGCTCGGGCGGGACGCGCCAGTGGTAGGGCCTGGAGACCCTCATCCCCTGTCCTGCTCGTCGAGGTGGGCCATCCTGCCCGCGTACCAGTAGATGGCGGCGGCGACGATGGCGAACCCGACCGCCAGCGCTGCGATGATCCAGATCACGGCTGCGGCCCGCGCTCCAGGTCCTGGACCCTGCGGCGCAGGTGGCCGATCTCCGATGCCATCAGGATGAACAGCACCAGCGCTATCCCGGCCAGCAACCAGAGTGCCGCGTCAGTGGTCACGTGAACAGCACCAGCAGGAGGAGCAGGAGCCAGAGCGGGGAGACCAGGACGGCCAGGATGATGGCGACCGCGATGATGGCCGCGCTCAGGGGGCTCACCATCAGTACCGCGCCCCCCCGGTGATGCGGGCGTGGCAGACGTGGCAGAGGGACTGGAGGTTGGCCGGGTCCCACGGGTCGCCCCCGTCGGAGAGGTCCACGATGTGGTGGACGTCCGTGGCGTTGCGGTCGCACCCCGGGGTCTCGCAGAGGGGGTGGTCTCGGAGCTGGCGCCTCCGGGTCATGGTCCACCGCTTCCGGGCGTACACGGCCCGGTGGATGGTGGGGGTGGCGCGGCGCCTGGCGCTGTGGTGGCGGGCGCACCGGCCCCGGGTGGTGGCGTAGTACGGGCAGCCCGGCTCGATGCAGGGCTTGTGGGGCGGGTTGCTCACCGCCTGACCACCAGACCGCGCACGGTGGCCCCGGAGGTGGACGTGGAGCCGTTGGAGCGCGGTAGGGGCTCGCGGTGGACCCGCCAGCGGTAGTACCGGTGGAGGGCCTCGGCGACCGCGAGACCGGCGGACACCGCTGCCAGGGTGGCCACGAGCCCGCCCACGACAACGCGCTCGGCCCGGGGGTCCATCATGAAGGTTGCCCCGGCACCGGGACCCCCCGGAGGAAGCCCAAGGGATCGTCGGTGCCGGGACGCGGGAGGGGGGTCCGGGCTGAACCCCCAAGGAACCGCCCTGCGCCCCTCCCGGGGGGCAGCGCACTTCGGGTGGCACGCCGTAGTTGATAGCGAGGGCCACGGCCGTGCCTGGTCTGCCCGAGGTATCTGGGGCGTCCATCCAAAGGGGCTGCACTCGACAGTCTAACCCACCCGAGCTGCCGGAGCCAGCGCCTCACGCGGCGCAGTCCACGCGCGTAGACACCCCGAGCTTGGCCCGCATCGAGTCCAGCTGGGGCTGGCAGACTCGGGGGTCGCCCCAGCGCCGGATGGCGCGCAGCTCGTCGCGGACGTCCACGCGCCTCTGCTTGGCCAGCGACGTCAGCTCCCGCACCTGGTCCTGGAAGGGCATCAGGCCCAGCTCGCGGTGGCGCTCCTGCCTGCGCTCGAGGTCGCGCTCGCGGGCCTGGGCCGTGAACAGGTCCAGCGTGGCCGCGTCCACCGCCTCCATCTCGCCGAGCAGCGCCCGGTGGGGGTTGTCCGTGTAGTCCCCCTGCCTCCCGGCCACGACCTCGCGGGACAGGAGCCTCGGGGTCTCCGACTCGTCGACGATCATCCTGATCACCCACACCCGACCGTCTGGGCCGTGCTCTGCGATCAGGTCGGCAAGTGAGTGGTAGCCCTCATCCCGGGCGTCCGCGTCGAGGGCATCGCGCGTGTCGGCCGCCTCGACCCTCAGGATGATCACCCTGCAGGCCATCACGGTCTCGAGCTTCGGGGTGCCCTCGCGGGTGTAGCCCAGCGCCGGGCAGGGGCGACGGTAGCTGATCGGGACCGAGCGCCCCTCATCAGGGGGGGTCCGGGCGCGGGGCAGCCTGTGCTGGACCTTGCGCCCGGCCCACACCCGACGCGCGTCCCTGGGGCTCAGCAGCATCCAGGGGACTGTAGCCCCCGCGTCGGACGGGATCCATCGTTACCGGTTGTCGCGCCGCGCCGCTTCCTGGACCGTCGCGTAGGGGGCGGGCGAGCCGACCGGGTAGGTCATCGCCACGTTCCCGTCCGCATCCAGGACGTCGGCGTGCATCTGGCCGCGCCCGCCGGGCAGGGCCTCTACGAAGTAGCGGATCCCTGGGAACTCGGCCTCGCGTCGCCTGCGCGCAGCGGCGTCAAGGGCTTCGATCTCGTCGTGGAGCTGGGCGGCGCGGGCGGCCTTGCCCTCGGGGGTCGGGGTCGGCGTGAACTCGCTCATCCGTCTTGGGTTGTTCGGGTCCTTCATGCTTCCTCCTTGATCGCGTTGGTGACGGCGGCGACCACGACGGCCGCCTCGTCCTCGTACAGCAGCCGGTAGCCCTCGCCCGTGGTCCTGCGCCGCACGTCCCAGGTCATCCCGTCCCCGCGGGCGGAGACGATCCGCTCGACCGCCTGGTCGAGGGTCAGCCGCTCGCAGGTCCGGCCCCCGTCGCGGATGACCACCAGGCCGTTCACGCTGCTTCCCTCTCCGTCAGGTCGCCGTTGACGTAGATGGAGTAGTTCTCCACCCCGTCCTTGGTCAGGTCTTCGTCGTAGTCGATCCGCGCTCCGAGTACCTTTTCGGCTTGCTCTCGATCTTCGGCCTCGATGACGATCTCAGCTACAAACTCGGTCATGCTTCCTCCTTAGGGGTTGCTTCGGCTCAGGCCTATCGACTCGAAGTCGATGTACTTCTTCTCGGTGCTCCGGGTGGTGGCGACCTCCGCCCCCCAGTCCCCGTCCTCGTCCTTCTGGCGGACGCGGAAGACGACCGCTCCGGAGACGAACGCATACTCGACCCCGCCCTCCTCGTTCAACCAGACCTCGACCACCGGCTTCATCAGAAGCTGACCTCGGTGCGCTTGCGAAGGCCGGAGTTGGCCGCCTTGGCGTACAGGGTCGCGATGGCCTGCGGCGTTGAGAGTGCCGCGGGGTTCTCGACGCCGAGATCGGCCAGGACCATGTCAAGCTCGTCGCGGTTGATCCGGGCCTGCTTGCGATTCTTGTTGGGGGTCATCTGCTTCCTCCTGTTGGGGGTTCGTACTTGGTATGACTACCTTATCACATCCCGTCGGGGATTGCTAGCCCCTCAGGGTGGGCACCTCGCGCTCGAGGAGGTGGACGATCCGGTGGCGCTCGGCGAACTCCAGGTTCTCGGGGCGGAGCTGCCCGGCCTCGACCCGCCTCATGGCCACCGTGATCAGGGAGTGCAGGGGCCGCTCCACCGGGATCCCGTTGTCCGGGTCCCAGACCAGCCGCCAGCGCTCCTCCGCGGGCATCGTGGAGTAGTGGGCCCTCAGGACCCGCTTCGGGACCACGTGGTGGGCCTCGACCACGCTGTCCCGCCTCCCGGGCAGGAACAGGACCGGGCGCTTGGCCAGCACCTCGTCCCAGAACCGCGTGGCCAGCTCGATCTCGAGCGGGGTCATCGGCTCGCGGGCGCGCCGCCTCAGGATAGGCTCGTTCCCGCGATGGACCCCGACAAGCTCATACGCTGGATCGTCGCCTGGTTCCTGGTCGCCTGCTCGCTGTTCGCCGTGGTCGCCATCGCCATCTACCTCGCGGGCTGCTAGGGCAGGTGCGCCCCCGTCGGCCAAGCACGGGAATGCCGACGGGGGCGCGTTGCTAATCCGGCACCTGGCAGGGGAGCCGTGGGGCCAACTCTAGCCCAGGGTGTGCCGCTTGGTTGCCGTGTGCCGCTTCGTGTGGCGCTTCGTGTGGCGCTTCGTGGCCGTGTGGCGCTTGCCCTCGACCTGCTCGATGGCCTGCTTGGTGTGCCGCTTCGTGTGCCGCTTGCCCTCGGCCGGGGCGGCGAGCCCCGTGATCCCGATGGCCGCGATGGCGACGCTCGCGTAGACGCTCTCCTTGTTCCTCATGATGTGACCTCCTGGTCGTTGTTGCTGTCCTTCTCGATGACGTCGATCTCGATCCCGGGGTTGACGCGCTCGGCCGCGTCGATGCTGTCGCCCTTGTTGTTGTAGCCCTCGCCCCCCTCGCTGACGATGTCGCCGTTGCGGGCCTGGCGGCGCCAGCGCCAGCCGTCCGCGGCCTTCCAGACCTCAACTACGTCGTCCAGCTCGCTCATCTTGCTCTCCTTCGCGTAGACCCTTGTTGTTAGTCACGTACCACCAGGCGAGGCGGCACCCGGCGGTGACCAGCGCGACGACCGCGCTGATCACCCCGGCGTACTCGATCGCCTTCACGACTTGCCCTTGGGATCATCGCTGGGAAGCGACGCCATCACAGCGGCGAGCAGATCACCGATGTACAGCAAGGCGTGTACCTGCGCCGCATGCGGCGCCCCGCCGATCGCAGACAACGCCTGCTTGCGGCGCTGGACCGCCTGGTCTATGAACTTCTGCACTTCGTGATCCATCACTTGCCCACGTTCAACCCGAGACCCTGAGCACCCAGGATGATCTGACAGCTCTGGCTCACAGCACACGACTCGACCGACTTGATCTGCGCGTACTCGGGGTTGTCGGCGTACTGCTCGGCGAGGATCCGGGTCTTGCGTGCCTCGAACTCCGCCGCCTGCGCGGACGCCTTCGCCTTGGCGATCTCCGCGTACTCGGCCTGGGCCGCGTTGATCTTGGCCTGGACGTCGGAGGGCAGCGAGACCTTCTCGATGTTGACCTGCCAGCCGGTCAGGTACTCGCCGCCGAGCGCCACGTCCACCCTGCGGGCCAGCTCAGTCTGCACGGCGGTCTCGACCTGGCTCAGCTGCTCCGATGCCTCCTCGTCGACCTGGACCGGCGCATCGGGGTTCGTGGCCGTCTGCTGGACCAGCGCGCACGAGCTGATCAGCTCCTCGCACTCGGTCGAGCCGATCGCCTCGCGGAACGTGGAGACCACCACCGGGCCGATCTGGGCCCGCAGGAACTCCTCCCACCCGCCGTCCTCGTGGATGCGCTTGTCGTCGGGGCCGAACCCGCGCTGACCGAACTTCAGGTCGAACTCGCGCAGCGCCGGGTCGTCGTCGAGGCCGGTGAACACCGTGTGGAAGTTGGCCAGCGCCTCGATCGAGACCTGGTACCCGTCCTGGGTCGGCACCGTGACCGAGGTGGTGGCCGGGTCGTCGCCGCCCGCGGCGCTGATCCGGAAGTACCGCTGCTGGGTGTCCGAGTAGTACTTGTGCCAGGTCGACGCCAGGCCCGGGATCTTGTAGCCGCTCGAGGGCGGCACCGTCTCCCGCTGGTCCTTGGAGTCGAACGGGCCGCCGTTCAGGACCACCGCCACCTGACCGGCGTCGGTGCTGTCGAGTGACTTGCAGCCGCCGATCACCACGCCGCAGACGATCAGCAGACCGAGCACCCCGAGCACCGCGAGCAGCGCCGGCTTCAGGACGGCGATGTCCCTTGTCTCACCTGTCCTTGGGTCCGTGTACCTCACTTGCTTCCTCCTTCGGTTGGTTGGTTGGCTAGCAGCCCGGCGCCACCCAGGGCGCCAGTCCGGACGACGCGTACAGCGCCGCCGCGATCCGGTGGTGCTGCATGGCCTGGTCGTACGTGGTCACCGGGAACGGAGCTCCGTGGCCGAGCAGCTGGTACGGCCCGACGGCACCCGACGGGTTCGCAGCCTGCCACGATCCGCCCGACTCACTCATCACGCAGCCAACGGGAATCTCCCAGCAGCCCCCACCCGACGCGATCGGCGTCGGCGAGCACCACGAGCCCTCCCGCTCGAGGCCGTCGCGGTAGGCGTCCGCGACCTTGGCCCGGTACGCCTCGATCCTGTCGCGCAGGTCGTCGACCAGGACGCAGAACTTGTGCGCCCGGAGGGCTCGCTTCTCCTCCCCCGTCATCGGGGAGCGGTCGGGGTAGCGGCTCTCGTCGTGGCCCGCCCGGATGATTGCCCTGGCTCGCTTCACGTGGTGCGCTGCTTCCTTCCCGTCGCACGAGCGATCGCCCGTGGAGTTGATCGTCGCGTTCTCTCCCACGGTCTGGGCCGATGCCCCTGCGACCGCGAGCAGCGTGGCGGCTGTAGCCACGACTCCGATGCTGTAACGCATTGCGCGTCTCCTTCTCGTTGCCTTGGTCAGCGGGCCGCGCGCATCCCTACTCGCTTACTTCGGGGCGCGGCTGGCGTTGATCAGGGGACACCTCCTCTCCGTTGATCAGGTAGGCGGCGGTAGCCGCCTCGGGGTCGTAGTCGATGCGCCGGTACTCGGCCTCGGGCGCGTCGAGAGTGGGGAAGATGTTCAGGCGGGGATAGATCGTCTCGATCGCGACTCGCTGCCCGTCGTAGGGGCCGCCGAACAGGGTCGCCATCCAGTAGCGGGGGATCCCCTTCGCCATCAGTCGGGCTCCAGCGCCTGCTTAGCGATGCGGACCACTTCCGTCGCTGCGTCCCACGCTTCTCGCTGGTGCCTGCCCCAATCGCCGGTCGGCCACGGGACTTGCGTGATTCGCTCCAGCGCCACCTCGTAGCGGCGCGCGAGCGCGGCCGTGTCCTCCAGGTCGACCTCGGTCCGGCGGGCGTCGTCGCGCCAGCCGCCGATCGTGACCCCCATGTGGCCGCCCTCGGGGCCGAAGCTCTCGGGCTCGGTCATGCCACGCCGTCCAGCTCGCGCAGCCACTTCGGCAGACGGAACGCCTGCCACGCTGCGCCCTTGATCGTCAGGTCTCTGCCCTCGAGGTCGACGAACTCCGGCTTCACGACCGCGTTCCCCGAGATCGTGAACCCGGTCGTCGGCTCCTTGATCCCGTCGCTGCCGTCCTCCATCCAGAGCCAGTTCTCGGTTGCCACGTTGCCGACCCCGATCCGGCTCGGGGCGTAGGAGCTGTCCAGGTT
>Ga0247828_10000641_pt1 | contig 11653 bp, 12 predicted proteins | sample 12C_Control_Day3_FD_192425 | JGI IMG/M metagenome (GOLD analysis project Ga0247828, IMG submission 192425) | Soil microbial communities from agricultural site in Penn Yan, New York, United States - 12C_Control_Day3 | ecosystem: Environmental > Terrestrial > Soil > Agricultural land | place... | reverse complement strand
CTCGCCCCCTGGGGGGAAGCGAACGCAGTTCGCATCGGGGGGAGCTCATCGCCGCCGGGCCGCCCCAAGGCGCTCGCCCCCTCCTCGAGGGGGTGCGCGAAGCCGCGTCGGCGGCAAGCCTGGGGGAGGCCTTGTGAGGCTTGCCGCACGGGTGCCGTCCTTCGCGCCGGCGCGTCCCGAGGAGATCCTCAAGCCGGCGAAGCCTTGGTTCGTCGTGCTGACGCTCGCGCTGGCGTTGCTGGTGAACACGCTGCCGGCCACCGGCGTCGCGCTCGCGCTCAAGCCCGACTTCGTCGCGCTCACGCTGCTCTACTGGTGCATCCAGGCGCCGCGCTACGTCGGCGTGGGCGTCGCGTGGACGCTGGGGCTGGTGATGGACGTCGTCGACGCCGCGTTGTTCGGGCAGCACGCGCTTGCCTACGCGGTGCTCGCCTACGCCGCCGAGTACTTCCGCCGCCGCGTGCTGCGCTTTCCGCTGTGGCAGCAGGCGGTGCAGGTCGCATTCCTGCTCGCGGCCTGCGCGGCGCTCGTGCTCCTCGTGCGCATGATCGGCGGCGCGCCGCTGCCGCGCTGGACCTATGCGGTGCCGCCGATCGTCGGCGCGCTGCTGTGGCCCCTATTGAGCGTGCTGCTGCAGTGGCCGCAGCGGCCTTCGCGCAACAGCTCGACGTTGTGACCATCCGCCGCCGCCTGTTCTCCACGCGGCACCGCGCCAGCGACGGCGGCGCGTTCGGTTCGCGCGAGCTGCGCAATCCCGAGCGCGACGTGTCGCGCTTCCGCCGCCGCCTCGCGATCGCAGGCATCGCGGTGCTAGCCGCCTTCGCCACGCTGTGCGCGCGCTTCGTCTACCTGCAGGTCGCGCAGCACGACCACTTCCGCACGCTCGCCGAGACCAACCGCATCGCGATCGTCCCGATCACGCCCAACCGCGGCGTTATCACCGACCGCCATGGCGTGGTGCTCGCGCAGAGCTACTCGGCCTACACGCTCGAGATCCAGCCGTCGCGCGTGCGCGACCTCGACGGGACGATCGACCAGCTCGCCGGCGTCGTCGACATCGCGCCGCGCGACCGCAAGCGCTTCCGCAAGCTGCTGGAGGAGTCGAAGAACTTCGAGAGCCTGCCGATCCGCACCAAGCTCTCCGACGAGGAGGTCGCGCGCTTCGCGGCGAACCGCTTCCGCTTCCCCGGCGTCGAGATCAAGGCGCGCCTGTTCCGCAACTATCCGTTCGGGGCCGTCGCCTCGCACGTGATCGGCTACATCGGCCGCATCAACGACCGCGACCTGGCGCGGATCGCGTCGTGGGAAGAGAGCGCCGACTACAAGGGCACCGACTACATCGGCAAGGTCGGCGTCGAGCTCACCTACGAGCGTGAGCTGCACGGCACGACCGGCGTCGAGGAGGTCGAGGTCGATGCGGCCGGGCGCGCGGTGCGCACGCTGTCGCGCTCGCCGCCGGTGTCCGGCAACAACCTGCGGCTGTCGATCGACATCAACCTGCAGGCCGCGGCGGAGGCGGCCTTCGGCGAGCGGCGCGGCGCGCTGGTCGCGATCGAGCCGGCGAGCGGCGACGTGCTCGCGTTCGTCTCCAGGCCCGGCTACGACCCCAACCTGTTCGTCGACGGCATCGACCCGGCGTCGTGGCAGGAGCTGAACGAGTCGCCCGACAAGCCGCTGCTCAACCGGCCGCTGCGCGGCGCCTATCCGCCCGGGTCGACGATCAAGCCGTTCCTCGCGCTCGGCGCGCTGACCTCCGGCAAGCGCACCGCGACGCAGACCTTCAACGACCCCGGCTATTTCCAGCTCGCCGGTGCCGCCCACCGCTTCCGCGACGACAAGAAGGGCGGCCACGGCGTCGTCGACATGACCAAGGCGATCGTCGTGTCGTGCGACACCTACTTCTACCTGCTCGCCAACGACTCCGACATCGACGAAACCTGGCGCTTCATGTCGTCGATGGGCTTCGGGCGTCCGACCGGCATCGACATCGAGGGCGAGCTCTCCGGCGTGCTTCCGTCGCGCGACTGGAAGCGCCAGCGGTTCGCCGGGGCGCAGTACCGCGAGGAGCACCGCAAGTGGTACCTCGGCGACTCGATCTCCGCGGGCATCGGGCAGGGCTACACGGCGTTCACGCCGGTGCAGCTCGCGCACGCGATCGCGACCATCGCCAACGAAGGCGTCGCGTTCCGGCCGCACCTGGTGCAGAGAATCGAGGATGCGCGCACGCGCGAGGTCCGCATCGTCGAGCGCGAGCCGGCGTACCGGCTCGGCGTGAAGCCCGAGCACCTGGCGGTGATCCGCAACGCGCTGGTGCAGGTGAACAAGGAAGGCACGAGCGCCGCGGCGTTCCGTGGCGCGACCTACGCGTCGGGCGGCAAGACCGGGACCGCACAGGTCTACTCGCTCAAGGGCGAGGACTACAAGGCGCACAAGGTGGACGAGCGCCTGCGCGACCACGCGTGGTTCGTCGCCTACGCGCCGGCCGACCAGCCGAAGATCGCGATCGCGGTGCTGGTCGAGAACGGCGGGTTCGGCGCGCAGGCCGCCGCGCCGATCGCGCGCCAGGTGTTCGACTACTACCTGCTCGGCCAGAAGAGCGCCGGGCCCGCGCCGATGTACGAGGGTCCGCAGCCGGACGCCGAGGACACGAGCGACTAGGCGGCACCGATGAACACGCTGCGCCTCGCGGACGTCGCCGGTCGGCTGTGGGAGGTGGTCGTGCGGCGCGTCGACCGCCCGCTCTTCGCGATCGCGCTCACGCTGGTCGGCGTCGGATTCGTGACCCTCTTCTCGGCCGCCGACCAGAGCGTCAATCGCCTGGTCAGCCAGGGCGTGAGCCTCATGGTCGCGCTGGTCGCCATGTGGGTGATCGCGAACATCCCGCCGCAGACGCTCGCGCGCGTCTCGCTGCCGCTCTACACGGCCGGCGTCGTCATGCTGGTCGGGGTCGCGCTGTTCGGCGTCGTGGTCAACGGCTCGCGACGCTGGCTCGACCTCGGCGTGATCCGCTTCCAGCCCTCCGAGCTGATGAAGATCGCACTGCCGCTGATGCTCGCGTGGTACTTCCAGAAGCGCGAGGGCCGCATCGGCTGGGCCGACTTCGTGCTGGCGGCGGCGCTGATCGCGGTGCCGGCCTACCTGGTCAAGCGCCAGCCCGACCTCGGCACCGCGCTGCTCCTGTCCGCGTCGGGCTTCTACGTGCTGTTCCTCGCCGGACTGTCCTGGAAGCTCATCGCGGGCCTGGCGGCGATCGGCGCGGCGGCCGGCCCGTATCTGTGGCTGCACCTGCACGATTACCAGCGCCAGCGCATCCTCACCTTCCTCGACCCGTCCACCGATCCGCTCGGCGCCGGCTACCACACGACGCAGGCGACGATCGCGATCGGCTCGGGCGGCGTCGTCGGCAAGGGCTGGCTCAACGGCACGCAGGCGCACCTCGACTTCCTGCCCGAGAAGCACACCGACTTCATCTTCGCGGTGTTCGGCGAGGAGTTCGGCCTGATCGGCAACGTACTTTTGCTGCTGCTCTACCTGGTGCTGATCGCGCGCGCGCTGATGATCACGTCGAATGCGTCGACGCTGTTCGCGCGCCTCATCGCCGGCGCGGTGACGCTGATGCTGTTCACCTACGCGTTCGTCAACATGGGGATGGTGAGCGGCATCCTGCCGGTGGTGGGCGTGCCGCTGCCGTTCGTTTCGTACGGCGGCACCGCGATGGTGTCGCTGTTCATCGGCATCGGCATCCTGATGAGCGTGCAGGCGCACCGCAAGCTCGTCACCACCTGAATCGCCGGCCACGGCCCGTGGGTCGGGCGTCAGCCCGACGTGGTCCATCCGGCCCCGACCGGGCGCGGCATGCAAGCGAGAATCGTCGGGCTGAAGCCCGACCCACAAGGTCAGTCCGCCGCGACCGGCACCACCGCCGCGACCGACTCGGGGAACAGCGGCCCGTCCAACCCAGCCAGCGAACGCTCGCGATGGACCTTGCGGGCGCGCAGCGCGTTGACCATGTCGAGCGCGCTCGCCTCGCACGGCGGCAGCTCCGCATCGGAGCGATCGAGCGGCGTCACGCGCTCCCCGAAGCGGATGAGGTGCGAGCACCAGGTGAGCCCCGCGCCGAACGCGGGCGTGAGGATCAGCGCGCCGGGCCTCACGCGGCCTTCCTCGATCGCGTCGACCAGCGCGACCGGCACCGTCGCGGCGGACATGTTGCCGTACTTGTGCACGGTGACGAACACGCGCTCCATGGGAACGCCGACGCGCTTGGCGACGAACTCGATGATGCGCAGGTTCGCCTGGTGAGGGACGACGAGGTCGATCGCGTCGGGGGCGATGCGCGCCTTTCCCAGCACGTGCGCGGACGCCTCGCTCATGCCGTGCACCGCGCGCTTGAAGATCTCCTGCCCGTCGAAATCCCACACGGTGTCGCCGAAGCTGATCTCCCGGTTCGCGTAGGTCGTGCCGTGGCCGCGCACGCGAAGGATCGCGCGCGCGTCGGCGTAGCAGCCGAGCTTGTCGGCGAGCACGCCCTCGTCGCGATCGGTGCCCTGCAGCACGACCGCCGCGCAACCGTCGCCGAACAGCACCGCGACGTTTCTGTTCTCCCAGTCCATGAACGGCGAGATCGTCTCGACGCCGACGACGAGCGCGTTGCGCACCGTGCCGGCGCGGATCAGGCCGGCGGCCGACGACACGCCGTACAGGAAGCTCGTGCACGCGGTGTTGAGGTCCATCGCCGCGGCGCGCCACGCGCCGAGCCGGTACTGGAGCGCGGACGCCGTGTTCGGCACCGCCTCCTCGGAGGAGCAGCTGCCGTAGACGATCAGGTCGAGGTCGGCCGCGGCGAGTCCCGCGCAGGCCAGCGCGCGCGACGCGGCGACGCGCGCGAGCTCGCTGCCGAGGACATGGGTGACGCGACGCTCGCGGATCCCGGTGCGCTGCGTGATCCACGCATCGTCCGTGTCGAGGAACGTCGCGAGGTCCTCGTTGCGAAGCACGGCCGGCGGCATGCACTTGCCCCAGCCGGTGATGGCGGCGTTCGTCATCGCTTCCCCCTGGCGCGTCGGTCGTCCGCCTCGCGCGGGCGGCTCGCCTTGTCCATGACGGCGTTCGATCGTAGCATCCCGGGAACGTGGGCCCCGGCGCCCTGGCGGACACGGAGGCAGGCATGCTGCGCGTCGCGATCGTGTTCGTGGCGTTCCTCGCGGGGAACCTGGCGCTGGCGCAGGGCAGCGCGGAACCGATGGTGGCCGGGCGCGCGGAAGCCCTCGCCGGGCTGACCGACACGAGGATCGCGCGTCGGGTCGAGGCGATCGTGTGGTTCGCGCAGAACGGCGTCGCGTCCGACGATGTCCATGTGTTCCCGCGGCTCGCCGACGACGATCGTCTCGTGCGCGGCATCGCCGAGCGCGCGCTGTGGATGCTGTGGAGCCGCTCGGGCGACGCGGCGGTCGACGCGCTCATGGAGCGCGGCCTCGGGGAGGTCGCGTCGCGCGACTACGAGGCCGCGCTCGCCACCTACAGCGAGGTCATCCGGCGCAAGCCCGGCTTCGCCGAGGGCTGGAACAAGCGCGCCACCGTGCATTTCCTCGCCGGCGACTTCGCGCGCTCGCTCGCCGACTGCGACCAGGTGATGAAGCGCAATCCGCGCCACTTCGGCGCGCTTTCCGGGTACGGCCAGATCTACTTCCAGCAGCAGCGCTACGACAAGGCGATCGAATACTGGCGGCGCGCGCTCGAGGCGAATCCCAACCTCGAGGGGCTCGAGGCCAACATCGACATCGCCGAGCGACTGCGGGCGCAGTCTCGCAAGGACCAGGTGCGGCTCGCGCCGCGGCTCGCGGGCGGCGGCACCACCTAGTCGCGCGCCGCGCGCCGCGGCACGTTCACGCATGGCGACGCGCGCGGGCGCGTCGTCCCTTGCGCCGCGGGCGGGCGCGCTTGTCCGCGCGACCGGTCCGCTCGGGCGCCGCCGGCGGCGCCTTCGTCTCGGCGGGACCGCCGCGAAGATCGCCGATCACGCCCTTGACCGGGCAGACCTTGAAGATCGGGCACCGACGGCACCCCACGGCGATCGCAATCGGGCATAGCGTGGGCATGGGCGGCTCCTTCGAAACCGTGGGCGGGGGGTCATCCTGCGCCCGACCGGCCCGCGCCACAACTCGCGCGGTCACGCTCAGCGAGCCTGGCGCCGCCGGCGTGCTCGCCAGCGCGCCAGCGCCACCCAGTAGATCGCGACGTTGAGCCCGAGGAGCCCGAGCCCGATCCATGACTGGATGTGCGGCGTGAGGCCGGCCGGATAGAGGACCGGCAGCAGGTAGTGCTCGACGAACCCGCCGGCATAACCCGCGTCGCCCGCGCGCCGGCGCAGCGCGTTCTCGAGCGGCGTCAGCGGGCAGATCGTGCCGGTGAGCTCGATCCACGCGGCCCACGCGAGCGCCGGCAGGTGCACCCAGGCGTAGCGAAGGCGCCGCCACGCGAAAAGCCCGCCGAGGCACGCGAACGCGACGAACGCGAGATGCAGCGCGACGACCGCGTCGGCGGCGAGGCGGTCGCTCACGCGCTTCCGACGTCAGGCCTCGAGCAGCGCGGCCGACGCGAATTGCGCGAGCCGCCGCTCGACCGCGGCGCGCGGATCGGCGGCCTCGGGGGCGGGCAGCGCCGCGCGCGCTGCCGCGACGATCTCGGGAACGGTGCGATTACCGTCGCACAGCGGCAGCAACGCGCGCGCGGTGTCGTCGGCAAGGCGCACGCCGACGTGGCGCAGGTTGGCCACGAACTGGCGACGCGTCGCCTGCCAGCGTGCCACGACGCTCGCGCGCGGCCGCGCGCCCGGCCGCGTCGCGATCGCGAGCGGCGCGACGTGGAGGTCGGCCGCTCCGGCGATGCACAGGTCGAACACGCGCGCGGCGGCGCCGGCGCGCTCTTGGGCCGGGAGCAGGCGCGCCAGGTGGTCGAACGGGACCGTCGCGGGAAAGCGCTCGGCGAGGAGGTCGGCCAGCGCGCCGGACGTCGCCGCGTGGCGGCCGCGCTGCTGCATCAGCGCCATCGTCGCCGAGAAGTGCAGCGACGCGGCGCGCGCGACGTCGAGCTTCGCGCCCGCCGCCGCGGCATGCGGCACCATCAGCGACTGGCGGAGCGCCCGCGCGTGCACGAAGTCGAGCATCTGGTCGCGCACCAGCGGCGGTTTCGCGTCGAGCCGCTCGCGGAAGTCCGCGCTCGCTCCGCCGAACGACAGCGTCGACGGATCGGCGTCGGCGATCACCGCGAGTCCGCGGCGAGCGGCATGCTGGACGAACGCGGAGAGGTACACCGGGTCGTTCACCAGCGCGAGGTTGTCGTGGTAGAAGCCGCCGTCGGTGCGTGCGGCCTCGTGCGCGAAGCTCTCGGCGAGCATCGCGGGCGGCCCGTCCTGCGCGCCCCACGCCTCGACCAGGACGTCGATCACCTCGCGCGAGCGCGCGACGCGCCGCACCGGGTCCGCGTCCGCGCGCACGTGGAAGCGCATCGCGTCCCAGCCGATGCGCCGGATCCAGGCGCCGGGCAGGAGGTTGTAGCTCGCGTACGCGAGACCGTGCGGCGCGAGGTGGCGCAGCATCGCGTCGAACATCGCGTCGCGCACGTCCGGCGGTACCCACGAGTAGAAGCCGTGCGCGATGACGACGTCGAAGCGGCCGAGATCGGCCGGCAGCGCGCGCAGGTCGGCCTCGAGCATCGTCACGTTGGCCAGCGACAGCGCCTCGGCCATCTCGCGCGCGCTGGCGCAAAGGCGCTCCGACAGGTCGACGCCGACGAAGCGGCCCCCCGGATGCGCGGCGGCGAGCGGCAACAGGTTGGAGCCGTCCCCGCAGCCGATCTCCAGCACCGAGAGCGTCGCGCGCGACGGCACCTCCAGCCCGTGCAGCGCGGCGATCGCGTGCAGGCGGCCCGGCTCGCTGTAGTGGTTGGGGCGGCCGACGTAGGGGATCGCCTCGTAGGCGTCGCGCAGGTCGGCGTGGATCGTCGCGGCCATCAGGACTTCCGGCGCTGGCGGGGCGCGCGCGCTCGCGCGGCCGGGGTGCGCGCGCGCTCGGCGCGCTCGACCCGCTCGGCCCACCACGGCTCGAGGGCATCGGCGAGCGCGGAAGGCAGCCGCGTGCCCGAGGCGCGCACGCCCCAGCGGAATCGGCGCCACGGCGGGACCTCGAGCTCGTCGAACGTGATGAGCGGCGTGTCGAACAGCCGGTCGAGCCGCAGCATCACCGAGCGAGACGGCACGCCCGCGTCTCGCTTGTGCTCGAGCCAGTGCTCGCGGTCCGCGGGCGCGGTCATCACCACGCCGGCGCCGATCAACCCCTTGGGCGGCACGCCGAGACGGACGAGGAACGCGCGGCTTCCGGGCTCGATCGCGCGAAAGCGTCCGCACGACCACTCGGTGTCGAAGTGGCCGCGGCGCGCGAGCGTGCGGATGTCGTCGGCGAGCGACGGCCAGTTCCACAGCTTGGGATTGAACGCGAAAAGATGCGTGGACATGGCGGTGAATGCGCGAAGGGGGTCGGCGCGATGCGAACGCGACCTCGCGCGCGGCGTGCCGAGCCGGTATGCTACCTCCCGATGCGAGGCCCGGCTGCCGACACGATCGCGAAGCGCGCCCTCGCGGCGTGCGCCGCGACCGTCGCGATGCTGCTGGCCTCGTGCTCGACCACGCCGCCTTCGGCGACGTCGTCGCCGCCGCCGAGCGCGTCGCGCCCGTCGAGCGCGCCCCCGGGCAGCGCGAAGTACTACGCCGACGACGGCCCGCCCGACAGCACGCCGGCCAACCTCGACGTCATCCCCGATGCGGTCCCGCGCACGGAGCCGCTGCACCGGTTCGCGAACCGTCCCTACGTCGTGCTCGGCCGCGAGTACGTGCCGGCGACCGCGCTGGGGCCGTACCGCGAGCAGGGCATGGCGTCGTGGTACGGCCGCAAGTTCCACGGCCAGCGCACGTCGATCGGCGAGGTGTACGACATGTTCGGCATGACCGCGGCGCACCCCACGCTGCCGCTGCCCTCGTATGCGCGCGTCACCAGCGTCGCGACCGGCGCCTCGGTGGTGGTGCGCGTCAACGACCGCGGCCCGTTCCTGCACGGGCGCGTCGTCGACCTGTCGTACGCGGCCGCGCACCGGCTCGGCATCGCGCAGCGCGGCAGCGGCGAGGTCGTCGTCGAGGCGGTGCTGCCGGGCGGCGCGACGTATGCATCCTCCGCGTCCCCTGCGCCTTCCACCGCGGCCGTCAGCAGCGGCACCCGTGTGTCGCCCCTCGGGTCGGCCGCACCGGTGGTTGCCGCGCCGGTGCCTGCCGCCGCCGGCGCGCCCGATCCCTCCGAGCCGCCGGTGCAGGCCGCGGCGGGGGGCTACGTCGTGCAGCTCGGCGCGTTCGCGAGCGAGCCCAATGCGCAGAACTTCCTGCTGCACGTGCAGGGCCAGCTCGCGCAGGCCCAGGTCGAGCCCCGCGTGCGGCAGGCCGGCGGGCTGTTCCGCGTCTATGTCGGTCCCTATCCCACGCGCGACGACGCGCGGCGCACCGCCGATCGGCTGGCCACCGCGTTCGGCGTGGCGACGGCGATTGCACCGCATTGAATTGCCTGCGCAATTGAACCCCGGGCCGTTTGGGCGGTCGTTATAATCGAAGCTCCGGGGCGCGTGGGGAGGACGTGGCCGCCGGGGCCGGTATCCGCCTCGACCCCACTCCGATGACACGCCTGCTCCGTCGCTCGTTCCTTTTCGCGCTCGCCGCGGCGCTCGCGTCGCCATTCGCACCCGCGCGGGCGCAGCTCACCATCGAGATCGTCGGCGGCGCCGGCACCGCGATCCCGATCGCGATCGTCCCGTTCGACGGCGAAGGCGGCTTCCCGCTCGGCATCTCCGGGATCGTTGCCGCCGACCTCGAGCGCTCGGGGCTGTTCCGGGCGGTCGACACCAGCGGCGTCGTGCCGCGGCCGTCGCGCGCCGAGGACGTGCGCGTCGACGTCTGGCGCGCGCGGAGCGCCGACGCGGTGGTCGTCGGCTCGATGCTTCCGCTCGGCGAGGGCCGCGTCGACGTGCGCTACGCGCTGGTCGACGCCGTGCGCGGCGGCATGCTCGCGTCGACGCGCTACGTGGTGACGGCGGCGCAGTTCCGCGCGACGGCGCACAAGATCGCCGACGAGATCTACGCGAAGCTCACCGGCGACGTCGGCGTGTTCTCGACCCGCATCGCCTACATCGCGAAGCAGGGGCCGCGCTACCAGCTGGTGGTCGCCGACGCGGACGGCGCCGACCCGCAGACGATCGTCAGCACCGACGAGCCGATGCTCTCGCCGCGCTGGTCGCCGGACGGCACGCGGCTCGCCTACGTGTCGCTCGAGCAGCGCAAGCCGATCGTCTACGTGCAGAACCTCGCCACCGGCGCGCGCACCGCGGTCGCCGCCTTCCGCGGCAGCAACAGCTCGCCGGCGTGGTCGCCGGACGGACGCACGCTCGCGGTGACGCTCACGCGCGACGGCGGCTCGCAGCTGTTCCTGATGAACGCGGACGGCACCGGCGTGCGGCGCATCATGACCTCGCCGGGGACCGACACCGAGGCGTGCTTCCTGCCGGACGGCCGCTCGCTCCTGTTCACGTCGGACCGCGGCGGCAGCCCGCAGATCTACCGGGCCGGCATCGACGGCGGCGGCGTCGAGCGCATCACGTTCGAGGGCAGCTACAACGTGTCGCCGCGCGTGCTGCCGGACGGCAAGGGCATGGTCTACGTGCGGCGCGACGGCAACCGCTACCAGCTCGCGATCCTGGACTTCGCGACGCGCCAGACGCAGGTGCTGACCGCCGGCCCGCTCGACGAATCGCCCAGCGTCGCACCCAACGGGAAGCTCATCCTGTACGCGAACGAGACCCAGGGGCGTGGTATCTTGAACGCGGTGTCCGCCGACGGACGCATGAAGCAGCGCATCGTCGCGCCGGCCACCGACGTGCGCGAACCGGCCTGGGGCCCGTTGCCCCGCTAGCCGCCCGATTCCGCGTCCCGCTCGTCCGAAGACTCCAAGGAGGACAACATGAACCGCATCATCGTCGCCGCCGCATTCGCCGCACTCCTCGCCGGATGCCAGAGCCAACCCACCACGCAGCCCGCCGCGCCGGTCGAGGATCGCGGCGCCTCGCAAACGACCCCCGGCGCCGGCGCATCGACGAGCGGCGCGGGGACCGGCGGCGTCGCCGGAACCGCGCAAGGCGCCACGCGCCCCGGCACCTCTGGCAACCCGTTGCGCGATCCGGCCAGCGTCCTGTCGAAGCGCGCCGTGTTCTTCGACTTCGACAGCTTCGTCGTGCGCGACGAGTTCCGCCCACTGATCGAGGCACACGGCCGCTACCTCGCGGGCAACCGCAATGCGCGCATGACCATCCAGGGCAACACCGACGAGCGCGGCTCGCGCGAGTACAACATCGCGCTCGGCCAGAAGCGCGCCGACGCGGTCAAGCGCATGATGACGCTGCTCGGTGCGCAGGAAGCGCAGATCGAGACGGTGAGCTTCGGCAAGGAGAAGCCGAAGAACGCGGGCCACGACGAGGCCGCGTGGGCCGAGAACCGGCGCGACGACCTGGTCTACGCGGGCGAATGATGCGCGCCGCAGCGGGCCGCGCCCGCGTAGACCAGGTC
>Ga0247828_10000639_pt1 | contig 11667 bp, 11 predicted proteins | sample 12C_Control_Day3_FD_192425 | JGI IMG/M metagenome (GOLD analysis project Ga0247828, IMG submission 192425) | Soil microbial communities from agricultural site in Penn Yan, New York, United States - 12C_Control_Day3 | ecosystem: Environmental > Terrestrial > Soil > Agricultural land | place... | reverse complement strand
GTGCGGCCACGCCCGTGAAGGAGTAGCGATGGTAAGCCGAGGGGCCGAGTCGGCGCAGGGCGGCCCAGTGCTCGTCGGTGCCGTAGCCCTTGTGTCGCTGGAACCCGTAGCCGCGGTAGCGGCGGGCCGCCCCGGTCATGATCTTGTCCCTGGTCACCTTGGCGATGATGCTGGCCGCGGCCACGCAGGTGGCGACCTGGTCGCCCTTCTTGATCCCGAGGACCGGGGCTGGCATGCGGGGCAGGGGGAAGCCGTCGGCCAGGGCGTAGTCGTAGCCGCCCTCAAGGTCGCGCAGGGCCCTGGCCAGCAGGGCGATGTTGGCCCGCTGGAGGCCGACCCGGTCGATGGTGTCGGGGCCGATGCGGACCACAGCCACGGCCAGTGCGTGGTCGTGGATCTGGGCGGCCAGGCTGCGGCGGCGCTGGGGGGTGAGCAGCTTGGAGTCGGCCAGCCCCTGGATGGGGCAGTCCCTCGGCAGGATCACGGCGGCGGCGACCAGCGGGCCGGCGAGGGCGCCGCGGCCCGCCTCGTCGACCCCGGCGACCCGGCCGAAGCCGGCGTCGCGGAGCCGGTCCTCGAACAGGGCGGTGGCGGTGGGGAACATCGGCACGAGTCTAACGGCGGCTGGCGTCAGCGGTCCCGCCGGAGCCAGCCGGTGTGGTTGAGCGGCCAGATGCGCACGAACGCCCGCCCGACCACGTCCGATTCCCTGATCGGCCCGAAGACGCGCGAGTCCTGGGAGTTGTCGCGGTTGTCGCCCATCACGAACAGCTGCCCGGGGGCGACGGTGGTCCGGGTGCACCCGTCGGTCTGGGTGCCCGGGTCGAGGTAGAGCTCCTTCACCGGCTTGCCGTTTCGGATCAGCTGGCCGCCACGGCAGGTGATGGTGTCGCCGGGCAGGCCGATGACCCGCTTGATGAAGTCGCGGTCCGACGGCGGGACCACCCCGATGGCCTGGCCGAGGCTGGAGAAGAAGCCGACCACCGGGTTGCTCGGCCTGGGCACCTCGACGCCCGGCTCATCGTGGACGAACACGATCACGTCGCCGTGCTCGATGTCGCCGAATCGGTAGGAGACCTTCTCGACCAGCACCCGGTCGGAGATGTTCAGGGTCGACTCCATCGACCCCGAGGGGATGTAGAAGGCCGCGACCAGGAAGGTCTTGAACACCACGGCCAGCAGCACGGCCAGGGCGACCAGCACCACCGTCTCGCGGAGGACGGCCAGCAGCCCTGGCTGCTTCTCGTCCTCCTTGTGGTACGGAGGCGGCTCGACCCCGGGCGGAGTCGCCGGTGGGCCGGTGCTGTCGCCCAGCTGCTCGCGCTCGTCGCTGGTCTTGCTCAAGAGGAAGGGCCTCCCCGGCTCACGTCCGGGCGGGGCTGCGCTTCTCCTTGATCTTCGCGGCCCGGCCGGTCCGCTCGCGCAGGTAGTAGAGCTTGGCCCGGCGGACGTCGCCCCGGGTCACCAGCTCGACCTTGGCGATGCTGGGCGAGTGGACCGGGAAGGTCCGCTCGACGCCGACCCCGAAGGAGACCTTGCGGACGGAGAACGTCTCCCGCAGGCCGCCGCCCTGGCGGCGCAGGACGAAGCCCTGGAAGACCTGGATCCGCTCCCGGCTCCCCTCGACCACGCGGACGTGCACCTTGACGGTGTCGCCGGGCCGGAAGTCGGGCAGATCGTCGCGCAGTTGCGCGCGCTCGACCACGTCGGTGATCTGCATGATGGATGAGACTCCTTGAAAGCTGAAAAACGCGAAAGGGCAGCATAGCGCGACCCGCGTTCACTCCGAGAGTAACAGATTCAGCCAGGGTCCTGCGGTCCGGCGGGGCCCTCCTCGGCCTGTTCCAGCAGGTCGGGGCGGAGCCGGCGGGTACGGTCGACCGCCTGCTCGCGACGCCAGCGCGCCACCGCGCCGTGGTCGCCGGAGCGGAGCACGGCCGGGACCTCCAGGTCGCGGTAGACCGCCGGTCGGGTGTACTGCGGATACTCGAGCAGGCCGGCCGCGAACGACTCGTCGGTGGCCGAGTCGGCGTTGCCCATCACCCCGGGAACGAGCCGGGCGACGGCCTCGAGGACCACCAGGGCGGCCGTCTCCCCGCCGGCCAGGACGAAGTCGCCAATGGACAGGACCTCGTCGACGCGGGTGCGGACGCGCTCGTCGATGCCCTCGTAGCGGCCGCAGCACAGGATCAGCCGGGGCTCGGCGGCCAGCCGCTGGGCGACCCCGTGGTCGAAGCGCCGGCCGTCGGGGGCGAGCAGGACGACCCGGGCCGGGCCTTCGGCCTCCAGGGTGTCGAGGGCGTCGAACCAGGGGCCGGGGAGCATGACCATGCCGGCGCCGCCGCCGAAGGGGGCGTCGTCGACGCTGCGGTGCCGGCCGGCCGCCCAGTCGCGCAGGTCGTGGAGGCGGACCTCGACCAGGCCTCGCTCCCCCGCCCTGCCGAGCAGGCCGGTGGCCAGCGGCGAGGCGAAGAACCCGGGGAAGATGGTGACGATGTCGACCAGCACTGCGCTACTCCCGATCCACCGGGGCACCAGTCTCGGGTTCGCCGGACCCCTCCTCCGGGAGCAGCCCGGGGACGGCGTCGACCAGCACCCGGCCCGCCTCCAGCTCGACGGTGACCAGGGCGGCCACGGCCGGGACGAGGGCGCTGGCCCCGCCGGGGAGCTCGACCACGAGCAGGTCGTGGGCGGCGCCGGGGACGACGTCGGCTACCCGGCCCCGCTCGCGGCCCTGATGGTCGACCACGGCCAGGCCGACCAGCTGGTGGGGCCAGAACTCCCCCGGGTCGAGCGGGCGGGCCGAGGCGGCCGGGATCGACAGCCAGGCCCCGCGGAACCTGTCGGCGGCGTCGCGGTCCTCCACCCCCTCCAGGCTCAGTAGCAGTCGGCCCAGGTGGAGGCGGGCCGCCAGGATGACCGCCGAGCCCAGCGGGGCCGGGCCGTCGGGGTCGCCAACACCCAGCTCGGCGCCGGGCACGAACCGCTCTGGAGCGTCCGAGAGCACCTCGACCGACAGCTCCCCCCGCACCCCGTGCGGCCTGACCACCCGGCCGACGACCAGGCGGTCCGGCGGGATGCCGGGGGCCGCGGACGGACGCCCCGCTGACTCGGGCACGGTCACTCGCCCTCGGCGAGGACCTCGACCTCGACCCGCTGGCCCTTGGGGGTGCAGGCCTTGACGACCCGGCGCAGGGCCTTGACGGTCCTGCCGCCCCGGCCGATCAGCTTGCCGACGTCGTCGGGGGCGGTCCGGACCTCGTAGGTGACGCCCCGGCCGCCGGGAAGCTCCTCGACGGTGACCCGGTCCGGGTCGTCGACCAGCGCCCTGGCGAGGTAGACGACGACGTCACGCATCCCGAGCTACTTCTTGCCCTTGGCCGGGGCCTTGCGCGGCTCGGCCTTGGCCTTGGCCTGGGTCGCCCGCAGCGCCTTGGCGGTCTGCTTGCGCTCGGCAAGGCCCTCGACCCCGGCGATGGTGAGCAGCTTGGCCACCGCCTCGGTCGGCTGGGCGCCCTTGGCCAGCCAGGCGGCCGCCTTCTCGGTGTCGATCTCGACCCGGGACGGCTCGTTGTTGGGGTGGTAGATGCCGAGGTTCTCGAGGAAGCGCCCGTCGCGAGGGCTGCGCGAGTCGGCGACGACGACCCGGTAGAAGGGGGCCTTCTTGGCGCCCATGCGCATCAGGCGGATCTTCACGGCCATGGTGTGGAGTGCTCCGATCTCGGGGTGGCCCGCCCGTCCCGGGAGGTCTGCCGTTCCCCGTCGTTGTGCCTGCTGTGGCGTCCGGGACCGAGGCAGTCTAGCGCAGGCCCATCCGGCGCAGCTTCTTGGGCGTCATGCCCGACAGCTGCTTCATCATCCGGCGGGCCTCCTCGAACTGCTTGAGCAGGGCGTTGACCTGCTGGGTGGTGGTGCCCGAGCCGCGGGCGATGCGGGCCCGCCGCGAGCCGTTGAGGATCTTGGGGTTGTGGCGCTCGCCCGGGGTCATGGAACGGATGATCGCCTCGACCCTGGCCACATCGCGGTCGTCGACCTCGACCCCCTTGAGCTGCTGGCTCATGCCCGGGAGCATGCCAAGGACCTGGCTGAGCGGGCCCATCTTCTTGACCTGCTGGAGCTGGTCGAGGAAGTCCTCGAGGGTGAAGGAGGCCTCGCGGAGCTTGCGCTCCATCTTCTCGGCCTGCTCGCGGTCGATCTGCTCCTCGGCCCGCTCGATCAGGGTGAGCACGTCGCCCATGCCAAGGATCCGCCCGGCCAGCCGGTCGGGATGAAAGGCGTCGAAGTCGGCCAGCTTCTCGCCGGTGGCGGCGAACTTGATCGGCCGCCCGGTGACGGCCCGGATCGACAGGGCGGCGCCACCCCGGGCGTCGCCGTCCAGCTTGGTCAGGACGAACCCGGTGACGTCAACGCCCTCCTGGAACGCCTGGGCCGTGGCCACCGCGTCCTGGCCGGTCATGGCGTCGACCACCAGCAGCACCTCGGTCGGCTCGACGGCCTCGCGGATGGCCGCCGCCTGGGCCATCATCTCGGCGTCGATGGCCAGCCGGCCTGCGGTGTCGACGATCACCACGTCTCGGCCGGTCCGCTCGGCCTCGTCGCGGGCGCCAAGGGCGACCGGCACCGGGTCGGCGTCCGGGCCGCCGGGGTGGGGGGCGAACACCGGGACCTTGGCCTGCTCGCCCAGCACCTGGAGCTGCTTCACGGCCGCCGGGCGCTGGAGGTCGCAGGCGACCAGCAGGGGCTTTCGGCCCTTGGCGGTCAGCCAGCGGGCCAGCTTGGCCGCGGTGGTGGTCTTGCCCGAGCCCTGGAGACCGGCCATCAGCAGCACCGTCGGCGGCCGCGGCGACCACTGCAGCGGCACGTTGCGCTCGCCCAGCGTGACGACCAGCTCCTCGTGGACGATCTTGACCACCTGCTGGGCCGGGGTCAGGCTGCGGGTGACCTCCTCCCCCACCGAGCGCTCGCGCACCCGGGCGATGAAATCCTTCACCACCTTGAAGTTGACGTCCGCCTCCAGCAGGGCCAGGCGGACCTCGCGGAGCGCGGCGTCGACCTGGGCCTCGGACAGCCGGCCGTGCCCGCGCAGGCGTGTGAAGGTGTCTTGGAGTCGGTCGGAGAGGGTATCGAACATGGATCAAGCATATGCGGCCGCCGCGAAGGCCGCCGCGCCGCGGGAGGTTGTCGATGGAACACACTCATCTCGGAAGAACCGGGCTGCTGGTCAGCCGGCTTTGCCTTGGGACGATGAACTTCGGCCCGGAGACCTCTGAGGAGGACTCGGGCGTGATCATGGATCGGGCCCTTGACGAGGGCATCAACTTCTTCGACACCGCCAACGTCTACGGCTGGAAGAAGGGCGAGGGCGTCACCGAGCAGATCCTTGGACGCTGGTTCGCCAAGGGCGGAGGGCGCCGCGACAAGGTGGTGCTGGCCACCAAGGCGTTCGGGTCGATGGGCGACTGGCCCAACGAGAACAAGCTGTCGGCGCTGAACATCCGCCGGGCCTGCGAGGCCTCGCTGCAGCGGATGCAGACCGACCACATCGACCTGTACCAGATGCACCACGTCGACCGGGACACCCCCTGGGACGAGATCTGGCAGGCCATGGACCTGCTCGTGCAGCAGGGCAAGGTGCTGTACGTGGGCTCCTCCAACTTCGCCGGCTGGCATATCGCCAAGGCCAACGAGACGGCCCGGGCGCGGCACTCGCTCGGGCTGGTCAGCGAGCAGTCGCTCTACAACCTGGCCGAGCGCTCGATCGAGCTCGAGGTGCTGCCGGCCTGCCGCGACTACGGGCTCGGGGTCATCCCCTGGAGCCCGCTCCTCGGCGGGTTGCTCGGCGGGGCGCTGCGCAAGGCCCGGGAGGGCCGTAGCGTCGGCGAGCAGCAACGCAAGCGGCTGGAGCGGTACCGCCCGCAGGTCGAGGAGTACGAGGCGTTCTGCGACGAGCTCGGCGAGCGCCCCTCGGACGTGGCCCTGGCCTGGCTGCTCCACCAGGAGGGCGTGACCGGCCCGATCGTGGGGCCGAGGACCCTGGAGCAGCTGGAGCACTCCTTGCGGGCCCTGGAGATCGAGCTGGACGAGAAGGCCCTGGACCGCCTCGACCGGATCTGGCCGGGTCCGGGGGGTCCGGCCCCGGAGGCGTACGCATGGTGAGCCGATGAGCCCGGACGGGCGATGGGACGTCGGACGGATCCGGGCGCTGTACCCGGCCCTCGCCGACGGCTACGCCTACCTCGACGGGGCCGCCGGGACCCAGGTGCCGGAGACGGTGATCGACGCCATCGCCGGGGCCTACCGGGGTGGGATCGGCAACGTCGGCGGCGCCTTCCCGGCCAGCGGGCGCTCGGACGCGCTCGTCGCCGAGTGCCGGCGGGCCGTGGCCGACCTGGTCGGCGGGCAGCCCGACGGGGTCGTCCTCGGCCCGAACATGACCACCCTCACCTACCGGCTGGCGGCCGCCCTGGCCGCCGGCTGGGCTGCCGGCGACGAGGTGGTGGTGTCCCGCCTGGACCACGACGCCAACGTCCGGCCCTGGCTCCAGGCCGCGGCCAGGGCGGGGGCGGTGGTGCGCTGGGCCGAGGTCGACCTGGCCACCGGCGAGCTGCCGGCCGGCCAGTACCAGGGGCTGGTCACCGAGCGGACCCGGCTGGTCGCGGTCAGCGCGGCCAGCAACGTGCTCGGCACCCGGCCCGACGTGGCCGCGATCACGGCCACCGCGCACGCCGCCGGCGCCCTGGCCTACGTGGACGGGGTGCACGCGGCCGCCCACGGACCGGTGGACGCGGCCGCCCTCGGCGCCGACTTCTACGCCACCAGCGCCTACAAATGGTCCGGCCCGCACATCGGGGCCGTGGTCGCCGACCCGGCCCTACTGGAGACACTCCGCCCGGACAAGCTGGCCTCGTCCTCGGACGAGGTGCCGGAGCGGTTCGAGCAGGGCACCTCGCCGTTCGCCGACTTCGCCGGGGTGGTGGCCGCCGTCGACCACCTGGCCTCGCTCGACCCGGCCGCCGCCGGCAGCCGCCGCCAGCGGGTGCTGGCCTCCATGGCCGCCGCCGAGGCCTACGAGCTGGAGCTGTTCGGGGTCCTGCTGAGCGGCCTGGAGGCGATGGGGCACGTGACCACCTACGGCAAGGCAGCCCGGCGGACGGCCACGGCCTACTTCACCGTGGCCGGCCACGACCCCAGCGCGGTGGCCGAGCACCTGGCCGCCCGGGGGGTCAACGTCTGGAACGGCCACAACTACGCCTGGGAGCTGACCGGCGTGCTGGCCATCCGCGACGCCGGCAGCGCCGTCCGGGCCGGCCTGGTCCACTACAACGACCGCGCCGAGGTCGACCGGCTGCTGGCCGGCGTGGCCGAGCTGGGCTGACCCCGGCCGGCTCAGACGTCGTCGGGGAGGGCGGCGGCCACGATCAGGCCGCGGTCGAGGGCGTGGCGGCGGGCGGCCTCGGTGTCGGGCGACAGCACCAGCTCGACCCCGTGGCCGGCCAGCTCGGCGGCGATCGCCCGCACGGCGTCATGGCGCTCGGGGGCGACGTCGCGGACGTACACGGCCAGGACGCGGCCCGGATGGCGCAGGACCACCTGGCGGTAGATCTCCGGGTCGCGCTCGCCGCTGTCGCCGACCAGCACCACCTGGAGCCCTGGGTAGGCGGCCAGCAGCGCCTCGATGGCGGTCAGCTTGTGGGCCTCGCCGGCCTTGAGGGCGCGCAGGCTCCAGTCGCGCAGGAGCAGCGGGCCGCGGGGGATGCCGTGCAGGTCGAGGAAGTCCTCCAGCAGGTCGTACAGGTTCCAGGGGCTGTTGGACACATAGAACACCGGGTTGAGGGCCTCGCCGTCACGGCCACGCTGGAGCGCCTGGTAGAACCCGGCCACGCCCTCGAACGGCAGCCGGGTGTGGGCGTTGTGGAGCAGGGTCAGCTTGGCCATCTGCCACAGGCTGGTGGCGTGGGAGTGCAGCACGGTGTCGTCCAGGTCGCTGATCACGGCGTACTGGGGGTCGCGGGGGATCAGCACCTGGGCGGTGGCGTGGCTGACCCCGGCGGGCGCGGGCGGGGCCAGCAGCTCCAGCTCGACCGGCTCCCAGACCCGCGGGTCGTCCAGCGGCCGGGGCAGGTCGAGCACGATCTCGAAGTAGCCCTCCTGGTCGGTGACGGCCCGGACCTCGTCGCCCAGGACGGCCCGGGCGGCCACCAGCGCCCCGGGGACCTCGTCGCTCTCGAACCGGTGGAACATGTTGCGCACGTTGACGAGCACCGAGTCGCCCAGCCGGGAGCGGACCAGCCCGGTCGAGCGCAGCACCCGCCCGCGCAGCAGCAGCCGGGCCGGGGTCCCGTAGCCGCGGAAGGCCTGCAGCTCGACGTGGCGGCGGCCCCGTCCGGGGAGGGCTGTCATGGCGATACGGTAGCGTGCCCGCGCCGACGACCCGATCGAGGAGGTGCAGGTCCGGCCGGGCACCGAGCATTCCTTCGCCAACGGTGACGTTGCCCTCCACGCCCCCGACGCGGCCGCCGAGGCCTGGGCGATCACGGTCGGGTTCCTGCGCGACCGTCTGGCCGGGGTCGCGTCCGGCTAGGCGCCATCCGACAGGAGGGCGTCGACGAAGGCGTCGGGGTCGAAGGGGGCCAGGTCGTGGGCGCCTTCGCCGAGGCCGACGAGCTTGACCGGGATGCCGAGCTCGCGCTGGACGGCGATGACGATGCCGCCCTTGGCGGTGCCGTCGAGCTTGGTCAGGACGATGCCGGTGACGCCGACGGCGTCGGTGAACTGGCGGGCCTGGGCGAGGCCGTTCTGGCCGGTGGTGGCGTCCAGGACCAGCAGGACCTCGCGGACCTGGCCGCCCTCGCGCTCCAGGACGCGGCGGAGCTTGCGCAGCTCCTCCATCAGGTTGGTCTTGGTGTGGAGGCGCCCGGCGGTGTCGACCAGGAGCACGTCCGCGCCCCTGGCCCTGGCCGAGGCCAGGCCGTCGAAGGCGACCGCCGCCGGGTCGGCGCCCTGCTGGTGGCGGACGACCGGGGCGCCGACCCGGTCGGCCCAGATGACCAGCTGCTCGGTGGCGGCGGCCCGGAAGGTGTCGGCGGCGGCCAGCACGGGCTGCTTGCCCTCCTCGGCCAGGGCCAGGGCGAGCTTGCCGACGGTGGTCGTCTTGCCGGTGCCGTTGACCCCGACGACCAGGACGATGCCGGGGCGCTGGTGCTCCTCGAGGAGGTCGAGGGCAAGAGAGCGGTCGGGGCTGCCGACGGCCTCAAGGAGCTCGGCCCGGAGGAGCTCGCGCAGGGCCGGGCCGCTGGCCCGCTCCGCCCTCGCCCTGGTCCGGAGGCGCTCGACCAGCTCGGTGGAGGTGGCCACGCCGACGTCGGCGGCGAGCAGCGCCTCCTCCAGCTCCTCCCAGGCCTCGTCGTCGTCCGCGCCCCTGGCCAGGAGCCCGGACATGCCGCGGGACAGGGCGGCCCGGGAGCGGCCCAGGCGCTCCCGGAAGCGCTGGCGGGGGGCGATGACCTCCTCGGCAGGCGGGGCCGCGGTGGCCACGCCCCGGTCGTCGGGCAGGTCGACGTCGGCGACGTCACGCCCGGGCCGGGGTGGCTGCCCGGCGTCGTCGCCGACCCCGGGCTCGCGGTCGAGCTCGACCTGACTGACCCGGTCGGCGTCCTGGCGCCGGCGGCGCCCGGCGACCAGGGGCACCACGGCCAGCAGGCCCACGATCACCAGGGTGGCGGCGATCACGAGGACGATATCCAGCCCTTCCACTACCTCACCTCGTTGCGGCGGCGACGACGTTGACGTTCTCGTCAACGGTGCCAGAGCGTAGCCGCCGGCTCACCACCTTGCTCACTCCTTCGGCCTGCATCGAGACCCCGTAGAGGGCGTCGGCGGCCTCCATGGTGCGGCGCTGGTGGCTGACGACCAGGAGCTGGGCGTGCTCGCGGGCGTCGTCGAGCAGGTCGAGGAAGCGGTGCAGATTGACGTCGTCGAGCGCCGCCTCGACCTCGTCGAGGACGTAGAAGGGGCTGGGCCGGGCCCGGAAGATGGCGAAGTAGAAGGCCAGGGCGACCAGGCTGCGCTCGCCCCCCGACAGCAGCGACAGGCGCCGGACCTTCTTGCCCGGGGGACGGGCCTCGATCTCGACCCCGCTGGTCAGGATGTCGTCGGGCTCGGTCAGGACCAGGCGGCCGTCGCCGCCCGGGAACAGCAGCCCGAAGGTGCGCTGGAACTCGCGGGCCACGTCCTCGAACGCCTGGCCGAACACCTCCCGGACACGCTCGTCGACCGCCCTGACCACCTTGAGCAGGTCGCGGCGGCTCTCCTTGAGGTCCTGGAGCTGGCCCGACAGGAAGCTGTAGCGCTCCTCGAGGGCCTTGAACTCCTCCAGGGCGAGAGGGTTGACCCGCCCCAGCAGGGTCAGGCGGCGGTCGAGGGCGGTGGCGACGCGGCGCAGCTCGGTCGAGGGCTGGCGGCGCGGGTCGGCCTCGGCCAGCCCGGCCAGCCTGGCCTCGCCGGGCAGGTACTCGGCCATGGCCTCGTCGGGGTCGATGGCGAACTCCTCGACGATGCGCTTGCCCAGCTCCTCGGCCCGCAGGCGGGCCTCGACCCGGGCCTCGTCGGAGGCGCGGGCCACGGCGTGGTGCTCGTCGAGGGCGGCGGCGGCCTCGCGGCGGCTGGCCGCGGCCCCGGCCAGGCCCTCGCGGCCCGCCTGGAGGGTCGCGGCCAGGCGGTCGCGCTCGGCGGTGGCCGCGGCCAGGGACCGCTCCAGCCTGGCCAGGGCGGCGGCGCCGGCGGTGGCGGCCAGCCCGGCCCGGCGGGCGCCGTCCAGGCGGGCCGCGCGGGCCCGGGCCCGGTGCTCGGACGCCTCGACCTCGGCGGCGGCCTGGGTGCGCAGCTCGGTCAGGCGCTCGTCCAGCAGCCGGCGCCGCTCGCCGACGGCCGCGCCGGCCACCCGGGCGGCGGTGGCGGCCTGCTCGGCCCGGTCGAGGGCGTCGGCCAGGGGCTCGCGCCCTCCGGCCAGCAGCTCGGCGTCCCGCTCGGCCCCGGTCCCGGCGAGCACGCCCTGCTGGGGCGCGGCGGCCAGGTCGGTCCGGGCGGTGGCCAGCCGGGCGACGGTCCGCTCCCGGCCGGTGTCGAGCTCGTGCAGTCGCTCGGCGGCGGTGGCCGCCTCCCCGTCAAGGGCGCGCAGCTCCTTGCCGACCATGGTGGCCCGGTCGTCGAGGCGCCGGACGGCCGCCTGGGCGTCACGCAGGGCCCGGTTGGCCTCGGCCGCCCGTCCCTCGGCGGCCTCCAGCTCCTGCTGGGCGGCCCGCAGCTCGGCCCCGACCCGCTCCAGGGTCGCGGTCGCGGCCGCCTCCGCCTCGGCGGCCTCGTCGGCGGCCCGCCGTGCGGCCAGCCCACTGGCCTCAGGCACCACCCCGCCCTCGACCCGCCCCGCGGCCAGCAGCTCCCCGGCCAGGGTGACCACCCGCCGGTCCGGGTACCGCTCCAGCAGCTCCCGCGCCTGGTCCAGGTCGTCGGCAACCAGCACCCCGGCCAGCAACCCCCGGGCAACGTCCCCGGCAAACCCTGCGGTGGCCACCCGATCCAGCAGCAACGGCTCCCCTGTGGAAACCGCGGCCTCCCCATTGCCCGGGTCGGCTACCCTCCCGGTTCGGGGGCCCGCACCCGGGGTGGGCG
>Ga0247828_10000635_pt1 | contig 11692 bp, 9 predicted proteins | sample 12C_Control_Day3_FD_192425 | JGI IMG/M metagenome (GOLD analysis project Ga0247828, IMG submission 192425) | Soil microbial communities from agricultural site in Penn Yan, New York, United States - 12C_Control_Day3 | ecosystem: Environmental > Terrestrial > Soil > Agricultural land | place: USA... | reverse complement strand
GCACAGGCCTGGTCCACCTGGCCGAGCAAGAGCCTGTCTTCCTCGGCTTCCCCCGCCGGAGGAATGACGCCGCCCAAATTCTTGAAAATCATCGACAGGCTGCGCTGGGCGAGGTTGCCAAAGCTATTCGCGAGCTCGCTGTTGGCGCGGTTGACGATCGCCTCGGACGAATAGCTGCCGTCCTGGCCGAAACTAATCTCGCGCAGCAGGAAATAGCGCAGCTGGTCGACCCCGAACCGCTTGGCCAAGTCCATCGGATCGACGACATTGCCCAGCGACTTCGACATTTTCTCGCCGCGCGCCAGCAAGAAGCCATGCCCGAACACCTGTCTTGGCAGCGGCAAGTTCGCCGACATCAGGAATGCCGGCCAATAGACGGCGTGGAACCGGACGATGTCCTTGCCGATCAGGTGGACGTCGGCTGGCCAGTAACGGCCATATTCCTCCGCGTCCTGGGCATAGCCGACACCGGTCATGTAGGTCGTGAGCGCGTCGACCCAGACGTACATGACGTGACCCGGCGATCCCGGAACCGGCACGCCCCAGTCGAAGCTGGTGCGCGACACGCTCAGATCCTTGAGCCCGCCCTCGACGAAGCGGACCACTTCGTTCCGGCGGCTTTCCGGCCTGATGAAGTCGGGATTGCCGCGATAGAGCTCGAGCAGCCGGTCCTGATATCTAGACAGTCGGAAGAACCAGGTCTCCTCCTTGGTCCATTCGACCGGCGTACCCTGCGGCGACAATCTCTCGCCGCCCTCGCCTTCGACCAGCTCGCTGTCATCATAGAAGGCCTCGTCCCGGACCGAATACCAGCCCTCGTAGCGGTCGAGGTAGAGGTCGCCCGCCGCCTCCATCGCCTTCCAGATCGCCTTGCTCGCCTCATAGTGGCGCGGCTCGGTCGTGCGCACGAATGCATCATAGCTGATATTCAGATCATCGCACATCTTACGGAAATATCCGGACATTTCGTCCGCATACTCCTGCGTCTCGCGACCTTCGGCCCGCGCCGTCTGGACCATCTTCAGCCCATGCTCGTCGGTGCCGGTGACCAGTCTCACATCGCGGCCCTGCGCGCGGCGGAAGCGCGCCATGGCATCGGCCGCAATCGCCTCATAGGCATGGCCGATATGCGGCTTGCCGTTGGGGTAGCTGATCGCGGTCGTAATGTAGAAGGGATCGGACATTGCCGAAGCCCCTAACGGGATGCCGTTATCTGGGCAACCGCAATGCCGTTAAGGAGCGACCGAGGCGAGGATGGTGCCCAGTTGGAAGACCGTCGCCGCCGGGTCGAGCGACAGGCGTGGCGCGATCACCGCCGTTTCCCGTGCCTTGGCATAGGCGTCCAGCGCCCGTCCCCGCGCCGGGCCATTCAGCCCCACCGCCTCGCTGGCGATCAGGCCGGGCACCAGGTCGAGGAAAGCGGCGTAGCGCTCCGCGGCTGCCTTCGGACCGAGCGCCGAGGCCAGCTTGGAGCGGCGGGCATTGTCCGGATCGCCCTGCCGGAGGATCGCCAGCGCCTCGCTCTCGAGCGGCGCCAGGTCGAGCTCGGCAATTGCCAGCGCCCGCCCCACCGAGCCGTTCGCGAATTCCACCAGCCGCCCAATCTCAGACGCGTTTGTCTCGGTTAATGAACGGCTTAGCAGTGACGTCATGGCGTCGTCGCCAAGCTTGGAGAACTCCAGTCGGCGGCAACGCGAGCGGATCGTCGGTAGCAGTCGTCCCGGCGCATGGCTGACCAGGAAGAACAATGTATTGGCCGGCGGCTCTTCTAGCATTTTCAGCAGCGCATTGGCCGCCGAGGCCTCCAGATCGTCGACGCTGTCGATGACGATCGCCCGCCACGGACTCATCGACGGCGTGACGGCAAGCAAGTTGCCCAGCGATCGCACCTGGTCGACGCTTATGTTGCGGGCCAACCCGCCTTTTTCCTTCTCGAGCCTTTCCAGCCAGCGGAAATCGGGATGACTGCCCGCCGCCATCAGCCTGGCCATCGGGTGATCGGGGGGCGTTTCCAGCCCTGGTTCTGCGATCGGCGGTCCCGCTGCCTCCGCCAGCACCCGCGTCGCCGCTTCCCGCGCGAAGCTCGCCTTGCCCACGCCCATCGGCCCGGCCAGCAGCCAGGCATGATGCAGCCGCCGGGAATCCCACGCCGTCGTGAATGCCTCGACCGCCTTATCCTGTCCCACGATCACGGCAGCAGGTCCGCGATTGCCTCCAGCAATCGCCCAGTCACCTCCTGCGGACTGCCGGATGCGTCGATAATCCGCACCCGGTCCGGCTCCTCGCTGGCGATCTCGCGGAAGGCCAGGTCGACCTTCTGGTGATAGTTTTGGGGCCGCCCACCGATCCGGTCGCTGTCCTCATTGTCGCGCGCACGTGCGCGGGCCCCGCCTTCGGCAAGAGCAAGCACCAGCGTCCGGTCGGGAAACCATTCGCCGATTGCAAAGGCATTGATTGCTCGCACCGCATCGATGCCAAGATCGCCCGCGCCCCCTTGATAGGCGAGCGAGCTGTCGACGAAGCGATCGGTCAGCACCCATTTGCCGGCCAGGACTGCGGGGCGAATGACCTTGTCGACATGGTCGGCCCGCGCTGCGGCGAACAGCAAGGCCTCGGCTTCGGGGCTCCACCGATCTTCCTCGCCGGTCAGCAGCAGTTCGCGAATCTTCTCCGCTCCGTCGCTTCCCCCGGGCTCGCGCGTTACGACGACCTCGATTCCCCGCGCTCGCAGATCCTCGGCCAGCGCGGAAAGCTGGGTGGACTTGCCGGCCCCTTCTCCGCCTTCAAGGCTGATGAACCGCCCCCGGCTCACTTTCGCCTCACGCCATGCCAAGCAATTGCTTGAGCCCGATCCACGCCCGGGCGAAGAAACCGGCCTCGCCGACGGCTTCGGCGGCGACCAGCGGCATCACCTGCTCGCCCGAATCCGACGTCGTCACCACCAGGTCGGCGATGTGCTGGCCTTTGGCGATCGGCGCCTTGACCGGACCCTGGTAGCGGATTTTCATCTCATTGACCTTGGACAGAACGCCCGCCGGAATGGTGATCGACAGGTCGCGCGGCGCCACCAGGTTGACTTCGCTCGATCCGCCAAGCTGGACCGCGGCGGTGCCGACCACCGTGTCCTTCTTGAACAACGGCTTGGCCTGCCAGGCATTGAAGCCCCACTGCATCAGGCGCACCGATTCCTCGATCCGCTGGTTGAAGCTGCCGAGCCCGGCGACGACCATCACCAGGCGGCGGCCGTTCTGCTCGGCCGATCCGGTGAAGCCGTACCCGGCCTCGTCGGTGTGCCCGGTCTTGAGCCCGTCCGCGCCCGGCACGCGGCCGAGTAGCGGGTTGCGGTTGGCCTGGGTGATGTCGGAGCCGCTGCCGAGCGTTTTGCCCCAGGTGAATTGGGTCAGGCTGTAGAATTTCTTGTAGAGCTCCGGGTAATTTTCGATCTCGGCCCGTGCCAGCGTCGCCAGGTCCCGCGCCGTGACATAGGTCCGCCCCTCGTCGGGCCAGCCGTTCGAATTGCCGAACTGGCTGTTGGTCAGGCCCAGCCGCTTGGCGTTCTCGTTCATCACATTGGCGAATGCGTCTTCCGACCCGGCGATGCACTCGGCCAGCACGACCGACGCATCATTGCCCGACAGGGTGATGATTCCCTTGAGGAGGTTCTCGACGCTAACCTGCTCGCCGGGCGACAGGAACATGGTCGATCCGGCCGCCGGCCCATGCCATTTCTGCCAGGTTTCCGGCCTCACCATGCACATCTTGTCGAGCTTGAGGTCGCCCTTCTTGATCAGTTCGAAGGCGACGTTGGTGGTCATCATCTTGGCCATCGACGCCGGCGGCATGCGCTCGTCGGCATTTTTGGACAGCAGCACCGCACCCGATGAGAGGTCGATCAGATAGGCAACCTTGGCTGGCGTATCGAACGGCGGCGCCTTGGCGGGGGCGGCCGAGGCAAGGGCCAGAGAAGCGGCAGTGATGAAAAAGGTGGCGCGGATCATGGAGCGGCTTCGAATCCTTCAAGCGTTGGGACGAAGCCTTGTCTAACGCCCTGTTCGAAGCGGCGCGAGTGCTATCGGCGCCGGGAGATCGCATCGGCCAGCAAACCGATGGTCAGTGCATAATAATTCGAGCAATTATAATCGAGGATGGACCGATAGTTGGTGGTCAGCAGATAAGCCTGCGCATAGGCGCCAGGCGTCTCCATGAGCGTCACCATCTCATTGTCAGGAACCCGGCTATCGGCCGGTACGACGCCCATTGCCCGCCATTCGCGAACGGTCAACCAACGGCTGTGGCGATTGTAAACCGCCGGGCAGCGCGGGGACTTGATGGTGGAACGGATCGCGGCGCGGTTAAGGTTGCCGGGCACTGACACCGGGACGCCCCACGGCAGATTCGGCTTCCAGCCGGCGTCGCGCAGATAGTTGGCGATGGACGCGAAGGCATCGTCCTCGCTGCGCCAGATGTCGGCGTAGCCGTCGCCGTTGCCGTCCGCCCTAAGCCGCAAGGCCACCGACGGCATGAACTGCGGATAGCCGGTTGCACCAGCATAGCTGCCTTTGAGTGTGCTTCGCCGGACTCCGGCATCGAGTAGCTGCAGCGCGGCAATGAATTCACCCTCGAACATCGAGCGACGCCGGCCCTCGTAAGCCAAGGTGGCGAGCGCCTCGACCAGGTCGAATGTGCCGGTAATCGATCCGTAGCTCGTTTCCTTGCCGTAAATGGCGATGACGATCGACGGTTCGACGCCATAACGTTCGCGGATTCGCGACAGGTTGGTCCAGTGCCCGGCGTAGCGCGCGTAGCCGCGATTGATGAGCGACGCGGTAATATGCCGGTTGATATACCGCCCATACGAAGGCGGCGCGCTGCCGCTCGTCGACGTTGGCCGCTGCGACCGGTCGAGCTCGATAACGCGGCTATTAAGCTGCAGGTAGGGAATAACCGATTGCGTGGTTGCTTCCCGGATCCCCGCGCTTCGCGCCAGCGCCGACAGTCGTACTTTGTAGGCAGCGAAGCCGGTCAGCTCGCCGGTGGAGGCGACGGCAGGCTGCGGCAGATATACCGGTTGCCGCACTGTCGGCTGTGGCTGAACGATCAACGGCCTTGGCGCTTGGGTCACGGGCTGGGGCTGGGGCTGGAGGATAAGTGGTGCTGGTGCCGGCTTCGGCGTTTCCGGCAGGGGCGCGAGGGGATCCGACTGGCTGCTCGACGCAAGTACTGCAGCCACCAACGCACCCAACATCTTCATGCCTACTCCAATAGTCATCGACTTACGCTAACGGCGGCCAAGTGAACCGCCCATGCACGTTCATCCCGTGCCTTGCACAGCCCGTCGCCACCGTGAATGGGCAATGACCCCGAGCGACCTCATGCGTCGATTACTAAGGAGCCGGCCGGGGGTGAACACCCATCGGCGACATCGGTTCATTCCCCGATAGACTGCAAATCACACGGCCCTAGGCCAGTCCGCCTGGGTCAGCTCAAGACCAGGTGGAGGAAGTCCGATCGATATATTCGGCCAGGCGGTGGCACTGACGATCGGTACCCTCCTGCCGATCATGAACCCGTTCAGCACGCTCCCGCTGTTCATGGCGCTGACGCCCAAGACGGACGGAAAGAGCCGCAGGCGGATAGCGTTGGCTGCGTGCCTCTACGCCTTTGCCCTACTCATGGCGTTTCTCTTTCTTGGGACGGCGATCATCGATTTCTTCGGCATTTCGGTTCCGGGGATCCGCATCGCGGGCGGATTGATCATCTCGGTAATCGGCTTCCGGATGCTGTTTCCAGATGGAACCCCGATCGCGGGCTCCAGCCAGGGCCTGGATCATGAAGATGAAATTGCCTTCACGCCGCTGGCCATGCCGAGCCTCGCCGGACCCGGATCCCTGTCGGTCGTCGTGACCGCGGCGTCGCAGATCAAGGGCAACCATCCCGAACAATATCAGCTGGTCTATGCCGGCGTGATTGCCGGAATGGTCGTGACAGTCCTGATAGCCTTCGCTGTGCTTCGGTCGGCCGGCCCGATCGCCAAAATCCTTGGTCCGTCCGGCATAGACGCCATGACAAGGATCTTCGGCTTCCTGCTGATCGCGATCGGCGTGCAGTTCCTGCTCATTGGCATCAGCGATTTCTTCGGCCTCGGCCGGGTCGGCTGAAAGGGAGATCCAATGGACGACGATCCCGCCAAAAAATCCGGCGAAGACGGGGAGCTGGAGCGCGAAATCCGCCAGGGCCGCAAGTTCAACCCGCAGGAGGCGCTGGCGCGCATGGCCGGGCCGGGTGCGATGAAGGGCGCTTCGCCGGTCTCTCCTGTCCAGCAGGCCGAGACGGAGATCGGTAGCTGGCTGGGCAGTAACTTGGCGGACGCCGGCGGAGCCTTGCGTGTTGTACTACACCGGCATCTCAAGGGAAGCCGGCTCCTGCTCGACAACCTCGACCAGCCGCTGACGGCCTTGGCAGGATATTGCCGTGCGGTCTTGGAGAACGACGGTCGACTGAAGGAAATCGTCAGGGAAGCGGACGTCGAATGGGGGCGTGCGATGGATGAGCGGCCCCATTTCGATCGCGAGAGCGCTCCGGCAAATCCGGATGACCCCTACACGCCCGATTCCGTGCGGCGGGCTCTGGGCGATGTCCTGAATAAAATCCCGATGGAAACTGGTTAGTCTGCGTTGGGGAGGACGAAACGAAAAAGGGGGCAAACGCTGCGCCCTCCCCTTACGCACTCGATCATTCTGCCTGGGATGATCATTCCGGCCGCAAGCTGCGTGGCCGGAGGCGGTCAAATACAGCAAGCTCGCACCCGTTTTTCATGAATTACGCCAATATGTTGCGAGTTCATCCGAATTGCCTGCCGCGGCGCGGGCATTAGCGGGCCCTTTGGAAATTTCGATTATCCGGCTAAGGCGCCGCCACCGGAGAGGTGTTGAAAAGCGGATGGGTGGCCGAGCGGTTTAAGGCACTGGTCTTGAAAACCAGCGATGTGAAAGCATCCGTGGGTTCGAATCCCACCCCATCCGCCAAGGCTTTGCCTAGAACGCTTTTGGATGCGCCTTGAACGTAGGGCAGACGGCCGAATATTCGCTCGGCGCTTGGTGAAGCGATGGCGAGCGACGCAAGCGCCCGCTATCCGCCCTGGGACACTTCGGCAACGGACGGCGGCTCCTGCGGCAAAAATTGCCAGAACGCCGGGAAGACCTCGATCAGGAATTTCTTTTCGGGCAGGATATAGACCATTCCGCCCGGTCCGGAGAAGGACGGCAGGACCAGATCCTGGAAAAAGGCAGCCGGCACATTGATGCATCCAAAGGTAATGCGATTGTCCTTCGGTGTGGGCGACTGCAGCCGCGCCAGCCTGTGCTCCTTGGGATTGGTGGTGATCACAGGGTGCAAGGCGACCGAGGTGTTGAAATCCACCCACAGCACCTGCTTGTTGCCCTTGGCCGGCCCGATCAGGGCCTTGAATCGGCCCGCCGGCGTTGTCTTTTCTGCGGGTCCGATTTCGTTGAGCTCCTTGTCGCCAACGCCGGGCGTGGCATCGTCGCCATGCGCTATCCCGAGCAATGCCGGAGTTGCTCCCAGCAGCAGGCCCTGATGGTCGAAAAGCAGCACTTCCGCCGCGTCCTTGTCGATGACGATGAATGGCAAATCCCGGTTGTCCAGCGAAGCCGTCACCCAGCTGGCGAGTTGAAGCCCCTCGACCGATCTGGGATGAATAACGCCGCCCACCGCCGCGGGTTGGGCCGCTGCTGGCGAGCACAGGCTGCCCCCGGCGAGCGCCAGCGCCATCGTCGCCAATAACGCACGATTGCTGGGCACGCTCAATATTCTCCTGAACTCCATCTTCGCCGAACGCGAAGTCGGGGCGCCTGGTTGCAAACGGACTCCACGATCGGCGATGAGGCTCAGTTTCTCGGCGACTTCGAAGCCATGCGCTGCTCAAGCGCATCGACCCGGCCAGTCAGCTGGTCGATCCGCTGGCCATTGGCTTGCGCCGTGGAATTGGCCGCCTGCGCCGCGGAACTGGCGGCCGCAGCGGCGTCGGCATTCTGCTGGACCCGCGCCTCGAGTCCATCGATGCGAGCGTTCACGGCAGCGATTTTCTCGTCGACATAGCCGGTGGTCGCGCATCCCCCGACGCTCAGTCCGCCGAGGATGACCAATGCTGAGGTGACGAGGGCTTTTCTTATGGTCTTCATCCGATCCTCCATTCGACATTCAATGGGACGCGCCCTCACCTGGTCGGACGAGACCGCATCGTCTCATGCATTGCCCAGCAATCTGCGCCTGACGAAATCGGGTGAAATCCGGTGTTTTTGCGGGAAAATCCTTGGCCTTTCCCGTTTTTGACGGCGACGGTCGTAAGCGTTCGCAGAACCGTTCGTCGATTAATCGAACGCCGCTCCATCATTTACAACTGTAGGCGTAGGCGCCGCGCATCAAACAAGGGGAGTTTTGTATGCGTCGCGGCCTCACGGGTCTCAGTCTGATCGCCCTGTCGACCGTGCTCGCCTCCTCCGCCCTTGCCCAGCAGGGCGAGGCGCCGCCGGCGGGCCAGACGCAGGCGTCGCGCACCACCGTCTATGACGCCGCTTTCTTCGCCCCCTCCGCACCGCAGACCGCGCTCGACATCGCAAGGCTCGTCCCCGGCTTCTCGCTCGATCTCGGCGATGTGGCGACCCGCGGCTTCGCAGGCGCGGCCGGCAATGTCGTGATCAACGGCGCGCGTCCAAGCTCCAAGGCGGAATCGCTGACCGATGTGCTCCGGAACATTCCGGCCAACCGCGTGATCCGCGTCGAGGTTGGAACCGGCGATCTATACGGCGCCGAATATTCCACCAAGAGCCAGGTGCTCGACGTTATCCTGTCCGCCGAAGCCGGGATCGACGGGAACATCACGAGTTCCATTCGGCGGCTCTACACCGGAAGGGTCATCCCCGATCTTTCCGGATCTGCATTAATCCGCCGTGGGAATTCCACGTTCAACCTTTCGGCCGGCACCAGCAACGTCCTAAACCTTGAGGAAGGCACGGATACGCTGACCGACCCGGATACCGGCGACCTCATTGAATTCCGCCGCAAGCACAACAGCTACCGCGACTTCAATCCCTATGTGTCGGCCAGCTGGGCCCTGGAGCGGTCGAGCAGCAATGCGATGCACCTCAATGGCCGCTGGCAGCCCGGCAGCTTTTACCTGACGCAAACCAACCACGTCGTGCCGGTTGGGTTTCCGGAACGCGACGACGACTTGTTGCAGGACTTCAAGAGCCCGGTTTGGGAAATCGGCGGCGACATTTCCCGGCCCCTGGCCAAAGGGGCAGTCAAGCTGGTCGGACTGGTCAACCGCCAGCAGCGCGATGGCTGGCGGGAGCGCTATCGGTTCCGCACCGAAGGCGGAGGCGAGGTCCTCGGCGGTTTTGAGCAATTCCAGGACGCCCAACGCAACGAAACGCTTTTGCGTCTGACCTGGAATCGATCCGATCTATTCGGATTTTCGTTCGAGACAGGCGTCGAAGGCGTACTCAACTCGCTGGACCAGAATGTGCGCCTGTTCGAATTCCTTGAGGGCGGTGAGCCGGTCCAGATCGACTTGCCGGTCGATTCCGCGATCGTGAGGGAAAAGCGCGTCGAACCGTTCGTCAATTTCGGCCGCCAGCTGTCCAAATCGATCCGCATCGACGGCGGCCTGACCTATGAATATTCCAAGATCAGCGTTCGCGGTGACACCAGGCTTGACCGGGCGCCGCTCAAATTCTGGAAACCCAGCCTGACCCTCGACTGGAAGGACGGCAAGGGCTGGCATGGTCAGCTGTCGGTCAAACGAACGGTCGCGCAGCTCGATTTCTATGACTTTATCAGTTCGGCCGAGCTTTCGACCGATCGGGTCAATGCGGGCAATCCCGATATTGTGCCCCAGCAGGCATGGGAATTTCGCGGCACGATCGAACACCCCATACTCGGCGACGGCGTCGCGAAGCTCGATGTCGGCTATAACCTGATCAGCGATCTACAGGACCGCGTCCTGGTTTTCGACGATGAAGACAATGCCTTCGACGCGCCTGGCAACATCGGCACTGGCAAGCAATATTTTGCGAAGCTGACGCTTGACGCGCCGCTCGGCAAAATCGGGCTCAAGGGCATGCGCCTCAAGTTTAATGGTCAGCTGCAGCGGACTCGCGTCGAGGATCCGATCGACGGAAAGAAGCGCAACTTTACCGGAGATTTTCCCGACTGGGACTGGACTGTGGAATTCCGGCACGACCTCAAGAGCTTCTCTTACGGCTTTACGGTGAACGACCGCGACCGGATTACCTTTTTCAGGACCGACGAGTTCGACACCAATTTCAATGGCGGGCCCTATGGAACGGCCTTCGTCGAATATCGGCCGCGGACGGGAACGACGATCACCTTCGATATCGACAATGCCTTCGACACGTCAGGCAACCGCAATCGGCTGCTGTTCTTTCCCAATCGCGCCCAGACCGAATCTCGAATCAATGAGTTTCGCGAGCGCAACCGTCACCTCAATTTCGGCCTGACGCTCAAGCAGACCATTGGCGGAGGCGGTAGTAGCGCCGGGGTGGCGCCCGCGGGCTAGCGCGGCTAAAGGGCGCCCACGCAACTTCATTACCCTGGAGCAATAAGTGGGCGAGCCTGCCATCCTGCCGTTCGACTGGGCCGATCCGTTCGACCTCAACCACCAGCTGACCGACGAAGAGCGGATGGTCCGCGACACCGCCGAGGCCTACGCCCAGGAAAACCTCCAGCCGCGCGTCACAGAAGCCTATCTGAACGAGAATTTCGACCGGGAGATCATGCGCGAAATGGGCGCGCTGGGCCTGTTGGGCGCGACCATCTCGCCGGAATATGGCGGTGCCGGCCTCGGCTATGTCAGCTACGGCCTTATCGCCCGCGCGGTCGAGCGGGTCGACAGTGGCTACCGCTCGGCCATGTCTGTGCAGAGCTCGCTCGTCATGCACCCGATCAACGCCTACGGCTCGGAGGAGCAGCGCAAGAAATACCTCCCCGGCCTTGCAACCGGCGAGCTGGTCGGCTGCTTCGGCCTGACCGAGCCTGATGCAGGCTCCGACCCAGGCGGAATGCGCACTCGCGCAGTCAAAACTCCCAACGGCTACAAGCTCACCGGCAGCAAGATGTGGATCACCAACTCGCCGATCGCCGACGTGTTCGTGGTCTGGGCCAAGTCGGAACAACATGGCGGCGCGATCCGCGGCTTCGTCCTCGAAAAGGGCATGGCCGGTCTCTCCGCTCCCAAGATCGGAATGAAACTCTCTCTTCGCGCCTCGATCACCGGCGAGATTGTGATGGATGAGGTCGAGGTCGGCGAGGACGCCCTTCTCCCCAACGTCCAGGGCCTCAAGGGTCCGTTCGGCTGCCTCAATCGCGCCCGCTACGGCATTGGCTGGGGCGCGATGGGCGCCGCCGAGGCCTGCTATGCCGCCGCCCGCCAGTACACGCTCGACCGCGCCCAGTTCGGCAGGCCGCTCGCCTCCAACCAGCTGGTCCAGCTGAAGCTAGCCAACATGATCACCGAGATCACCCTCGGCCTGCAGGCAGCACTGCGCGTCGGCCGCCGCCTCGAAGCGGGCGAGCTGATCCCCGAGGCGATCAGCCTGATCAAGCGCAACAATTGCGGCAAGGCGCTCGACATCGCGAGGCAAGCGCGCGA
>Ga0247828_10000634_pt1 | contig 11699 bp, 13 predicted proteins | sample 12C_Control_Day3_FD_192425 | JGI IMG/M metagenome (GOLD analysis project Ga0247828, IMG submission 192425) | Soil microbial communities from agricultural site in Penn Yan, New York, United States - 12C_Control_Day3 | ecosystem: Environmental > Terrestrial > Soil > Agricultural land | place... | reverse complement strand
TCGTGTCGACGCCTCGCGGCGTTCTGTCGGACGCGGAAGCGCGCGACCAGAATGTCGGCGGCGAAGTCCTGGCGGAGGTATTCTAATGTCCCGCATTGGTAAAAGGCCGGTCGCGACGCCTGCTGGCGTCACCGCGACCATCGAGGGCCAGACCCTGACGGTGAAGGGCCCGAAGGGCACGCTGTCGATGAAGCTGCTCGACGATCTCGTGAAGTACGAGATCGCTGAGGGCGAAATCCGCGTGACTCCGCTTGTCGATGCGCAGCGCAACCGCGCCGCGTGGGGCATGCAGCGGACCAACGTCCAGAACCTGGTCACGGGCGTCACCGACGGCTTCAGCAAGGTGCTGGAGATCACCGGCGTCGGCTACCGTGCGCAGGCCCAGGGCAAGAACCTGAAGCTTCAGCTCGGCTACAGCCACGACGTCAATGTCGCGGTTCCCGAAGGCCTTGAGGTCAAGACCCCGGACAACACGACGGTCGAGATCAGCGGTATCGATCGGCAGAAGGTCGGTCAGCTGGCCGCCGAAATCCGCCGCTGGCGCAAGCCGGAGCCCTACAAGGGCAAGGGCATCAAATATCGCGGCGAGTATATCTTCCGCAAAGAAGGCAAGAAGAAGTAAGCCATGGCGAAACTCTCTCTCTTCGATCGCCGCCGGCGCCGGGTTCGTACCGCGCTGCGCGCACGTGCCGCGGGCAAGCCGCGCCTCAGCGTTCACCGCTCGGGCAAGCACATCTATGCCCAGGTCATCGACGACGCCGCCGGCAAGACGCTGGTGTCGGCTTCGACCCTGGACAAGGACATCAAGGGCAAGACCGGTGCGACCCGCGAAGTCGCTGCCGAGGTCGGCAAGACCCTGGCCGAGCGCGCCAAGAAGGCGGGCGTGTCCGCGGTCGTGTTCGACCGTGGCGGCTTCCTGTTCCATGGCCGGGTGAAGGCCCTGGCCGATGCCGCCCGCGAAGGCGGATTGGAGTTCTAAATGGCTGACGAAAACGAAACCCCGCAGGTGGAAGCTGCCCCGGAAGCAGTCCAGGGCGCTGCGCCTGAAGCCGCTCCCGCTCCCGCTCCGGAAGCTCGCGAAGGTCGCGGACCCCGTGGTGGCCGTGGCCGTGGCGGCGGTGGCCGTGACAACCGTGGTGGCGGCCGTGGCCGTCGCGACGATCGTCGTGGCAACCGCGACGAGGAAGGCGGCGAAGAACTGATCGAGAAGCTGGTTCACATCAACCGCGTCTCGAAAACGGTGAAGGGCGGCAAGCGCTTCGGCTTTGCTGCGCTGGTCGTGGTTGGTGACGGCAAGGGTCGCGCCGGCTTCGGTCACGGCAAGGCTCGCGAAGTGCCGGAAGCCATCTCCAAGGCCACTGCGGCCGCGAAGAAGGCCATGATCCGCGTTCCGCTGCGCGACGGCCGCACGCTGCACCATGACGGCAAGGGCCACTTCGGCGCCGGCAAGGTCGCGGTTCGCGCGGCTCCGGCCGGTACCGGCATCATCGCCGGCGGCCCGATGCGCGCCGTGTTCGAAAGCCTCGGCGTCCACGACGTGGTCACCAAGTCGGTCGGCACGTCCAACCCCTACAACATGATCCGCGCGACTTTCGAGGCGCTCAAGGATCAGACCAGCCCGCGCTCGGTTGCTCAGCGTCGTGGCAAGAAGGTCGCCGACCTTCTCGGCCGTGGCGGAATGGACAAGGGCGAGGCGGAAGCCACCGCCGAAGCGGTCACGGAGTAATCAGTGATGGCCAAGATCAAGATCACCCAGACCGGATCGCCGATCCGCCGTCACAAGACCCAGCGGGCGACCCTCGTCGGCCTGGGCCTCAACAAGATGCATCGCACGGTTGAGGTCGAGGCGACTCCGGAAGTGCTCGGCCAGGTGCGCAAGGTTGCGCACCTTCTGAAGGTCGAAGACTAAACAACAAAATCCCCCTCTCGCGGCGCGAGAGGGGTGGCGCGACAAAAGCGAAAGCGAGTGCAAGACATGACTATCAAGATCAACGAACTCCGCGACAACCCGGGTGCTCGCAAGAGCCGCGTCCGCGTCGGCCGCGGCATTGGTTCGGGCCTGGGCAAGACCGCGGGCCGCGGCCAGAAGGGCCAGAAGAGCCGCTCCGGCGTCTCGATCAAGGGCTTCGAAGGCGGCCAGATGCCGCTCCACATGCGTCTGCCGAAGCGCGGCTTCAACAACATCTTCGCCAAGGATTATGCTGAGGTGAACCTCGGCGCGGTCCAGAAGCTGATCGATGGCGGCAAGATCGACGCCAAGACGCTGCTCGACCATGACGCGCTGAAGGCTGCTGGCCTTGCTCGTGGCGGCAAGGACGGCGTCCGCCTACTTGGCAAGGGCGAGTTCAAGGCCAAGGCAAGCTTCAAGGTTGCCGGTGTGTCGAAGGGTGCTCGCGAGGCAGTCGAAAAGGCTGGCGGCAGCATCGAACTGGTCGAAAAGAAGGATCCTGCCGCCTTGGCCGCTGCCAAGAAGGGTAAGACCCGCGATGCGAAGCTCGCCGCCAAGGCCGAGAAGAAGAAGGCTTAACGGCTTTCTGCGGCAAGGGGGCTTCGCAACGGCCTTCCAGTGACTATATCGGGCGGTGGGGGGCAATGGTCCGTCGCCGCCTTACTTTCTTCTAGGGATATTCGATGGCATCCGCAGCCGAACAACTGGCCGCCAATATTTCGCTTTCGACCTTCGCCAAGGCAACCGAGCTCAAGAAACGGCTCTGGTTCACCTTGGGCGCCTTGGTCCTTTTCCGGCTGCTCTCGTTCGTTCCCATTCCGGGCATCGATCCGCGTGCGCTGGCCAACCTGTTCCAGACGCAGCAGGGCGGCGTCCTCGACTTCTTCAACACCTTTTCGGGCGGAAGCCTGGAGCGCATGTCGATTATCGCGCTCGGCGTCATGCCCTACATCACGGCTTCGATCGTCGTTCAGCTTGCAGCCTCGCTCTATGAGCCGTGGAAGGCGCTGAAGAAGGAAGGCGAGACGGGCCGAAAGCGGCTCAACCAATATACCCGCTACCTCACCGTCGCTCTCACAACGGTGCAGGGCTGGTTCATTGCCGTCGGGCTGGAAGGTCTGGCAGCAACACAGGGCATCGGCGCGGTCGTCGAACCAGGCCTGCTGTTCCGGGTCGCCGCCACGGTAAGCCTTGTCGGCGGCACCTTGTTCCTGATGTGGATCGGCGAGCAGATCACCGCCCGGGGCATCGGCAACGGAGTTTCCCTGATCATCATGGCGGGCATAGTAGCTTCGATGCCGCGCACGCTGGCGCAGCTGTTTGAAGGCGGCCGCACTGGCACGATGGACCCCATCGTCGTGTTCGGCATCGTCATTGCCGTGGTCGCCCTGGTCCTGTTCATCTGCTTCATGGAGCGGGCGCAGCGCCGGGTCCTTATCCAATATCCGAAGCGCCAGACGGCGCGCGGCATGATGCAGCAGGAGCGGAGCCACTTGCCGCTCAAGCTCAACACCGCAGGTGTCATCCCGCCGATCTTCGCCTCGTCGTTGCTGTTGATGCCACTGACCGTCCTGCAGTTCGCGGGCGGGGGATCGACCAGTCCGGACAGCACATCGGGCGACTGGCTGATCACCATCAGCACTTATCTGCAGCATGGCGCGCCGCTCTACCTGGCGCTCTATGCCGCCGGTATCATCTTCTTCTGCTTCTTCTACACGGCGGTGCAGTTCAATTCGGAAGAGACGGCCGATAACCTGAAGCGCCACGGCGGCTTCATTCCCGGCATCCGCCCGGGCAAGGCGACCGAGCAATATTTCGACTATTTGCTCAACCGCATCACGGTGATCGGCGCCGCCTATCTCGTGCTGATCTGCCTCATTCCGGAAATCGCGCTGAGCCAGGCAGGCATTGCCTTCTACCTCGGCGGAACCAGCCTGCTGATCGTGGTCAATGTGACCATGGATACCGTCAGCCAGATCCAGAGCCACTTGATCGCCCATCAATATGGCGATTTGATCAAGAAGGCGAAGCTGAAGGGCGGGCGTCGCCGCTAACGCCGGTGACGCCACAGGGGAGGATTTCTGGTGGACATTATCCTGCTGGGCCCGCCGGGGGCGGGAAAGGGCACACAGGCCAAGCGGCTCGAACAGAATCGCGGCATGGTCCAGATGTCCACTGGCGACATGCTTCGCGAAGCAGTCGCCAAGGGCACGCCCACCGGCCTTAGGGCCAAGGCGGTTATGGAAGCTGGCGAACTGGTTTCCGACGCAATCGTTTCCGCCCTGATCGGCGAGCGGCTCGACAAGGGTGCGGAGAAGGGCGCGATTTTCGACGGCTTCCCCCGTACCAAGCATCAGGCCGAGGCGCTGGAAATCCTGCTCGACGAGCGAGGGCGGAAGCTGAACCATGTGATCGAGCTCGTCGTCGACGAGGAGATGCTGGTCGAACGCATCACCGGCCGCTTCACCTGCGCAACCTGCGGCGTCGGCTATCATGACAGTTTTCATCGGCCGAAGGTCGACGGCACCTGCGACGAATGCGGCGGCCATGAATTCAAGCGCCGGCCCGACGATAATGAGCAGACGGTCCGCACGCGCATGGCCGAGTATCGCGCGAAGACCGCGCCGATCCTTCCCTATTATGAGGAAAAGGGCCTGGTCCGCCGCGTGGACGGCATGGCCAGCGTCGACGAGGTCGCTGCGGCGATCGACGCAATTCTCGACAGCTAGTTCCTGCCATCATCCTGAGTTCACGCTTCGGGCATGCTCCCAGCATGCCGTCATCCTGAGTTCACGCTTCGGGCATGCTCCCAAGGTGCCGTCATCCTGAACTCGTTTCAGGATCCATTTTATTGAAGTAGGGTGCAGGTTCCGAAAAAGATGCTGATACTAGTTCAGCATGACGGATCCGGGGGCCATTATGCGTGCGCTTATTCTTCCAGCCTGCTTGTTCTTCGCAACTCCCGCCTCTGCTGCGGTTCTCAACGCCGGCGACAATGGGTTCGAAGTCCAGCAGAGCGTGAACCTGGTCGTGCCCCAGGCGGACGCCTACAATGCGTTCGGCCACATCGGCCAATGGTGGAACAAGGATCATACCTATTCCGGCGATGCCAGCCGGGTGACATTGCCGCTTCGTGCAGGCGGCTGCTTCTGCGAAACGCTCGATAACGGCGGCGGAATTGAACATATGCGGGTAACCTTCGTCCAGCCGGGAGAGCGCATCCTACTGACCGGCAGTCTTGGCCCGCTACTCTATGAGGCGACAACCGGCGTCATGGACGTAAAGTTTGAACGGATTGCCGGGGGCACGCGCGTTACCATGAACTATCGTGCGGCCGGCTTCGCCAAGGGCGGCGCGGGCGCAATGGCTCCGCTCGTCGACCAGGTGCTGGGTGATCAGATGAAACGATATCGGGTATTTGCAGCAGCTGCGCCCAAGCCGGATACGCTCAAGCCCCTCCCCTAGGCGCTGACCCCCTTAGGCCCTGACCAGCGTGACTGTGCGCCAGGCCGGCGTCTCCCCGGTCGGGAGATGGTCTTCATAGGCTACTTCGCGCCAACGCTCGCTAGAGCGCAGATCCGGCATCGAAACGTCCCCGTCGACCTCGGCGATGACTTCGGTCAGCTCGATCTTGTCTGCAATCGGCTCGAACAGCTCAAAGATCGCCGCGCCGCCGATTACTGAGATCGGCTCATTGCCGGCGGCAGTGATCGCGGCGTCGATATCGTGGACGACCTCGACTCCCTCAACACTCCAACTGGAATCGCGGGTCATGACGATATGCCGCCGCCCCGGCAGGATGCCCGGCAGGCTGTCGAAGGTCTTGCGGCCCATGATCATCGCGCTGCCCATGGTCAGCCGCTTGAACCGCTTGAGGTCACCCGGGATATGCCATGGAAGGTCATTATCCTTGCCGATTACGCCGTTGATGGCGCGGGCTAGAACGATGGTGATGGGCGGACGGGCCATGGAGTTACCCTTGCCTTCTTGGGCGCAGCTTTGCAAAGCCTTTGCCGATGATCCGTGTTGCTCTCGCGATGCTTCTGGCTGTGGCTGCGGCGACGCCCGTACAGGCAGAAACGCTCCAATTGCGCGCTGGCCACCTGATTGATCCAGGTACCGGCTCCGTGACCCACGACCGTCTGCTGACCTTCGTCGACGGCAAGATCGCGCGGGATGAAGCCTGGGCAGGGGGCAAACGAGAAGGTTCGCTGATCGACTGGTCGGGAAAATGGGTTCTGCCGGGCCTCATCGACCTTCACACACATGTCGCCGACGGTATCGGCCAAACCAATGATCCTGCCGAGCCGCTGAAGCACAGCGAAGCCAATACAATCCTGAAGGGCGCCGAAATGGCGCGGATTACGCTCCACGCCGGCTTCACTACCGTGCGCGATGTCGGAGTTTACCGGGGCCTGACCGACGTAGCGCTCCGCGATGCGATTGCTGCGGGGGAGGTGGAGGGCCCCCGGATGTTTGTCGCCGGCGGCTATGTCACCTTGCCTGGAGGCGGCGGCGCGGTCACCGGCGCGCCGGCCGGGACCGTCATCGGCCCCGAATTCCGCATCGGTGAAGCACGGACGCCCGATGAAGCGCGTGCGCGGGTCCGGGCAATTCTCGGTGGCAGTGCCGACTTCATCAAGCTGATAGCGACCGGAGCGGTACTGGCCGTCGGTAGCGAGCCCGGCGCCCTCGAATTGACCCCGGAGATGATCCAGGCCGCTTGCGACGAGGCGCGCAGGCTGGGAAAATATTGCATTGCGCACGCGCATGGCGCGGAAGGGATCAAGGTCGCGATCCGGGCCGGCGCACGGACTATCGAACATGCTTCCTTGCCGGACGATGAGGCCCTGGCGCTAGCCAAGGAGCGCGGCGTCTGGCTCGACATGGATATCTATAACGGCGACTGGATCGACGAGATCGGCACCCGCGACGGCTGGCCGGCCGAATATCTGCGCAAGAACCGGGAAACGACCGATACGCAGCGCACCGGCTTCTCGAAGGCGGTGAAACTCGGAGTTCCCATCACCTATGGCACCGATGCCGGCGTCTATCCGCATGGCCTCAATGCCCGGCAGTTCAGCTACATGGTCCGGTTCGGAATGACCCCGATCCAGGCGCTCGCCTCAGCGACCAGCGAAGCTGCGAAGGCGCTTGGGCGCGAAGAGTTGGGCTCGGTAAAGCCGGGCCATGTGGCAGACCTGGTTGCGGTGGCCGGCAACCCGCTCGAGAACATTTCCGTCCTTCAGTGCATTGACGGCGTGGTGCAGGGCGGAAGGCTCATTCATCGTGACGACGCAGCGGCTCGATGCGACCGTTGGCAGGCGAAGCCGTGACCAGCTTACAGGACATTCTGGTCGAGGAGGTTCGCGCCTGGTTCGGCGACCGATCAGTGTTGACCGATGCCGGCGACATCGAACCCTGGCTGACCGATTGGCGGGGCAGGTGGCGGGGAAAGGCAACGGCAATCCTCCAACCGCAAACGACGGAAGAGGTTGCCCTGATCGTTGCAAAGGCTGCCGATCTGGGTGTCGCTCTGGTTCCACAAGGAGGTAACACGTCGATGGTCGGCGGCGCGACGCCGCCCGAGGAAGGTTCCGCGCTGATCCTTTCCCTGCGCAGGATGAATCGGATCCGCGTCATCGACCATGGAGCAATGCGCGTCGTGGCCGAGGCCGGCGTAGTGCTGCAGCAGCTTCACGAGGCGGTTGGCGAAGCGGGACTGCGATTTCCACTGACCCTTGGCGCCAAAGGAAGCGCGACCATTGGCGGGCTAATCTCGACCAATGCGGGAGGAACGCAGGTGCTGCGCTTCGGTCCCATGCGCGGGCTGGTCGACGGAATCGAGGCGATCATGCCCGACGGCACCATCCACGATGGTCTGTCCGGCCTCAAGAAAGACAATCGCGGCTACAGCCTCGACCAGCTGCTAATCGGCGCCGAAGGGACGCTAGGCATCATCACCGCTGCCCGATTGAAGCTTTATCCCGCCATCCACTCGCGCGCTGTCGCCTGGCTAGGGCTGGACAGTCCACAGGCGGCGCTGGACACGCTTCGCGCACTTCAGGCTGCGACGGGCCGGATCGAGGGCTTCGAAATTCTTCCGCAGGAGTCATTGGGTGCGGTCCTTGGCCATATCCCGGGAACACGGTCGCCCCTCCAGCGCGAATTTCCTTGGCACGCACTGGTCGAAGCAACGGCTGAGGGGCCTGAGGAGGAGCAGCCTGCGGAGCTGCTGGCGAGGCTTCTCGCTCCCTTGATCGACCAGGGTGCCGTTCGCGACGCTGTCATCTCGGCCAGCGAGGCCCAGGCCGAAGCATTTTGGCGCATCCGCGACAGCCTGTCCGAGGCGGAGCGGGCGACCTTTGGTCCGGCGACCCAGCACGATATCTCCGTTCCGGTGGAGTCGATGCCCGCCTTCATGTCTGACGCAGCGGCCGAAGTGGAAAGAGCGTTCCCGGGGACGCACGCATCGGGCTTCGGCCACTTGGGCGACGGCAATATCCATTTTCATGTTCGCTCGGGCGCCAGGGACGGGGCCGATTGGCTGGAGCGTGAGGGTCCGTCTGTATCGCGGCTGGTACACGACCTGGTCACGGCGGCCGGCGGCTCCATTTCGGCGGAGCACGGCATCGGTCAGATGAAGAAGGACGAGCTGGAGCGATTGGCGCCGGATCGGGTTCGCCACTTGCGGGCCATCAAGGCAGCGCTCGATCCGAAGAGCATCATGAACCCCGGCAAGCTTGTCTGAAAAAAACTCGGGATTCTCCCGATATCTCGGCTTGGGTACCACCGCTAATCGTCAGCGCGGGCCGGCGGGCCCGAACTCGACATTGAGAGGGATGGCATATGGCTACGACTCCAGACGCGCCCAGGTCGGTAAAGGGCCTAATCGACTTGCTCCTGCCGTTGTTTCTTACGGCGCTGCTGATCGCGCTATGCGTCCAACTGTTGCTGCCATTCGTCGGATTGCTGTTGTGGACGATCATTCTCGCCATCTGCTTCAATCCCTTGCAGGAAAAACTGCTTGCAAAGGGATGGAAGCCGGGTCGCGCCGCAATGCTCCTTGGCGGAGTGATTGTGGCCGTGATCCTGATCCCCACGATCATTGCAGCCGTCAGCGCTGCAAGCGGCATTCCGACTTTTGTTTCCGCGATTCATGAAGGAAGCTTTGAAGTTCGGCCGCCGCCGCCGTCGCTCGAAAACATTCCAGTCGCAGGACCGAAGCTGCATGCAGCCTGGGCGCAAGCCGCCAATGATTTCCCGGCCTTCCTGAAAGAGAATAGCCAGCAGGTGAAGGACCTATCACGATGGCTGCTGGCCCAGGCCGGCAGTACCCTCATGGTCGTCCTTTTGCTGATCCTCGCCGTCATCCTCGCCGCCGTCTGCCTTGCATATGCCAAGAGCCTGCGCGCCTTCTTCTCCGCGGTGTTCGCGCGCATCACCGGAACTCGCCAGCAGGGCGAGCATATCATGGGCATCATTTCCGCAACGGTCCGCTCCGTCGCCAACGGCGTCATTGGCGTGGCCTTCGTCCAGGCGCTGCTCGTAGGTATCGGTTTCTTCGTTGCCGGCGTGCCGGGAGCGGGGCTCTTGTCGCTGATCGTGTTCATGCTGGGCATCGTCCAGGTGCCCGTGATTATCGTTGTCCTTCCGGCCATCATCTGGGCATTTTCGGCCATGGGAACGACCGGCGCCATCATCTTCACCGTATGGTCACTTGTTGCCGGCCTGAGCGATGCCGTCCTCAAGCCCATGCTAATCGGTCATGGCCTCGAAGTGCCGATGCCGATCATCCTGCTTGGCGTGATCGGCGGCGTCATGGCCTATGGTCTCATTGGCCTGTTCTTCGGGGCAGTCATCCTCGCGGTCGGCTATGTGCTGTTCTACGAATGGCTGGGCAAACCCGGGGGCGAGGCTGAAGCCATAGCGCCCAAGGTAAAGGCCAGCTGAGCTAGGGAAACATCCCGGCCCTGAGGCGGGAGTTTTCCCGATGGTGCGATTCTGCCCGAAGCATAGTTTCCGGCCTGTAGAACCCGGGACACTCGGACTGCTCCGCTGCAGTTTCTGCGTGCCCTAACCCCCGGGTCAGGGAGGGCGAACATGGGACGCAAGAAGTTTGGAATGTTAATGGCGGGAGCGCTGCTTGCTTCGGTAGCGGCGGCGCCTGTCGTTGCCGAAGAGGTAAAGACGGAGGCCGTGATTACCTCGGTTGACGGGAACACCATCAATGCACGGACGACCGCCGGCCCGCTGACGGTCGTGCTCACGCCTGAAACAAAGATCACGCAGACAAGCGGCATCGCCAAGAGAGATGCTCGCGACGCCAAGGCCCTGCTTCCTGGCCTGATCTTCACGGTCGAAGGCGATATGCAGGGCGGAACCGTGACGGCCGAGGACATCAAGTTCAAGGAGAAGGACTGGCGGACCGCGGTGGCCACCAAGGCCGGCACGACCGAGCAATTCTCTGAGCTTCGCAAGGCCATCATCGAAGGCCAGGAGTATGTGATCCAGGATGAAACGACTGTCTATTTCAAGGTCGGAAGCTCGGCGATTTCCGCTTCCGACAAGGCGAACCTCGCTGCGCTTGCGCAAAAGGCTCCGTCGTTCGGCAACTACCGGATCTCGATCCTCGGGTTCGCCGATCCCACGGGCAACGCCGCTGCCAACGAGCGCCTGAGCCTGAAGCGCGCCGGCGCCGTCAGCAATTACCTGCGGCAAACCGGCAAGATCCAGCCGGGTCGCGTCCTTTCCCCGTCGGCGATGGGCGAGGGTACGGCAGCGCCGGGTGAGACGGCTCCGACGAACAATAACGAGGCACGGCGAGTTGTCGTGCGGGTTGTCACTCCAAAGACGCAGCTTACGCAGTAGTTGAGAGCTTGATTAGCGCCAGCCGTCCTCGGCCGACTTCCCCGTGCCGGGAGACGGCTGGCGTGCCGAGTAAAGGATGTGGCCCGTGAAGAAGGCATTGTTCGCGTCGGCGGTCATGGCCGCTTTGCTGATCTCCGCCACGGCGGTCGTTTCCGACAGCCAGGTGCCGCATCAACCATTTCTGCAATTGCCGCCAAGCTGATGCGTTTCGCGGCCGCCTAGAGGCAAGCTACCGGCGCTCGCCGATGGCGGTGTAAAGGTCATGCGAATGGAAGTGCTCGGGCACAAATTACCGTAACCCAAACGATCACCATTTTTGGCTAATATCGCGCAGCTCTGATTGTCCGCGATGGGTTGACTGCGGCCATGAAGCGGATCGTCAGCTTTCGGCCAAGACATGCCGTTCCGCTAAGCGCCCAAAGCAGACATTGGCCAGAAGTTCGCTTTCGGTCCATTGCGGACATGAGCCATCCCAATCAACATGCGATCGCAATGGCCGGAAGACCGATAATAGATATCATCTATGCACTTCAAAGAGCGCTCTGGAAGGTGGTGCGACCGCGCACTCGGGGAATCAAGATCATGCTGTTCAATGCAAACGGGGAGTTGGCATTGATCAGAAATGCCTATGGCCGTTCCGATCTCTTTGTTCTTCCGGGCGGTGGTGTCAGGCTGTTCGAGGAACCCGCCAAGGCCGCTGCGCGAGAAGTGAAGGAAGAGTTGGGCCTTGATATCACCAAGCTGGAATTTCGGTCGCAGCATTTGAGTTCAGATGAAGGAAAGCGCGACGAAATCCACCTGTTTGAAGCCCTTGTTCATGGCACGCTGCAAATGGACAAGTTCGAACTGGAGGAGATCCGATTCGTAGCACTGGATAATC
>Ga0247828_10000627_pt1 | contig 11749 bp, 15 predicted proteins | sample 12C_Control_Day3_FD_192425 | JGI IMG/M metagenome (GOLD analysis project Ga0247828, IMG submission 192425) | Soil microbial communities from agricultural site in Penn Yan, New York, United States - 12C_Control_Day3 | ecosystem: Environmental > Terrestrial > Soil > Agricultural land | place... | reverse complement strand
CCCCCGGGGAGCGCCCGCGCCCGCCCCCGGGGGCTTTTCCACGTACACCCCGGACGTACAGGGAAGTCGATGCCCGACAACTTGTGGATCCAGTACGGCAGCTTCGGGCTGCTGGCCCTGCTGGTGGTCTGGGCGCTGCTGAAGGGCATCCCGGCCCTCATGGACAAGCACGAGAAGGTGGTGACGTTCATCGCCGCCGAGCACAAGGAGGCGATGAGGTCGGTCACGGCCACCCACAAGGAGGCGATGTCGGCGGCGATGGCGGAGTTCGCCGACGAGAGCCGCCTGTGCCGCGAGGAGCGGATCGAGATGGCCAAGGTCATCAGCGCCGACCGCGCGGCGGACCGCGAGGCCCGCCACGAGCTGGCCGAGAAGCTGAACCAGATCGCCCTCAACATGCGGATCACAAACCTCCAGGCCCAAACCCAGACCCCACCCGCCCAGCCGAGGCCGAGCACGTGACCTACACCGTAACCATCAACCTGCGGTACGTGCTGGCCGCCCTGGCCCTGGCCGGGTCGTTCGGCGGCGGGGTGGTCGCCGGCCGCGGCTGCCCCGGCCCGGCGCCGGCCCCCGCGCCGGACGTAAAGCCGGTGGACCCGGTGGTGCCGCCCGTGGTGCCGCCGGTGGTGCCGCCCGTGGTGCCGCCGGAGCCGGCCCCGCCGCCCAAGCCGCCGGCCGACCCCGGGCCGTTCGCCGGCCTGCCGGGGCTGCGGCTGCTGGTGGTGTACGAGACCGGGGACGTGATGAGCCCCGTGACCCAGGCCGTCCTGTTCGGCAAGGCGACCCAGGAGTACCTGGCCCGCAAGTGCCCCAAGGGGGTGAACAACTGGCCGGAGTTCCGCATGTGGGACCCGGAAACGGACGTTAGCGGCCACGGCCCCCACTGGGAAAAGGCCATGGCCGAGGGGCGGGGCGGGCTGCCGTTCTACCTGGTGGGCAACGGCACCTCCTGGGAGAAGGGGCTGCTGGTGCGGGACGCCAACGGCAAGAAGGCCCCGCTGGCCGCCGCCGAGTTCCTCACGATCCTCAAGAAGTACGGGGGCGAGTAATGGCGATGGCGGACACCTGGCGCGGGTACCCGGTCTACGACGACGCCACCCCCGGGTACGTCCACAGCCCGGCCAAGTTCGGCCGCGGGGCCGTGGAGCGGGACTACGCCGTGCAGCCGGCCGAGGCGGGCGCCGACCCGGACGACATGGACCTAATCCCGGAGTCGGACTACGACGCCTACATCGACATGCAGGAGGAGACCGAGTCCTCCCTGGAACACCTGTACCTGCGGGCCGGGTGGGAGCACCTGGACCAGGGGCAGGTGGGCTACTGCTGGGCGCACAGCACCGCCCACGCGATCCAGATCGAGCTGACCAAGGCCGGGGCGTACGAGCCCCTAAGCGCCTACGCGGTGGCCGCCACCATCAAGCGCGGGGCGGACCAGGGCGGCTGGTGCGGCCTGAGCATGCAGTTCGTCAAGGACCGCGGCATCCCCTCCCAGGGGATGTGGCCGCAGGGCGACCGCCGGTACAGGCACTACGACCGCCCGGACGTGTGGGAGGACGCCGCCCGGCACCGGGTCACCGAGGACTGGGTCGACTACGCCAAGCCGGCGTACGACCGCACCATGGTGATGGGGCAGCACGACACCTGCCTGCTGAACAACATCCCCCTCGCCTGCGACTACATGTGGTGGGGCCACAGCGTGTGCGCCCTGCGGCTGGTCCGGATCGAGCGGGGCAGCTACGGCACCCTGATCCTCAACTCCTGGAAGGGCTGGGGCCGCAGGGGGCTGGGGGTCATCCGCGGCACCCGCCGCAACGTGGACGGATGCGTGGGGATCAGGGCGTCCCGCGCCGCCGCGCCGGCCTCCGCCGCCCTGGCCGTTTAAGGATAAGGAGGAGCACCTTGGCCAACCGCAACTACCCATGGGACACGCCGGATCCGTTCGGCCTCGGCCCGGACAGCGACGGAGAACGTGCCCCCCGCCGCGCGGGGCGCGGGCTGTGGCTGTTGCTGGTGATCGCCTTCTTCCTGGCCGCCGTGGTCGGGTTCGCCAACTGCGCCAAGGCGGGGCCTGTTCCCTGTGACGCCCAGGCCGCCCAACTCAGCCCCCCGGTGCAGAGGCCCCTGGCCCCGCCCGTGCAGGTGCCCAAGGCCCGCACCCAGGCCAAGGAGGCGGCGCCGGCCCCCCGGCCGGTCGTAGGCCTGGCCGACTGCGCCGTGCTGGTGCGGTGCCCGGACGGCAGCACCGGCAGCGGCTGGTGCGTGGCGTGCGAGGGCGGCCGGAGCCTGGTGCTCACCAACGCCCACGTCTGCGGGCGGCCCCGGGAGTGGGTGACGGTCGTCCACGGGGGCGCCGCCCACCGCGGGTACGTGGTGTGCAGCGAGGGCCGGACCGTGGGGGCGGACATCGCCGCCGTGGTGGTGTACGCCGGGCTGCCCTGCACGCCCCCGGCGGATACCGACCCGGCCCCCGACGCCCCGCTCACCCGGTACGGGTTCCCCTGGCACACCCAGGGCCGGCTGCTGCCCAAGGCCGCCCGGTTCCTCGGGTTCCGCGGCTCCAAGGAGCCCAGCGGGGCCGCGATCGTGGACATGACCACCCCCAGCGAGTCCGGCGAGTCCGGCAGCGGGGTGGTGGCCGGCGGCCGGCTGGTGGGCATCACGTGGGGCAACCGCGGGTTCAAGGGGGTGGACGAGGTGGGCACCATGGTGGGCCTGGCCGACGTCCGCCGGGTGTGCCACCGGGCGGCCAAGGCCAACGGGTTCAAGGCGCTGGCCGCCGCCACCGCCGGCGCCGACCTGCCCGGCGGCCCGGTGCAGGACCCGCCGCCGCAACGGATGCCCTCGCCCCAGAGCAACGGGGCCTGAGTGGCCCCCGCCCGCCGGTAGTTCGCCGGCACAACCACAACGAGGAGCGCGACGATGTTCCGTGACATGCTGTTGAAGCTGGACAAGGCGTACGAGGCCGTCAAGAACAAGGACTTCGCCGCCGCGGCCCGGGTCGCGGTGTGCGAGGTGGCCTGCGAGATGCTGGAGCCGGCCCCGGTGCGGGGGGGCGGCGAGCCCGACGAGGACGCGGCGGCGGCGTGCGAGAGCCGCGTGCTGGAGATCCAGGGCGGCCTCAGGCAGGAGGGCGTCCAGGCCGGCGGGGTCATCGCCGTCCTCGCCATCGAGCTGCTGGTCACCAACCTGCCGACCATCCTGGAGTTCATCCGCAAGAACCGCCGGAAGTAGTTCGTCCCACGTCCCGGCGGGACGCCGTGCCCCGCCGGGCCAGTACCCATCCCGAGGATTCACAGGTGCCAAAGTACAAGGTCCACCGGGGCAGCTTCAGCCTCAAGATCAACGGCGTCAAGCCGCCCACGATCTACCACCGCGGCGAGGTGTTCGAGTCCCCGCGCACCGACCTGGAGGCCAAGAACAACCGGCCCGGGGCGCCGATCCGCATCGAGAAGGTGTCGGACGCCACCCCCCTCACGGCGGTCAAGCCGGGCATCCGCTCCCGCAAGGAGCGGAAGGAGCAGGAGACCGAGGCGCCCAAGGCGGCCCCGCAGATGCCGGCCAACGAGGTGGCCGACACCTACGACGCCATGACCGTGGAGCAGCTGAGGAGCCACGCGGCGGCGGAGGAGATCCCGCTCGGGGCGGCCAAGACCAAGGCCGAGATCATCGCGGCCCTGCGGTCCGCCAACGTCTAGGGGGGTAGCCGGTGGCCATCCGAACCACGCCGGGTAAGGTCGAGGAAATCCTGCTGGGGGACTACGACGGCACGTCGGCCCTCACCGCCCAGATCCTCGGCGCCAGCAAGATCGTGGACCGGATGGTCACCTGCGCCGCCGAGGACGACGTCAGCTTCGACGCCGAGGAGCTGGAGCTGATCGAGCGGTACGTGGCCGCCTACCGCTACACCCTCAGCGACCCGCTGTACACCAGCCGCAGCACCAGCAAGGCCTCCGGCTCGTTCCAGGGCGAGCAGGACGCGGCCGGCAAGCCGATCAACCGCTACCTGAAGGCCGCCCTGGACCTGGACCCCAGCGGCTGCCTGCGCGAGCTGCTGATGCCCGGCCCCCGGGCGGGCGGGTACTGGCTGGGCAAGGCGCCCAGCGAGCAAACCGACTACGACCAGCGGGACTAGGAACTAGGAGAACACCCATGCCGGTAGTCAGCGGAACGGTGGCCCGGATCGTCGGCCGCCACGTGTACCTCCAGGGCCGGGCCGGGGGCCTGTACCTGCCCTACGGGTGCAAGATCACCGTGGGCGGCAAGGCCCGGGGCCGCCTGTCCGAGGTGCGGCCGGGCGACAGCGCCCGGGTGGCGGTGAAGGGCAACGCCCCGACCCGCACCGTGAGCAACACGGCGATCCACGGGGACACGACCAGCGTGGCCGCGGAGTCCGCCGACTTCGTCAAGAACGGCCTCAGGGGCTAAGCCGTGCCGCCGCTGGAAGCCATGGACCGCTACCAGGACGCCGTGCTGTGGCCGGCCGCCGGCGAGGACCGCTACGGCGAGGCCCTGGTCGGCGACCCGGTGCCGCTCAAGGTCCGGTGGCACACCGCCCGCCGCACCATGCGCGGGCCGGACGGCGACCCGGTGTCCGTGGACGCGACGGCCGTGGTGGACCGGGCGGTGGAGGTCGGCAGCCTGATGTGGCTGGGGTCCGTCGGGGACCTTCCCCCAGGAACGGACTGGCGGGAGGAGATCGCCGAGGCCATGACGGTGGTGGCCTACGAGGAAACCGTGGACCTCAAGGGCCGCACCCGCCACACCTACCGGGACGTGGGGCTGGCCCGCACCAAGGACGCGGCGGCCGAGGCCGCGGGGGACGAGCCGTAATGATTGGGGTCAACAGCAAGGTCTACGGCATGAACGACCTGGTCAAGAAGATCCAGGGCATGGACGCCCACGCCAAGGCCCAGGGCCACCCCCGGTTCGCCGTGACGTACGACACCCCCTACGCCCTGGTCCAACACGAGAACCTGGAGTACTTCCACCCGGTGGGCCAAGCCAAGTTCCTGGAGGAGCCCACCCGCACCCGGGCCAAGGAGATCGGCCGGCGGGTGCGCGACGTGTACAAGACCACCCGCAGCCTGCGCCGCGCCGTGCGGGCCGGCACCAACCTCCTCAAATGGTTCAGCCAGCAGCTGTGCCCGGTGCTCACCGGCCGGCTGCGGGCCAGCGCCGAGGTGATCGAGCTCAAGTGACCACCGTAGCCGTCAACGGCCCCGACGCCGCCGACAAGCTGATGCTCCGGTTCGCCGCCGGCCGGGCGGACGTCGGCCTATTCGGCGTGGGGGGCGGCCGATGACCTCGTTCGTCGTAGGCGACCCGGACCTGGAGCTGCCCGTGTGGGCCGAGTGGCCCTCGACCAAGCGGTTCGGCCGGCTGTCCGGGGCGCAGCTGGCCGGACTGGTGCTGGCCGAGGCCCGCCGGCTGCTCCACGACGCGGTGGCGTTCTTCTACGGCAACCCGCCGCCGTGGTGCCCGAGCGGATACGTCGGCTGCGTCGTCGGGTACGACCTGTCCTGGCACCGGGACGCCGAGGGCCGGCGGCCGTCCGGCGTGGCCCCGTTCCGCGTGGACCTGGGGCCGCCCGCTACGTCGTGGGACCGCCGGGCGTGCTTCATCGACTCCGACGCGGCCTACCTGGACGAGAGCGGCCGGTGGGTCGAGAACGCCGGCACCCCGCAGGGGCTCGCCCAGCTGATCGCCCACGAGATCGGCCACCTGGTCGGCGTCGGCCACGAGCACGGCGAGCCGTGGACCCGCCCGGACATCGTGAAGCCCAACGCCCACCGAGCCCGCGACTACTGCGTCCGGGGGAGGGCGGGGGTATGAGCACCTTCAACCAGGTCGTCCAGGTCGGCGCCAACTGGTTCGTGCTGCGGCACGGGCTGGCCGCGCCCAGGAACCTGGAGGCGGTCGTCGGGGCCGGGCCGGTCGTGGACCTGACCTGGACGCCCAAGGACCGCGGGTACGCCACCACGTACTCGGTCGAGCGGTCGTCCGACGCCGGATCCAACTGGTCCGTGGTCGGCACCCCCGCCGCCCCGGCCACGACGTACCAGGACGCCACCGTCACCGCCGGAACCTACCTGTACCGCGTCTCGGCCGTAGCCGGCCTCGTCACCTCCAGTCCGTCCGCCACCGCCGAGGCCGACCTGGCCGACGAGAGCACGTTCGTCCTGCCGACGTACCTCTTGGCCGCCCGCGCCAAGGCGGACGCCGACAGCGCCCAGTGGGTCGCCTTCAAGGCGGACCTCGACGCCGACCTGGACAGCGTGGTCGGGGCGGGCGAATACCAGTGGAACGCGGTCCCGCGGGCGGCGGATTACGCACTCGGCTACCACTGCCTCAAGGTGTCCGACGCGGTGACCGCGGCCGACTACGCCGGCAAGGCCATCGGCCTCGCCCTGTCCGCCGCCCGCGACGACCACACGTCCGACGCGGCGACCTGGCAGTCGGTCGGCCTCGGCGACGGGGTCGAGACCGACTTCACCCTGCCCGGCACCGGCCCCGTGGCCGGCACCCTCGTCGTCTACGACATCGACGCCGACGACCCGCCCGGCACCGGCGGCGGCCTCGTGGACCCGGCCGACTACACGGTGGTCGGCACCACGCTCACGTTCGACACCGCCCCCGCCAGCGGTCGGGAAATCTGGGTCGTCTGCCTGTACCACACGGCCACCCTCCGCTACCAGCAGACCGGCAACGGCCTGGGCGGCGTAGACGTGGCGATGGGCGTGGACCTGGGCTACCCGGACCGCTACCTCTGCCGGGCCGTGGCGACCGTGTTCGACTGGTGCTACGACGCCTCCGGGTTCAGCGTCCCGCTCAAGACCGAACTGGCCGACGTGCTGGTCGAGTTGTTCGACGCCTCACACGACTTCGTAGCGTGGGCGCCGTACACCTGGCTCCAGTCGAACTACGGCATCGGCCGGTATCTGTCGTGCATCCTCTGCGCGGCGGCCGTCCAGGGGCGCCACGCCGACGGCACTCGCCTCCAGACCGAGACGGAGGCGCTGTGGGAGGAGGTCCGCTACCTGTTCGACCCGCCCGACCCGGAGACGGCGTCGCTCTACGGCGGGTTCGTGGGCGAGGGGTTGCAAGCCTACGGACGCGAGACCTACGAACACCTGTTCCTCGGCACGCTGGCCCTGGCCGACACCGGCTGGCTGCCCGGCGCGACCGGGCCGGGGGCGAAGATCGGGGCGTTCGGGGACCAGGCGATCAAGTACCTGATCCACTCGCGGTACAGCGAGACGGCCATCAACGACGCCGGGGTGCTCAAGCCGGGCGCCGCGTTCGAGGCGGGTAACTCGCCGGACTTCCCCGTCCCGACGGCGGACAAGTTGGTATGGGCGATGGCCGCGACGGCGGCGGACACGGCGACCCTGAAAGCCTACGCGACCCACCTGGTCGAGAACGAGTCGGGCGACAACCGGACCGACGCCCACGACCTGCTGTTCCGCGACCCCACGGCGACCGCGACCGACTGGGCTCCGTCCGGCGGGACGCTCGGGCTCAGCTACTACGCCGAGGGGACCGGCATCGTTCTGGCCCGCGCCGACTGGGACTACGATTCGACCTGGATCGGCTTCCAGTGCGGCAACAAGACCCTGGGCGGCCACGACGAGGGTGTCGCCGGCTACCTGGAGCTGTACCGCGGGGCCGACCACCTGCTGCCGTCCGGCCAGGCGTTCGGCGCGATGTACGCCAACGAGAACGAGCAGGAGGGGCAGACGGGCCAGTACGCCAACATCGTCGTGATCGACGACGGCGGGGCCGACGTGCAGGAGTACCGCTGGACCCCCACCTACGTCTACTCGATCACCGACCAGTGGACCCGCCCCGGCACGTCCATCGACACCTACGCCGACGGCGACGACCACCTGTTCGTCTCCTGCGACTACAAGGCCATCTACACCGAGGACGCGGGCGGCTCGAACCCCTGCACGCTCTTGGAGCGGGAATTCTTCTTCGTCCGGCCCGGCACCGTCGTGGTGTACGACCGGGTGACCACGGGGTCCGCGTCCTACGCCAAGCACCTGCGGTGGCACCGCAACCTGACCACCAGCCCGGTCGGCTCCGGCACGCTCACCCTGTCCAACGGGTCCGGCTCGACCTCGGCGTTGGACTGGGACGCCTCCGAGGCGACGGTCCAGACCGCCCTGCGGCTGCTGCCCGGCACCGGCTACTCGTCCTGCACGGTGAACAAGAAGTGCGACGGCTACTGGGTCGTCACCTTTACGGGCGGGCTGACCGTGGCCGCCATCACCGGCACGGCGTCCGTCGGCGGGGCGGTCGTGACCGTGTACGAGATGCACCCCGAGGGGGCGAGCGGCGCCAGGACCGTCCAGCACGTCGTCCTGGGGCAGACGGTATCGACCCCGGCCGACGTGACCTGGGACGTGAACTCCAGCCGGCTGTTCCTGGGGGTTGACTCCGAGGAGGCCCTGACCGCCCGGTACGAACTGGTGAGCGCGGGCAGCTTCGACGCCCTGGAGCCGATCAACCGCCTCGTCGTTCACCCGACCGGCTCGGCCGCGTCGGTCCGGTTCGTCACGTCCCTCCTGGCCACCTCGACGGCGACCGCGTCCTGGGACCAGGAACATATCGTCGGCGACGAGGGCCAACTGGAGGGGGCGCGGGTGGACGCCCACGCCTGCCTGTTCCGAATCGGGTCGTCGGTGACGCTCCCCGAGGACTTGACCGCCACCTACAGCGGCACCCTGACGTGGCACGTCTCGGGGCTGGAGGCGGACACCGAGTACGGGCTGACCGGGGCCGTCGAGGACAGCGCCACCGCCGACGCCGACGGCCTGCTGGTGTTCACCTCGACCGGCCCGAGCCACGCCGTCACCATCGCCGACTTCGTGACCGCGTTCTCGCTGACCGCCGTGCCCGACGCGACGGTGGGCGTTACCGACGTGGTGGCCGACTGGGAGGCCGACGCGACCTCGTGGTGGCTGTGGCCGTGGCAGGTGCGGACGGTCCGCCCGTCCCTGTCCGGGCACCCGGGCCTCATGCTCGTCAGCCACGACGCCCGCAGCGGGGCGGTGCTGTTCAGCGGGGACGGCGCCTACGGGTTCACGGAGAATACGACCGGCTACGGCGTCGTCCGCACGGACTTCCCGGCGGCGACCGGCGGGTATCTGATGGTAGACGCCGACCACGACGGCTACCCGGACCTGATGCCGTTCGCCGAGGACAGCTACGTCTTCCCGCTGTACGACAACGGCACCGGCGACATCGACATCTCGACGTTCGCGCCGTGGTCGTTCGAGGGCGAGCCGCACGTCTACCCGAACGTCGTCAACGAGCAGGCGGGCAACGGGCGGCTGTCGGTCGTCATCCTGTCAATGGAGGACTGGCCGGAGAATTTGGACCGCCACCGCATCACCTACAACTACAACGGCACGACCTGGGACGAGGTCAAGGACACCATTGACCCGCCCGACGGCATCCCCGCGGGCGTCATCGCCGAACTGGAGGCGCTGCTCGACAACGGCACGAACCAGGCGGGCAAGCGGTACATCGACATCGACTATGTGCCGTTCGACCTGACCGGCAGCGGGTCGGCTGCCGACATGGTCATCACGTTCGAGACGTCCTACGAGGGCGTCAAGCGGACCTGGCTTTTGGAGGACGACGGGGCCGGCGGGTACACCGACCGGACGGCCGCCTGGGGCCTGCCGATGGCCGGCGACGGCAACGGGGCGTCCGGCATGGCCCTGTTCCTCCGGCAGAAGGAGTACGGCCGCCCCTTCTACCCGCACCCGCCGTGGAAGGACGCCCACCTGCACGACCTGGCGGGGACCGGCCGCCCCGACCTGTTCCTGTCGGACGTGCCGGCCAACGGCGGCGCACCCGGTCATTACCGGTGGAACGTCGGGGCCGGCGAGTACCAGATCGTAGCCGGCGACCTGACCGACGCGCTCGACGGCGACGAGGTGTACGAAAAAAGACTGTACTGCGTGGACCTGACCAACTCCGGGTACCTGGACCTGGTCCTGTCGAGCCCGCGGCTGGGGTTTTGTTACATCTACCGCAACAACGGCACCGGCACCTTCACCGAGTACAGCGTGGGCCGCGACCTGCGGCACTGGGACTCGGACGGGCTGTGCATCGACGACCTGACCGGCGACGGGCTGCCCGACTTCATTTTGGGCGGCGACGGCGGCACCGACTCCGGCGTGACCAGCGCCGAGGACGCCCTGTGCCTGTCGGTGTGGCGGAACAGCACCACCAACCCCGGCGACTACCTGGGGTTCCTCATCCGCCGGACCGGGCGGGAGGCGACGAACTACTTCGGGGTGTCCGCGGTGGTCGAGGTGTTCGAGGCCGGAACCTCGTTCGCGGCGGCGAGTCTGATCCGCCGGTGGCGGGCGCGGTCGGACGGGCTGCCGCTCATCTTCGGCGTGGGCAACCGGGCGACCGTGGACTACCGGGTGACGTGGCCGGACGCGACGACCACGACGGCGACGGCGGTGGCGACAAACCAGGTTGTGACCGTAACGGGGTGACGAGTGGCGACGTTCCTGACCGACACGTTCAGCGGCGAGTCCGGTCTCGTCTTCCTCTCCAGCCACACCGGGGAGACGGGGGCGACGTGGACCCAGGACGCCGGGTACGGCGACCAGTTCGTCGTCGTCAACACGACCGGCCGTGCCTACCCCGGGGCGTCCCAGTCCGCGAACTACTCGTCGGGCGTGCCGGCCACGGCCGAGTACGACATCGAGGCCGACCTGATCTGCCTGTCCAACGTCGGCAACGTGCAAATCTGCGCCCGGATGGACGGCAACGCGACGATGTACATGGCGGGATTTTTTCAGGGGTCGGGCTGGCAGCTCTACAAGCAGGTGGCCGGCTCCTTCACCCTGCTCGACACCGACAGCACGACGCACGGGACCAGCCTGACCACCAGCCAGACCTACGAGCTGAAGTTCGAGGTCCGCGACGCCGCCAAGAAGCTGTTCGTGGACTCGGTCGAATTGCTGTCCTCGGCCGACAACGCGATCACTGCCAAGGGCAAGGCGGGCGTCCGCGGGTCCGACGGGACCAGCACGACCGGCCACCACCTCGACAACCTGACGGCCTACGACCCGGTGGTCGGCGGCACCAAGGCCCGGCCGATCTTCCACCGACCGCACCGCTTCTTCCGGGGGAAATGATGGGACGCATCTACACCGTGCCCTTCGCGGGCCAGACCGTGACCAACGCCGGCGGCAACGCCGACCTGTGGGAGTTCCTGCCCGGCGACGACAAGCCGATCCGGCTCCGGGGGTTCTGCTTCGGGCAGGTCTCCGAGGTCGCCGACGCCGCCGAGGAGGCGGTCGAGATCCAGATCATCCGCATGGCCGCGACGGTGACCGGCTCGAACGGCTCGGCCGTGACCCCGGTGCCGATGGACTCCGCGGACGTGGCGGCGGGGTTCACCGCCGAGGTCAACGGCGCCACGGTCGCCACGACCAGCGGCGCCTCGACGATTGTGGCCAGCTTCCCGTGGAACCTGCGGGCGAGTCCGACGGAGATCTGGGCGCCGGGGCCGGAGTTCTCGGTCAAGGCCAAGCAGGGCGAGGGGCTGTTCATCCGGTTGATTACCACCGTCGCGGATGACGTGACCTTCGGCGGCGTGGCGTACATCGAGGAAGAGTAACGTGCCCACGACGTTCGTAAGGCCGACGTTCGTTCGCCCGCGCCGCCGCCGCCCGTTCGTCCGGTCGGTCGCGGCGGCGGACGTGACGCCGCC
>Ga0247828_10000623_pt1 | contig 11761 bp, 10 predicted proteins | sample 12C_Control_Day3_FD_192425 | JGI IMG/M metagenome (GOLD analysis project Ga0247828, IMG submission 192425) | Soil microbial communities from agricultural site in Penn Yan, New York, United States - 12C_Control_Day3 | ecosystem: Environmental > Terrestrial > Soil > Agricultural land | place... | reverse complement strand
CCTGGGCCTCCGTCGCGCACCGCTTCGCGCCCGACCAGACGCTGGCGCTGCGCGTGCACCACAGCGACGGCCGCTTCGACTGGGACAGCGCCTTCGGCGCGCCGAGCGACGACCACCGCGGCCGCACGGTGCTCGACTCGCTGGCGCTGAGCGCCGACAACCGCTATACCGACGACTGGCGTGGCGTGATCACCCTTTCGCAGGTGCGCGACGACAACCGCAACCACGTGACCGGCGACTTCGGCTACCGCGACCGCTACGAGTCGCGCACCCGGCTGCTCGGCTGGAGCCACCGCGTCGCGCTGAATGCCGACTGGGCGGTCACCGGCGGCCTGGAGCGCCAGCGCCAGGAGGTCGAGGTCGACGACGGCTTCGGCGGCCTGTACGACCGGCGGCGCGACGTCGACGCCGCCTATGCCGGTGTCGAGGGCCGCGCCGGCCCCCACGCCCTCCAGGCCAACGTGCGCCACGACGACGTCGAGGGCTCCGGCCGCAAGACCACCGGCCTGCTCGGCTACGGCCTCGACCTCACGGCCGCCTGGAAGCTGACCGCCAGCGTGTCGAGCGCGTTCAATGCGCCGCCGCTCGGCTACCTGCACGCGCCTTTCTTCGGCAACCCGGACCTCGATCCCGAAGAGGCGCATTCCGCCGAGGTCGGGCTGCAGTACGCGACGCGCGACGCCGAGGCCGATCGCTCCACGTTGCTGCGCGCCACGCTGTTCCGCTCGCGCGTGCGCGACGAATTCGAGTTCGACTTCGCCACGTCGCGCTTCGAGAACATCGGCCGCACGCGCAACCATGGCGTCGAGCTCGCCGCCGACCTGCGCGCCGCGGGCATCGACTGGCGCGCCGGCCTGACCTGGCAGGACCCCGAGAACGAAGAGACCGACGCGCGGCTGCTGCGCCGCGCCAAGCGCTTCGGCAACGTCGGCGCCCGCGTGGATTTCGGCGCCTGGGATGTCGGCGCCGACCTGCGCGCGAGTTCCGCGCGCCAGGACGTCGCCAGCGACGGCAGCTCGGTGCGGCTGGGCGGCTACGCGCTGCTCGACCTGCGTGCGCGCTGGCGACTCGCGGCGGGCTGGCAGCTGCAGGCGCGGATCGAGAACGTGGCCGACCGCGACTGGCAGAGCGTCTACGGCTACCCCCAGGCCGAGCGCAGCGCCTTCGTGGGGGTGCAATGGCAGCCGCTGCGCTGAGCGCGTGCGGGGAGTCCGCGTGATGCGGCTCGCCGCCGCCCGCCCCGCCACCGCGCTGGCGCTGCTGGCCGGCGCGGCCGCGGCGGCGCTGGCGCTCGGGCTGGCGGCCGGCTCGGCCGGCTTCGGCGGCCTGTCCGACGCCACCATCCTGTGGCAGGTGCGCGCCCCGCGCGTGGCCGCCGGCTTCGCCACCGGGGCGTTGCTGGCACTGGCCGGCGCGCTGCTGCAGGGCCTGACGCGCAACCCGCTGTCCGACCCGCACGTGATCGGCGTGTCGGGCGGCGCTTCGGTCGGCGCGCTCGCCTGGCTGCTGTTCGCGCCGGAGGACGGCGTGGCGATCGGCGCGATGCTGGGCGCCGCCGGCGCGGCCTCGCTGCTGCTGGCGCTGGCCTGGCGCGTGACGGCGCGCGCGCAGCAGCCGCTGGCGGGGGCCGGCCCGGTGGGCGAGGCCGGCGCGACCGTGCTGCTGCTCGGCGTGATGATCGGCGCCGGCTGCGCGGCCGGGGTGTCGCTGCTGCTCGCGCTGGCGCCGGAGGGGCGGCTGCGCGGCATGGTGTTCTGGCTGCTCGGCGACCTGAACGGCGTCGCCGCCTGGTGGCCCGCGGCGCTGGCGCTCGTGGCGGCGCTCGCGCTGGCCTGGCCGCGTGCGCGCGAGCTCGACCTGATGGCGCGCGGCGAGGCCTGGGCCGCCACGCTCGGCGTGCCGGTCGCGCGGCGCCGGCGCGAGGCGCTGCTGGCGGCGTCCATCGCCACCGGGGCGGCGGTCGCGACGGCCGGCGCGATCGGCTTCGTCGGCCTGGTCGTTCCGCACGCGCTGCGGCTGGCCGGCGTGCGCGGAGCCGCTGCGCTGCTGCCCGCCAGCGCCTTGGCCGGCGGCGCCTTCGTGGTGCTGGCCGACGCGATCGCGCGCAGCGCCTTCGCCCCTCTGCAGCTGCCGGTCGGCGTGCTGTCGGCGGCGATCGGCGTGCCGGTGTTCGTGGCCCTGTTGCTGCGCGGGAGCCGGCGGTGAGGCGCGACGCGCCCGGTGCGCTCGAGGCCCGCGCCGCACGGCCATGGCACGCCGCGGTGCGGCTGGAGATCGACGGCCTCGCGCTGGCGGCCGGCGGCCGTCCGCTGCTGGACGGGCTGTCGGCGACCTTGGCGGCCGGCGAGCGCTGGGTCGTGCTGGGGCCGAACGGCGCCGGCAAGTCGACGCTGATCGCCGCCCTGGCCGGCCTGCTGCGGCCCGCCGCCGGCACGCTGCGGCTGCAGTCGCGGCCGCTGGCCGACTGGCCGGCGGCCACGCTGGCCGGCTGGCGCGCCTGGTGCCCGGCGAGCTGGAGCGATCCCTTCCCGCTGCGCGTCGACGAGGCGCTGCGCAGCGTCGCGCACGCGCATGCGCCGGGCGGCGACGCCGCCGGGACGCGGCTCGCCGCGCTGCTGCGCGCGCTCGACCTCGAGGCGCTGGCCGACCACGACGTCGGCCGGCTGTCGAGCGGCGAGCGGCAGCGCGTGGCGATCGCGGCCGCGCTGATGCAGGACACGCCGCTGCTGCTGCTCGACGAGCCGTCCTCGCACCTCGACTACGCGCACCGCCAGATGCTGGCCGCGGCGCTCGAGGCGCACGCGGCGCGTGGGGGCCTCGTGGTGGCGAGCCTGCACGAGCTCGACCTGGCCTGGTCGCTCGCGACCCACGCGCTGCTGCTGCAGGGGCCGGCGGGGCCGCCGGGGCGGCGCGCGATCGCCCCGTTCGGCGGCGCGGATGGGGACGGTGCCGACGCGGAAATGCGCGTCTGGGCCGGACCGCGAGAGGCGGTGATGACGCCGGCGCGGCTCAGCCGCGTCTACGGCGTGCCGGTCGCCGAGGTCGAGGTGTGCGGCGAGCGCCGCTTCTGGGTCGGCCCGCGCCGGCCGGAGCCGGCATGATCGCCGCCATGGATCCGAACCCGCCGGTGGCCGGGCTGCACCTGGTGCTGGGCGGCGCTCGTTCCGGCAAGAGCGCCTACGCGCAGGCGCTGGCCGCGGCGCAGGAGGCGGCCGGCCGCGAGGTGTGCGTGGTCGCGACCGCGCTCGCCGCCGACGAGGAGATGCGCGCGCGCATCGCGCGCCACCGTGCCGATCGCCCGGCGCACTGGCGGCTGGTCGAGCCGTCGGCAACACGCCACGCGCTGGCCGAGGCGATCGACGCCCACGCCGACGCGCGGCGCTGCCTGCTGGTCGACTGCCTGACGCTGTGGCTGTCGCAGGCGATCGCGCCGCCGCGAGGCCATGCGCCGCTCGATCCCGACGACGAGACCGCCGCGCTGCTGGCCGTGCTGCGCCGCGCGGCCGGTCCGGTGCTGCTGGTCGGCAACGAGATCGGCCTCGGCGTGATCCCGCTCGACGCGAGCACGCGTCGGGTGGTCGACGCGCTCGGCGCCGCGCACCAGCGCATCGCCGCGCTGGCCGAGCGCGTGACCTGGATGGTGGCCGGGCTGCCGATGGCGGTGAAGGGCGGGGCGGCATGAGGGTGCCGCGCCGCAGCGCGGGGACGCCGGGTGTCGCCATGAGCGCGCTTGGCGCGAACGGGCGCGCGCGCGGCACGGCCATGCGAAGCCCCGCGCGTCGGGTCGCAGGCCCTGCTGCGGCCCCGTACGCGGCGCGGCTCCTGCAGCGCGTCGGCGCCGCCTTCCGGAGCGCGTGCCGCGACATCGCCTCGCGCCTGAGCGTGCGGCATGCGGCGCGGGTGCTCGCCATGGTCGGCATGCTCGCCGCCCCCGGCGCCCACGCGGCGGCCGGCGGTGAGGCCGTCTTCCCGCGCACGGTGGTCGACGACGACGGCCGCGCGCTGACGCTCGCCGCGCCGGCACGCCGCATCGTGACGATCGCGCCCAACCTGACCGAGATCGTGGCCGACCTCGGCGCGCTCGACCGCCTGGTCGCCACCGTCGACACCAGCAACCACCCGGACGCCGCGCGCGCGGTGCCGCGCATCGGCGACCACCAGCGGCTCGACCTGGAGCGGCTGATCGCGCTGCGGCCCGACGTCGTGCTGGTGTGGACCCACGGCGGCACCGAGCGCGAGCTCGAGGCGCTGCGCCGCGCCGGGCTGGCGCTGTTCAAGGTCGAGCCGATGCGGCTCGACGAGGTGCCGGGGGCGATCGAGAAGGTGGCCCTGCTGCTCGGCCTCGACGCCGTCGGCCGGGAGCGCGCCGCCGCGCTGCGCGACGCGCTGGCCGCGCTGCGCGCCGGCAGGCCGGTCGGTGCGGCGCCGGTCGAGGTGTTCTACCAGGTGTGGTCCGAGCCGCTGATGACCATCAGCGACCGCCAGCTGATCGGCGACGTGATCGCGCTGTGCGGCGGGCACAACGTGTTCGGCACGCTGGCGCCGCTGGTGCCGCAGGTGTCGACCGAGGCCGTGCTGCGCGCGCGGCCGGAGACGCTACTCGCCGCGCGCGAGGACGGCAGCGGCGGTCCGGCCGCGCAGCGTGCGCCGCAGCACCGCAGCTTCGCCGCCTGGCGCCGCTTTGCCGACTTCGCGCCGGTGCGGCGCGGCTGGCTCTATACGCTGCCCGGCGACGAGATCACCCGGGCCGGCCCGCGCATCGTCGACGGCGCGCGCGCGATGTGCAGCGCGCTCGACGAGGTGCGGCGCGAGCGCGAGGCGCGGCCTTGAGGCAGACGGCCCGGCCGGCGGCCCTGCGGCGAGCGCGGCGCCGCGAGAAGGAATTCCATTGCACAAGGAGCGGTGCGACGCGCCGAGAGAATTGCCCATGAGCCTGCCCGAATTCCAGGACGATGCGACGCCGCCGGACGCGGCAGCGGGACGCGCGGCGTCGCGGTCGCCACGGCCGCACGGCGCCCCGGCCGGTGCCGGGCCGGATTCGGAGCGACGCGGTGGCACGGCCGTCGCGGAACGGGCGCCCGGGCCGGATGCCGATGCTCAGGAGGGCGGCCCTCCGACCGGCGACCTGCCGATCCGCGAGACCTGGTCCCCACCGCCGGTCGGGCCGCGCGCCGACGCGGCGCTCGAGGCGCGGCTGCGGCGGCGCATCGACCATCTCACCAAGCCGCTCGGGGCGCTCGGCCGCGTCGAGACGCTGATGCTGCAGTTCGGACTGCTGCAAGGCCGCGTCGACCCTCGCCTGGAAGCGCCGCAGGCCCTGGTGTTCGCGGCCGACCACGGGCTCGCCGCGCGCGGCGTGTCGGCCTACCCGTCCGAGGTGACGGCGCAGATGGTGGCCAACTTCGTCGCCGGCGGCGCCGCGATCAGCGTGCTGGCGCGGCAGCACGGGCTGGGACTGACGGTGGTCGACGCCGGCGTGCGCGGCACGGTGCCACCGGGCGCGGCGGGTGTCGCCCCGGGCGCCGTGGCGCGCCTCGTGCAACCGGTCGGCCCCGGCACCGCCGACGCTTCGCAGGGCCCGGCGATGAGCCCGGCGCAGTGCGTGCAGGCGCTCGAGCTCGGGCGCGACTGCGTCCGCGCGCTGCCCGGCAACGCGCTCGTTCTGGGTGAGATGGGCATCGGCAACACGTCGGCCGCCGCCCTGCTGACGGCGCGCCTCACCGGCGCGCCGCTCGACGACTGCATCGGCCGCGGCACCGGGCTCGACGACGCCGGGCTGGCGCGCAAGCGCGCGCTGCTGGCGCAGGTGGCGGCGCGCCATGCCGGCGCCTCCGGGCCGCTGGAGGCGCTGGCCGCCTTCGGCGGCTTCGAGATTGCCGCGCTGGCCGGTGCGCTGCTGCAGGCGGCGCACGAGCGGCGGCTGGTGGTGGTCGACGGCTTCATCGTCACGGCGGCGCTGCTGGTCGCGCACGCCCTGCGCCCGGCGGTGCTCGACGCCTGCGTGTTCGCGCACCGCTCCGACGAGGCCGGCCACCCCCACGCGCTGGCGCACCTGGGGGTCGAGCCGCTGCTGGCGCTCGGCTTGCGGCTCGGCGAGGGCTCGGGCGCGGCGCTCGCCTGGCCGATCGTCGCCAGCGCCGTCGCGCTGCTGAACGGCATGGCCTCGTTCGAGGACGCGGGCGTGAGCGGGCCGGCGGACCTCGGGGAGGCCGCGTGAGGCCGCTGGCGGCACTCGGTCGCGAGGCGCGGCTGGCCCTCGTGGCACTTCAGTTCCTGACCCGCCTGCCGCTGCCCGCCCCGCTGGCGCGCCGCCTCGGGTGGGATCCGGAGTGGCTGAACGAGAGCGCGCGCCACTTTCCGCTGGTCGGTCTCGGGGTCGGGCTGCTCGGCGCGGCGGTGCTCGTGTCCGCCGCCGCGCTGTTCCCGATGCCGGTGGCGGTCGGGCTCTCGATGGCGGCCACGCTGTGGGCCACCGGTGCCTTCCACGAGGACGGGCTGGCCGACTGCGTCGACGGCCTTGGCGGCAGCGCCGAGCGCGAGCGGGCGCTCGCCATCATGAAGGACTCGCGCATCGGCAGCTACGGCGCGCTGGCGCTGCTGCTGGTGCTGGGCCTGAAGGCCGCCGCGCTCGCCGCCCTGCCGCTTGGCTGGGCGGCGGCGACGCTGTGCGCGGGGCACACGCTGTCGCGTGCCGTCGCCGTGGGGCTGATCCGCGCACTGCCCTATGCCGGCGACCCGGCGCAGGCCAAGGTCAAGCCGCTGGCGCGGCGCGTGTCGACGGCGGGCTGCGCGCTCGCCTTTGCCTGGGCCGCCGCGGTGCTCGCGGCGCTGGCCGTGCTGCAGGCGCGCTTCGCGCCCTACGCGCTGCCGGGGCCGCGCGCCTGGGGCGCCGCCGCGCTGGCGGCGCTGGCGGTGGGCTGGGCCTGCGGCCGCTGGTTCCGGCGCCGGCTGGGCGGCGTCACCGGCGACACGCTCGGCGCAGCGCAGCAGTTCAGCGAGCTGGCCGTCATCCTCGCCGTGCTGGCGATGCTCGGACGGTGAAGGCGCGGCCGAACGACATCTCCGCTGGCGCCGCCGCCCCCGCGGCGCACGCGGCTTCCGCGGCGCACGAGGCGCACGAGGCGCACGAGACAGACGAGGCGCACGAGACGGACGAGACGCACGAGACGGGCGACGCGGACGAGGCGGACGACGCGGACGAGGCGCCGGCTGCCGCGAGGGCCGATGCGCGCCAGGCGTTCGCCTGCGCGATCGCCTGGCGCCACCCGCGGGTCGAAGGCCTCCGCGACTGCTGCGTCGGTGCGCGCAGCGACCCGCCGGTCGACGTCCGCCGCGCCAAGCGCCTGGCGCACCGCATTCGCGCCGTCGCGCGCGGCGAGGGACTGCCGCCGCGCGTGGCGGTGTCGCCGGCGCGCCGCTGTCGGGCCGTCGGCCGCTGGCTGCGGCGCTTCGGCTTCGAGGTCCGCATCGACGCGCGGCTGCGCGAGCTCGACTTCGGCGCGTGGGACGGCCGCCGCTGGGTCGACGTGCCGCGCGGCGAGCTCGACGCCTGGTGCGCGGACTTCGCGGGCTATGCGCCGGGCGGTGGCGAGACGCTGGCCGCATTCCTGGCCCGGGTGCGGGCGCTGCACGCCCGACCGCCGGCGCCGCTGCTGGTCACGCACGGCGGCCTGCTGTCGGCGCTGCGTTGGCTGGAGTCGAACGGTGGTGCCGCCGCGCCGGCGAGCGCGGCGGACTGGCCGGCCGCGCCCGCGTGCGGACAGGCCGGTCGCTGGCGACCTCAGGCCGGCGTAGCACCGGCCGGCGCGACGGCGCGCGCTGCGCCGGGCGCCGGCGTCTTGGGCCGGTAGTCGCACACGCCGGCGACCGCGCACTCCCAGCAGCGCGGCAGGCGCGCCTGGCAGACGTAGCGGCCGTGCAGGATCAGCCAGTGGTGGGCGTCGACACGGTAGGCGGGCGGCACGCGCGCCACCAGCTTCGTCTCGACCTCGAGCGGGTTGCGGCCCGGCGCGAGACCGGTGCGGTTGGCGACGCGGAAGATGTGCGTGTCGACCGCCATGGTCTCCTCGCCGAAGGCGACGTTCAGCACCACGTTGGCCGTCTTGCGGCCGACGCCGGGCAGCGCCTCCAGCGCCTCGCGCGAGCACGGCACCTCGCCGCCGTGCTGCTCGACGAGGATGCGGCAGGTCTCCAGCAGGTGGCGCGCCTTGCTGCGGTACAGGCCGATGGTCTGGATCTGCGCCGTCAGGCCCTCGAGGCCCAGCGCCAGCATCTTCTGCGGCGTCGGTGCCAGCACGAACAGGCGGCGTGTGGCCTTGTTGACGCCGGCATCCGTGGCCTGCGCCGACAGCAGCACGGCGGCCAGCAGCTCGAACACCGAGCTGAACTCGAGCTCGGTGGCAGGCTCGGGATTGGCGTCGCGCAGGATGCGAAAGAAGGTCTCGACGTCGGCCGTTTTCATCGGCGCGATTCTGGCAGCGGCGCGCGGGGAAGGCCGGGTCGCGGACCGCTGGAAGCACGCGTCCGCGAGCCGGGCAACGTGGGCGCCGGAAGGGGCGTGACGCGTCGAGCCGTCCGGGCGTGCGACGCCGCGAAGCGCATGCGGCGTCGAACCCGGGGCTAGCCGCCGCGGCGCGCGCGGGCGCGCGCCAGCGCCGCGGCGATCGCGGCGCGCTTGCGGTCCTCGGGCGTCGGCGGCGACGACGGCGCGGCGTCGGTCGGCACCGTGTGGGGCGGCGAGCAAGCGGGGACCGAGGCGGATGCGCCGGGGCCCCCCCTCGGCGGAGGTCCCGCCGCGTCGGCCGTCGGCAGGGTCCCGACCGGCGCCGCACCCCGCGTCGGCGGCGCCTCGGCGCCGCCGAGCGTGCGGCCGGCCCGTGCGGCCAGCCGCTGCTCCCGTTCACGCCGCCGCCGCGCCAGCCGCGCCTCGCGCGCCCGATAGCGAAGGCGCGAGTCCGCGGCCTGCGCCGGCGACCAGGCCCGCCAGCCGCTGCACCCCGGCGTCGCCTCGAGCAGGGCGATGCAGTCCACCGGGCAGGCCGGCACGCACAGCTCGCAGCCGGTGCACTGGGATTCGATCACCGTGTGCATGCGCTTGGCGGCGCCGACGATGCAGTCGACCGGGCAGGCCTGGATGCACAGCGTGCAGCCGATGCACAGCGCCTCGTCGATCACCGCCAGCCGGCGCGGGCCCTCATGACCGCAGCTCGCGTCGAGCGGGCGCGGCGCGCGGCCGGTGATCCCGGCGAGCCGCACGATGCCCTCGGCTCCGCCGGGCGGGCAGCGGTCGATCTCGGCGCGGCCGTCGGCCAGCGCCTCGGCGTAGCGCCGGCAGTCGGGCTCGCCGCAGCGCCGGCACTGCGTCTGCGGCAGGGCGGCGTCGATCGCCTCGACGAGCGCCTCGCGCGCCGATGCCACAGCGGGCGCCGACGCGGATGCGCCGGTCACGCCGGCCTCACTTCTGGTGCGTGGCGATGAAGTCGCGGATCTCGGGATACGCGAACTCGCGCCAGCGCCGGCCCGAGAAGATGCCGTAGTGGCCCGCGCCCTTGACCTCGTAGTGGCGCTTGCGCGACTTCGGAATGCCGCTGCACAGCGTCAGCGCGGCGGCGGTCTGGCCGCAGCCCGAGATGTCGTCGAGCTCGCCCTCGACGGTGAGCAGCGCGCTGGTGCGGATGTCCTCCGGCCGGACCGGCTTGCCGCCGACCGTCCAGGTGCCGTTGACCAGCGCGAAGTCCTGGAACACCACGCGGATCGTGTCGAGGTAGTACTCGGCCGGCAGGTCGAGCACCGCGTTGTACTCGTCGTAGAAGGCACGGTGCGACTCGGCGCTGTCGTCGTCGCCGCGCACCAGGTCGAGGAAGTAGTCGTAGTGCGCGGTCAGGTGGCGGTCCGGGTTCATGGCCACGAACCCGGTGTGCTGCAGGAAGCCCGGGTAGACCTTTCGGCCGGCGCCGGGGTAGTTGTGCGGCACGCGGTGGATCACGTGGTGCTCGAACCACTCGAGGCTCTTGTTCATCGCCAGGTTGTTGACCGAGGTGGGCGACTTCCGCGCATCGATCGGCCCGCCCATCATGGTCATCGTGCGCGGCGTCCTCTCGCCGGCGCTCGCCATCAGGGAGACCGCGGCCAGCACCGGCACCGTCGGCTGGCAGACCGAGATCACGTTCACGTCGGGTCCGACGTTGCGCATGAACTCCTGCACATAGTGCACGTAGTCGTCGAGGTGGAACGGGCCGGCCTCGGTCGGCACCATGCGCGCGTCGACCCAGTCGGTGATGTAGACCTTGTGGTCCTGCAGCAGGGTGCGCACCGTGTCGCGCAGCAGCGTGGCGTGGTGGCCCGACAGCGGCGCGACCACCAGCACGCTGGGCTGCGCACGCATCCTGGCGAGCAGGTCGGCGTCGTCGGTGAAGCGCTTGAAGCGCAGCAGCCGACAGAAGGGCTTTTCGAGCGCGACCTGCTGCTGCACCGCGACGTCCGTGCCGCCCACCTTGATGGTCGTGATGCCAAACTCGGGCTTCTCGTACTCCTTCGTCAGCCGGTGCATCAGGTCGAAGCCGGCCGACACGCGCTGGGCACCGGGGCTCTGCGCGAACGGTGACAGCGGATGGCTGTAGAGCTTGGAGGAGGCGCTGGCGAACTCGGCGAAAGGGCTGAGCAGGGCGCGTTGGGTTTCGTAGAGCTGATAGAGCATGCTGGAGTCGCCATCGGATCGGGTGCCGCTGCAAGACACGGCGGGCAGGCCGGGCGTCAAGCACCCCGCAGCCTCTATTCTCGTCGCTAGGCAAAAATCACGCCTGACTGAATCGTGGCGGGCTGCACGAACGGGACAAGCGTGGAAGCGCCCGCTTGACGTCCGGCCGTGGACGGGGCGGGAGCACCATGCCCCCGCGGCGACTCAGCGCTCCTGCCGCTCGAAGCGGCCGCCCCGCCCGCTCTCGCCCTGTTGCGCCTGCCGGCGGTCCATGGGCTCCGGTCGACCCCGGCCGCCCGCGGGATCCCGCTCCGCGGAGTCCTGACGGGCGGCTTGGATCGCGCGCTGCTGGGCCGCCTGCTGCTGCAAGGCGTGTGGCTGGGCCGCCTGCTGGCGCTCCAGCGTGAGGCGCTGAGCGGCCTGCGCGCGTTGGAGGGCCTCTCGCGGCGCGACCGGGCGCTCCAGCGCCTGCCGGCGGTCGGGCGGCTCGGCCGACGGAGGTCGCGGCGACGTCGCCTGCGCGGCGGGCGCACGGGCCGGAACGCCCGCGTCGGCGTCTTTGCGGCCGCCCGCCCGGCCCGGCGGCGTCCGGTCGGTGTTGCGGCCGGGCGGCGCCGGGTCGGTTTCGCGGGCCGGGGCCGGGGCCGTCGACCGGGCCGGGCGCGCGTCCTGACCGCCCGAGCGTGCAGCCTCGCCACCCGGCCGGCCGGCCTGCGCATCGGGCCGGCCTCCGGGAGTGGCCCCAGGTGGCGCCATCGGCACCGGACGCGGCGTCGCCGCGACCGGAGGCGCACCGCGCCGGACGACATCGCCGCGCTCGCCCTCGGGCATGCCAACGCCCGGCGTGGCCGGCCGCGCGTTGCGCTCCGGACGGTCCGGGTGAGGTGCGGCGGCCGCTCCTCGCTGTCCTGCGGCCTCTGGGCGATCGGATGCGTCGCGGCGCGGAGCCGGCGGCGCGTCGGCCCGTTCCACCGGCGTCGCGGGCCTCGGCACCCCGCGCGGGGCCTCCTGATCGCGCTCGGTGGACCGGCGCGACGCGTCGGCAGCGCGCGGCGGCGTGGCGAC
>Ga0247828_10000620_pt1 | contig 11772 bp, 12 predicted proteins | sample 12C_Control_Day3_FD_192425 | JGI IMG/M metagenome (GOLD analysis project Ga0247828, IMG submission 192425) | Soil microbial communities from agricultural site in Penn Yan, New York, United States - 12C_Control_Day3 | ecosystem: Environmental > Terrestrial > Soil > Agricultural land | place... | reverse complement strand
CCGAACCTGATCGGCGTCCATAAGCAGCCAGCGCCCCTGCTCGGCATTCCGCAAGAGCAGCTCGATGCTACCCGAGGAGGCATGTGGGAGGTCGTGAACGGCGACGGCACTGCCGGCGCCAGCCGGCTGCAGGTTCCGGGCGTCGAAATGTGCGGAAAGACAGGGACGGCGCAGGTTCGCAAGATCGTGGGGAGCCAGCGTGGCCAGTCAGGTGACTGGAAGTATCGCGACCACGGCCTGTTCGTCTTCTTCGCTCCCTACGAAAACCCGCGCTATGCAGGCTCCGTGGTGATCGAGCATGGCCTTGGCGGCGCGCGCGCCGCCGCGCCAGTTGCCAAGGACGTGCTGACTTACTTGTTCGACCAGGAACGGGCGATGACGTCGCTCACAGCGCTAGAGCAGCAATGGGGCGGCACACTCCTGGAACGTACCGCGCGGCGCCAAGCGCAGGTCGAGGAGGTTTCCAAGACCAGTTTAGGCCGAAGCGCATGATGATCTCTTCGGCCATCATCCCGCAGCCGCTCGCCCGCTTGCCCTGGCGATTGATCTGGCTGGTCGCGCTGATTTGCACGATCGGCATCGTCACGCTCTTCTCGGCAGCGGGCGGCAGCTGGTCGCCCTGGGCATTGAAGCAGGGCCTGACGATCCTCGCTTTTTTCGGGCTGGCGATCGCCATCAGCTACATCCCCGAACGCTTCGTCAAATCCGTCACCTTCCCCGCCTATATTGGGATCCTGGTCCTGCTCGTCGTCGTCGAGCTAGTGGGATTCGTCGGCAAGGGAGCGCAGCGCTGGATCGACCTGGGGTTCATCAGGTTGCAGCCGTCCGAATTCATGAAGCCCGCAGTAGTGCTGGTGCTGGCACGATTCTACGACCTCCTACCCGTCTCCGATGTCCGGCGGTGGCGCGGGCTTTGGGCTGCGGCAATGCTGGTGCTGGTGCCCTGGGTGCTGATCCTGGTGCAGCCCGACCTGGGTACGGCGACAATGGTACTGGTCGGCGGCGTCACGGTGATGTTCGTCGCTGGATTGCCGATGTGGTACTTCGTGTCGGCTGCCGGCGCGCTCGCGGCAGCGCTGCCGGTCGTCTACGCGATGATGCACGAATATCAGCGCAAGCGCGTCCTCATCTTCCTCGACCCCGAGGCCGATCCGCTCGGCGCCGGCTATCATATCAGCCAATCGAAGATTGCGATCGGATCCGGAGGAATCTGGGGGAAGGGCTATTTGAACGGCAGCCAGAGCCACCTCGATTATCTTCCCGAAGGTCATACAGACTTCGTCTTCGCTACGTTCGTCGAGGAATGGGGTCTAATTGGCGGAGTCATGCTGATCTTTGCTTTCGCGATGGTTGTAAGATGGGGCATGAAGGTCAGCCAGCGAGCCAGGAGCCGCTTCTCTCAGCTCGCGGCGGCGGGACTGTCGATGACGATCTTCTTCTATTTCACCGTCAACCTGATGATGGTGATGGGCCTCGCACCCGTCGTCGGCATTCCCTTGCCGCTGGTCAGCTACGGCGGATCGGCGGTGATGACGGTCATGATCTGCCTTGGGCTGCTGATGGGGATCGAGCGTCAATCTCGCACCCGATCAACACTTGCATAAGATTTCCCGGCGACAGACGGTTGCAAGGCTGTCCCAACGCTGTTAGAGGCCCGCCCGCGCCCCGCTTCATGCGGCCTCGCGCGTTGCCATCAGGCATGGACGCATAGCTCAGTTGGTAGAGCAGCTGACTCTTAATCAGCGGGTCCTAGGTTCGAGCCCTAGTGCGTCCACCATTTTCTTCTCAATGACTTAGCTCAGTTACTTACCACAAATTGGAGCCTCGGACGGGCTCCACTGTGACCAATTTTGTTACCCAGAAGTTCTAGCATCTTCGGTACTTACCGCGATTTCTGGATTGTGCGCCCGGAAAATCAGCTGGACCCTCGAGTGCTAATAGTCTGCCCACTAGGTTATGAACTGTTCAGCAAATATCAGCCATCCCAACGGCTTGATAATTCTGGTCCTCAACTCGACCGGGCGGCGTGAGATGAAGACAATTTCCTTACGGCGCCTCGACTAACCCCTCGATCCGCTCGCGACAGAGGGTATTGACCAGGTCGCGCAGCACAGCGACTCGCGATCCCAGCCACTCCAACTCTTCGGCGGTAATGCGGTAGTGGCGCGAGTAGCGGGCTTTGACATAGGCATCGCGAAGCAACTCGAAGCCACGCCTCTCGAACTTGGTGCCGCGCGGCCAGACGGCCTTCAACCGCGGCTCCATATCCTCGGCAAGTTGGCGTAGTCGGTTCAGATTGTGAGACTTGGGGCTGTAGAGCGTTCTGACCAAAAACAGGCAGTGGTACAGGCGCTCAGTGGTCTGGTGGAATAGAAATGCAGACTCCTTTGTCATGCCAGCGTTAAGCGCCTCGCCTGCCAGCCGCTGGAAGTTTCCTGCGCTCTCAAACCAATCATCAAAGTAACCGCGTGTCTCCCGTAGTGCCTCTTCCGCTGACAAGGGTTGCGGCTCCGCGAAGGAACGCCCCGGCTCCTCGAACAGCAGGATGCCTTCGCGCACTATATCCATGAAGAAATAGCGGCCGAGCTTCAGCTTTTCATTCACTTCGGTGAGGCTGTGATAGATAATGCTGACGGGCGTCCGAAGCTTCTGGCCGGACGAGAGTTCGGCAAGCAGCCGGTCCTCGGTCTTTGCCCAGAATTCGGCGACTTCGGTCAATTCGTCGCGGTCAACGACGACCAGGAGGTCGTAATCGGAGAAGTATCTGCCGACCGGATCCTCGACCCAGTCGCCGCGCGCATAGCTTCCAAACAGGATGATCTTGAGAAGACGCCCTCCCCTCAGTCTGGGCATGGTCCGGCGCGCGATCGCGAAGGCAAAGCCGTCGCGGATGCTTTGGACAATAACGTCCAGCTCGCGTCTTTTTCCTTCGGGCAGATGATCGATCGAAACTTTCATCAGGCCAAGATTCGCTTGATTTTAGTCCAAAGCCAAGACCTTTCATCACCGGCGATTGGCCCCCGCACGCGCTCCATTTTTCTAGTTCAGTTCTACTCGCACCGGCCGCTTCGCAACAAGTTCCTCGACAACGCCAGGATCCGCCAGTGTCGATGTATCACCGAGGTTCGAGACATCCCCTTCCGCAATCTTGCGCAGGATCCGGCGCATGATCTTTCCCGACCTCGTCTTTGGCAGCGCAGGCGCGAACTGGATGACGTCCGGGGTCGCGATTGGTCCGATTTCGGCCCGAACCCAATGGATCAGTTCAGTTCGCAATTTGTCGTCAACAGGACAGCCGGCGTTGACCGTCACATAGGCGTAGATGCCCTGCCCCTTGATCTCGTGAGGCATGCCCACGACCGCGGCTTCGGCGACATCCTCATGAGCAACGAGCGCGCTTTCGATTTCGGCGGTTCCCAGCCGGTGGCCGGAAACGTTGATGACGTCGTCGATCCGGCCGGTGATCCAGAAATAGCCGTCATCGTCGCGGCGGCAGCCGTCGCCAGTGAAATAATAACCGGGATAGGCGGTGAAATAGGTGCTGAAGAAGCGCGCCGGATCGCCCCAAACCGTCCGCATCTGCCCTGGCCAGCTGTCGGTGATTACCAGCGCGCCGCTGGCCGCGCCCTCCAATATGTGGCCCTTTTCATCCACCAGCGCCGGCTTCACCCCGAACATCGGCCAGCTTGCGCTTCCCGGCTTCAGGTCAGTCGCACCGGGCAGCGGCGAGATCATCGTCGCGCCGGTTTCCGTCTGCCAATAGGTATCGACGATCGGGCAGCGCCCTTCGCCCACGACGCTATGATACCAGCCCCAGGCTTCCGGGTTGATCGGTTCGCCGACGGTACCCAGCAATTTCAACGACTTTCGCGAAGTTTTTTTGACCCATTCGTCACCTTCACGCTCCAGCGCCCGGATCGCAGTCGGCGCCGTGTAAAGGATCTCGACCTGATGCTTGTCGACTACCTGCCAGATGCGGCTCGGGTCCGGCCAGTTAGGCACGCCTTCGAACATGACGACCGTCGCGCCGTTCGCCAGCGGGCCGTAGACGATATAGCTGTGGCCGGTAACCCAGCCGATGTCCGCCGCGCACCAGTAGATCTGGCCCGGCCGGTAATCGAATACATATTCGTGTGTCATTGAAGTCCAGACCGCATAGCCGCCCGTCGTATGGAGGACGCCCTTCGGCTGACCGGTCGATCCGGACGTGTAGAGGATGAATAGCGGGTCCTCCGCACCCATCTCCTCGGGCGGACAGTCGGCGGATAGTCCCGCCTCCGCATCGAGCCACCAAATGTCGCGGCCTTCCGTCATTGGTACGTCGGTATCCGTCCGGCGCATCACGATGACCCGGTTGACGGATGTGCACTGCTCCAGCGCCGCATCGACATTGTGCTTCAGCGGGATCACCCTGCCCCCTCGAAGCCCCTCGTCCGCCGTGATTACCAGGCTGCTGTCGCAATCCTTGATCCGTCCCGCCAGAGCATCGGGCGAGAATCCGCCGAAAACCACCGAGTGGATCGCCCCGATCCGGGCGCAGGCGAGCATTGCGACGACTGCTTCCGGCACCATCGGCAAGTAGATCGTAACCCGGTCGCCCCTCTTCACGCCCTGCGCCTTCAGCGCATTGGCAAAACGGCAAACCATGATGTGAAGCTCGCGGTAGCTGATGGTCATGCCGCGATCATTGGGATCGTCGGCTTCCCAGATGATCGCGGTCGCACTGCCCCTCTCCGCCAGGTGCCGGTCGAGGCAGTTTGCCGACAGGTTGAGCGAGCCGTCGCCAAACCACCGAATGTTGAAGTCATCTTCGTGAAAGCTGGTTTCCTTGACCGTCGTGAAAGGCTTGATCCAGTCGATCCGCTGCGCTTCGCGGCGCCAGAAGCCATCGGGATCCTCGACCGACTCGCGATACTTGGCGGCATAGCGTTCGGCATTGACGATCGCCTTTTCGGCCCATTCGGCGGGCACCGGATAGAGCTCGTCGGTCATCCCAGCCTCTCCTTTTGCTGCCGTGCAGCTTAGCTTCCGTAGCGTCCGTGCAAAGCCCCTCGCACACCGCGGCGCGCTCGGCTAGCAACGCCTCATGACCCTGCTCGTAACTGGCGCCGCCGGATTCATAGGATCGCATGTCGCCATGGCGTTGCTCGATCGCGGCGAGCAGGTCGTTGGAATCGACAATCTCAACGATTATTACGACCCGGCGCTCAAGCTTGCCCGCCTCGATCGGCTGAAAGCGGCGCATGGCAACGCATTTACGTTCGAAGCGGTCGATTTCGCCGACCAGGAAACGCTTCAGAACTTCGCAAGGCCGCACCGGTTCGATCGCATCGTTCACTTGGGCGCGCAGGCGGGCGTTCGCTATTCGCTGGCCAATCCGCAGGCCTATGTCCGCTCCAACTTGATGGGGCAGATCAACATGCTGGAGCTCGCCCGCGAGGGGGACACCAGCCACTTCGTCTACGCCAGCTCGTCATCCGTCTATGGCGGGAACGACAGCCTGCCGTTCCGCGTCGAGGATCGCGTCGATCATCCCGTCTCCCTCTACGCCGCGACCAAGAAGTCGGACGAGCTGATGAGCGAGAGTTACGCCCACCTCTTCCGCATACCGATGACTGGTCTCAGGTTCTTCACCGTCTATGGCCCGTGGGGCCGCCCTGACATGGCGATGTGGATTTTCACCAAGGCGCTCTACGAAGGGCGCTCGCTCGCCATTTTCAATCAGGGGGATATGCGGCGCGACTTCACCTACATCGACGACATCGTCAGCGGAGTCCTCGCTTGCATCGACGGACCGCCAGCCGACAATGGAGAGGTGAAGGCGGGCGGGAGCAAGAGCCCGCACGCCCTTTACAATATCGGCAACCACCGGTCGGAAGAGCTTATGCGGATGGTCGGTCTGCTTGAACAGGCGACCGGCAAGAAAGCGGAAATCGACTTCCAGCCGATGCAGGCCGGTGACGTCAAGGACACGTTCGCCGATATCAGTGCGATACAGCGCGACCATGGCTTCGAGCCCAGTACCACCATCGACACCGGCATTCCGCGGTTCGTCGAATGGTTCAAACAGTATCACCGTTTCGACTGAGGAGCTCGAATGCCCGTCCCAGCCATCTTCGACCGACTGCGCATTCCGGTCATCGGCGCGCCGCTGTTCATCGTTTCCAACCCCGACCTGGTCATTGCCCAGTGCAAGGCCGGCATTGTCGGCAGCTTCCCATCCTTGAACGCGCGGCCGGCAAGCCAGCTCGACGAGTGGATCCACCAGATCACCGAGGAACTCGCAGCCCACGATCGCGACCATCCGGAAGCTCCGTCTGCGCCCTTCGCCGTCAACCAGATCGTCCATCGTTCGAACGACCGGTTCGAACATGATATGATGGTTTGCGCCAAATGGAAGGTGCCGATCGTCATCACGTCGCTCGGAGCTCGCGTTGAGCTTAATGAAGCGGTTCATGGTTGGGGCGGCATCACGCTTCACGACATCATCGACGATCGTTTCGCCCGCAAGGCAATCGAGAAAGGCGCCGACGGGCTGATTGCCGTCGCCGCTGGCGCCGGAGGCCATGCCGGGCGCTGGTCGCCGTTCGCGCTAGTCCAGGAGATCCGCAAATGGTTCGACGGCCCGCTGGCCCTTTCGGGAGCGATTGCGACTGGCGGGGCGGTGCTCGCCGCAAAGGCAATGGGCGCCGACTTCGCCTACATCGGGTCCCCCTTCATCGCCACGCCGGAAGCACGGGCGACCGAGGAGTATAAGGAAGCGATTATCGAGAGCGGGGCCGCCGATATCGTCACCTCCGCCTTGTTCACCGGAGTTAGCGGCAATTACCTGCGCAAATCCATCGTCGCGGCGGGCCTCGATCCCGACAATTTGCCGCAGCCGGGACCGGACGCGATGAACTTCCAGGCCGCGACCGGCGCCAAGGCCTGGCGCGACATCTGGGGTTCGGGCCAGGGAATCGGAATGATCGACAAGGTCACGCCGGCCTCGGAACTGATCGATCGGCTAACGCGGGAATATGAGGCGGCAAAGGCGCGGGTTTGCCCCTAAGCCAGGCGTTCGAGCCTCGTTCGCCAATCACTCGGCAATTCTGTCGGCCGCCTGCTTTCGCGGCCAACATATACGTGCGTGAAATGGCCCTGGGCGCTGGCGTCGCTCGATGCCGCGCCGAAGACGCCGATCCGATAGGTAACACTGCTCTTGCCAAGCCGCTCGACGGCAATGCCGACCTCGACGTCACCCGGGAAGCTTAGCGGCGAGAAGTAAGCGCACCCGGTTTCGACCACCAGGCCAATCGGGTCGCCGGCCTCGATATCCAGCAAACCTGCTTCGACGAGCCAGGCGTTCACCGCCGTGTCGAACCATTGGTAATAGACGGTGTTGTTGACGTGCCCGTAGGCGTCATTATCCGCCCAGCGCGTCGCGATCGTCATGAACCAGCGATAGTGGGTCCGTGCGCGCGGAACCGGGCGGGTCACCAGGCGGCCTCATAAAGCCGCCGCGCATCTTCTTCCTCGATCGGGCAGGGATTGTTCACCAACAGCCGCTGCTGCCGCATCGCTTCCTTCGCCAGCATCGGGATATCCTCTTCCGGAATGCCGTGATCGCGAAGCCGGGGCTTCAGCCCACTTTCCGCGACCAGCCGGTCAAGCCGGTCAATCAGGGCGGCACAACGCGCCTGGCTCCCCTGCCCCTCGCAATCGGGCACGAGTATCGGCGCCAGTTCAGCATAAAGCTCGCGCGCCGCCTCACTGTTATGCTGCAGCACGACGCGCAGCATCAGCGCATTGGACAGTCCGTGCGGCAGGTGGTGGATCCCGCCAAGCGGATAGGCAAGCGCATGAACGCCCGCGACCGGCGCATTGGCAAAGGCCAGACCGGCGAGGTGAGCGCCAAGCAACATTGCCGATCGCGCTTCGACATTTCGCGGCTCCTCGATCGCCCGGATCAGGTTGGCCGACAGCAGCTGAAGCGCCTCGCGCGCCAATGCGTCGGACAACGGGTTCTTGAGCCGCACCGACGTATAGGCCTCGACCGCATGGACGATCGCATCGATCCCGGTCGCGGCCGTGACATGGGCCGGAAGGCCAAGCGTCAGGCTGGCGTCCAGCGCCGCCCAGTCGGCCACCAAGGGACGCGAATTGACGGCCAGCTTCACCCCGCCCTCGCAAGTGATCACCGAGATTGGCGTCGCCTCCGACCCCGTACCGGCAGTCGTCGGGACCAGCGCCAGCGGCAGGCGCGACCCCTTCGCGATGTCGACGCCCCAAACCTCATCAAGCTCGTCGCCCGAGCCGAGCAGGTAGGCGGCAAGCTTTGCGACATCCATCGGGCTGCCGCCGCCGAAACCGACGACATGAGTGACGTCATGACGCCGACCTAGCTCGACCGCGGCAAGCAGCGTTTCCTTGGAAGGATCGGCTTCAACGCCGTCGAACAGGATGATTTCGCGTCCGCCTTCCTCAAGCGCCGCCCGGCATGCATCCGTTAGGCCAAGGCCGAGCACATCCTTGTCGGTGACGAACAGGCATGGCCCATCGGGAAGCACGTCGGCGAGCCGCGTCGCGCAGCCATCGCCGGAAATCAGCCTGGGGCCGGGATTATAGGTGAAGGGGCGCATCGGTACCGACGCTAGTGACTTAGCCGTCGCGATTCCAGATGAAGTCTCGCTCGAGCCTGCCCATCAAGGCGCGCGCCGGGCTTGAAGCTGGCTCATCGATGAGCTGGCCTTCGTCCAATCGCTTGATCCGGGAATAGAGATCGGCGCTCGCATTGATGAGGCGTTGCGCCGATTCCGGCATCTGAACGATCACTGCGGGATCGCTTTCATTGGCATGGCCGAGCCGCCGTTCCGGGCGCCTGCCGTCAGCCGACCTGATCTCTCCGCTCTCCACCGCCTTTTGGGTCAGGAGCCAGGCGACAATATGCATGATCCTGGTCGTGACCTTCAGCGACTCGCAGGCAAAGCCAACGCGGGCGAAGGGTTCCAGCGATTGCCGGTCGTCGCGCCCGGTCTCGTCGAAATAGGCGCGCGCCTCATCCGCCAGCAGCATGGCTTCCGTATAAAGGGAATCGATCAGCCGCGGCGTTATCCGCGCTTCCATGCCCTGCCATTCTTCATCCGATTCGGTCATGCGATGCTGATTCTGCCATCTGGGAGGACCATAGGAAACGCCCGTCTCGTCGATTGGGCAATGCGGCAGAACCGGCTGTCCCGCCCGTGGACATAAATTTTCACGCAATGATATCTGGAACGATCCGATCGTTGAGGACCTGGATCTCGTCCTTCAACGCCAGCTTCTTCTTCTTCATCCGCGCCAATTCCAGCTGGTCGCAATTCCCGGAAGATCGCAGGAGCTCGATTTCTTCGTCGAGACGGCGGTGCTCGGCTTTGAGAAGCTCAAGAACTTCCCGCGGATCGTCGTCATTCATGTGCCTGTCTTACAGGAAGCTCTTCCTGCCGTCACGTTCGGCCGATCATCGCCGAGGCGTATTTTCCGCCCGCCGAACCGTGATCTTTGCCTAGCGACAAACGCATCATTTCGTGATTTATTCACGAAGTTGTCACGCGTCAGCCAACGAAAGGAAATTGACCGATGGACAAGGCCTATGCCGAGGCAATCGCATCTAAACATGCCGCTCTTCACGCAGTTATCGACGCCGAAGAGCACCGCCCGCATCCGGACATGGACTTGTTGACGCGCTTGAAGAAAGAAAAGCTTAGGCTGAAGGATGAGCTAGTCGGACACTAGCTTATGTAGGCCAGAAAAAAGGCCGGCCACTCGTATGAGGTGCCGGCCTTTTTTGTTGAGATGGTTTCTTAATCGTCGCGCGAAACGCGCTCGATCCGCTCGTGCTTTTCCTGGGCTTCAAGGGTCATCGTCGCGATCGGACGGGCCTCAAGCCGGGCAATCGAGATGGGATCGCCCGACACTTCGCAATATCCATATTCGCCATCGTAGAGGCGGCGGATCGCCGCATCGATCTTGGCGATCAGCTTGCGCTGGCGATCGCGGGTCCGAAGCTCGATCGACCAATCGGTTTCGCTCGATGCGCGGTCCGCGATATCCGGCTCGCGCAGTGAATCGACCTGAAGCTGCGCCATCGTCGCGCGGCTTTCTTCGATGATCGATTCTTTCCAGTCCTTCAGCTTCTGCAGGAAATAGGCCCGCTGCTGAACGCCCATGAAGTCTTCGTCCTCTGCGGGACGATAGCCTTCCGGCAACACTATCTGGTCAAATTGTTCTGAACCTGAACCATACAGGTCCACTAGAGCGGTAGCCATTCACTCCCTCCCCGACACAAGCGCCCACCGCTGCCGCGACCGGGCTCCGGTTACGGCCGGAGGCAAATACACTAAACATTCCCGACACTTAACGCGGGTATGCTAGTGTCCCCAAGGCGCTAATAGTTAAGGCGGGCCGCCTTAACAAGGACTGACCGTGGATTTTCCAATTTAACTGTGGATTGTTGCGGGGATGCCTCAGGTGGTTGTCCCATCGCCGCACAATCCGCATAGGTGACCCAAGATGCGCATCCTCCTGACTAATGACGACGGCATCCATGCCCCCGGTTTTGCGGTGCTGGAGTCGATCGCGGCAAAGCTGTCCGATGACATTTGGATGGTCGCTCCTGCCGAAGAGCAATCGGGTGCCGGCCACTCTCTGACGCTCAGCCGCCCCATCCGCCTTCGAAAGCACGGGGACCGGAAATATTCGGTCAGCGGCACCCCCACCGACGCCGTGATGATGGCGCTGGCCCATGTCATGAAGGACAGCCCGCCCGACCTCATCCTGTCCGGCGTCAACCGCGGCGCGAACCTGGCCGAAGACGTCACTTACTCGGGGACCGTATCCGCGGCGATGGAAGGTGCGCTCGCCGGCGTGCGCTCGATCGCGCTCAGTCAGGTCTATTCTCGCGAGGGACTTGGCGATCAGGTGCCTTTTGCAGCGGCCGAAGCATGGGCCGAGCGGGTTCTCCGTCCCTTGATGGACGCGCCCTTCACCCCAGGCACGCTGATCAACGTGAACTTCCCCGCACTGGAACCTGGCGCGATCAAGGGCATTCGCGTCTGCCGCCAGGGGATCCGCGACTATGGGCGGCTGAGGATTGTCGAACGGACCGACCCCAGGGGCTATCGCTATTATTGGTTCGGCCTTGCGCCGACGGTGGAAACGCCCGGTCACGTGACCGACCTGGAAGTCGTGGCCGACGGCTACGTGGCCGTTACGCCGCTCTATCTGGACCTGACGCATGAGCAGGGACTGGACCTGCTTGGCGAATGCTTTGACAGTTAGAACCGGACGGTTGAAACCCTGTCGCCGATTTTGACCGAATATTCGACTGGCCCGTCACCCTCGAGTGGAACGCGCCAGTCAGCACCGGCGTAGAGGCGCTTCCCCGGCAAGTTCGCGCAGTCCTTGCCTGCCAGTCTACACTGTTTGCCATTCAGCAATTCAGCGCTGCTGTTACCATCGTTGCGGACAAGCAGGTTGCGCCCTTCACGACTAGCATTGATGACCGGCACTGGGATGCTAGGGCGAACAATTGCCAATACGTCATAGCCAACCAGTACCTTGAGCCCAGATTGGTCGCCCGAAATGTCGCCGACGACCGGCTTCACCGTCACACGGTAGATGCGCTCATTATTCGTAGGTTGCATGATCGCCGCAATGCGAATGACCTTGTGTTGCCCAGGCTCGAGGATCAGCCGATTGGGTGATACCAGCAGTCCAAGCCTCTCCGGATTGAGTTCCTGAACCCGCGTTTCG
>Ga0247828_10000619_pt1 | contig 11786 bp, 16 predicted proteins | sample 12C_Control_Day3_FD_192425 | JGI IMG/M metagenome (GOLD analysis project Ga0247828, IMG submission 192425) | Soil microbial communities from agricultural site in Penn Yan, New York, United States - 12C_Control_Day3 | ecosystem: Environmental > Terrestrial > Soil > Agricultural land | place... | reverse complement strand
GTCGTCGTCCGCCTCAGTCGCGGCATATTCGGCGAGCTCGGTCTTGGGAATGATCGCGGAGATGACCGACTTCATCTTCCCCTCGAATTCCTCACCTTCGAGCACGAGCCCGACTTCCTTGCCGACAACGCGGTTCGGGTCGATCTTGACAGCACGCTTGGGCAGGTCAACGCCGGCGGCGATCCACAGATTACGCAGCTTCCACAACTGGTTGTCAACCAGCTTGCAGTAGTAGGGGTAGGTGGCGACTGAGTTGTCGGCGAGCTTGAAGATGAAGAGCCACATGGCCTCGCCATCCTTCGCCGGATCATCACGGACTTCGATTACCTTCGCAAGGTACTCACCGTCCTCGACGTGCTTCGGGTTGATGCCTGAGGACTCCTTGACATTCGAGAAGTCAAGAGTACGTGCGGCGACTTTCCTAACCATTCCGTGTTACCTTTCCATTTTTGATCAGCGAACCGAGACGGTTTACTGTCGGATTCTTGAGATAATTCGGGAGAGTGTGGTCGGAGCGGTAGCCCGTATCGTAGGCTTCAGTCGGTGCAATCCACAGTCGTCGTTGCAACACCTCAACCCCCCTCACTTCCGTCTTCACTACGTAGATTCTTCCTATACAATCTACAATAGCATTCAGCGATGAGCGTACTCCCTTGGGGAGATCGGGAACGAAGCGCGTCTGCGCCTCCTCCAGATCCTCATCCTCAGAATCGAACTCACCCTGTGTTTCCACACGTTCCTGGGCGGTGTAGATGATGCCCTGCGGAAGGTTGTGAAAGTTGAACAGCATGCCCTTGATCAGCTCGCCGGCCTTGCCGTAATCCTTCTGTGCCACCATCCCTGGGATGCGGTCGAGGTCACGTTCCTCATGCTGCTTCATCACATAGCGCAGGGCCATGTTGGTGATGCGGGTCATCCCGTCGACTGCGATCCAGTCATACTTGTTCTTGCAGTCCGCAGTCTTGGTGTACTTGAACACATCGTTCAGGTCTTCCCATTGACCGATGGGCCAAACAGGCTGGTCGGGGGGCAGTTCCTTCGTACCCTTTTCAGGATCGAGGATCAACACACGCGGCGCACTCTGTGCCAGACGTGTCTTGCCCTTCTTGTTGCGTGCGTAGAACAAGTACCGTGGCGGGTCGGTCATGTCGCCGACGTTCACGATCTTGCTTGCCGCAATCTTTGCGTAGTCAACGGTTGCCATCGTTAGCCTTTCAGCTCGTCGTTACCGTCGTGGTAGGCCAGGGGATCATGTTCGATGTAGTCTCGCTTTCTCGTCATGGTGGAATCGCCCGTGACTAGGTCAGCCATGGACAAAGATTTGTACGAGCAGAACGGGCCCTTGCAGGCATTGATATCTCGTTCCACACTGTCACGGTCGGTGAAGTCGTAGGCGTGCATGTTCACGGACGTACGGTCGACGGAACTCAGCACACGCTGGATCAGCCCGTTCGATTTCTCGAGCACATCACGCCGGAAGAATGGGGACGTGGGCATAACGTCGGGACCCTGCCATCGGTCTTTCTTGAGCTCAGCCATGCGTGCCTTCAGCGTAGCGAGGTACTCAGGTTCCTTGGCGAACGTGTCAGGGTATTCCTCACGCGCCTTGTCGATGGCATGCTTGAAAGCGTACGGTGTGGAGTCAGCCGTCAGGGACTGGGCGTAGAACTGTTTGCCATTCTTCAGGACTTTGTACTTTGGAAATCCCGCAGTAGACAGGTAGTTCCAGATAAAACCACGCACGGGAATACCATTCTCTCGGGCTGCCCAGGTGTAGAGAGTGGACTGCTCATCAAGCATTCGGTACTGCCAGTCAGGCATACGTCCGTGGGTTTTGTGGTCAACAAGCCAGAGTCCAAACTGATCCTCAACAATCATATCTACTTTGCCACGAAACAAATGCCCACTGGGCATGTCGGCCTCAATGAGCTTCTCAACTTCATGTACCTTCCAACGGTGGTCTCGATACTGAGGGTCACCGTAGTGCCAGAAGTAGCTTTCCATAAGGAGATCGAGCTCGCGTGGCAAGTCCCCCAGATGTTCCTTCTCTTCATCGAACAGCTTAGAGAACTGAGCGGTAAGCTTGAGGTGAGGGATCTTCCAGTTTCCACCTTTGTAATGCTCCTCCAGCAGGCTGTGTACCCACTTGCCACGGGTCAACGGCTTCGATACAATCTTCGGCTTGAGCCTGTCGTTGTACTTGTACATCGCTTCACGCGGACACATGCGGAATGTCTTGATCATCGACTGGGTCGTGATCGGCCGGCCTTCATCAGTTTCATACAGAGGCATGGCTACACCCGCACTGTCTGAACTCTTGGAGCGCATGGCTGTACACAAGCCCTAAGCAGTGGTCGTGATGACCGCTGGCACACTGACGGCACATGTGTTTCCTTTCGATGCGGGTAGTAATCATACGATACGATTACGAGTTAGGACTCCGCGTGAGGGTGATGAATAACCTGGATGCTTCGAACCATTTCCATGGCCACACCAGAGTCCAGGTATTTGATCAGCTCGGTCTGGTCGATCAGGTCTCGGCTGAACGTCATGCCGTCGAAGAAAAAGACAGTCACCGTGAACTTGTTATGCTTCATTGTCTTGCCTCTTTACGAGTAGTGTAGTGACTGTGCCTGACCAGCGATGGGGATCGTAGTCATGCCGCGCTTGTGAGAAGGCATCCAGCAGATTGCATGCCCGACCTTTCCAAACGTGGACAACTTTGTCCTCACCCTTTTTGTAGACGTTGACCGTGTAGGTCTGTCCCGTATCGTTACGCCGCATAATCGTGCTCCTCCAACCATTGCCTAAACAGTTCAGGGTTGGTGACCACGTTGTTATCAACCTCATCTGCACCACCCCAGCGTCGCCCGATCTTTACGTCGCCGATGATCGGGATATCAAGATGTACACCGAACCATTCCTCGAGCGGAACGTTTTCCATGTAATGCTTGATCAGCGGTACTACTTCCTCGAGTTCATCCTCGGGGCATTCAAAGTTGATAGCGTCATGCACGGTACCAACTGAGCGAGCACGAAGCCCGCGACGTTTCAATTCCTTGTCGATCAACACCAGTGCCATGACTGCCATGTCAGATGCGAACGACTGGACGGGCGAATTGATTGCCTGGCGTTCAGCTTCCTTCACCACACCAGAGTCAGACGAATTGATATCCGGGAGGTGGCGGACACGACCAATGGGTGATTCGACTCGGCCATACTTGTGTGCCATCATGCGTTGCTTGGCGTGCCACCTCATCAGCAGCGGGAACTCATCGAAGAATGCCTTGCGGAATGCCTTCGCTTCTTCCTCGGTGACAACGACACCATAGTTTTCCCAAGCAGTCGAGATGAACTTGAGCCAGCCCATGCCATACAAGAACCCGAAGTTCACTGCCTTGGCTTTCTTGCGTTCATCCTTGGTAACGAGATGCGCGGGCTTACCTGTCATACGCATAGCCATGGTCATGTGAATGTCCTGGCCTGTGTTGTACAGGTGCTTCATGGTTGTTTCGTTAGCTAGGAAAGCTGCAACCCGAAGTTCAACTTGTGAGTAGTCGCACTCGATAAACGCCCAACCTGGTGCTGCACCAAAGATTCCACGAACGAATGCATCTCGCGGGACTTGCTGTAGATTGACACCGCGATTCTGTACTCGTCCCGTGACTTTATCCTGGTCACCTTTACCCGACGACAACCGCCCAGTGACAGTTCCAGTGAGTTTGAATGTTGTGTGGATGCGGTCGTTCTCGTCGACTTGTTCCTGGTATGCGCTAAAGAAAGATGTATCATACTTGTTCCACTTCACCCGATCCAGCATGAGGTCGATCACCTTATGTGGATGATCAGCCTTCAGCTTGGACATGACGCCTTCAGCCATTGACGGATCACCCGACTTGCCACGTGCAAGCACGGGCAGCTCAAGCCAGTCGAATATCCACCAGCGTGAGAAGTTCGATGCGTTGAAGTTGACTTCCTTGACGTTCGCTGGCCACTCGCTCTGGTCAGGCACCCATTCCATCAGCTGGTCATTGATCGCCTTCAGCTCAGACTTGGTGATGTGTGCGCGTTCATCCATGAGCGGTACGTCCACAAAGATACCATGCCGTTCGATATCTGTGAACACCTCGGACGCGGGTACCATCATGCGTTGCATCAGCACAGCCAGTCGTTGCTGTTCCATGAGCTGCTTGCGCAGAATGAAGTACAAGCCTGCTGTGTTCCAGGTGTCGCGCCCGTTGTACCGTGCGACTTTCTTCAGCGGCTCGTTGATCAGCGTGGTGTTGTCGATCTTCCATGGTTCCACACCGAGGAGTTCACGTGACAGTGACTCGAGGCTCTTCGGTCGATTCTCGTTGAGCAGGTGTGCGGCAAGCATGGTGTCGAACGTGAGGCTGAACCTTGCACCGAAGTGACGCAGCCAACGCAGATCGAATTTGCCGTTATGTGCAACTCGGCGTCTCGGTAATTTCAGCGCGGGGGCAATAGCCTCGAGCACTTGCTTCCAGCGTGTCTTCCACGGTGACTCAGGATGATACAACGGAATGACCCAGCACTCGGTCGGGCCTGTATCACCCGGCATCCAGGTCGACAGCGACAGCGAGATGATTTTGCCGTCAGGTTTGAACTCATCAAAACCAGTCGTTTCAATGTCGAACGCGTACCCCTCACAGAGCTTCAGTGTGTCTGTCAGCGCCTGGAGACCCGCCTTTGTCATCAACATGCGAACACGCTTCGGCACGAGTGCGTCAGACGATTTTTCGCCCTTCGACATCCTGTTGATATAGGCGAGGTCAGCCATGAAACCACCACGTAGCCCAGGGTTACGGAACACCATCGACGGCGAGATAGTTGCAATGACCTTTACGTCAGGGCGATCCTTGAACTCGAACACCTGACCACGATACTTCATAATGCCGGACCGACCCGCGGCAGTGAACAAAGCTTCACCACCGAGGGCCAGTACCCACTTGGGTTTGATCACATCAATCTCGGCAAGCAGGTGGCGACGGCAGGCTTTCATGTCAGCCTTGGTTGCATCGCCGTTCCCCCACGCGGAACATTTGGTTACCGACGTTATGGCTACAGCCTGAGGGTCGATACCCGCACCTGCTAGGTACTCAAACAGCTCGGCCCGATTGCGTGGACCCAGAGGCAAACGTGTGAGTACCAGCAGGTCCGCGTTTTCATTGCCTTCAGCCGTGATGCAATTGTCCAGGCCTTCAGCCGATAGTGCACAGTCAGTGCAACCCACCGGATCACGTACCTTATCCCGCACCACGGGATTCATCAATGAAACTTTCATACGTCTATCGTGTCACTTGATATGAAGAGTAGTCTTCCTGGACACGGAACACTTCAACGTTCGAGCGGATCAGCATCTCAAGGCCTTCACGAAGCCTGTACGTGTTTTCGTAGAAGACCTTCACAATGCCCGAGTTGATGATGAGCTTGGCGCACGACTCGCATGGCTGATGTGTGGTCCAGAGCTCAGCCCCTTCGACGGCCACACCATGGCGTGCAGCAAACACAATCGCGTTAGCCTCAGCGTGCACCGCAGTAATGCATGGGCCTGGATCAAGCTTGCCATCCATACCCCAGTGCCGGCAATGGGTCTGTCCCGAGACGTTGCCGTTGTAGCCTGTCGAGATTACGCGTGAGTCACGGGCGATAGCTGCACCAACCCTGAGCCGGTCGCATGTTCCCCTCAGCGCGACAGCACGGGCAATGCCCATCATCATCTCGGATCGGTCGGGCCTCACAGCGAGTACTCAGCCTGTGCCTGCTCGAGCAGCCGACGATGCAGAGCCTCGAATGAGTCACCAGCCATCTTCAGTGCGGGACGGACAGCAACGAGCGCTTGGGTCATCTTGGTAACATCCTCACTCAGCAGAATGAATTGACCTTCAACTGATCCTTGAAGGTATGCCCGCCGACGTTGCTCGAGTACGCCCAAGCCCCGCCTCATGTACAGCATGGCAAGGTTGGGCTGGTGGGTAAGCAACGCGTGCTTAGCCTTCTCGATGTAGTCGTTGGGTGTCATATTAGTTCCTCAATCTTTTTGGTGTCCCCCACGAATCCGTGGAGTGAAACGATGTGTGTCGTCAACTGACCTACTGTAACATCAAAAGTGAGAGACTCAGCTACGTGCTGGGCCAGTCTCGTCGCCATGTAGATATCGTTGGTAAAGTGACGGTAGATTTCACAAGACCGCAGGTTGTACTGGCAGTGTAGCACCCCCTCTCGAATGATAAAGTGATACCCCAGTGTGCAAGGGACTCGCTGTCCAGCAGTCGAGCCCGTGTCCTCGGGGAACCATATCGGTAGATAAGCCTGACGAGTTCCAGGGTCGGACTCGAGTAGGGCAATAACGTCATTCAAATCACCTACTTCAAATCGGTATCCCCTGAAGCCAATAGGCTCAGGATAGTGATTGGGCATAGTCTCATAGGTCAATGAGGTAGGCCAGATGCGTTCCATGTAGTTGTGGTCATAAATGCCTCCACGCTGATGCAGTTCAACCTGTCCCGCATGATACGGCCAGTTCGCATGTTCCACACCAGGGTTGATCGGTTCACCCCCGATGCGTTCCTGGAAGTGTGCCTCGGCCCAGGGCAGATCGGGACCGATATGTTTCTTCGCACCATGCTTGGTCTTGGGCATCTGATACCAGAGCGTGGTGTTCAAGATTTCGTATGTAGCGTGGAGACTTGATTTTGAAATATCAAGCTGTTGCCACTTCCCATGATTGGCTGGCGTTGTGTTCAACAGACGACGGACGAGATAGGCCCTTGCTTCGCGGAAGTCCCCAGTGTCCGCCGCGAGCAAGTGGCCATTCTCGTCCATGTCTGACCAGCCCAGAAGGGTCACGGCACCTCGCTGGGGGCCGGCTCGATGTTGTTGGTGGCACGGTCGAACTGGAGTGCGTTCCGGCTGCGATGCAGTTCACCGAGCGACCAGTCGATGAGCTTGAGCTCACGTTCCTTGCGTTCGAGTGCAGCCTTCGCCATGACTACCTCGGCCTCGACCTTCTTCTGTTCCTTCTCTTCCTTCTCGATCTGATCCTCGATCATTGCGAGAGCGGTCTCATGCTTACTCATCATCATCCTCCATATAACCTGAGAGGTCGGAGCCGACCCCTTCTGTTTGTTTGAGACAATCAAAAGTCAGTTTCGTCGCTGGGATCGAGGGAAGGACCGGGGCAACTTTCGCCATTCCTGCGGATTTGAGTCGGGTACCGCCTTCCCACGGCTTACCAAAGGTGGGGCCATGTACCTCAGTGTGATACCTCCGTCGTATACGGAGCTGCTGGGAGAACGACATATCACAGTAGAGGAGACCGCGTTCATCCATATCGAGAAATTCCTGGTACCGCATCTGCGACCGCCATAGGACAGGAGCTCTAAGTTTGAGCCCTTCAGTGTGAGGCTTTTCCTCGAGAAGTCGACGGTCACGGTCATGTTGGTAAAACCAGGCAAGTGATTTGAAGCTATGGAACTGTGCAGCTTCGAGATGCCACACAAACGAGATGTCTTTGGGCTCGAGCCCGAGGCGCTTTCCAATCTCGCGAGCAAGGACGTGAACCACAGCGAGATCAAGCTGTCCGACATAACCAAGGTAAGTGGTCCTGGAATGGAGTGTGATCTGCGGGCGTGGCAGTGCCCGGTATCCGAAGCCCAACATGCAAGAGCCCCAGACTCGCCATTCTTTATTGTTACTAGACGTGGTGCGTTTGGCCACTTGGTTGGTCCGCATGAAAGATAGTCCACGCTTCTTGCCTTTCAGTTTCTTCTCGATTACATCGAGCCAAACCTCCAGCGCTTCGGGGTCGATGTATTGCCGAACCAGTGTGGTCCACCGGCTGTGTGTGACCCATACATCTTTCAGATCGAAGTCGTATTCACACGACTCGGCTTCGACTACGACGTTGTGCAGCTGGAAGTCCATGCTGTTTGCCAAGTCGATATCCTCTGGTCTTGCATAGACCAATCGTTTCGTGAGCTCGTAGCTGAGCTCGGTAATGTTCTTGTACGTCTTGCTAAACAAAGAGTGCACCTTCTGGTCGGTTGTAGTGGCAGCAGGAGCCACCCTCATGTACTTCGGATCGGTGGCACTTCACAGCCTCATCATCGAAGGCACGCTTGCAGCCTTTGCATTTGCCGCTCACACCGTCGTACCCTTCCTTCTGACGGGTGACGTTCACCTGGTGCTTGCGCATGTACCCTTCAAACAGTTCCTCTGCATCCATGTCAACGACGAGCATGAGGTTCATAAAGAAGTGCCAGGCATCGACCAGCTCCCCCTTGAACGCGGCGGTGTTGATGTGGTTGGATGACGCCCAGGGCTTCCAGCCCGTTTCGTCAAGTGCCTCCCCGAGTTCCATGGTCAGCGCGGTATGCATGTCCTTGATGAACTGCATCCGGTGTTCCTGGCTCATGGCCTCGAAGTCTGTCTTGAATGACTTCTCCTGCAGCTCCCGCTGCATGTTCAGCATGATCGCCAAGCGATCCGGCTTCGGAGCATCCCGCTCCTCGGGCTTAGTGGACATATTCAACACCTCTCCAGCTGTATTTGTGGTGCATGGCAGCAGCGAGGATCCCAGTGTAACCGTTCGCCCCGAGGTCGCCATCCTCGTAGTTGTACCTTGCAATGTGTGAGTCCAGTGGCCAGATGTGCATCATCATCCGATAGCATTCCCAGATGTGATCAATGTTGTCAACCACACCATCCATCTGCTCAATGTCCGATGCGACATTCTCACGCACCGTACTGAGTGGGGGCAAGCAGATGATCACCAATGCATTCCGCCGAAGATGCCGGCGCATGTACGCTAGCTCGGGATTGGCCAGCTCGAACCCGGGACGAACGTCACCCCGTACGGTCGGGCCGTAGATGTGCTCGCTGGTGAGCGGATGACGGTCGTAGATCGCCAACGGCTGCTTGTGCCAGGACTGCAGGTCATTCACAGTCCAATCATACAAGTCAGACCGGGGACCCCCCTTCGAGGTGGAGGCCCGTTCATGTGCGGGCAAACCCGTTGCCTCACACAGCCGCTTCAACAGTGTGGTCTTGCCCCCACCGTCAGGGCCTTCGAGGATGATCACGGCTTCACCTGTGCGGTCATCCAGTCACAGCTCATTGCGTAGCTGTCGTGGGAGGGAACGACAAGGCAGACAACGTTGCGCCCATCCTTGAGAATGTGCACTTCCTCAATCGTTTGACGTGGCATCGGCTTCGGTGTCAGCGTCACAACGAGCAGGATGATGATCGCCACGAGTACGGCGATGATGCCCAGGACTGTTGGTCCGCTGGGTGCCATTACAGAATCACTACCACGAGCAGGAGTATCACTATTGCCAGTATGAGTCCCCATATGCCATCCCTCATTTCATCATCCTTATCCAGTAGAGAAGCGAACGTAGCCGTCGGCGTCGTCGCCGCAGAAACATGATTCGCATGGTTCACCTCTTTCGTTTGATTTGCTTTTTCATCATGTCATCGAAACGTGAGTCCGAACCTACGTTGAGATCCACACCGATCAGGAGTTTCTCTGGGTTCTTGAGGATCGCTTTTCCAATGTCCCCGTCATATGCCAGGACTTGCATAAGGACTTCGTCAGCAGAGTGGCGAGCCACGATGTGAGTAAAGGTAGTAGAGTTACGGCTAAGAGCAATACGGTCGCAGCACTGTGTGAAATCAACCCAGCTGGGAGTATGACTAAACCAAACCATATGGGCAGCGGTAGACAGATCAATGCCATAGCCAGCGGCAGCAGGTTGCACCACCATAACGCACGGGTCCTCTTCGTCTCTAAACGCAAGGATCGCCGCGTCGGAGTCTGCACGTTTCACACCTCCCCTGATGGCCCATGTCTTGAAGCCAATCGTCCTAGCCATTTCCTCAATGAGGTCGAGGTCAGCTTTCCATCTCGCAGCAACAACAATCTTCTGTCCCTTCTCGAATTCCTCAACCAGAATCTCTTCGAGCGCGTCGGCTTTCTCAAACCCAATACGTCTAGTCTCGCCTGCATCGGTAACGACAAACCCTGAAGTGATCTGAGTAAGTCGTAGTTGCTGGACGAGCTGGATGGATGCTTCACTGATTTCACCATCTTCGAGTAGCGCAATCATTTCCTTCGCCATTTGGTCGTAGACCGGGCGGGAGGCCTTGAGGTCCACGTAACGTATGAGGTCTTCTCGAGGCGGAAGGTCGAAGCAATCTTCTCGCCGGACCACGACAGCATCCTTGCGGATTCGACTCTGGAGTTCTTCAAAGTTCTTCGGACCAAGATACTTCGGGAACTTGCGCGTTGCCGAGCCGCCTCTCTTCTTGTCAGGGATTTCAATTTCCATCCACCGACCGTAGTGCGCCTTGAACTTGGCAACAGTGTCGAACTCTTTGAACCGTTCTGGGTTGAGGAACTGCCATTGCATGTAGATGTCATAAGCCCGCTTCGCTTTCGTGATGGGTGTCCCGGTGAGGATCAACCGGTATGGAAACAACGGGCCCATGTTGGCAATGAAGTTGGATGCCTTGCCCGATGGCGACTTGATGTAGTGGCTCTCGTCGATCACCATGGCAGCGGTCTTGCGGTCGCCCGCCCATTTGAGCAGGGTCTGCCTGTTCTTCCATCGACCCGATGCCTTAGACTCACGGCCCGACTTGGTCTTGCGACCTGGTGTGGAGAATGCCTGGTAGTTCACCAGGATGACGTGCAACTGATGTGTGCCCGAGACTGGGGGCGGCGGAGCCTGTCGTGCCTTTGCATCCCACACCGTGATGTGGAAAACGCGTGGGCAGTGTGCATGGAATTCCTGAACCCAGGTACCGAGGATACGGTTGGGGGCTATGATGATGACGCGGTCAATCCAGCCCAATTGGTTCAAGCATGACAGGTAGTCGATGGTAGTCTTGGTCTTGCCAGTTCGTGGTTCCATGAACAACGCCCCGCCGAACCCCTGCAGCAGCAGACGTTCAACCGCGGCACGCTGATGGGCATACGGCCTTGTCTTGAACTTGTACCTTAGTCGGGTCATAGGTCAAACGCCCAGGCAAAGTACCAGCAGATGCCCGCCGCACAGATGAAGGCTACTACAAATTCCATCAGACGGCGAGAGGGTTGCGCGCCATGTATGCACGTCCGGCCTCAGTAGATTGAATGCCTGCGACTGCGCGGCGCACAATGTCCGCGTCAGTGCTCTCAGTGGCAATCTCGAACAGGGCTTCGATCAGCATGAGCTGAGAGGTCAGGAGGTCTACGTCCATTACATGTTTCCTTTCGTTGTTGCGTCACGTTCAATCATACGTGTCCCAGAAGAGACTGGGTACGTCTGTGGGCGCCTATCACGCACGCGCACGCACAAACACACACGCGAACACCCAGGCACGCGCAAAACGCTCTGTACGCTGCACAAAGGCCCCCGGGCCGCAATCCCGAGGGCCTTAGCGGGTCAGAACGTTACGTTCGACCTGACTTGCACGCTGCTCCCGCAAAAAGCAGCAGTACAACCATCACCGCGATCCGGATCCATTCAGACAGGTTCCAGACAATAGCAATCATACACGCCAGTGCCGCGGTGAAGAAAACAAGCTGGAGATAGAACAGCGCGGACTGTTGGCGGTGGTGTCTTTTCCATTCGTAGTCCCGGGGAGTCAGTTGCATCATCTTGCAATGATCCCTTCAAAGGTATACCTGAGCTCGAGGTCGTTCTTGGTGACTAGCCGGTAGCGGGCCTGCCAGTCGAGCGTGACTTTCTCGGGCATGAGAACGGTGGAGATTTTTTCGG
>Ga0247828_10000618_pt1 | contig 11798 bp, 12 predicted proteins | sample 12C_Control_Day3_FD_192425 | JGI IMG/M metagenome (GOLD analysis project Ga0247828, IMG submission 192425) | Soil microbial communities from agricultural site in Penn Yan, New York, United States - 12C_Control_Day3 | ecosystem: Environmental > Terrestrial > Soil > Agricultural land | place... | reverse complement strand
GAACATGGACGCGATCGTGGGGTGGATGCGATCGCAGCCGGACGGCGGCAAGTCGTTGATGCGCGAGAACCTCAGCTATATTTTCTTCAAGGAGCTGACCGGGCCTGGCCCGCTCGGCGCGTTGGCATTGCCCGTCACAGGGCGCACGTCGGTTGCCGCCGATCCGAAGTTCGTACCCTTGGGCGCGCCCGTATTCCTGACACTCGACCGGCCCGAGGCGTCGGGCCTTTGGGTCGCGCAGGACACCGGCGGTGCGATCAAGGGCGCCAACCGCTTCGACACTTTCTGGGGTGCCGGAGAAGCTGCGAAGCTAACCGCAGGCGGCATGTCGGCAAAGGGCCAGGCGCTCATCCTGATTCCCAAGGGAGTGGCGGCCCGTGCGCAGCCTGTCCGCTGAAGAAGCGGCGCTTTGGGCAAAGGTTACCGCAACGATCAGGCCGCTCTCGCGCGATCTGCTTGACCCCGAGGCGGCTGAGGCCCCGCCGCCGGCGCCCATCGCAAAATCGCCGGGCCGGGTTCCGCCGCCCCCGCCGCCGCCAGTCGAACGGAAGAGGCCCGAAACCCTTCAGCAAGCCACGCTCGATGGAAGCTGGGACCGACGGCTCCGCACCGGCCGCCTGGAACCCGATCGCGTGCTCGACCTGCACGGCCATACGTTGGACTGGGCGTGGCAAGCGATCGACCGGACGCTGGAGCGGTCCATCGCCGCGGGAGATCGCGTACTGCTCCTGATTACCGGGCATGAACGCAAAGGCGATCCGCCGCTGGAACGCGGCCGAATTAGAGCCGCCGTTCATGACTGGCTGGCGGTTTCCCGCCATGCGTCGCGGATTGCCGCTGTGCGGGGCGCGCATCGCCGCCACGGAGGCGGCGGGAGCCTCTACATCATCCTTCGTAAAAGTTAGCGATTTCCACCCTTTTTTAACCTCACCTGTTTAGGCCTGTCCGATGGAATTCCCGCCAGCAAGCGGATGGCAAGGGGCAGGCAGATTTCAGGTTCGCAGGAAGGAACGGCTCAAAAGGTAAGCAACGCCCTGCTTTCGGGCGCGGCTGGCATTGCCTCGTTCCTCTTTTCCCTGACGGCCTTCATCTACATTACCAGCTTCAACGAAAAGGTCGTTGCGTCGATCGTCGCCGGCGCCTTCTGCCTGCTGGTCAGCTATATCGCATCCGAACGGCCGAACAGTGAGAGTGCCCGTGCTCTGGCCGCGCTCGGCGACCGGCTGCTCGCCGTTGAGCAGGGCGACCTTACCAGCCCGACGCCGCGCATCGTTCGCGACAACATGCCCAAACTTGCCACCGCGGTAGACAGCCTGTTCGCCGAGGTCCGTGCTTCTATTGAAAACGCCCATGCATTGGGCATGTACGATCCGGTCACGTCGCTGCCCAATCGGCTGCATTTCCGGGCCGAAGCCGACAAGATGCTTGCGGCACGAGCGCGGGAAACCATGGCATCCATGCTGTTCGTCGACCTGGACCGCTTCAAAAACGTCAACGACAGCCTTGGCCACGCCCGCGGCGACCAGTTGCTGATCATGGTTGCCAACCGCCTGCGCGTCGTCGTGACCGCCGAGCTTGGCGATGGCCAGGTGCAGCGTCCGCTGCTGGCGCGCCTGGCAGGCGATGAGTTCACAATCTTCTTCCCCGAAGTCAGCGAAGTCGCCGATGCCGAGCGGATTGCCCGCCGGATCGCACTGGCCATTTCCGAACCGTTCGAACTGCACGGCCATAGCGTCGACATCGGTGCGTCGGTGGGCGTAGCCATTTGTCCGGAGCACGGAACAACCATCGAAACGCTGATGCGCGCGGCCGACATCGCGATGTACCGCGCCAAGCAACAGGGCGGCGGCCGCTATTGCCTGTTCAGTGAGGAGCTGGCGGCCGAACATCAGCGCAAGATTGATACGGAAGCCGCATTGAGCGAGGCCGTCCAGCGCGGCGAGTTCGTCCTTGCGCTGCAGCCTCAGCTCAGCTTTGCCACTGGCGAAGTATGTGGTGCCGAAGCCTTGCTCCGCTGGAACCACCCGCGCGACGGGATGCGTCTCCCCGGGACCTTCATCCCGGTCGCCGAGCAGACCGGGATCATTGCCGACATTGGAGACTGGGTCATCGCCGAGGTCGCCTCGATGGCGGCGGAATGGCAGTCGCAGGGCATCAAGCGCCGGATCTCGTTCAACGTCAGTCCGCGACAGCTCGACCGGAACGACTTCCTTCCGCGGATGCGCGCGGCCTTTGCCGATGCCGGAGTGTCGCTGACTCTGGTCGAGCTGGAATTTACCGAGAGTGCTGCAATGGATTGCTCCGAAGCGGTGCTGGACGAAATCCGGGCGCTTCGACGGGATGGACTGTCGATTGCCATCGACGACTTCGGGACGGGATATTCCAACCTGGCGCGCCTCCGGGCCATGCCGCTGGACCGGGTGAAGCTGGACCAGTCGCTGATTGCCGACATCGAGCATAGCGAGCAGGCCAGGGTCGTCGTCCAGGCGGTCATTCAGCTGATCAAGGGCGTCGGGGCCGAGATCGTTGCCGAGGCTGTCGAGAATGTGGCGCAGGCCGATATCCTCCGCGCCATGGGCTGCGACATCGTCCAGGGCTTCGTCTTTGCGGGGCCGATGTTCGAGGATGAATTCCTGAGCTGGACCAGCAACGCCGATCGCGGGTCGAGCAGCAGCAACGTCGCCTAGGCGAAGACCTTTTCCAGAACGCGGCGGTAAATTCGGCCCAGAGCGCGAATATCTTCGACCGCGGCATGCTCGCCGACCTTGTGCATGGAGGCATTCGGAAGGCCGAAGTCGACCACTGGGCAGAGCTTGATGAGGAAGCGACCGTCCGAGGTGCCGCCACTAGTCGACAGCTCCGGATCGATCCCCGTCTCATCGCGAATCGCGGATACGAGTACATCGTAAAGCTCGCCTGGCGGGGTCAGGAAGGCTTCGCCGGAAATGCGGGCGCGAACGGTCGAGCCCGGCGCTTCGCGTTCGGCGATCTCCTCGACCATTTCGACCAGCTTCTGGCCCTGTTGCAGATTGTTGAAGCGGATATTGAGCTGGGCTGTGGCCGAGGCGGGGATGACGTTGCTGGCGTGGGTCGGGGTTGTGATGCCGGTGAATTCCAGGTTGGAAGGCGGAAAGGCATCGGTGCCGTCATCGAGGTGCAGTCCGTCCAGCGCGGCAATGACCCGAGAGAGCTTGGGGATGGGGTTATCGGCGCGGTGGGGGTAGGCGACGTGACCCTGGGTGCCGGGAACGTCTATCCACATATTGACCGAACCGCGGCGGCCGATCTTGATCGTATCGCCCAGCCGGTCGACCGACGTCGGCTCGCCGATCAGGATCATGTCGGGCCGGATGCCGCGCTCGTTCAGCCAGTCGATGATGCGCGGCGTGCCGTAGGTGGCATAGCCTTCCTCGTCGCCGGTTATGAGGAGAGAGATGGTCCCCGCCTCATTCCCGAATTCCGCGGCTGCGGCGACGAAGGCGGCGATGGCGCTCTTCATATCGTTGGCGCCGCGGCCGGTCAGGATGCCTTCCTCAATCACGGGGTCGAACGGTTCCGTTCCCCAACCCTCGCCGGGCGGGACCACGTCGAGGTGGCCGGCGAAGCCGAAGTGAGGGCCTCCCGAGCCGCGGATGGCGACCATATTCTCGGTCGGGCCATCGGGTTCCTCACCCATTATCCAGCGATGCACGGTAAAGCCGATGGCAGTGAGTTCGGCGTCGAGCAGGTCGAACACCTCGCCTCGGGCGGGCGTGATGCTGGGGCAGGCGATGAGACGGGCGGCCAGATCGACCGGGTCAATGGACGATGTCATGCGGCTGAGGTAGCAAGGCCGTCGCCATGCCGAAAGTCGATCTTGAGCCTATTTCGCCTTCCAACGCCACGGGCTACCCCGATCCGTTCCACAAGGAGGTGCAGGGGCGATGGTGGAAGCGCATCGCGCCGCTCGCCGGATTCACCGAGCTGGGCGCAAGCCATGTGATGCTCGATCCCGGCGCCTGGTCTAGCCAGCGGCACTGGCACGACGGCGAGGACGAGATGGTTGTCATGCTGACCGGGACGGCGGTGCTGGTCGAGGATGACGGCGAGACGGAGGTGAAGGCAGGCGATGTCCTGGCTTGGGCCAAGGGAAGCACCAACGGCCACCACCTTATCAACCGTTCGCAAGAGCCTTGCTCGTTCGTTGCGATCAGCGCGGGACCGCGAACCGGTGGAGGTTACAGCGACATCGACATGGTCTTCACTGACGACAGCCGTTTTTGCCGGCGTGACGGCACGGAATATCCAAAGCGCGGCTAGGCCGGCGCCGCCTCATATTCTTCGATGACCCAGGGCTCGTCCTGCGCGAGTTCGATCCATTCCACGACGTCCGCGCGGTGCAGCACCGCTTCCATGTACGTCGCAGCGAATGGCGGGACCCGGACGCCGTAGGTGACGAAGCGGGTGACGACCGGCGCGAACATGATGTCCACCGCGCTCCAGTTGCAGAAAAGATAGTCGCAAGTTCCGCCGAAGCGGGCCCGGGCCTGCGCCCATAGGTTGAGGATGCGATTGATGTCCGCCTCGACTTCGGAAGACAGGTCGACGGAGCCGAAATTGCGCCGAACGTTCATTGGCAATTCGCGGCGCAGCGCGGAAAAACTGCTGTGCATTTCCGCCGCCATGGAGCGGGCCATGCCGCGCGCGACCTCATCTTCCGGCCAGAAGCGGTCCCGGTCGACCTTTTCCGCGCAATGCTCAATGATTGCGAGGCTGTCCCAAATGACGGTCTCGCCGTCCCACAAGATCGGAACCTTGCCGAGCGAGGGCGCGAACTCATCGCCTTCGCGACGCTGCTCCCAGGCCTCGTCGAACAGGGGGACGACCAGTTCTTCGAATTCAAGACCGGCATGCTTCAACGCCAGCCATCCACGCATCGACCAGCTGGAATAGGCGCGGTTGCCGATAATGAGCTTCATCGATAATCCGCCTTCCCGTTCAACCGTCACCCTGAACTTGTTTCAGGGTCCATTGCTGAGACCGCGCAGACCTTCACGAAAATGGATGCTGAAACAAGTTCAGCATGACGGCTCAGGTTAGGACTGCCTCCAGTACTGCTGTCCTTAACTCAGGCAGCCCCAAGCCGGTTTCGCTGGATGTCGGCAGGATGAGCGGGTGAGCCGCCGGATGCTTGGCGGCTTCGACGCGGATCGCCTCAATGGTCTTCGCCAATTCCGTCGGCTTCACCTTGTCCGCCTTGGTCAGGACCAGGTGGTAGCTGACGGCCGCGTCGTCGAGCATCGTCATCACGTCGCGGTCAACTTCCTTCAGGCCATGGCGCGAATCGACCAGCACCAGCGCGCGCTTCAGGACCGCCCGGCCGCGAAGATAATCGTTGATGAGGAAGCGCCAGCGTTTGACCATGTCCCTGGGCGCTTCGGCGAAGCCGTAGCCCGGCATATCGACGAGACGGAATACCAGGGGCTGGCCGACGTCGAAATAGTTGAGCTCCTGCGTGCGTCCGGGCGTGTTCGAGGCGCGCGCCAGCTTGTTGCGGTTGGTGAGCGCGTTGATGAGCGAGCTCTTGCCGACGTTGGAGCGGCCCGCAAAGGCGATTTCCGGCGCCGTCGGGTCCGGCAGATGCTCAAGCTTCGGAGCCGACTTCAGAAAATCTATCGGTCCTGCGAAGAGCTTGCGCGCGCGCTCGGCAATGTCCTGCTGATCATCCATGAGCTCAGGTCTTCACCGGATGCGTGTCGGACAAGTGCATGTCGTAGCGCTTGTAGAGCCAGGTCTGCTGCGCGATCGTCAGCAAGTTCGACACCACCCAGTAAAGCTGAAGTCCGGCGGCGAAGGGCGCCATCACGAACATCAGGATCCACGGCATGAAGCTGAAGATCTGTTGCTGGACCGGGTCCATCTGCTGCGGATTGAGCTTGAACTGGATCCACATCGTGACGCCGAGCAGGATCGGAAGAACGCCGATCGCGAGGAAACCCGGTGGGGTGAAAGGAAGCAGGCCGAACAGGTTGACCGGGGTCAGCGGATCGGGCGCGGAGAGATCCTTGATCCACAAGTAGAAGGGCTGGTGGCGCATTTCGACGCTGACCATCAGCACCTTGTAGAGGGCATAGAAGATCGGGATCTGCAGCAGGATCGGGAGACAGCCCGCTGCCGGATTGATCTTCTCTTCCTGGTAGAGCTTCAGCATCTCCTGCTGCAGCTTGGGCTTGTCATCCTTGTAGCGTTCCTGGAGCGCCTTCATTTTCGGCTGGACCTTGCGCATCCCCGCCATCGACTTGAATTGCTTGTCGGCGATCGGGAACAGGATCAGGCGGACGATGAAGGTCAGCGAAATGATGGCCAGACCGAAGTTGCCAAGCACGCCGAACAGCCAGGTGAGAAGGTTGAAGATCGGCCTCATGAACCATTCGAACCAGCCCCAGTCGATCGACTTGGAAAGCTTGGTGATGCCTTCATTCTCGTAACGGTCGAGAAGCGCCTTTTCCTTGGCGCCGGCGAACAGTCGCGCCTCGCTGGTGATCGCCTGGCCTGGAGCCACCACGAACTGCGATCCGGCGAAACCGGCCTGATAGGCGCCGCTGGCACTCTTGAGGAAGCTGGCCTCGATCGGTGCGCCTTCGGACGGGATCAGGGCGGTGAGCCAATATTTATCGGTAAAGCCGAGCCATCCGCCGCGGCTGTCGCGTGTCACGCCAGCCTTGTTCTCGTCGAGCGTCTGCCAGTCGACATCATAATCTGCCTTGCCAGCGAGGTAGCCGATTGGACCGACGTGATTGGTCCATGTCGATGGGTCGGGACTCTTCTTCGAGCGGCTGGCGAGACCGTATGTGCGAAGGCCGACTGCGCCGCTGCCGCCGTTCACCACGCGTTGCTTGACGGTGAACATATAGCCATCGTCGACCGACAGGATGAGTTCGAAGCGCTGGCCCGTCGGGTTGGACCAGCTGAGCGTCACCGGCTGTCCCGGGGCAAGCACGGGAGCGCTGGCTGCCCAGACACTGTTTGCGTCAGGTACCGCGACGCTTTGGCCGCTCCACCCGAACTGGGCGAAATAGCTGTCCTTCGCTCCGGCGGGTGACAGCAGCCGGACTGGCGGCGAATCCCTGGCAATGGTCTCCCGCTGGGCGAGCAGGTCGAGGTCGTCGAACCGAGCGCCCTTGAGATTGATCGAGCCCTGCAGCCTGGGCGTTTCGACCCTTAGACGCGGCGATTCGCCTAGAACGACATCGCGGGCGCGGAGCGCTTGCGGCGAATCGGCGGCAGGACCGGCCTGGGGCTGCGGCAGCGGCTGGACCTTGCCCTTTTCAACCTGCTGGGTCTGCGGTCCGGCGGCCGGGAAGAATTTGTCGGACAAAAGGCTCCAGCCGATCAGCACGAGCGCGCTCAGCACGATGGCCAGGAGCATATTGCGATTATCGTTCACAAAATTGTCCTTGAAATAAGCAGTTGGTTATCAGGGGACCGGGTCGAAACCCTGTCCGCCCCAGGGATGGCAACGGAAGATTCTTTTGAGGGCGAGCCAGCCGCCCTTCAGCGCCCCATAGCGCCCTAGTGCGGTGATCGCATAGGCCGAGCAGCTTGGCTGAAATCGACAGCTTGGCGCAAGGACCTTGCTCGGCCCCTGCTGCCAGCCGCGGGTGAGAAAGATGAGGAAGCGGGCAATCACGCCGCCGCGACCTTCTTCAGCGCGCGTTTCAGCTCAGCCGCGAGGTTGGAATAGCCGCGTTCGACACCTCCAGCGCGGCCGATCAGCACATGGTCGGCGCCGGCGATGCCGAGTTCGGGCAGCGTTTCACGCGCGAGGGCCCGGAAGCGGCGCTTCATCCGATTTCGGACGACGGCGTTGCCGATCTTCTTGGTCACAGTGATGCCGATGCGCATCGTCGGATCATCGTCGCCGCGCGGGCGGACGAGGAGGACGAAGCCGGGCATGGGGGCTCGCTTGCCGCGATTGGCGGCAAGGAAATCCGAGCGCTTCTGGATATTGACTAAGCGCTGAGCTTCTTGCGGCCGCGTGCGCGGCGCGAGTTCAGCACCTTGCGGCCGCCGACCGTCGCCATGCGGCTGCGGAACCCGTGCCGCCGCTTGCGGACCAGATTGCTCGGCTGGAAAGTGCGCTTCATCGCTCATGCATTCAAAATCGAATGAAAAAGGGCCGCCGAAGCGGCCGTTGTTGGGGGCGCCGATACTGGGCAAGGGCGGCAAAGTCAACGCCGCAAAGGGTCTTCGGCATCCCCCGGCATTTCCGGCTGGGTAACCGGCGGACCGGGAATCTTGGACTCGATTGGACCCTCGTTTCGCTCGTCCTCAGGCGGCGGGCAGCCCATTTCCTCGCGCTGCTTGCGGATCGCCTCGCGCCGCTTGGCACTGTCGCGGCGAAGTCCCCAGTCGGTCCAGCGGGCTGCCTTGGGCTGCCAGCGCTTGAAATGAACATATCGACGCTTGGCCCACATGCTGGTCCTCAGCACCATCGCCAGCCCGATCGCGAACACGAATATGCCGCCGGGGCCTGGAACCACGCCGGCTAGCGGCGACAGGACCATCAACACGACTCCGAGGATGAGAATCGACCATTCGACGACCGGATGGTCGAAGAACTGACGCCACTGTTCCCTCTTCCACATGGTTCGGGATGTGGGCGTCGATCGGCGGCCTGACAAGAGTTGGAAATTAACAGCGTTCAAGTCGCGGATGACGGAATAATTGTCGCGACCGATAAAATGTCCGCCGGCGAATCCAGCTACCTGGAGCCACTCGGCGGCTCCGGGCGGGCAAGCCGACCATATGACGGGCAGTTCCGACAGGCGCACCGACCGGCCAACGCCCTCCAACAAGGAATCCAAGATGTGGAAATGGACGGGCCTTCCCCAGTTGGCCGCAGCCGAAAGTGCCTATGTCGATGCCGAGATCGATCGATTGCGGCTGATCTGCGAACGCAAGCGGATGGAAACGGGCGAGTATCATCGGCAATTAAGCGCCGCCTGGCTGCGCTCCGCCGATGCGCTGGAAACGCTCACCGCGCTGAGAGGCGCCCATGTCGCGGCGCGGCTTCACCTTGCCGCCGACGAAGAGCAATTCGTGTAAGTATCAGGGCCGATGCCTGCGAACATGCCTGGTCTCGATTCCGGCGACATCATTGATGCCGGCCAGGATCATCGTCCGCTCGAATTCGTCGAACAGTAGGGACAGCGCCCGATCCACCCCGGCTTCGCCGCCGGCCGCGAGCCCGTAAAGATAGGGCCGGCCGATGGAGCAGGCGGTCGCACCCATCGCCAGCGCCTTCACAACGTCAGAGCCCCGCCGGACCCCGCCGTCGCAAATCACGTCGGGTCCGTCGCCGATCGCGTCGCGAATGGCCGCTACCTGGTCGATCGGCGCGGGCGCACCGTCCAGCTGCCGTCCGCCATGGTTGGAGATCATGACCCCGGTAGCGCCGGACGCGATTGCGTGCCTGGCGTCCTCAGGCGTCATCAGGCCCTTGATCGCGAGCGGTCCGCCCCACTCGGCTGCGAGCCACTCCACGTCGCGCCAGGTCAGGCTGCGGTCGAATTGCCCGCCGATATAGTCGAACAGGCTCATCGGCCCCGATGCTAGCGCATCGACCTTGTGGCTGACATTGGCGAAGTCGAATTTGGAGCCTGTGAGCGCCGGCAGGGACCAGCCGGGGTGCAGCGCGAAATTCAGGAACGATTTGAGGGTCAATCGCGGCGGGAGGGACAGTCCATTGACGCGGTCTCGCTCGCGATTGCCGGCTACGGGCGTGTCGACGGTCAGGGCGAGGCCGTGGAAACCGGCGTCCTTGCAGCGGGCAACGAACTCGGCAGTGAGGCCTCGGTCCTTGAACACATAGATCTGGAAGACTTTGGGGCCTGCAAACTCCTTGGCGAGCTCCTCGATCCGAGTCGTGCCGAGCGTCGACAGGCCGTAGAGGAGACCGTGTTTGGCGGCGGCGCGCGCGACCGCGAGTTCGGCGTCGCGATGGAACATGCGGTTTAGACCGGTTGGCGAGAGCATCAGCGGCCATCGAACGGCCTGACCGAACAGGTGGGTCTCGGTCCTGATGTGCGAGACGTCGGTCAGGACGTCGGGGACGATCTCATAATCCGCGAACGCTGAGGAATTTCGCCGGAGGGTGAGCTCATCGTCGGCGCCGCCGTCGATATAGTCGAAGATGGGGCGCGGCAGGCGCCGGCGGGCAAGTGCGCGCAGATCGGCAATGTTGTTGGCGCGCGCGAGGGCTTTCATTGCCGCGACGATGCAATGGGATCGCCCCAGGGTCGAGCAAATCTTGATAGCGGGCGCCGAGCTTCGATGCTTCGTCGTCGGCGACAATGGCCGCCACCGTTTCCACCGTCGCTTACCTGGGACTCGAAGCTCGCGCTGTCGAAGTGCAAGTGCAGCTGTCTGCCGGCCTTCCCGCTTTCGTCATCGTCGGGCTGCCCGACAAGGCGGTTGCCGAAAGCCGCGAGCGGGTGAGGGCTGCGTTGAGCTCGATCGGGCTCGCCCTTCCGCCGAAGCGGATCACCGTCAACTTGTCGCCGGCCGACCTGCCCAAGGAAGGGTCTCACTTCGACCTGCCGATCGCGCTTTGCCTTCTGGCGGCGATCGGTGCGACCGATGCGGAGAGCCTGTCGCATTATGTCGCGGTAGGGGAGTTGTGCCTCGACGGGCGGATAGCGGCTTCGCCCGGCGTCCTCCTGGCGGCGATCCACGCCAGCTCGCAAGAAATGGGGCTCATTTGCCCGGCATCGCAAGGAAGCGAGGCAGCGTGGGCAGGGCGGATCGAGGTGCTCGCCGCGCCAGACCTGCTGGCGCTGCTGTCGCACTTCAAGGGACGGCAGTTGCTGCCCGCTCCGCGGCCGGGAGAGGCGGAACCGCTGGCGGCCGGGCCGGACCTGAAACAGGTCAAGGGCCAGGAAGTCGCCAAACGGGCCTTGGAGATCGCCGCGGCGGGCGGTCACAACCTGCTGATGAGCGGTCCCCCGGGGGCGGGAAAATCGCTGCTGGCGGCCTGCCTTCCCGGGATTTTGCCGCCGCTCGAGCCGGCCGAGGCGCTGGAAGTGTCGATGGTCGCCAGCGTCGCAGGTGAGCTGGAAGGGGGAAGGTTGCGGCGGCGCCGGCCGTTTCGTGCGCCGCATCACAGCGCATCCATGCCCGCGCTGGTTGGCGGCGGGCTCAAGGTCCGGCCGGGCGAGATCAGTCTGGCGCACCTCGGCGTGCTGTTCCTGGATGAATTGCCGGAGTTCCAGCGGCCGGTGCTCGATTCGCTGCGCCAGCCGCTTGAAACCGGAACTGTAAGCGTCGCCCGGGCAAACATGCACGTCACCTTTCCGGCGCGGGTGCAGATGGTGGCGGCGATGAACCCTTGCCGATGCGGACACCTTGGGGACCCGGCGCTGGCCTGCGCGCGGGCGCCGCGATGCGCCGCCGATTATCAGGCGAGGGTGTCAGGACCGCTGCTCGACCGGATCGACCTGCACGTCGAGGTACAGGGCGTGAGCGCCGCCGACCTCACCCTGCCGCCGCCGGCGGAAGGGAGCGAGGAGGTCGCCAGGCGGGTAGCGGCGGCTCGCGCTGTCCAGACCGGGCGCTTTGAGGGACATGGCATCCGCACCAACGCTGAGGCGGATGGAGAATTGCTCGATGCAGTCGCGACGCCGGACGATGCGGGGAGGAAGCTGCTGGCTGCGGCAGCGGCGGCCACGCGCCTCTCAGCTCGCGGATTTCATCGGGTGATGCGAGTCGCGCGGACGATCGCGGACTTGGCCGGTAGCGAGCAGGTCGGCCGCATCCAT
>Ga0247828_10000615_pt1 | contig 11810 bp, 6 predicted proteins | sample 12C_Control_Day3_FD_192425 | JGI IMG/M metagenome (GOLD analysis project Ga0247828, IMG submission 192425) | Soil microbial communities from agricultural site in Penn Yan, New York, United States - 12C_Control_Day3 | ecosystem: Environmental > Terrestrial > Soil > Agricultural land | place: USA... | reverse complement strand
GCTGTGCGTAGATCTCCCGCTGCGGAGCCAGAAAACGCCGCAGGCCGGCGGCACGCCGGCGGATCTGCTGCAGGCAGCCGTTCTCCGGGGTATACCGTTCGTCGGATTCGACCTTTTCTTCTTCCAGGTCGACCAGTTCGGACAGGTCGCTGACCAGGCCCTGGACCTTTTCGGTCAGCAGTTCGCCCATCAGCAGCAGCAGTTCGGACGCCGATTTCGGGCCCCTGCCCTCTTCGAGCTGCTGGAGAATCTCGTCACTGGCGCGCAACGGCCGCAGCCGCAGCGAGATGACCCGCTGCGCTTCGGCGAAGATGCGCACCGAGACCATGTCTTCCGGCTCTGCGCCCGGGTTCAGGTTGACCCCACGCAGGAACAGCAACAACTGTTCATCGGCCATGGGCAGCAGGCGCGGCCGGGTGTTTTCTTCCAGCAGCAGCTCGCAGGCGAACGCGCTCAGGCCGCTGTCGTGCAGCAGCCAGGTGCGGGTTTGCGGATGGCTGCGGTCCCAGTGCAGCCACAGGCTCTGCTCGGGTTGCAGCTGCAGGTCGTCCAGCTCGGTACGGGCAATCGAGCGCGCGCCGCCTTTGCCATCGAGCACCAGGGCGTGTACCAGCCCCCACTGCGCGTTGTCTTCCTCGAACATCAAAGCTCCATCAGCGCGGGCGGCGCATCACTCCGGCATTTTCAGCGGGCTTGGCGAGACCAGCACGCCATTGTTGTCGGCATACACGTACTCGCCCGGGCGGAAGGTCACCCCGGCGAAGGTCACTGCCACGTTGAGGTCGCCGATGCCGCGCTTGTCGGTCTTCATCGGGTGACTGGCCAGGGCCTGCACGCCGACGTCGGTCTGGATCAGCACGTCGACGTCACGCACGCAGCCGTAGATCACCAGGCCTTCCCAACCGTTCTTGGCAGCCTTCTCGGCGAGCATGTCGCCGAGCAGTGCGCGGCGCAGCGAGCCACCACCATCGACGACCAGGACCTTGCCCTTGCCATCGAGCTCGACCTGCTCCTTGACCAGCGAGTTGTCTTCGAAGCACTTGATGGTGACGATCTGGCCGCCGAACGAATCGCGGCCGCCGAAATTGCTGAACATCGGTTCCAGCACCTGCACCAGGTCCGGGTAGGCATCACACAGGTCGGGCGTAACGTAATGCTGCATGGGAAGCTCCTGTCAGTCACAACGAAAGCGGGTATCGGCCAAGGCTACACCGTAGAGCCCATTGCAGTCATCCGGGACCAAGCAGTCAGTTGTGTTTTGCCTGTACCGGCCTCTTCGCGGGTAAACCCGCTCCCACAGAGTCCTCACTGCACTCGAGCCCTGTGGAGTTCCTGTGGGAGCGGGTTTACCCGCGAAGAGGCCAGTACAGGCGCAATCCATTCAACTGGCGGGCACCGGCTCCGCCACCACAGTGGACTCATGCACCGGCACCAGCGGGTCACGCAGCCACCGTTCCACCAGCGGCCACACCTGCACCTGCGCGGCCTTGCTCACCAGCATGTCGACATGCCCGAAAGCCTCGAAGCCTTCCTCGAGCCCCAGCCGCAGAAACTGCTTGCGCTCACCGCCCAATTGCTCGAACAGCTTGCGGCAGGCCCACACCGGGTCCTGGAAGTCCCCCGCACCCGCCACCGCCAGCAGCGGCACATCCACCTCGGCCAGCCCCGCCCACCAGTCGCTCTGCCTGTCGCCAAAGCGCCCGAACAGGCCATGCCAGCGCATGCTCTCTAGGGCCAGGCCGATCGGCTCATCCTCCGGCCCACGCTTGAAACGCGGGCCGGAAATCTGCCCCCAGCGCTTGAGCAGCAGCTTCGCCCCCCAGGTCAGCGGCGGCACCTTCAACGGCCAGTACACGCGGCTGATCTGGGTACCGAACAGCGCCACGCTGGCTACCTGCTCGGCAGGCAGAAAGCCACCGCCCAGCGCTGCCGCCAGGGTCGTACCACCCAGGGAATGGCCGACCCAGTGCGGCGCCTGGCCCGATTGCTCGCGCACGAACGCGGCAATCAGCGGCAGGTCATCGCGGGCATAGGCGGCAACGCTGTTGTGCTTCCAGTCATGGTTGCGCGGCGACAGGCCGTGGCCGCGCATTTCCGGGATCCACACATCGAAGCCGGCGCGGGCAAGATAGGCCCCCAGGCCAACCCCTTTGGGCGAGTACCAGAAGCGGCGGTTGGAAAAGCTGCCATGCAGGAGAATGACCGGCACGCCCTGGGCCTGGCCCTGATCGGCCAGCCCCAGGCGGGTGACAGCCAGCTCGACGCTGGGGTCAGGGCTGTTGCCGGCCTTGATCCGGTACACGTCTTCGCTGAGGTCGCCGCGGCGTTCGGCACTGAGCAAGGCCACGGGGAATAGAGTGCTGCTGCTTTGCATAAGGTTGCTTGGTGCACAAAAAAGGGCGGGATCCATTACTGGAGCTCGCCCTGGAAAAAACCAGGCGGGGATACGCCAGACGTACCCCCGCGTTTTACTGCTTCAGACCGCGCCTTGCCCTTCGGCCAGGTAGAACCAGGTTTCGAGTACCGAGTCCGGGTTCAGCGACACGCTGTCGATGCCCTGTTCCATCAGCCACTTGGCCAGGTCCGGGTGGTCCGACGGGCCCTGGCCGCAGATGCCGATGTACTTGCCAGCCTTGTTGCACGCGGCAATGGCGTTGGCCAGCAGCTTCTTCACCGCAGGATTTCGCTCGTCGAACAGGTGGGCAATGATGCCCGAATCACGGTCCAGGCCCAGGGTCAGCTGGGTCAGGTCGTTGGAGCCGATCGAGAAGCCGTCGAAGTATTCCAGGAACTCTTCGGCGAGGATGGCGTTGGACGGCAGTTCGCACATCATGATCACGCGCAGGCCGTTGTCGCCACGGGCCAGGCCGTTTTCGGCGAGCAGGTCGACGACCTGGCTGGCTTCGCCCAGGGTACGCACGAACGGCACCATGATCTCGACGTTGGTCAGGCCCATTTCGTTGCGCACGCGCTTGAGCGCACGGCATTCGAGCTCGAAGCAGTCACGGAACGATTCGCTGATGTAACGCGAAGCGCCACGGAAGCCCAGCATCGGGTTTTCTTCTTCCGGCTCGTACAGCTTGCCGCCGATCAGATTGGCGTACTCGTTGGACTTGAAGTCCGACAGGCGCACGATGACCTTTTTCGGGTAGAAGGCCGCAGCCAGGGTGCTGATACCCTCGACCAGCTTCTCGACATAGAAGCCTACCGGGTCGTTGTAGCCGGCGATGCGCTTGTCGACGCTGTCTTTCAGGTCGGCAGGCAGGCCTGCATAGTTCAGCAGCGCCTTGGGGTGCACGCCGATCATGCGGTTGATGATGAACTCCAGGCGCGCCAGGCCGACACCGGCGTTGGGCAGCTGGGCGAAATCGAAGGCGCGGTCCGGGTTGCCGACGTTCATCATGATCTTGAACGGCAGGTCGGGCATGGCATCGACCGAGTTCTGCTTGATGTCGAAGCCCAGCTCGCCCTCGAAGATGAAGCCGGTATCGCCTTCGGCGCAGGAAACGGTCACGCCTTGGCCGTCTTTCAGCACCTGGGTGGCGTTGCCGCAACCGACCACGGCCGGAATACCCAGCTCACGGGCGATGATCGCTGCGTGGCAGGTGCGCCCGCCGCGGTTGGTGACGATGGCGCTGGCGCGCTTCATTACCGGTTCCCAGTCCGGGTCGGTCATGTCGGAAACCAGCACATCGCCCGGCTGGACCTTGTCCATTTCCGATACGTCGTTGATCACGCGAACCTTGCCGGCGCCGATGCGCTGGCCGATGGCACGGCCTTCGACCAGCACGGTGCCCTTCTCTTTCAGCAGGTAGCGTTCCATGACGTTGGCGCTGGAGCGGCTTTTTACCGTTTCGGGGCGCGCCTGGACGATGTACAGCTTGCCGTCGTCACCGTCCTTGGCCCATTCGATGTCCATCGGGCGCTGGTAGTGCTGCTCGATGATCATGGCCTGCTTGGCCAGCTCGCTGACCTCGGCATCGGTCAGGCAGAAGCGCGCGCGCTCGGCACGGTCCACTTCGACAGTCTTGACCGAACGGCCGGCCTTGGCTTCTTCGCCGTAGACCATCTTGATCGCCTTGCTGCCCAGGTTGCGGCGCAGGATGGCCGGGCGGCCGGCCTCCAGGGTTTGTTTGTGCACGTAGAATTCGTCAGGGTTGACCGCACCCTGCACCACGGTTTCGCCCAGGCCGTAGGCGCCGGTGATGAACACCACGTCGCGGAAGCCCGACTCGGTGTCAAGGGTGAACATGACGCCGGCAGTGCCGGTTTCGGAACGGACCATGCGCTGCACGCCGGCGGACAGGGCCACCAGCTTGTGATCGAAGCCCTGGTGCACGCGGTAGGCGATGGCGCGGTCGTTGAACAGCGAGGCGAACACTTCCTTGGCCGCGCGGATCACGTTGTCGACGCCACGGATGTTGAGGAAGGTTTCCTGCTGGCCGGCGAACGAGGCGTCCGGCAAGTCTTCGGCAGTGGCCGAGGAACGCACGGCAACCGCCATGTTGTCGTTGCCGGCAGCCATTTCGGCGAAGGCCGTACGGATTTCCGAATCCAGACGGGCCGGGAAGTCGGCTTCCATGACCCACTGGCGAATCTGCGCGCCGGTCTTGGTCAGGGCGTTGATGTCATCCACATCGAGTGCGTCGAGCGCGGCGTGGATACGGTCGTTGAGACCACTCTGTTCGAGAAAATCGCGGTACGCCTGCGCCGTAGTGGCAAAGCCGCCCGGCACCGATACACCAGCACCTGCGAGGTTGCTGATCATCTCGCCCAGGGATGCGTTCTTGCCCCCCACATGCTCCACATCATGGACGCCGAGCTTATCGAGGGAAACTACGTACTCTACCAAGGTGATCTCTCCACTAACTGTGTTGGAAAAGCTCAAGGGCGCCCGCCTGCCTTCGTTGACTTGGCCGGACGCTTGTGGCCTGTACCCGGAAAATAAGTGAGAATGCCGACAGCCGCATTCGGCAAACCGAACTTATCATATCCAGAAAACGTCATCAGCTTAAGGCCCAGATCGCAAATGAAACGAACCGCGTTCTTCATCTCCGACGGCACCGGCATCACTGCCGAAACCCTGGGCCAGAGTCTGCTCGCTCAATTCGAGAGCATTCCGTTCAATAAATTCACCCGTCCCTACATCGATTCGCCGGAAAAGGCGCGGACCATGGTCCAGCAAATCAACGCTGCGGCCGAGCGCGATGGTGTACGCCCGATCATCTTCGACACCATCGTCAACCAGGACATCCGTGAGATACTGGCGACCTCGAATGGCTTCATGATCGACATCTTTTCTTCGTTTTTGTCCCCGCTTGAGCAGGAATTGACTGCCCATTCGTCGTATTCCGTCGGCAAATCGCACTCGATCGGCGGCAATTCCAACTACATGGAACGCATCGAGGCGGTGAATTTCGCCCTCGACAACGACGACGGCGCGCGGACCCATTACTACGACAAGGCCGACCTGATCCTGGTAGGCGTATCGCGCTGCGGCAAGACCCCCACCTGCCTGTACATGGCCATGCAGTTCGGCATCCGCGCCGCCAACTACCCGCTGACCGAGGACGACATGGAGCGCCTGCAACTGCCGGCGGTGCTGAAAAAGCACCACAACAAGCTGTTCGGCCTGACCATCGACCCGGACCGGCTGACCGCCATCCGCCATGAGCGCAAGCCCAACAGCCGCTATTCCAGCTTTGCCCAGTGCGAGTTCGAAGTGCGCGAGGTGGAAAGCCTGTTCCGCCGGGAGAACATTCCCAACATCAATTCCACGCATTTTTCCGTGGAGGAGATTTCGGCGAAGATCCTGGTCGAGAAAGGGGTGGAGCGCAGGTTCAAGTAAGCCTGTACCGGCCTCTTCGCGGGTAAACCCGCTCCCACAGGGACTCACTACACTCAAGTCTTGTGATATCCCTGTGGGAGCGGGTTCACCCGCGAAAGGGCCAGCACAGGAATACAAAAAAGCCCCGGCATCACTGCCGGGGCTTTTCATTTCAGCTCATGGCTCAGGACGGCACCACCGCCGCCTGCCCGCTCATGGCCAGGTCGACCAGCTCGCGGTTGGCCACCGCGTACATCGCATAGTCGGTACCGGTAGCATTGCGCAGGTCATCCAGCATGGCGCGCCAGCGCTCCACCATCACCCGGTGCTGCTCGGCCCACAGCGCCACGCGGGCGTCCATGTCTTCCGGCGCATCGGCCATCTGCAATACCGAGATGGTGATCGCCCGCTGCTGCAGGTCGATGTCGTCGCGGAACGCCTCGCGGGCCAGCGCCTGCCAGTTGTTCTCCACCGGCAGGTTGCTGATTTCCTGCAGGTACCAGGTCAGGTCCAGCGCGCTGCCCACGGCGAAGAACGCCTTGGCCACCTGCGCCGGCTCATGGCCGGTGACATCAGCCGCCTCGATGATCGGCAGCAGGGTGTACAGATGGCTGGTGCCAGCCACCATGCGCGCCAGCAATTCCGGCACACCGGCGTCGACGAAGCCCTGGTAGCGCACCATCCAGCGCTCGCGGGTCGGGCCTTCGAGCAACTCGTCGAGCTTGAGCCCCAGTTGCGCGATCTTCGGCCCGAAGTGCGCGGTGTCACGCCCGGCGTCCTGCTCGTTGCGGCGGCTGCGCAGGAACCAGCGGGTGGCACGGCGGCCCAGGCGCATCAGCTCGTCCATCAGGGTCAGCTGGATCTCCGCCGGCACCTGGTAGTCCAGTGCCTCGATCTGGCGGAACCAGTGCGGCAGGTGGAAGATGTCGCGCACGATCACATAGGCCCCGGCCACGTTGGCCGGGCTCATGCCGGTCGACTCCTTCAGGCGCTGGACGAAGGTGATGCCCATGTTGTTGACCAGGTCGTTGGCGATCTGGGTGCTGACGATCTCGCGCTTCAGGCGGTGACGGCGCATGGATTCGGCGAACTTGCTGACCAGCGACGGTGGGAAGGCGGTTTCCATGTCGCGGGTCAGGTAGTCGTCGTCCGGCACCAGCGACTTGAGCAGCTGTTCCTTGAGGTCGATCTTGCTGTACGAGATCAGCACCGACAGCTCGGCGCGGGTCAGGCCCTGGCCGGCGGCCAGGCGCTCGGCCAACTGTTCCTCGGACGGCAGGAACTCGATGGCGCGGTCCAGCTTGCCACGGGCTTCCAGGTCGGCCATCAGGCGCTTGTACTCGGCAATGCGCTCGCGGGCACGGCGGGCCGCCAGCGACAACGCCTGGGTCTGCTTGTAGTTGTTGCCCAGCACCAGGCCGGCCACTTCGTCGGTCATGCTGCCCAGCAGCTGGTTGCGCTGCTTCTCGGTCATGTCGCCACCCTGCACCACTTCGTTGAGCAGGATCTTGATGTTGACCTCGTGGTCGGAGCAGTCCACGCCGCCGGCGTTGTCGATGAAGTCGGTGTTGGTGGCGCCGCCGTGCAGGCCGAACTCGACCCGGCCAAGCTGGGTCATGCCCAGGTTGCCGCCCTCGCCCACCACCTTGCAGCGCAGTTCGTTGCCATTGACCCGCAGCGCGTCGTTGGCCTTGTCGCCGACATCGGCATGGCTCTCGGTACTGGCCTTGACGTAGGTACCGATGCCACCGTTCCACAGCAGGTCTACCGGTGCCTTGAGCAGCGCATTGAGCAGCTCGGTCGGGGTCAGGCGGTCGGCGTCGATGGCGAAGCGCTCTTTCATCTGCGGGCTGATGGCGATGCTCTTGGCACTGCGCGGGAAGATCCCGCCGCCTTCGGACATGATGCTGGTGTCGTAGTCGCTCCAGGCCGAGCGCGGCAGGTCGAACAGGCGCTTGCGTTCGGCAAAGCTTGCGGCTGGCTCCGGGTTCGGGTCGATGAAGATGTGCAGGTGGTTGAACGCGGCCACCAGTTGCAGCTTGTCGGACATCAGCAGGCCGTTGCCGAACACGTCGCCGGCCATGTCGCCGACGCCAATGACGGTGATCGGGTCTTCCTGCACATTGATGCCGCGCTCGCGGAAGTGGCGCTGTACGCCCACCCAGGCGCCGCGCGCGGTAATGCCCATCTTCTTGTGGTCGTAACCGGCCGAGCCGCCCGAGGCGAAGGCGTCGCCCAGCCAGAAGCCGTAGTCGATGGCAATGCCGTTGGCGATGTCCGAGAAGGTCGCGGTGCCCTTGTCGGCCGCCACCACCAGGTACGGGTCGTCATCGTCATGGCGTACCACGTTGGCCGGCGGCACCACGCCACCGTCCTTGAGGTTGTCGGTGATGTCGAGCAGGCCGGAAATGAAGATGCGGTAGCACGCCACGCCCTCGGCGGCGATCTCGTCACGGCTGCCGCCCAGCGGCAGGCGGCGCGGCAGGAAGCCGCCCTTGGCGCCGACCGGCACGATGACCGAGTTCTTCACCTGCTGGGCTTTGACCAGGCCCAGCACCTCGGTGCGGAAGTCTTCCTCGCGATCGGACCAGCGCAGCCCACCGCGGGCCACGTTGCCAAAGCGCAGGTGCACGCCCTCGACCCGTGGCGAGTAGACGAAGATCTCGAACTTTGGCACAGGTTTGGGCAGCTCGGGGATCAACTTGGGGTTGAACTTGAAGCTGAAGTACGACTTGTTGAGGCCGTTGGCGTCCGGCTGGTAGAAGTTGGTGCGCAGGGTGGCCTTGATCAGGTCCAGGTAGCGGCGCAGGATGCGGTCTTCGTTGAGTACCTGTACGTCGTCCAGCGCGGTCAGGATGGCTTGTTCCAGGCGCAGCTGCTTGTCATCCAGGTCCTCCTGGGTGAGCTTGCGCGCCAGGTAGAAGCGGGTCTTGAACAACCGGGTCAGCTCGCGGGCGATGTCGGTGTGGTTGTTCAGGGTGCTGGCGATGTAGCCCAGGTCGAAGCCCAGGCGAATCTGCTTCAGGTAACGGGCGTAGGCGCGCAGCAGCGCCACATCACGCCATGGCAGGCCGGCGGTAAGCACCAGGCGGTTGAAGGCGTCGTTCTCGGCATCGCCGCGGACGATGTGGATGAAGGCGTCCTGCAGGGTGTCGTTGAGCTGCTGGATGTCCAGGCTCAGGCCTTCGCTGTAGGTGAAGGCGAAGTCGTGGATCCAGTAGCCGCGGCCATTGGCATGGCGCAGGCGGTACGGGAACTCGCCGAGCACGCGCAGGCCAAGGTTCTCCAGGATCGGCAGCACGTCGGACAGCGCCAGCGGCGTGTCGGCGTGGTACAGCTTGCAGTGCAGGGTGCGCTCGCCGACCTGGGTCAGCGGCTGGTAGAAGCTCATCGCCAGCGGCTTGCTTTCCGACAGGTTCAGCACGTGCTGCAGGTCGACCACTGCCGAATGCGCGGCAAAGCGCTCGCGGTAGCCAGCCGGGAAACCTTTGGGGAAGTCGGCGAGGATGTTGGTGCCCTGGGCTTCGCCGAAGTTTTCGATTACCAGCGCCGAGTAGTCGTCATGCCACGAACGGCAGGCCTGGATCACTTCGCGTTCCAGCTGCTGCGGGTCGATGTCGATGCGGTTTTTCGGGTCTACCCGCAGAATCAGCTGTACACGGGCCAGCACCGATTCGGAGAAGAAGGTCCAGAATTCGCAGTCGCTGGCCTTCAGGCGCTCCATCAGCACCTGCTGGATCTTCTGCCGCACTTCGGTGGAGTAGATTTCCCGCGGTACATAGGCCAGGCAGTAGCAGAAGCGGCCGTATGGGTCCTTGCGCAGGAACACGCGGATCTTGTTGCGTTCCTGGATCTGCACGATCGACATGACAGTGCTGAACAGCTCGTCGACCGGGGTCTGGAACAGGTCGTCGCGCGGCAGCACTTCCAGCACCTGGGCCAGTTCCTTGCCCAGGTGGGCCTTGGGATCGAAGCCAGAGCGGCGCTCGACTTCGGTGACCTTCTGCCGGATATAAGGGATGGCATGCACGCTTTCACCGTACACCGACGAGGTGTACAGGCCCATGAAGCGATGTTCCTTGATCACCTTGCCATCGGCGTCCAGCTGGCGGATCGACACGTAGTCCGGGTAGGCCGGGCGGTGTACGCGGCTTGGCAGGGCGGCCTTCGCGAAGGACAGCAGCAACGGTTCGTTGAGGTAGGCCACGGCGTAGTCTTCGATGCGCAGCTCGTCGCTCGTCAGGCCCACGCGCAGGCGGCGCGGCAGGCCGAGGAACGACTGCTCGTCGTAGACCATCTGGCCGCCATCGGCGTCGCCCTTGACGGTGAATTCTTCATAGCCCAGGAAGGTGAAGTGGTTGTCCAGCAGCCACTCGAGGAACGCCTTGACCTCGCCCTTTTCGTGGTGCGCCGGGCCAAAGGCGGTCTGCTCCACCTCCGCCACCACTTCACGCAGCTTGGCCTTCATCGGTTCGAAGTCGGCCACCACCACCCGCACCTCGGCCAGCACCTGCTCGATCTCGCGGGCCAGTACCGTCAGTTCGGCAGCGTTGGCGCAACGGTCGATCTCCAGGTACATCAGCGACTCATGGCGTACGCCCTCGCCCTGGGTGCCCTTGGGCAGCAGTTCCAGCAGCTCGCCCTTGGCGCCGCGGCGCACGCTGAGCACGGTGGTCTGCAAGGTGTGGATGCTGTAGCCGCGGCGGTTGAGCTCGGTGCGTACCGAGTCGACCAGGAACGGCAGGTCGTGGTGCAGCACTTCGACCACGCTGTGGGTCGATTGCCAGCCATTGCGTTCGTAGTCGGGGTTGTACACCCGTACTTGCGGGTACTCAGGGTCGAAACGCTCGATGATGCGCCAGGCTGACAGGGTGCAGCCGGCCAGGTCGGAAAGCCTGCGCTGGGTGAGTTCGTCCAGAGAGATGATGCCGAAGAACTGCTCGGCGAACAGCGCAACTTGTGGCAGGGACTGTTCGCTGATGTGCTGCGCCAGGGCCGCTTGCAGTTGATGCTGGAAGTCGGCTTTGCTGGCTGCGGTGAAGAACGCCATCTGTGGTACTCCGCTTGGGCTTTGTAATAATTGAAGCGTCGCTGCGTGCGCCGTGTACGGATCAACGATAGCCAACCCGTGGCAAGGCGGACGGTAAAACCAGGCGTTGAACGTGCGCAGGCACGCCCAGGGCTCGCCGAAGCTTAACGACTGATCGGTCATCAAGGCTTGCAGCGCTGCGACAATTTCGGTCAAGGGGGGGTAACTTTACGTTTATGCCTGTCGGCAAGGCTGTCAGAATTCCCTTCCGTTCCCCTTGATCCGAGCCTTGTCCATGCAAATCAATACTGCCCTGCTGTTCGCCACCCCTTGCGATGACGAGGAAGACAACATGGCGACCCTGTGCTGCCACAGCGACAAGGGTCAGATGTTCCTGCTGACCCGCTACCCGGACGAAGACACCGTTGACCTGACACTGGATGACGAGCCGTCGACGCTGGATGGCCTGAAAGTGACCCTGAGCGCCAAGCGCCTGCTGATCGAGGTGGCGGCCGGCGACCGCGACGCACTGAAGGGCGATGAGGTGCTGGAAATCAACCTGACCAGCGAGTTGAGCGACATGGATGAAGTGAAGGAAACCCTGGAGAACATCCTGGCCGGGACTGGTACCTTGGTCTGCGAGCTCTGAGCCGAAAATTCCGGCTGTATCCCTGCTCTTGTGTTGCCTGTACTGGCCTCATCGCCGGCAAGCCAGCTCCCACAGGTACTGCACATGACTTGAGGCAGCCATGGTCGGTGTGGGAGCTGGCTTGCCGGCGATGAGGCCGGTACAGGCTGCACAAAACCGATGAAGCGAGCCAGGCGCTAGAGCAATGCAGACTGCATTTCCTGTGCCTGTACCCGCAACGCCTCACAAAACGGCTCCACCGCCGCCGACGCCGGCCGGTGGTCCGGCCTGATCAGCATCACCTGATACGGCACCGACACCCGCAA
>Ga0247828_10000613_pt1 | contig 11825 bp, 11 predicted proteins | sample 12C_Control_Day3_FD_192425 | JGI IMG/M metagenome (GOLD analysis project Ga0247828, IMG submission 192425) | Soil microbial communities from agricultural site in Penn Yan, New York, United States - 12C_Control_Day3 | ecosystem: Environmental > Terrestrial > Soil > Agricultural land | place... | reverse complement strand
GGCTGTCACTGACAGAACGGACGAAGTCGGCCAGGGCAGGGGTGACCTGGGTGCCCATGGAGACCGCGATCGTCTCGGCGTTTGAGCGCAAGCCCTCGAACGCGCCGGAGAGACCCTGGGCGCGGGTAGCGGCGATGCGGGCGGCGGTGCCCTGCCGAATCATCCGTTCGCGCATCTGGTCAAAGCCGCGGGCGCCCTCGGACACGAAGATGTTGGCGGCGCGGATGGCGTCGGCCCCGACGATGGGGTTCAGCGAAGCCTGCCGTTGCGCCGGTGAGAGACGCAGGAGGGCGGTGCGGTAGTTCTCGAACACCGCCGGGAGGGAGAGGAATCCGCCGGTGGCGGTGGTCGTGGACACGCCCAGGCGTTCCATCTCGTTGCGGGCAGCGGCGCTGGCCGGATTCAGGCGCAGCAGCATCGTGCGGAGCGAGGTGCCCGCGTCTGAGCCGACCAGCCCGGCGTTCGCCAGCAGCGAGATGGCGGTGGCCGTGTCCTCGATGCTGAGCCCGGCCTGATGGGCAACCGCTGAGGACTGCTGCAGGGCGATGGCCATGTCGGTGATCGAGCCGCTGCTGGCGTTGGCCGCGTTGGCGAGCACGTCGGCCACCAGACCCGCCTGGTCGCCTTCGAGGTGGAAGGCGTTGATGGCGCGGGCGGCAATCTCGGCCGCGGTGGCGAAGTCGACACTGGCCGCGGTGGCGAGCTGCAAGGTGCCCTTGGCGGCGTCCATCGACTCCTGCAGATCGAGGCCGCCGCGGGCCAGCTCTGTCATCGCATCGGCGGCGTCCCCCGCTGAGACGGCCGGGAGGGTTAGGTCGGCGCCCAGGGCGATGGCGGCCTTGCTGATCTTCTGCATCTCCAGGGTGGTCGCTTCAGTGACGCCCTGGAACGCGTTCAGAGCGTTCTCGAAGCTGGCCGACTGGCTGACGAACTTCTGCAGACCGGTCAGCGCCGCCGACGCCGCCAAGAAGCCGGGGGCCGCGCCGAGCACGGCGCCGCGCAGCCCGGCGATGGCGAGGGTGCTGGCGAGGGCACCGCGGGTGAGGTTGCTCATCCGCAGAGTGGTGCGGTCGGTGGCGCGGTTCAGCTGGTTGAACTCGTTCGCGACGTTGGCGCCGCGCAGGCCACGCTGCAAGTCGCTGCGGAGGTGACTTGTGTCGGCCCTTACGTCAACTGTTGCGGTGGCGATTGGGCTCGCCATCGTCTACCCCGTCGCCAGCTTGAACGCGTCTGAGAGACCGCTGACGGCGGCCTTGTTCTCGCGCGCGCGGGCACGACGCTCCCGTTCGGCTACCTGCTCAGGCGTCTCAGGCGGCGTGTCCAGCCAGGTCTGCACCTCTTTGATGCGCTCGTCGTCCAAGCCTTCCTTGAGGAGCTGCCAGCCGAGGTTGATGAAACTGCGCAGGCTCATTCCTTCGACGCTGGCTCCTTGGAGGCTGAGTCTTCCGTCGAGTTCGTTGAAGTTTCCTCTGGCCCATCCGTAGAGTCGGATGGCGGCGACGTAGGGCGGCCGCTCAGGGACCTCAGCAAGCCCTCGATCAGCGAGTGCGCGTCGCTGTGGGTAATCGGGTGCAGCGGGTCGTGACGCACCTTGTGCCACTTCTCTTCCTGGCCTGGTTCCAGGAACGCCAGCACGGTGGCGTCGATGATCGAGATCGCCTCTTTGTTAGAGACGTCCTCGCGCAGAGTGGTCATGTCGTAGTAGTCGGCCAGGGTCTCCATCTCCACCCCGGCCTTGTGCGTGAAGGTCTCTCCTCCTAGCTCGAAGGTGCGGTCGCGGGTGGCGCGCTCTTGGCGGGCCACCTCGATGGTGCGGGCGAACTCGGCGATGCTGAAATCGGTATCGCCGTTCGGGCTTGCCATCTACTCCTCCTTGTAGCTCTGGAGCATTCAACCACCGGCTGTGGACGGGAGGTAAAATGAGGGGCGCCGGGCTGCTACCCGGCACCCCGACGCAGACCTGACAAGGAGGCCAGCGTGGAAAGCAAGTCTAGCCCGTACACGATCTCGGATCGTGGTTTTGTGACGCCTTGCTGGGTGTGGATCGGATGTCGTGATCCACGCACCGGATATGCACAGATGTGGAGCCCAGAGGCAAAAGGTCGTGTTCTTGCTCACCGATATTTCTATGAGAAAGCACGCGGCCCCATACCGAAGGGCTTGCAACTCGATCATCTGTGCAGAGTGAGGAACTGCGTGCGCCCAGAACATCTGGAGGCGGTAACGGCAGCCGTGAACCAGAGACGAGGGAAAAGCGCAAGGCTCACACAGGATGCGGTGAATGAGATACGGCACCGCAGCGCGCAAGGAGAAAGCAACCGGAGCTTGGCAAGAGAGTTCAGCGTTCACAGCACGACCGTAGATCGGATCATAAATAGACATAGATGGATTTAGTCACCGGCAGCGGCGAGTGCTGGCGTCAGGAACGGAAACTGACGCCCGCCGCGCACCCCGGTCTCCAGGTAGAAGGCATAGGGCACGTCGGTGCCGACCGAGCCCACCAGCTCGCCATCCTGCTGGGTCACCTCTCCCCTGATCGAGGCGTGCAGCCTGCCGGTCTTCACGTTCGGGCCGCGCTGGGCGTTGCCCGCGCTGCGGAACGCCTCGGAGGCGCGGCTGCGCTCGAAGCGTCCCCCCGCCCCGCGGACGGCGAGCCCACCGCCGAAGAGGGAGAACTGCTTCTCGATGCCTGGGACAACGCTGGTGTCGACAGGGCGGCCGGTGGCGTTGTCCTTGGCCTCTTCGACGATGCGGTTGACGCGGCGTTCCAGGTCGTTGCCTACCGGGCCGCGCGGGTCTCGGAGCAGAAACTGCAGGCCTGCCTCGTTGAAGCTGATCTCGGTCTGGACGAGCGGGCCGGGCATCTAGGTCTCCAGAGGGTTGTAGCCGGGGATGGAGGCGCGCACCTGGATGCGCCAGCCGACACAACCACCGGAGGAGTCGACGATGCGGGCACCGTCGAGGTAGCGCTCGCTGCAGCCGTGAAATAGCACCCCGTCGGCGATCAGGCGGTAGATCCCGTTCCAGAGCGTCCAGGCGTCTTCGTGCACCTCGGCGGCGGTGGCCTCTTTCTTGATCGGGTCGGGCAGGGTGCCTGCCGCCACTTCCTGGTCGCAGCGGATGATCGAGACGATCATGGTGGTTTGGCTGACCCGGCCGAAGTTGTTGCGGTGGCCGCTGGTGAGCGCGCCGCCGGGACTGGTGCTGGCCTCGCTGATCGCGGGGACGTGCACCGCCAACATGGGGCAACAATCGAAGGCGGGCTCTCCTGCGCTGACAAAGGCGGTGGCCGGGCAGCGGCCCCCCAAGATCGTCTGGCAGGCCTCCAGGAGGGCGCTGGCCTGCGCGTGCAGGTCCCAGGCGGCCATCAGGCCATCCGGCGGTGCGGCGTGATGTCGGGGCTCCAGAGCGTCGGCACGGACATGGCGCCGCTGGGATTGGCGAAGGCCATGAACGCGTCGACCACGGGCAGTCCCGTCGCGCCCTTGTGCAGCATCCCTGAGAGGGTGTCGACCTTCTCGATCTCCAGCCCGGCGCGGATGATGCGGGTGACGCCGCTGGGCAGGGCGCAGTCGCCGCCGTTGGAGCAGCCCCGGAACAGCTCGCAAGCCAGACGGCTGGCTGCGGCCACCCCCAGCGGGGGAGGGGACATCCCAGCCAGGTAGGTCACCTCGAAGGTGCCTGGCTCGCTGCTGGGGAGGTCGAGGCGCTGGCAGCGCGGCCAGGCCTGACGGACGTTGTCAGCGTCGGCCATGCGCACGAGGTACTTGTATTCGTCCAGGCGGTAGCCGTCGGGGGTGAGCAGCTCCCCGTCGATGCGTACCTCGACGATTGCCCTGGCGACGCCGCTGAGGAGGATCTGATTGACGCATCCGCAGCTACAGGCCCGCCACGACGTTCCTGTACTCACCTGAACCCACTCGGTGCCTCGCCAAAACCAGCCCTCGCCGACGTGACTGCAGGCGCATCCGGTGCGGCAAGGACGGACTGTGCGCAGGCACAGTCCCGGATACTTCTTCAGGCTCAGGCGGTACAGCAGCGCGCTCGCCATCTCGGCGGCGGAGTCCAGGTTGGACTGCTGTTCGCTGCCTGGCTCGACACCGCAGCATTCGGCAACGTCGTCGCCGTCGATCCAGGGCTGGCAAGGACCGAAGCTCGGTGAGGGCGGCTCGATGCCGCTGACATCAGCGCTGGAGACCAGCTCTTCAGCGGCCTGTAGTCCGTCTGGGTCTTCCCAGATGACGATGTATTCGCCAGCTGCTGGATAGGCGTCTGTCCAGCGGTACACACTCTCGGCGCCGCCAACGTCGATCTCGATGATGTCGGCGGTGGTGGGCGCGATCACCTGGAAGCCGTCGCTGGTTTCCATTGAGACGGTGAGCGAGCCGGTGAGGCCGCTGGCGTATCCGTAGGCGTAGGCCGAAAAGGCCGCTCCTTCCAGTCCCGGTCCAATCATCGGGCGGCCTCCTTCGGCAGTGTGTACCAGCCCTCGCTCCAGAGAGTGTGCAGGTTCTCGAACCAGTGCGTGAACAGCGGCCCGACGGCATCGAGGCTGTAGCGGTTCAGGGCGTAGTCACGGATGTCGTAAGCGTCAAGGTCAGCGCACAGATCGACGGCGGTGACTCCCTCGGCCAGGGTGCTGAAGCGCCAGCCGCTGACTCCCTCGACCACCGTCTCGGTGAAGGCGCCGAAGTCTGTGGCCACAACCGGAGTGCCGCTCAGCATCGCCTCAACGGCCACCCCGCCAAAGGGCTCGATGTACAGCGTCGGAGCGATCAGGGCGTGCGCGCGGGCCATCACCTCGGCGCGGGCGGTCTTGTCGAGCACGCCCAGGTACTCGACCGGGCCTTCGATGCGGATGCCGTCTCCCTCTATCCAGTCCTTGCCCCAGGAGCGCGCGCCCGGTCCGGCCACCAGCAGCTTGCGTCCTGTGGCTTTGGCGATCTCCGCAGCGACGTGCGGCCCTTTGCGCTCGATCAGGCGTCCCACGAACAAGAGTTCGTCTCCGGCGTCGTCAACGTCGAAGTCGTCGGGATCAAAGAAGTTGGGGATCACCGTGTCGTAGTGGCGTCCGGTCTCGATGCCTTTCAGGCCGTAGACGTGATGACGCCAGGCATGGCTCTCAAAGGCGCAGCGCTCGCTCCAGAGGCCCTTGTAGCCCACGAACGGCTCACAGGCCAACAGGTCGGGCAAAGAGGCTGAGAGGGGCTCCTGTGCCGTTCCTGCGGTGAGCAGCAGCAGGTCGTGCGGCTGGGCGCGCACCAGGATCTCGTATTGGGCGCGCTCGTTACAGATCCGCCACGGCTCTGAGGAGGGGTCCCAGGTCACGTGCCCCCAAGTGCTGTTCGGGTCGTGCTCGCCAAACCAGGCCAGGCGCTCCTCGGTCGTGAACAGCTCGATGTGCTCGGTGCAGGCTGCGTCGTTGCGGCCGCCGCTGTACAGGAACACCTCGTGCCCTTGGTCGAGCAGCATCTGGCCTGCCTTGACGATCTTGGCGGTGTAGGCGCAGGTGACGAACTCGTCTGTGAGTTCAGTCCAGGGCAGCCCTACGAGGTGAAGTCTCATCCGACGTAGATGTAGCCGGTCGGCTCAGGCACGTCGTCGACGGGTACATAGCCGTTGGCACGTCCAGCGAGGGTTGCGTAGGCGCCTTCGTCGGCTTGCTTTTTCATCGCGATGGCGTTGGCGTTGACGATGGGCCACCAGGGCTGATCGGAGTAGCGGAAGGCGACCGCCTGGTTGCTGCCGTTCTTGACACCGATCGCGCCCATCTCCGTAATGCGCGGGGGCCAGGCCCAGCCTGGAGGATCGCTGACCACGCTGGTGCCGACGCGCGCGATCTCGCCGCCGCCAGCGCTCGAACCACGATTCGTGAGAGTTCCAGCGCTCTCAAAGCCGACGAGCCACTCGAAGCCGAAAGCCTGCCAAGACGAGAAGGCGGTGGTGGTCAGCGTCTCTACCGTCACGTTGGAAGAATCTGACTTTTTGAAGCCGCAACAGACGATGTCGCCCTTGAAGTATTCACTGCCCCAGCCGGACGGTGGACTGATCCAGACGCGCTGGGAGCTGCCGAACGCGATAGTCGCACCTATCGGTGCGCTGCCGCCTGAATGCACCCAGGAGGTGCCGTCATAGAGATGGAAGGTCGGAATCGCTGCGCCGTTGCCGGTGACGACGATCAGATACCAGAGAGACGTGCTGGCGAGACCAAGTCCTGCTATTACGGTGGGACTGCCGCCAGCCGTTGTGCGACTAGCGAGCATCAAGTCATTCGTGCCACCGCTGGTGAACCCGAACTGAAAGTAGGGGAACGAGAGATCGGAGATGAACAGGATGCCCTGCCGTGTCGCGAGCGTGCTTCGCTTGATCAGCACGGCGGCGGTGTAGCCGCCGAGCGTGTAGCCGTTGAACGGTGTCTTGTCGAACTCGACGGTGTGCGCGTCGGTGGCGAAGCGGTAGGCCATCAGCTGGAGTAGGGCCAGGCCGTGGTCTCGACGACGTGGGCGCCCGTTGCAGAAGTGATTTTCAGAATCATGAACGTTCTCCCTGCGAAGTCGCCGACGCCGCTGAAGGTGTCTTGATCGGACATGGCCGTGGCGAGGTGCATCTGCTGGAAGAAGCCGCGCAAGCGCCCGCGAATCGGAAAAACAGTGGCGCTTGTGGGCGTTGTGAGGTTCCCTCGCTCAATGACATCGACCGTGTTGATGTACAGACCTCCATCGACTGGATTTGGGAAGAGCCAGGATGAGCCGGTAGAGCCGAAGAAGAGGCTGTAGATGTTGCACACCCAGATCGCTCCGCCGGTGCCCAGATAGGTGCGTGGCATCGCCGCGCCCGCGGCTGTCACTGATGTGACGTTGCTGATGGATGCGATACCAGTGAGGGCATCCGAAACGCTTGTGGCCGTTACGTTGGGGTAATAGATCGCAGTTCGGTAACTATCTCCAGAGACGTACGAGTAGATCTCTCCGAATCCCCCAACTGTTCCCCAGGAGTGCGTCGAGAGCACCGGCGGATTGGCCGTGTCTACATCGTTGAAAAGCCAGAAGGTGCGGTCGTCTCCGATCAGGAGCCACGTCTGGGCGGTGCCGTTCGATGTCGACGACTTGGGCCAGACGCAGGTTGCCTGCTGCGCCACCGTCGGGAATGGTCCTGTCCCCGTGCCGACCGCCGTCATCACTTCGTAGGCGCGGAGGTTCGCGTTACGTGCCAGCGCCGTCGCGTTTGGTGCGCTGTCGTCCACGTCGAGGTAGTGGCGCACTCCGGCAGGCGCGCGGAAAACGGCCTTGCCCGTTGCCGAGAACGGCATTCCCCAGCCGAGGCTGGCCTTGCTGTTCGTGCCGGTGCCGCCGGAGAGCGTTGAGCCAGAGAGGGTCAGGGTGGCGGCGCTCTTGCTGATCGCAATAGAGTTGCCGCCTGTGCCGCCGACCCAGGCGCGCAGGGTGATCACCGTCGTGGTGACTGCCGAGACCGTCACGCCAGGCGGCATCAGAGTGCCCGCGGCGTAGTTCGAACCAGGCTGACCGTTGCGGGTGATCGCTTGGACGAGGTTGGTCAGGCTAGTGGCGGCGCTGCCTCCGATCAGCACCTGCCCCGCGGTCGGCGTCAGGGTCGTCTTGAAGGTGTAGGTGACGCCGTCGATGGTGACCGTGTCGCCGTCAGAAGGAGCGACGCCGCTGCTGGTGATGGTGGCTGTCGCCTTGGTGGAGCCGTATCCGTCGACCAGACAGCTGCGCAGCACGTCGACCAGCGAGCCTGCGTAGCCGTTCAGCTCGGGAGCGTTGGTATCGCTACTGCGGTAAATGACGGGGGCGGCCATGATCTCCTTCTAGGTGAGCTTGATGTAGCCGGAGGACGGTGAACTGGTCTCGATGCTGCCTGCGCCGCGGGCGCGGCCGAGACGGACGGGCTGGGGACCGCGCTTGCCGTCGCCGCGGGTGCCGACGGCGGTGTTGTCTGGATCTTGGAAGAACCAGGCGATGTTGAGCGCGACGGGCTGCGGGCCGCGAGGGCCGATGGCGCTGGTGCCGACTGAGCCCAGATCCGCCATCAGCTGCTCGACGCCCAGGCTGTGGTCTCGATGGCGAGTCCCGCAGAAAAGCTGGTCTTGATCACCATGAAGGTTCGTCCGGCGAAGTCGCCGCTGCCGCTGAACAGCTCCTGGTCGTTGAAGTTGTTGGTCTGATGGAGCTGTTGGAGCATGCCACGCATGCGACCGCGTATCCCAAAACCGGAGGCAGCCCCCGATGAGCTGGTGCCGCGCTCCTGCACAAGCAGCGCGTTGGCGTAGAAGCCACCGTCGACTGGATTAGGGTACGACTGGATGGTGCCGATACTGGCGCTGCCTGGGAATGCGTAGAAGGGGTTGCCAACAGGCACTCCCCAGATCGAACCGCCTGTGCCGACGTAGCTGCGCGGCATGTTTAAGTTGATCAGCCCGGCCGAGTTGTTGGCCACAAGGATTCCGATTCCATGCGCTGGGGCTACCGTGGTGCTGTCTGTTGTCGAGAAGATCACAAACGTTCGGTAGAGGTCTCCGGTGAGAAAAGATTCGATTTCACCGAACCCCCAGGACGTGGTTGCGAAGTAGGTGCTCAAACTTGGCGGATTAGTCAAAGTGGTAGAGATGAACATGTAGAAAGTGAGAGCGTCTCCTACCAAGAGCCAGGGCCGAGCAACGGAGTCAAGGGTGCTGGACTTCTGTCCGGTGGGGGTTGCGGCCTGGGTCACGCTCGGGAAAGGATTGGTGCCCGTAGTGACGGCGCTCATCGTCTCGTAGCCACGGATATTGAAGTTGCGGGCTGCTGAGGTGACGAAGGTGCCGTCGTCGAGGATCTGCAGATAGTGACGTGCTCCGCTGGCAGCGCGGTAGACGGCCTGATTCGTCCCCGAGAAGGGCTTGCCCCAGCCGAGCGCTGTCTGGCTGCCGTAGCCGTTGACGAGGCAGGCGTCGAGGACGGCAATCAGGCTCCCTGCGGTGCCGTTCAGCGTCGGCGCGCTCGTGTCGGTGCTGCGGTAGATGGTCGGCGCGGCCATCAGCTGCTCACCGGCCAGGCGGTCGTTTCGAGGGCGTAGGCGTTGCCCGCCGTGCTGGTTTTGATGATCATGAACGTGCGCCCGGAGTAATCGCCTCTACCGGAGAAGGTGTCCTGATCGGCAAGCGTGGACGAGGTGTGGCCGAACTGGAAGAGGCCGCGAGCGCGACCGCGAATGCCGTAGGCACTTGGTCCCACTCCGGGCGAGATGGGGTTGGTGCCACGCTCTTGTACCAGCACCGGAAACAGGTACACGCCTCCGTCGACGGGATTCGGATAGAGCTGACTTCCGCCCGAGCGGCGGGCAGGGATAGAAGACGTTGAAGACGTAGGCAGCCCAGACCGATCCGCCAAAGCCCGTGTACGTTCTTGCCAGAAACGTTCGAGTAGCGTCGGAGCTGGTGTTGTTGAGAGTGGGTCCGTTCAGACCAATGTTGTCGACAAACGAAGTGGGGGTCAGCGTTGTCATGGCAATCATTGTGCGGTAGTTGTCTCCGACCAAGAACGACTCGATCTCACCGAAGGCCCAGTTGGTCGGCCAGGTATGAGTGGAGAGCACCGGCGGATTGGCCACGGTGGTGCTGTTGAAGAAGTAGAAGCCGCGCTCATCACCAATCAGCAGCCAGGTACGGCCCGCGCCGGAGAGCGTGTCGGACTTGGGAATCGGCCCAACCCCGGCTGCTGCGAGAGAGGTATTGGGAAATTGTCCGCTGCCGGTGCCGACGGCCGTCATCGTCTCAAATCCACGAATGACGGCGCTGCGGCCGAGGGCGGTGGCGTTGCTGGCGCTGTCGTCAACGTCGAGGTAGTGGCGGACGCCAGCGGGCGCGCGATAGGTCGCCCTGTTGGTGGCGGTGAAGTCCTTGCTCCAGCCGAGGGCGGTCTTGGAGTTGCTGCCGCCGCCGCCGCTGAGCGTCGATCCGCTTGAAGTGAGATGTGCAGAAGATTCTGAAAGAGCTATCGAGTTACCGCTCGTGCCACCAGTTCTCGCAGAAAGAGGAACCGTAGTTCCGGTTCTGGGAAGTGCCCACACACTGGGATGCGGGTCTGTGCCTGCCGTATATGAAGTTCCAACGGTCCCTGTACCGTTTATTGCTGCGACAAGGTTGTCGAGCGCGGTGACAGCGGCGGCGATGGCGACTGTGTATGGGGGCTGGCCAGAAATCGTGGTTCTGTAGGTGTAGACGGTTGAACCAATCGTTACCGTGTCTCCGTCGTTGACGATGACTCCGTCTCCTATGAACGAGCCGGTGGCGAAGGTGCTGCCGTACCCGTCTACAAGGCAAGCATCCAAGACGGAGATGAGCGATCCTGCAACCCCGTTCAGGGTGGGCGCACCCGTATCGCTGCTGCGAAAGATCGACGGCGCGGCCATCTAGACCTGCACGCCTTCGAGCTGGACGGTGTAGTTGCGGGCGCTGCTGTCGATCACGTCCCAGCTGATGCGCAGCAGATCGCCGCTGGAGACGCTGCCCAGGCTGGCGGTTGCGGTGGCTTCGTAGTCGCTGCTGCCGCTGAGGCTGACCGTGCCGATGGTGGCGCCGCTGAAGACGACGTCGCCGCCGGTGGCCTTTTCGACCCGGACGGTGGTGGTGCCTGCGCCGGGGGTTTCCAAGCGGAAGATGAGACGGCTGATGTTGAAGCTGGCGCTGGCTCCGTCGACTAGGGGCACCTTCCAGACCGGGCCTGCGGCACTGAGCGGGATCTGGCCGCTCCAGCCTGCGCCCAGCTGACGCAGGACGGTGCCGCCGGTGATGGTGACGATGGTGCGGTTGTTGGCCGCGTCGTCGGTGGCGGTGACGGCACTGCCGACGAAGTTGAGCGCGGGGCGCATGGTCAGCGGCGTGCCCTCTTCCTGGACGACGGCACCGCCTGGACCGGTGGCGCCCGTCGCTCCTGCTGGCCCGGTTGCTCCTACGGGACCGCTGGGGCCGATTGGGCCGGTTGCACCCGTCGCGCCAGCCGAGCCGACGCTGCCTGCCGGGCCGGTTGCTCCTGCAGGGCCTGTCGCGCCGACGCCTGCGGGGCCGGTGGCTCCGGTTGCTCCTGTGGGTCCAGCGGGGCCGGTGGCTCCTGTAGGCCCTGCTCCGCTTGCTCCTGTGGCTCCTGTGGCACCGCTGGGTCCAGCAGGACCTGTGGCTCCTGCTGGGCCGGTCGGGCCTGTAGGGCCTCCTGGAGGGCCTGTGGCGCCGGTGGCGCCCGCCTGGGCGACCAGGCCCCAGACGGCCGGGGTGCTGGAGGGCGTCTCGTTCTGGGTGGGCGAGACGGCGATGTAGGTGCTGCCGTTGTAGGAGACCAGATCGTTGACGCTGTAGGCCGTGGTCGAGTTCCAGCTGCCGCGCCAGCGCGGTGCCTGGGTCGAGATCGAGGCAACCCCGGCCTGGAGCACCATGTCGTCGACCAAGAAGCCGATGCCTGCGCCGGTGCCCGTGACCTCGACGCGCAGCTTGGTGATGGCGCTTGCCGGGGGCACCGAGAAGCCCGCGAGCGAGATCGCTATCTGCTGGTAGGCGCCGGTGAGCGCGCTGTCGAAGCCGAAGGCGCCGTTACCGAGTGAGACGCTGACGCCCTTGAGCAAGCTGCCTGCGTACCAGCTGAAGCGGAGCGCCTTCTTGGAGGCCCAGGCCGCCTTGACGCGCAGGTAGAGCACCAGCTTGTCCTGCTGGGCCAGGTCGATGCTGCCGCTAGGGATGGTGAACTCGACGTAGGTGCCCGCGGCGACGTTGGTGCCCTCGATCGACTTGGTGCCGGTGCGGGGAGTGACGGAGCTGCCGACGACGATGCTGGAGT
>Ga0247828_10000603_pt1 | contig 11927 bp, 21 predicted proteins | sample 12C_Control_Day3_FD_192425 | JGI IMG/M metagenome (GOLD analysis project Ga0247828, IMG submission 192425) | Soil microbial communities from agricultural site in Penn Yan, New York, United States - 12C_Control_Day3 | ecosystem: Environmental > Terrestrial > Soil > Agricultural land | place... | reverse complement strand
TGTTGAAGGTGAATGACGCGTGGGCTGAGCTTGACTGCGAGAAGTTCAACTATGAGTTCCAGACTGAGCTGTGAGGCTGGATCTTCAAACATGAAAACGCCTCGTGACGTGCCGAGATACGACGACATCACGGCTGTCGTCTTGCAATACAATCGAAAAGCAACTCACTTCCTTGTGGCCAAGGGTGACAGAACGCTTTGTGGACATCAGTTCTCACTTCGCCGCAGTGTTTCAGGGGTGCATGATGGAAAGGTTGGTGATGTGAATTGCAAGACGTGTCTTCGAAGCTTCGATCTCATCATGCAAACACCTTCTCGAATGCCGAAACGAATGATAATGGGCCTTGCCAAACATCCTCTCGCTCTCGAGCGAGAGAGATCGTAGAGAGAGTATCTTCTAAACATAGAAAGAAGAAGACTGGATCATTCGAACGACGACTCCGATAGGAGGAGTGTTAGTGGGGCGGTGTACTACGCTCTCTCTCGCTCGCGCGAGGCATGGATGGAGGTGGCATGGATGTATGCTGAGTTGTATGAGAACAAGAAAGACAAGGGACAGCGGATCCACATTGCTGGCAAACTGGAAGAGTTTGAAGAGTTGGGCATCACGCCCATGAGGGTCTGGTCCAAGAATGGCACGGGTGAGATGCACATTGAAGCAGATGATGAAGGCATGGCTTTGTTTGAAGTGGTCAGCGAGTGGGTTGAAGAGCATCAAGAGAAAGTTGATTGGGACTCCATGCGTCAACTGACGACGGAGTTTGGCAATCAAGTCATCATGGAGTACTTCTTGACGTGGGTGCCGACATCAAAGCGTCCATTCAATAGATCAGATCTTGGTCGGTGTGGGTTCAGTCCTGAGATGGTGAAGGTCATCATGCCGTTGGCCCTGAAGGATGGGTGGTGTGATGGGAATGGAAAGATGACTGAGTTTGGTATCCGAGAATCTGATCTGTGCCTTCAGATGCTTGAGATGAACCGGGACAGCGGGAGGAAGCAGCGTGAGTTCCCATTTCCGGAGTAGCTGATGGATGACCGGCGTGATGAGGAGACGAAACGGATATGGAGGAAGGTCATGGGACCAGCTCATTCGATACTTGCGGTTGACCCAGGCGAAACAACGGGTCTGGCCTGGTGCGATGCAGCGGTGATGACATCTGGGATGAAGATTGACTCTCGATTCGTCAACCATGTTGAGGTAGGCCAGATTGACGGTAGGGTTGGCGAGCAGGTAATGAAGATCTTCCGTGGAGTGAATCGGGTGAATGTGAGATTGGTGGTGTCTGAGGCGTCCGATCACTTCTTGCTCCAGGGAGGGCGGTCGTTGAGGAAGAGTGCATTGGTGCCTATCAGAATGAGTGGCGGGCTGGACGTGATGTGCACTGCTTTGAGGGCGCAGTCCAATGGACGCCGGCCAATGGTCTTCGTGGAGCAGACTCCATCGCAAGCCAAGTCTGTGGTGACTGATGCAGTGTTGAGGGAGTATGGGTTTGAGATCAGTCGGGCTCGGAGACATGAGCTTGATGCTGTGCGGCATCTGATCTTGCTGATACGGCGGTATGGAGAGAGCAAGAGGCGGAAGCAGGCATTTGCGGATGAGCTAGACTTGGCTTTCGTTGGTGTTGAGTCTGGGATGATGGAATCGGATGATGACCGTATCAAGATGAGAGAGGCTGCACTGATGGAGATTGCGAGGGATGGGATTGCGAGGGATGGGATTGCGAATGGAGGCGGCCATGTGGAACAAGCTGACTCCTCGTGAGATGGAGACGTGTTGGTTGTTGGCCAATGAGGGATTGACTGACAAGCAACTTGCCGTGAGGATGGGGCTGAGCCAACTGACCGCAAAGCAGTATGTGGCACACTCGTTGCGCAAGCTGGGGTTTGAGACTCGTGCACAGTTGATCGTGTGGATCTGGCAGACAGGTAACATTGTGCAGATCAATGATGTGCGATATGTCGAGCTCGCTCGCGGAGACACGACTGGAGATGAGAGATATGCGATTTGACGAGCCAATCCCGCAGAAATGGGCCGAGAGAATTCTTGCTGGTCTCATCGTTGGCGGCACCATCTTGCTGCTGTGGCTCATCATGGGATGGTAGGGAAGGAGCAACGAATGCAATCGAAAGCAATTCGACACGAGCGCAAGAATTCTCAGGGCGAGGTGTGGGAAGTGTGGTGGGAATGCAACTCATGTGAAGGGAGTGTGGATCCCCACGACATCTACTGTAAGCATTGTGGCCGGAAACTGGCTGTAGGATGACCTTTCGACACGGGTTGACTTCATAGTAGACTCACGGGCCAGAAGGAGGCGTCTACATGCCGAAGCTCAAGAAGTCTGAGTTTGAGGGCAACGGACCACTGCCATTCGGAGGAGATGGCATGATCAAGGCACATGAGAAGTTGCTCATCATCAAGCGGACAGAACAAGACCCAGAAGGAACGGTCGACATGAAAGCAAAGGCAGACCAGTTCGAGAAGGGTGGCGTGCCGAGAGACACCTCATCCGATGACTGGTCTCAGTTTGTAGAGTAGGAGGGTCAGATGGCGCAGTTGACGGAACAAGCACCACTGCTCGGTGGTACGGTCCCCACGTATGCTGCGGTCGCGGCTGCGGACTACTTCATCCCTGCCAGCAGAGGCAGTGGCGCTCGGTATCTCATCCACATCAAGAATGCAGGAGCATCTCCCGACAACGTGAAGATCAACGACCCGACATCCCTTGCTCCCGCTGGTGCGACGACCTTCGACTCCGACCTCACCGTGACGGTCACCAATGCCACGGAGAAGATGATCCTCATCGACAACATTGATCGATGGGTGGACCCTGCCACTGGTCGCGTGGACATCACCAACTCCTTCATCACCTCAGTCACGATTGGCATCTTCCGCGTCATCTGAGAGGCTGTCATGGCAAAGCTCACGACCAAGGGACGCAAGCGGATGAAGAGTAAGAAGTTCGCTCTTCCCGGCAAGCGATACCCCATCAACGACAAGGCTCATGCACGGGCTGCTCTTGCTCGTGTGTCTCAACATGGGACTCCCCGTGAGAAGGCAATCGTTCGCAAGAAGGTTGCCAAACGATTCAAGATCGGGCCTGCGGCCAAAGGGAGGAAGAAGTGACTGAAGCATGGCGTGTGGCCACAAGTGTGCCATGGGACTCCGACCAATCACCCGATTGGGGACAGCCATTCGATTCGGTGCATGATGCAGTCGCTGAAGTGATGAAGCGAGCACGCAAGCATCGTGGGTCTGGCTATCGGATTCGTGAACGTGGTGAGGCTTGGGGTCCTGTGCGAACGTTCAAGAATCTGGATGAGCACCTCGCACATCGCATCGGGGACAAGACATTCAAGACAGGCAATGTGTTGCTCATCCAGTCTCAGAACGACATGGTGAGATGGTTGGTTCGGGAGATTGACCGTCCACCCGTCATCATGGACATCCCCGATGGCAACAACGGCATCGACAAGAACCACACGCTCATCTTCAGGGACCATTCAGACCTACATCGCAATGCCGAATCGTGGGGCATCCTGAACAAGCGATTCATCGATGGCACATCAACCTGGTCCCAGCACGCACCATGGAGGCCGGACAACTGCACCTCCAATGCCGAGGACTTCCATGCGCCATCGCTTGATGCCATGAAGGCCATCGCACGCGACATCATTGACAATGGCACATGCTCCAAGATCCTGCTTGCCGGATCTGACTGGCTCCCTGTCGGCGGCTGGAGATTCGTGGGATCGTTCATCGGGCACTACGACCATGCTCACATCGAGCCTCTGCCGGTCAGAACAGGTGTCTGTTGATGGCCACCAGACAGAAGCAAGCCACTCCCAAGGAGAGTCCTCCCAAGAAGCGGGTGCGCAAGCGTGCACCATTGGGAGAAGAGAAAGTCACGATGATCGACAAGAAGCATGGAGAGCAGCGCGTCCGATACGACACAGTCACCAACGATGGGCACAAGATTGGACGCACGGTGGTGCTCAGAACTGGAAAGACGGCCAGAGGTGGCGGTGTCGTTCGTATCGGCAAGAGGACGGCAGACATGCTCCTTGGTCGTGTGGACTTCACCACATGGACTGATGAGGAGCTGATCGCAGGCTACCAGGGCAAGAATCCTCGAGTGGGTGGTGCCACTTCAGGCATCATTCCGTTGGAGTTGCACCAGGAACTGGCCAGGCGAGTGATGACTCGGGCGCAACATCGATTCACTGCCGAGTTGGAGTATGCCATCAACAAGCTGTTTGCCATCATCAAGGAGATTGATCCGGCTGATCCCAGTCCGGTGCAGCTCAAGGCTCTTGAGATGGTGATGGACCGTGTGCTGGGCAAGGCAGTCGAGGTGATTGATGTGCGGCACACCGAACCCAAGCCGTACGAGAATCTCATCGCCAATGCCATCGTGGCTGATGCGGACCAACTCAAGGAAGCGATGGCGCGACAAGCAGCCGCCAAGGCAGAAGAGGGAAAGGTGATTGATGTGGAGCCTGTCGGTGAGGAGGTCTGATGGATCCCGGTCGGTATGACACACGCATCAATCGCGGCTCCATCTGGGAGTTCACATTCACATGGAAGGCACAGAACGGCACGCCGAAGGACTTGACCGGATACAGTGCTGTGGCTGAGTTCAAGCAGGATGGTGCCGATTGGAACACCGCCCTCATGACCACAGCATCTCCTGCGCCGACCACCGATGGCAAGATCCACGTGAAGCTTGAAGAGCCAACCACCGATGCAATCGTGTGGGATGAGGGGCAGTGGCGGCTCGTCATCATCGAGGTTGACACAGACCGCTATCCTCTGCTCACTGGATTGGCAACGGTCCGATGAGTCCCGACATCGTTGTTGCCGAGAGCACTGTGGTTGAAGTCGTTGAGGTCACTCCTGGCAATGTTGACATCAACGAGGGGTCACTCAGCATCATCGAAGTAGGAATCGCGGGAAGCCAAGGTCCCAAGGGAGACCCGGGAGACCAGGGTCCGCAAGGCATCCAGGGAGTGCCTGGCTCTGGCTCGTTCTCATACCATCACCAACAGCTGTCGCCTGCGGCGACTTGGGTCATTGTCCACAACCTGAATGGCTATCCGAACATCACCATTGTCGATTCGGCTGGCACGCAGGTGGAAGGAGAGGTGAAGTACGACTCAGGCACGCAGGTGACTGTCTCATTCTCGTCAGCTTTTGCTGGCGATGCATATCTCTCTTGAGGAGGTGAAGCATGGCTCGGACCTTCCTGATTCCGGTTGACTTCAACAAGAACGAGATCCGGAACGCAAGAGTCCAGAACCTGTCGACTGCACCATCGTCTCCGGTCACAGGACAGTTGTACTACGACACGGATGACAACAAAGGCTACATGTGGAATGGCACGTCATGGGTGTCAATGCTCGAAGGTGGAGCCGCAGGCATTCCGACGACCATCGTGGATGTCAAGGGCGACCTGATTGTCGCCACTGGCGCGGATGCTGTCTCACGCTTGGCAGTTGGTGCCGACGACACCATCCTTATGGCCGATGCGGCTGCGGGCACTGGCGTCAAGTGGGTTGCTCCCACGACCACTCCTGCTGCCATTGGCACGCAAGCAGGCGGAACCGGAGATACGTTCACACGAGGCGACCATGTTCACGCCACTGGTGCCAGCACTCCGAGCACTCAGGCATTCGGTGATGCAGCGGCGATTGGATCCGGTCCTGCTGCATCGATGACCGACCACAAGCATGCAATGCCGGCGCATGCATTGGCCACACACCAGGAGATGCTGGCAACGGCAGACCTGACGGACTGGCCTCGGGTCGCTGCTCTCTCCATGTCATCCCAGCTCATCACCAACCTGTTGGATCCGGTGTCCGCACAGGATGCTGCCACCAAGAACTATGTGGACGCCATTGCTTCTGGACTCAACTGGAAGGACAGCGTCCGCGCAGCCACCACAGGACCAATCACCCTCTCAACTGGGCTGAACTCTGCTGACGTCATCGATGGTGTTACGCTTGCCAACGGTGATCGCGTGCTGGTGAAGGACCAGGCAGCCGGAGCAGAGAACGGTGTCTACATCGTGTCTGCTTCTCCTGCGCGAGCAACTGACATGGACGTGGCTGGCGAGATTCTGCAGGCTGCGGTGTGGGTTGAAGAAGGAACGACCAATGCCGACACGGGTTGGGTGAACACGACCAATGCACCCATCACGCTTGGCACCACGGCCACTGTGTGGGCACAGTTCACAGGATTGGGTGACATCACAGCAGGCACCGGTCTCACCAAGACCGCATCGACGCTGAATGTCGTGGCTGGCACCGGCATCGTGGCAAACGCCGATGACATCGCGGTGCTCAGGACAGATGCGAACGGTCGTGTGCCGCTGAAGTTTGCCGCCACGTTCGGTGATGGGGCTGCCACTTCATACAACATCGACCACAACCTCAACTCCTTGGATGTGTTGGTCCAAGTGTGGCAGGTTTCCGATGGTGTCCAAGTGGAGCCGGACATCACACGGTCCACGGTGAACAGAGTGATTCTGGCATTCACCACGGCGCCGACATCCAACCAGTATCGCGTCTGCGTGTACGGATAGGATGAGTCATGGCACGTGACTTCAAGATTAGGCCAACGCTCAACGGAGCCAGTCTCGCTCAGAAGAGTGAGATCAACCTCAACGTGCCATTCTCGCAGTCCGGTGTGCTCGTCACGGGCACAGGCAAGTTCCGGTGGTACAACGACACTGGGGAGACGCTCACATTCGTTTCCGCCCGAGCCTCTGTCAACACCCAGCCGACCGGCGCGAGCATTCTGGTGGACGTCAACGTGGATGGAACGACCGTGTTCAGCACACAGACCAACCGACCGACCATCGCTGTGTCGACCAACACGCACAAGACGACCACCTTCAATACCACGACCATTGTTGATGGGTCGTACATCACCATCGACATCGATCAGATCGGTAGCACTGTCGCAGGTTCCGATCTGACGGTCGTCATCATCCTCAGGAAGTCCTGATGCCCATCACCGCCAGCACTGTTCTTCAGAACAAGAACAATGCAGACGCCACAAGCTTCACGACAGGCTCGTTCACTCCAACCGCCAACAAGTTGTATCTGCTCACGGTGCTGAGTGCAGCGGCGACTTCAGGGACCACCGTTGTTCCGACCATCACCACCTCGACGGGATTGAACTTCGTCCAAGAAGACACAGCACAGTGGACTGGTTCCACTAGACGGGTCACGGTGTTCCGTGCCATGGAAGCATCCGGTTTGGGTGCAGGCACTATCACCATTGACTTCGGTGGTGCCAACACCCAGATCTGCTGCTATTGGATCGTTGATGAGTTGGACGGAGTGGACACTTCAGGGACGGATGGCTCAGGAGCAGTTGTCCAGTCGGTCATCAGAAACTTGGGCGCGGCAGCTACCTCAGGTTCCATTACCGGGATGGCTGCTCTTGGAAGCGCCAGCAATGCAGTTCACTCGGCGTGGGGACATGGAGCGAACGAGGCTACGACTCCCAAGTCGGGATGGACAGAACTTGGAGAGCAGTTCACGAATGCTCCGAACCAGTGTCTTGAGACCCAGTGGCTCATAAACGACAATGCTCCGACTGCATCGTGGGCTACTTCGGCAGCTTACGGGGCTGTTGCATGTGAGATCAAAGCAGCATCCGCTGCTGCATTCAACATTGAGCAGTTTGGCCATCGGTTCTTTGAAGACGGCACTGAGACCGGCTCCACTGGCAAGGCAGCAGATGACCAGGCTGCTGATATCTCCGACACCGTTGACGAAAACATCGCTATCAGAATCGGTGTGCAAGAAGTTGGAGGCGGCACTGATGGAGCGACCACCGATGACTATCAGCTTCAGCGGTCTCTGAATGGTGGCACATGGACCGACGTCACCTCATCCTCATCTGTGGTCAAGGGATACACAAGTGCCAACCTCACCGATGCTGCAGCCACCACACAGAGAATGAGTGCTGGATCGGGCACGTGGATTGCCGGTGAGATCTCAGAGACCGATGGGTTGCTCACTGACTTCCAATTGCCCAAGAGTCGCTTCACAGAACTGCTCTTTGCCATCACCACGGTGGCAGCCGACATCACCACCGGTGATGCGATTGACTTTCGGGTGCTGAGAAACGGTGCAGTGCTCGATGCATACAACATTGTTCCTAGGCTGAATGCTCCGGCTCCAGCTCAGACGTTGGAGAATCACTTTGATGGCACGGATGGTACGGTCCTCACTGCAGGAAGTGGTGGCAACACGGTTGCTGGTGGCAACTACTTCGACGTGGTGAACGGCACAGGCACTGCTCCCGACACCATTGAGTTCGACACGAGTCGTTTCCACAGCAGTCCCAGCAGCGTGCTGATGAACAGCACCAACACCGGCAACGAGTACTTGGAGTGGACCAGTCAGCTGACGGACCTCACGACCACGCTGTACGTTCGTGCCTACATCTATGTGGTCACTGGCATCGCGTCGTCAGCCGACAAGTTCATTCGTATCTATGACTCCACCCCAACTGAGGTTGCCTTCATGGGGTTCGATGCCACTCCACGCTTACGTGTCGGAGACTCCGCTGGGACATTCACCGAGGCTGGAGTGGGCACGTTTGCCACTGGGGCTTGGTACCGAGTGGAGATGGCAATTCCTGTCGGGAACAGCGTCACCATCACCGGTCGCATCTTCGCAGGAGCGAACCTTGATGGGGTGACTCCTGACACGGAGTGGACGCAAGCTGCTTCAGACACAGTTCTCACGCCGGGGAACATCGCGGCTGTTCGGTTCGGAAACTCAATCGCTGTGCCAGTTGTCCAGATGGATGATGTGGCAGCAAGCACTGCTGGTTGGATTGGACCATACGTCGTTGCTGCAGGTCAGACCGTGTTCATGGGTCTGCCAATCTTCTGAGGAGGGGTCATGGCAAAGAAGAAGCCAATCAACCGAGAGAAGCAGATCAAGAACACCATGCGTCTCACTGGTGTCAGCCGTGCGAAGGCAGAGAAGTCGGTGACGAAGTTCAACAGACGTCGCAAGGGAAAGAAGTGATAACGGCAGCACAATGGCAGATGTACCGAACGGTGTTCACAATCATCATGGGTGCTATCGCTCTCTTCTTCGGACTCATCAAGAATGAACCTGCAATGATGACCATCGGCGCAGGTCTGGTGGGATTCTCTCCGGCGGCGAAGGGACCTTGATGTGTACACAAAACATCGTACCCGATGGGGATTCATCGCGGCATGGGTATTCCTTGTCGTCGTGGTTGCCATCGGGTTCTACCTGCAGTCTCTCACCATCCAGCGAATTGAGGATGATGAGAAGCGATTCAAGGAGGTGGTCATGAATCAGCAGCAACAGCTTTGCGGTATCCTTCTGACCATCACCGATGAGGCTGTGCATCCTGAGGTCAGGGAAGCGTTCCATGAGTTCGATGTGATCTGCCCGAAGTCGTGAGAGGAGGTGCAGCGATGAAGAAGATCAAGCCTGGCGTCGGCAAAGTGTCCGGCAGCAAGAAGAAGGGACGGGCCCAAGTTGCCAGATCAGGCAAGAAGGTGAAGAAGTGAGAGGGGAGGTGATTTGATGCAGATGTATTGGTCCATCTTCTGGCGGACGTTTGCCCAGCTTGCCTTGGCAGTGATGCTTTCTGTCCAAGGTCTTGAGTGGGTGAACCCAGACGCCATCACGTTGAATGCGACCACTGCAGGACTGGGCTTGCTCGGTGCAGCAATCGGTGGATTGGTGGCTGCTCTATGGGCGTTCGGCCTGAGTGCTGCTGCCACCCCACTCGAGAAAGCTGTTCGTTCGGCAGTCCAAGCACTTGCTGGTGGCCTCGGTGCCATCGTGCTGAATGAGACACAGGACTTCTTTGATCTGCCTGTGGTCTTGCTCGGCACGGGTGTTGCGATGGTGTTTGCATTCCTCGTGACGTTCTTCCAGAACCAAGTGCCGGGACCTGTTGCTCCGGTGCCACCAGACAAGTAAAGGACTAGGATGTCATACGTCGTCAAAGATGTGGTGTGGGATGCTCTGGGGTATGATCCCCATGAGGGACAGCGCGCCATCCATCGGTCTCCGAGCAGGAACCGTGTGTGCTCGTGCGGACGACGCTTTGGCAAGTCCACCGTCGGGGGAAGAGAGCTTGTCCCGGAAGCTGTGTACACATTCAGCATCCGCTCTCACCTCGAGGACATGGGGAAGCGTAGACGCTTCTGGATCGTCGGGCCGGACTACACCGACGTTGACAAAGAGTTCCGGGTGCTCTGGGATGATCTGAAGCGTCTGCAGTTCCCCATGGACAAGCCTGGGTCGTACTACAATCCACAGGGTGGGAACTACAAGATCTCACTCTTCGACGGGAGATTCCAAGTTGAGGGCAAGTCGGCCAAGGTGCCAGAGTCACTCGATGGTGAAGGACTCACTGGTGTGGAGTTGGTGGAAGCTGCCAAGCTCAAGCCAAGCATCTGGGGCAAGTATCTGCGTCCTGCCCTTGCTGATGAACGCGGCTGGTCCCTGATGACGTCCACACCAGAAGGCAAGAACTGGTTCTATCGCATGTGGCAAGCCGGACAGGATCCAGCGCGAACCGAGTGGGCATCATGGCGGCTGCCATCGTGGGCGAACAGTCACGTGTTTCCCGGAGGACGGAATGACCCTGAGATTCTGGACATGGAATCTGACATGTCGGCGGAACGGTTCAGCCAGGAGATTGGGGCGGACTTCACAGAGTTTGTCGGTCGTGTTTTCAAGGACTTCGATGAGGAGCTGCACATTGGAGACTTTGCCTACTCTCCGGACATGCCGTTGTACATTGCCACAGACTACGGATGGCAAGCACCATTCGTGGCTTTGGCCATCCAGGTTGACGTGTTTGAGAACGTGTACGTCATCGGCGAATGGCGTGTCAATCACACGGACATCCTTGACATCGGCAGACATCTCCAAGCTGATCCCATCTACAGCAAAGCGACGGTGATGTACCCAGAGCCAGCGAGGCCTGACGAAACGGCTGTTCTCGAACGTATGCTGCACATCAATATCAACCTCAATACTGGTGGTGAGCTGAAATGGCGGCTCGAGCTCATCCGCAAGCACTTGAAGTTCGACCCAGCGACGGAGGGACATTCGGATGAGCTCCGAAAGCCAAAGCTGTTCATCGACAGAAGTTGCGTTGGTCTTCCACTCGGGGATGGAGGGCTGATTCGTGAGATGCAAGACTACAGATATCCCGACACGAAGGAAGAGAGCAACCGAGCACCATCCGAGATGCCACTTGACAAGGACGACCATGGACCGGAGGCTCTTGGTCGGTTCTTCCGTGGCTACTTCGGTGGACCGGAGAACCCAACGACCAAGGGTCGTGCGAGAATCAGGAAGGCGGTGATGCAGAATGGCTAACCTCGGGCATTGGGCCACCATCGAGTCGTTCATCCGGGCAGAACTCATCCCATCCTACGTCGATGGTGAAGACAAGTCTCGCATCTTCGCATATGACTTGTACGAGTCCATCTATTGGACGGCACCAGAATCGTTCAAGCTCACCATGCGTGGACAGGAAGGCCAGCCGCTCTACATCCCATCTGGCCGGAAGATTGTCGACACTGTTCATCGGTACATGGCTCCGAAGATGACGGTCAAGACAGACCCGACATTCGGAACCCCAGCACAGCAGGAAGAGGCCACGCTCTTCTTCAACGACTTCGCTGCACGTGAGAAGTTCTACAGCAAGTTCAGCAGCGCGAAGTTGTACGGCATCATGCGCGGCGACTGGTTGTTCCACATCATGGCTGATCCTGAAAGAGTCGAGGGTGCTCGCGTGAGCATCTTCGCACAGCATCCCGGCACGTACTTCCCGGTGTTCGCTGAGGACGACCCCACAGAACGCATTGGGGTGAAGCTGGTCGAGCCTGGGCTCAAGCCCGACGG
>Ga0247828_10000602_pt1 | contig 11931 bp, 8 predicted proteins | sample 12C_Control_Day3_FD_192425 | JGI IMG/M metagenome (GOLD analysis project Ga0247828, IMG submission 192425) | Soil microbial communities from agricultural site in Penn Yan, New York, United States - 12C_Control_Day3 | ecosystem: Environmental > Terrestrial > Soil > Agricultural land | place: USA... | reverse complement strand
CACGTCCACTTTCATGTCTTGCCGCGATATTCGGGATCAAAAGCCTTGGCCGGCCTCGAGTTAAGCGATGCAGGGTGGCCCGGCCAACCGGACCTCAATTCTGCAGTAAAGCTCACACCGGAGGACAATCAGCGCCTTCGCGACCATATTTCGCAATCATGGGTTATTGAAAACTAACCCATTTTTTGCGCTTCCGTAATGGAATATTCTTGCGCCACCCCTGCAAGCAGAGCATTCGTTCCGCAGGGGAGAATGAGATGACGATTCGACGAGCGCGCGCTCCGGAGGAATCCGGCGCGACCGTGCGCGACAGACTTGTCCAGGCCGGACTGGACGACAAATATGCAGAGCTGTTTCTCAACATGCCGCACAGGGTCATGCAGGCCGAACCGCGCCGGTCGTTCCGGGAACCGGGCGTGCCGCGCGACGAGGTGATGCTGGTCCGTTCGGGCCTGCTCGCGAAATTCAAGAGCGACGGCAGCGGACGGCGGCAAATCGTGTCCTTGCGCTTTCCGGGTGAAGGCATCCTGCCGCACGAGGGTACGGCCGACTACGGGATCCAGGCGATCGTCCGAAGCGAAGTGCTGGTCGGAAAGGCCGAGGACTTCGATGCGATCGTCAATGCCAACCCCGAAGTCGCCCGCTTCTTCTGGAAGCTCGTCCAGCGCCAGAACGCGATCGGCTACGAGTGGTTGGTCAATACCGGAAGGCGGGATTCCACCGCGCGCGTTGCGCACCTGCTGTGCGAAACGGTCACCCGCATGCACATCGACCCGACCACGCAGCGCATGATCAATCCATTTACGCAGCAGCAGATCGCCGACATTACGGGCCAGACTTCGGTCAACGTAAACCGGGTCTTCGCAGACCTGGAGCGGCAGGGCCTGATCCATCGTCGTGGGCGGGAGCTGGAATTCACCGATTGGGAAGAGCTTCGCCGGGTCGGCGGATTCCAACCCGGATACCTTCGCTAGGTCCTGCGTAGCTATCGCAAAAAAGCCCGCCAAGCCTATGCTTGCGCGGGCTTTTATTTGGCGCCTGATGCCCAAATCTCGAACTGTCCCCCGGACAGTCCGCATTCGGGCATGGTGGGCGCGACAGGGATTGAACCTGTGACCCCACCCGTGTGAAGGGTGTGCTCTACCGCTGAGCTACGCGCCCATGCCTGGAATGTGAGGGGCCATTAAGCGAGGGCCGAACGCCTGTCCAGCCGCCAAAATCTACTGAACGGCGTCCTTCAGGACCTTGCCCGGGCGGAACTTGGGCTGCGAGGTCGCCTTGATCTGCATCGGCTCGCCGGTCCGCGGATTGCGGCCTGTCGAAGCCTTGCGGCGGGTGACGGAAAAGTTGCCGAACCCGACAAGGCGGACTTCGTCGCCGCGCTTCAGGGTCGTCGTGATCAACTCAAGCATGGTCTCTACGGCTCGGCTGGCGTCATTCCGTGACAGTCCCGCACGTTCGGCAACCTGGCCGATCAGTTCCTGCTTGTTCATTTGTTACGCTCCCGCATTAACCGCACGAGACTCGGAAAACCGAGAAAAATTGACTTAAGGCAATTTCCCGGCCCCAAGTCAAAGGCCTAATGACGAACGGTGGCTCCGTCCCCACCGACTGCGGGCGGAACCATGGGTTCGGTCGCCTGCTCATCGGGATCCGTCCACTCGATCGGCGTCATCGCCTTGGTCAGCGCCTTTGCCAGCACTTCGTCGACGTGGCTGACCGGAATGATTTCCAGCGCCTCCTTCACGGTCGCCGGGATCTCGGCCAGGTCCTTTTCATTTTCGGCCGGGATCAGCACGATCCGGATTCCGCCCCGCAAAGCCGCGAGCAGCTTCTCCTTCAAGCCACCGATCGGCAGCACGCGGCCGCGAAGGGTAACTTCGCCCGTCATCGCGATATCCCGGCGAACCGGAATTGCGGTCAGCGTGGAGATCATCGCCGTCACCATCCCGATCCCTGCCGATGGACCGTCTTTCGGAACCGCGCCTTCGGGCAAGTGGACGTGAATGTCCTTGGTGCCGAAGATCGACGGCTTGACCCCGTAAACCGGCGCACGAGCCTTGACGAAGCTCATTGCGGCCTGGATCGATTCCTGCATGACTTCGCCAAGCTTGCCGGTCGTTTTGATCTGACCCTTGCCCGGCACGGTGACGGCTTCGATCGTCAAAAGCTCACCGCCGACCTCGGTCCATGCAAGGCCAGTGACCGCGCCGACCTGATCCTCTTCTTCGCCAACGCCGTAACGGAATTTCCGAACCCCCAGGAAATCGCCGACGTTGCCGGCTTCCAGTGTGGCCTTGGCGGTCTTGCCCTCAAGAATCTGGCGAAGCGCTTTGCGCGATATTTTGGCAAGTTCCCGCTCGAGCGTCCGGACGCCGGCCTCGCGCGTGTAATGGCGGATGATCGAGCGAAGCCCTTCGTCAGTGAAGGACATCTCACCTTCCTTCAGCCCGTGCGCCTCGACCTGCTTCGGAATGAGGTGCCGCTTGGCAATCTCGACCTTCTCATCCTCGGTGTAACCTTCGAGCCGAATGATCTCCATTCGGTCGAGCAGAGGTTGCGGCATGTCGAGCGAGTTGGCGGTCGTGACGAACATCACGTCCGAAAGGTCGTAATCGATCTCCAGATAATGGTCCTGGAAACGGCTGTTCTGCTCGGGATCGAGCACCTCCAGCAGGGCCGACGCAGGGTCGCCGCGGAAATCCTGGCCAAGTTTGTCGATTTCATCGAGCAGGAACAGCGGATTGCTGGTTCCGGCCTTCTTCAGATTGGCGACAATCTTGCCCGGAAGCGACCCGATGTAGGTTCGCCGGTGGCCACGGATCTCAGCCTCGTCGCGAACACCGCCGAGCGATTGGCGCGCAAACTCGCGGCCCGTGGCGCGGGCGATCGAGCGGCCGAGCGAGGTCTTGCCGACGCCGGGAGGCCCGACGAGACACAGTATCGGGCCCTTCAGGCGATTGGTGCGAGCCTGGACCGCCAGATATTCGACGATCCGCTCCTTTACCTTCTCAAGGCCATAATGGTCTTCGTCGAGGACGTTCTGCGCCTCCGCAATGTCCCGCTTCAGGCGCGACTTCTTGCCCCAGGGCAGGCCGAGCAGCACGTCGAGATAGTTGCGGGCAACCGTCGCCTCGGCACTCATCGGAGCCATGGCGCGTAGTTTCTTGAGTTCCGCATTGGCGCGATTGCGCGCTTCCTTGCTGAGACGGGTCTTGCGGATCTTTGCGGCAAGCTCGTTGAGCTCGTCGCCGCCATCCTCGGCCTCGTTGCCAAGTTCCCGCTGAATCGCCTTCAGCTGTTCGTTCAAATAATATTCGCGCTGGGTCTTCTCCATCTGCCGCTTAACGCGGCTGCGGATCTTCTTTTCGACCTGCAGTACGCCGAGTTCGCCTTCCATGAAGGCAAATACCATTTCCATGCGGCGCGCCGGGTTGAGCTCGCCAAGCAATGCCTGCTTGTCGGAAACCTTGATCGAAAGGTTGGACGCAACCGCGTCGGCGAGCACCGAAGGATCGTCGATCTCGCCGAGCTGCATCGACGTTTCGGCCGGAAGCCGCTTGTTGAGCTTGGCGTAATTTTCGAACTGATCGATGACGGAGCGCATCAGGGCCGCGGCCTCCGGACCTTCGGCTTCTTCCTCGCCAACCAGCTCGACTTCCGCCTGCTGATAGCCGTCGGCATCCTCCAGGCTCACGAGACGAGCACGCTGCGCACCTTCGACCAGCACCCGGACGGTTCCGTCGGGCAGCTTCAGAAGCTGCATGGCAGTGGCAATCACACCAAGATCGTAGAGCGCGTCGCGATCCGGATCGTCCTCGGCCGGATCGAGCTGGGCGACGAGAAATAGCTGCTTGTCCGTCCCCATTGCGGCCTCGAGCGCCGCAACCGACTTCTCGCGTCCGACGAAGAGCGGAACGATGCGGTGGGGAAAGACTACGATGTCACGAAGGGGGAGTACGGGAAGCGTCTGTTTAGTCATCTGCGCTATATGGGCGGGCCCGCGCCCCAGCGCAATGAAGGACTAGCCGAACGCGACCAGCAAGCCGGGCGCCAAATTCTGCAGCGCATGGGTTGTGGCGGCGATTCCGACCGCGATCCAGAAGCCGCGCTGGCGCCAGACGACATAGAGCGTCGAAAAGATGAGGAACGGCCACCAGATCACCAGGCCCCAACCGAGGGCCATTGACGAATGCGCCGCTCCCCAAGCCAGGGCGCTAACCAGGATCGAAGTCGCTGGCGTCAGGAAACGCAGGAGAAGCGACAGCAGGCCCGCCATGATCAGCGTCTCAACGAACGGCGCGAATACGACCAGCATGAAGAAGGCTATCGGCCCCTTCATCGGAAACTCCGGAGCCGGCAAGGCCGGAGCTATGGCCTTCGAGAGTGCCGCCAGCGCGATGCTGCCAACAATGCTGAGTGCCCAGCCCGTAAGGATCGCCAGCCACGCACGACGGGGCTCGCGCATTGTCGCCGGGAAGAACCTCAGGAAATTGTCGTCGAAAAGCCTTGCCGGCGGCTGCGAAGTCGCCACGCCTTAGGCCGCGTCGCCCGAGGAGGCGGTCTTGTCCTTCTTGGCATAGACTCGGACCGGATCCTTCCGGCCATCGATCACATCCTTGTCGACATGGACTTCGTCGACGCCCTCCATCGACGGCAGGTCGAACATCGTATCGAGCAGGATGCCTTCGAGGATCGACCGGAGGCCGCGAGCGCCGGTCTTGCGTTCGATCGCCTTCTTGGCAACCGCGTGCAATGCCTCTTCCGAGAAGCCCAATTCGACTTCCTCCATGTCGAACAGCTTCTGATATTGCTTCACCAACGCGTTCTTCGGCTCGACCAGGATCTTGACCAGTGCTTCTTCGTCCAGGTCCTCGAGCGTGGCGATGACCGGCAGTCGGCCGATGAACTCCGGGATCAGGCCGAACTTCAGCAGATCCTCGGGCTCGGTCGATTTCAGCACGTCACCGGCCCGACGGTCCTCAGGCGCAGCGACATGTGCGCCGAAACCGATGGACTTGCCCTGCAGCCGGTCGCCGATGATCTTTTCGAGGCCGGCAAAGGCGCCGCCGCAGATGAACAGGATGTTGGTCGTGTCGACCTGCAGGAATTCTTGCTGCGGATGCTTGCGCCCGCCCTGGGGCGGGACGGAGGCGGTGGTGCCTTCCATCAGTTTCAGCAGCGCTTGCTGAACGCCCTCGCCCGACACGTCGCGAGTGATCGACGGATTGTCGGATTTCCGCGAAATCTTGTCGATTTCGTCGATATAGACGATGCCGCGCTGCGCCTTCTCGACATTATAATCCGAGGCCTGGAGCAGCTTCAGGATGATATTTTCGACATCCTCGCCGACATAACCGGCCTCAGTGAGGGTGGTGGCATCTGCCATCGTAAACGGCACGTCGAGGATGCGCGCCAGGGTCTGGGCCAGCAGGGTCTTGCCGCAGCCGGTCGGGCCGATCAGCAGGATGTTGGACTTGGCGAGTTCGACATCGGTGCCGGTCTTGGCGCCGTGCGCAAGCCGCTTGTAATGGTTGTGGACGGCAACCGACAGGACGCGCTTGGCGCGCTGCTGGCCGATCACATAATCGTCGAGCACCTTGTAGATTTCCGACGGAGTCGGGACGCCATCGCGCGTCTTGACCAGGGCGGACTTGGTCTCCTCGCGGATGATGTCGTTACAGAGTTCGACGCATTCGTCGCAGATGAAGACCGTCGGGCCCGCAATCAGTTTGCGTACCTCATGCTGCGACTTGCCGCAGAAGCTGCAGTAAAGCGTGCTCTTGCTATCGCCGCCGGAAAGCTTCGTCATACCATTCCTTGTCTTCACCACGGCGCCCGAGCAGCCGCCCGGGCATGCTAACCCGGTTTATCGCACAATCAAACTGGCAGATGGGTTAACGTGCCCCCGCCGGTAAGTGCCTGTCCCAAATATGGAACGTCAGGGCGGAGGCGGCAAGGCCCAAGGCGAGACTTTGATTGGCCGGTCGCAATCCTTCGAACCGCCTGTCGGCCCGTCGAATTGCTGAAGAATCTGACAGGCCAGGAAAGCAGACCAGGTGCAAGCGCATCCGCTTGCCGATCCGAACCTTGCCGAGGCTGAGATACTCGAGGCTCTTGGGGCGTGGGGCCGGTGAAGCGACGTTAAGCGGGCGTAACGTCGGCGGCGCCCGTCGAATCGCCATCACCGATATCGGGGCGGCGGTCGAACACTTCGTCGATGAGGCCGAATTCCTTGGCCTCGTCGGCCTCAAGGAACTTGTCGCGGTCCATCGCCGCCTCGATCGCCTCGATGTCCTGGCCGGTATATTTGGCATAGAGCGTGTTGAGGCGGGTACGCATGCGAAGGATCTCGCGCGCCTGGATCTCGATGTCAGAAGCCATGCCCTGGGCTCCGCCGGATGGCTGGTGAACCATGATGCGGCTGTTGGTCAGAGCGACGCGCATTCCCGGTTCGCCAGCGGCGAGCAGGAAGCTGCCCATGGATGCCGCCTGGCCGATGCAGACCGTGCCGATCTTCGGACGAATATATTGCATGGTGTCATGGATCGCGAGGCCCGCCGTCACCACGCCGCCCGGCGAGTTGATGTACATGAAGATGTCCTTCTTCGGGTTCTCGGACTCGAGGAAGAGCAGCTGGGCGGTGATGAGCGAAGCCATATGGTCCTCGATCGGCCCGGTGATGAAGACGATCCGCTCCCTCAGCAGACGGGAATAAATGTCGAAGCTGCGCTCGCCCCGGTTCGACTGTTCGATGACAATTGGGACGAGGCCGGAAACGATGTCTTGATGATCCATGGGAAGAACGGGTCCTTGGCTTGTGTTCGTCACTACATCGGCAGGTTCGCGCCAATGTTCAAGCCGCCTTCTCAACAAAGCAAAAGGGCGGCCGGCCCAGGGACCCCATCAAAGTAAGACTTCGATGGGAACCCCGTCGGCCAACCGCCCTTCCCCCTTTGGCAACCCCTAGGAGGCTGCCGGTTACATCTTCACGCTCGCCCGGGCGTAGAGGTAGCGGCCCGGAACGTCGTAGGTCGTCGGATCGAAGTTGTTGAGGCCGCAGCTGATGCAGCCCGGGGGATCCTTGTCGAACAGGTTGTTGACCCCCAGCGCGAAGCCGAAATTGTCGGCAAAGCTCGGCGACTGCCACCGGAGCTGGACGTCCACGTAGAAGCGGCTTCCCAGCTTGTTGTCGAGGGCGACGGCTTGCGATTCCCGAACCGACTTGATGTAGCGGCCGGTCAGTGATGCGCCGAAATCTTCAAGATCCCAGTCGACGATGCCAATGGCCTTCCATTTCGGGAAGGCCTGGTCGGGGCTTCCTTGTTCGGTCCCCTCCCGGCTGATCTTCTGCGTTCCGTCAACTTCGGGAACGAAGATGTCGTAGTTGAACAGGAAGGTGTTGTTCCAGGTAAAGCCGAACCGTCCAATGCTTGTTTGCTCGGTTCGATAGGCGAGGTTTACGTCCAGCCCTTCGGTCTTGATGCTGGCAATGTTCTGCAACAGGCCCTGGATGTTGGCGATCTGGCCCGAGCCGGTGCGATTAACGTTCGCGCAGGCATCTGCATCATTGTTGAGCACGCACTGTTCAAGGGTCGTATTGGCATCGACCGCCTGGATCGCGTCATCGACCTTGATCTTGTAATAGTTGGCCTCGATCGAGAAGCGCGGGATGTAGGATGGGCTGTAGACCGCGCCCAGCACCCAGCCCTTTGACGATTCCGCATCGAGATCGGGGTTGCCGCCAGTGATGACGGAAATTTGCGGGTTGTTCTGGATGTAGCCCGGCGGGACGCCCTGCGCGGTACAGTTGGCAAGGGTCTGGCCGGTGGGCGGCGTCGCATCGAAGTTGCAGGGATCGTCGATTTCCTGGTCGAAGCGCGATGGCGTTCCGAACAATTCCCCGATGGACGGTGCCCGGAAACCTTCCGAATAGGATCCGCGGAGCCTCAGGTCGACAATGGGCTTCCAGTTGATCCCGCCCTTGAAGGTCGTTGTCGAGCCGGAGCTTGAATAGTCGGAGAAGCGGACCGCGCCCTCCAACTCCAGCAATTGGAGGCCAGGACGATCCGCGAACAGCGGCGCACGAAGCTCGGCATAGAGCTCGTCGACGTCATAGCCGCCCTTCGTGGGCAGCGCCGGGATGTCAGATCCAAGGCCGGCGGCAACGACCGGATCGGGATCGAAGCGGCCGTTGTAATCGCGGTGCTCGTAACCGATCGCGAGGCCAAGCTCGCCGCCCGGCAGGTCGATGATTCCGCCCGACAGGTTGGCGCTGAACGTCCACAGTTCCTGCTTGCTGCTATCGTTCTGCTCAAACCCGACGAAATCCAGCATGGCCTGGGTGATCGACCCTTCGCCACCGAAGATGTTGAACGGCACACAAGCGCCGGTGCAGGCGCCGACCGGGCCCAAGGCCTGCTGCAAATTGGCGGCGTTGATGTTGCCGAACATCGTCTGCTTGGCCTTGTTGCGGCCATAGACACCGTTGACGTCCCAGTACCAATCGCGGCTGAACATGCCGAAGCTGCCGTCCAGCGTCGCGGTGCCGTACCAGGTTTCGACCGACTGGTTGTAACGGCGCGGTCCGCCCTCGACGACGCGGCGCCCGATGAAGGCGTAGGTCGGGTCGAACGCCGGAGTCAGCGGGTCGTCACCACGCAGCGTTCCGAACGGGTTGAACGGGTTCGACGCATGAATGGTGATCGTGTCGAGCAAATTGCCGTTGCCGGCGTCCGGGCCGACGAACAGTGGCAAGGGTGCCGCCTGGTTCTTCGACTTGCGCTGGTTCCACATCGCCTTCGCCGTGAAGTTGATGTTGTCGGCGACTTCGTAGCGAAGGTTGGCGAACACGCCGTAGCGCTTCAGGGGCGTCTGGATGAAGTTGAAGGGAGCGAAGTTGAACCGGTCGCTATTCCCGGCCCAAGCGCGATAATCCGCGAGGGTCGGGATCTCGCCGACAGGAACCGGCGCAATCAAGGTCAGGTCCTGCCCAAGGACGATAAACCGGCCCTTCGGCGTTCCGGAGCTGCACGAAGCGGTACAGGCGGTCGCGTAAGGATCGGGGAACAGCGAGATTGCCCGATCGGCGGAGCTGATCGAATCCTGTTTCACGAAATTGGCACCCACGACGAATTCCAGCGGCCCTTCGTCCCCATTGCCCCAGCTGATCTGGTAATTCTGGGTGTTCCCGTCGCCCTCTTCGTTCATGCCGAGTTGAGCGACCGCATTGAGACCTCTCTGGCTTCGCTTGGTGATAATGTTGACCACGCCGGCGATCGCATCGGAGCCGTAAATTGCCGAAGCGCCGTCCTGCAGTACTTCGACCCGCTCGATCATGCTTTCCGGAATGGCGTTGAGGTCGACCGAACCGGGCACACCGGACGCGGACGCGGCATTAACGAACCGGAGGCCGTCAACCAGCACCAGCGTTCGCTTGGAGCCGAGATAGCGAAGGTCGATTTCCGCGGCACCGGCACCAACGCCGCCGCCGTCGGGCGGATTGCCGAAGTTGCCGCTGTTGTTGAACTTGCTGTTGAGACCTCCCGCTGCGCTGGGCAGCCGCTGCAACACGTCGTTGACCGAGTTGAGGCCGGACTTGGCGATATCGTCCTGGTCGACGAATACGATTGGCGCATCTTGCGCCAAGGGGTCGCGGCGGATGCGCGAACCGGTCACCACGATGTCGCCGCCCTGGGTCGGTTCCGACGCGCTGGCGGGGGCCTGCGATATGTCCGGCGGCGGCAAGGTGCTTTGCGCGCCAGCTGCGCCCCCGGCGACCAATGCGAGTATGGCAGCTCCGCAACGAAGCCCCGTCGGTACTCGGCCCATAGATTATCTCCCTGTTAAGCGAAGTAGTATTAACGACATCCGCTAGAACGGGAGAGTAACAAAACTAATTGTTAGGGCGAATAGACCGTTCGTCTAATCGGACAGAACTGTAGCTTTTCTGCCACAAACGGCTGGCTGTGCAAGATAGGCCAGCCGCCTCATTTCCCGCCTGCCACGGGTCACAGTGTCGAGGATCAGTCCTGCAAAAAAGCTTAGGACGGCGACAATGACCAATCCTGTCGCCAGGATAGCGGTCGGGAAACGCGGCACCAGGCCGGTTTCGAGGTAAGTGAGCAACAAAGGTACCGCCAGCACCACGGCGACAAGCGTCAGGATCGCGGCAAACACCCCATAGAAGAGTACCGGACGCTCGATACGGTAAAGTGTCCCGATGGTTTTCAATATCCGCCAGCCATCGCTGTAGGTCGACAATTTCGACGCCGATCCTTCCGGGCGAGCACCATAAGCGGTAGCGAGTTCGCCGACAGGCATTCTCAGTTCCAGCGCATGGACGCTGATCTCCGTTTCGATCTCGAATCCCTGCGACAGCGCTGGGAAGCTCTTCACGAAACGCCGCGAAAAAACGCGGTAGCCGGAAAATATGTCGGTGAAGCTGCGTCCGAAAAGGCCGGAAAGCAGGCCGGTGAACAGCCTGTTCCCCATGACATGGCCGCCACGATACGCCTCGGCCACCTCGTGCTGGCGTGTTCCCACGACCATGTCGAGTTGCCCGTCGACCAGCATCCGCACCATTTCCGGAGCCGAACGCGGGTCGTACGTCAGGTCGCCGTCAGCCATGACATAGATGTCGGCATCGACATCCGCGAACATCCGGCGGACGACGTGGCCCTTGCCCTGCTGGCGCTCTGTACGGACAATTGCGCCAGCAGCTTTCGCGATCGCGAAGGTAAGGTCGTTGCTATTGTTGTCGTAGACAAAAACGTCGGCGCCGGGGAGCGCGCCGCGAAAGCCGGCAACCGTCTCCGCTATTGCCGCTTCCTCATTGTAGCAGGGCAGAATGACGGCAATCCGCAGGCTGTCGTTCATCTCTTCCCCCCGCTCGTCATTCCCGCGAAAGCGGGAATCTCCCTTCACTTAAAACTGAAGATCGAGAGAGATTCCAGCTTTCGCTGGAATGACGGTTATTTCTTCTTGGCAGGAGCCTTCTTGGCTGGGGCCTTTTCGGCCTTGGCCGGAGCTGCTTCCTTCTTGGCCGCAGGCTTCTTGGCTTCGGCCTTGGCAGGCGCCGCTTCTTTCTTGGCCGGAGCCTTCTCAGTTTTTGCCGGAGTTGCTTCCTTCTTCGCCGGAGACTTCTCCGCCTTGGCCGGTGCAGCTTCCTTCTTGGCGGTCGGCTTCTTGGCCGCTGCCTTATTCGGCTTCACATCGTCATGATGATCATGGCCACAGCCCGGGCCGTGGACATGCATTTCTTCGCTTTCGAGATCGGCTTCCAGCTCCGCCCGGCTAACCGAGCGCTCGCTGATTTCCGACTTGGAGAAGAGAAAGTCGACGACCTTGTCCTCGTACAGCGGAGCGCGCAGCTGGGCCGCAGCCATCGCATTCTGCTGGATGTAGCGGACGAAGGCTTCACGGTCCTTCGGCTGGTACTGAGCAGCGGCCTGGCCGATCAGCCGGTTCATTTCCTGCTGAGTCACGTCAATGTTGTTGGCACCGCCGATTTCGCTCAGCAGCAGGCCGAGGCGAACGCGGCGAACCGCGATGGCGCGATATTCTTCGGCATCGCCTTCGATTTCCTTGAGCGCGGCTTCCGGGTCGGCCTCGTGGCTCGCTTCGTGGCGAAGCTGGGCCATGATGTTCTGAAACTCCGCTTCGACCATCGACGGCGGAACGTCGAAATCGTGATCGGCGGCCAATTGATCGAGCAGACGGCGCTTCATGTGCGTGCGCGTGAGGCCGTTCAGTTCCTGCTGCTGCTGATCGCGGATCAGGCCCTTCAGCTGCTCAATGTCGTTGAGTCCCAGCTGCTTGGCGAAATCGTCGTCTAGCTTCGTCTCACCGGCGACCTTCACGCCCTTCGCGCTAATGTCGAAAGTCGCTGCCTTGCCCTTGAGATTCTCGGACGGATAATCGTCCGGGAAG